>VAPK010139850.1_pt1 | contig 29528 bp, 32 predicted proteins | sample 3395031 | NCBI WGS metagenome assembly VAPK01 (sample SAMN08290443, study PRJNA428436) | hydrothermal vent metagenome | isolation source: Deep-sea hydrothermal vent chimney 1 | place: Pacific Ocean: Juan De Fuca Ridge
ACCCCCAGCGATTCAAAACTCTGATATAAGCCTACTTATGTGATTATTGATGAATCCTCAATAAATACATCTTTAAAGTAGTGTTTTTTTTAAATAACATAATTAAATGATGATTTTAATCATTTTATATCAAAAGTTTTATTTGTAACTTTGCAAAGTTAAAAGCAAATATTTTTATTGTTCATCTAAAAACCCGTCATCCTATGTCAAAAGTTAGAGGTGCTGTTGTTATTGATGCTGAAGCTTGCAAAGGCTGTGACCTTTGTGTAGTTGCCTGCCCAACAGATGTTTTAATACTTGATAAACAAGTAAACTCAAAAGGTTACAATCCTGCTTTTCCGTTAAATCACAATGCATGCACAGGTTGTAAAATTTGCGCTTTGGTTTGCCCGGATATGTGTATTACTGTATATCAGTACAAACCCGAAAAAGTTAATTCATAAACTTATAATTTTTCATTAAATGGAAGAGATAAAACTAATGAAAGGTAATGAAGCAATGGCTGAAGCTGCAATTAGAGCTGGAGCCGATGCTTATTTTGGTTACCCAATAACTCCACAGTCAGAAGTTATAGAATATTTAATGCAAGAAGAACCCGAGAAACGCACCGGTATGCAAGTGCTTCAGGCAGAAAGCGAATTGGCTGCCATCAATATGGTTTACGGAGCTGCTTCATGCGGAAAAAGAGTCATGACCTCATCATCAAGTCCGGGAATTAGTTTGAAATTAGAAGGTATCTCCTATATGGCCGGAGCAGAAATTCCTTGCCTTATTGCGAATGTAATGCGTGGCGGACCTGGTTTGGGAACCATTCAACCAGGACAGGCTGATTATTTTCAGGCAGTTAAAGGAGGAGGACATGGTGATTATCGTGTAATCGTACTGGCACCTTCAACCGTACAGGAAATGGCTGATTTTGTCAATCTTGGTTTTGAACTGGCTTTTAAATACCGAAATCCGGCAATGATCTTATCCGATGGAGCTATTGGACAAATGATGGAGAAAGTTTCTTTACCCGATCAAAAAGAACGATTGACAAACGAAGAAGTTATCAAAAGATATGGTGACTGGGCAACAACCGGTAAACCAGAGACCAGAAATAGAAATATCATTACTTCCTTAAATTTAATACCAGAAAAACAAGAACAGCACAATATCCATCTACAGGAAAAATATAGTACTATTGAAAAAAATGAAGTTCTCTATGAAGAAATTCATTGTGAGGATGCTGATTATATTATTGTAGCTTACGGAAGTAGTGCAAGAATTAGTCAGAAAGTTGTTCAAATGGCTCGCAAAAAAGGATATAAAGTAGGTTTGATTCGTCCTATTACACTCTGGCCTTTCCCAAAACAGGTTATTCATAAATATGCGGATAAAGTAAAGGGTTTTATTTCCGTAGAAATGAGTGCAGGACAAATGGTAGAAGATGTTCAGTTGGCAGTTAATGGAAAAACTCCTGTGGTTCACTATGGCAGAATGGGTGGTATGATAGCATCCCCTTCGGAAGTATTGAATGCACTGGAAGAAAAATTAATTTCAAAATACTAAGATGATAGCAACAGAAATAACTCCGGAAGAAATAATCAAAAAAGGAAAGATCGTATTTCAGAAAACCAAACTTATGAATGAGTGCACCCTCAGTTATTGTCCGGGTTGTGGTCATGGGGTTGCTCACCGTTTGGTGATGGAAGTAGTAGATGAAATGGGAATTGGATCTGAAACAATTGGCGTAGCACCGGTTGGATGTTCTGTTTTGGCATATGAATTTATGAATATTGATATGCAACAAGCCGCACATGGAAGAGCTCCTGCCGTTGCAACTGGAATCAAACGAGTTTTCCCAGAAAAATATGTCTTCACCTATCAGGGAGATGGTGATCTGGCTGCTATTGGTACTGCAGAAACCATTCACGCCTGTAATCGTGGTGAAAATATTGTTATCATTTTTGTGAACAACGGAATCTACGGAATGACTGGTGGCCAAATGGCTCCAACAACTCTTGCAGGTATGAAATCATCAACCTCTCCTTACGGACGAATAGTGGAAACTATGGGTTATCCATTAAAAATTACTGAAATGGTTGCTACTTTACCAGGAGTGGTTTATGCGACCCGACAGGCAGTTCATGAGGCGAAATATGTCCGTAAGGCGAAAAGAGCTATCCGAAAAGCTTTTGAAAATCAAAGAGATAAAAAAGGATTATCTATTATTGAAATTGTATCCAACTGTAATTCAGGATGGAAAATGACTCCGGTAGAGGCAAATAAATGGCTTGATAAAAATATGTTGGATTATTTCCCTTTGGGAGATATTAAAAAATAATAGACCGTCCCAACCCTTCCCAAAGGGAAGGACTTTGCGACAGGAGAAGAATTAAATATTAAGTATTGTGTAAAAATAATTAAAAAATGACTGAAGAAATTATTATTGCAGGTTTTGGCGGACAAGGAGTGCTGTCCATGGGGAAAATATTAGCCTATTCAGGTATCATGCAGGATCAGGAAGTTAGCTGGATGCCTTCCTACGGGCCTGAAATGAGAGGAGGGACAGCAAATGTAGCAGTTATTTTAAGTGATGAAAGAATAAGTTCTCCCATTTTAAATGAATTTGATACTGCCATTATTTTGAATCAGCAATCCATGGATAAGTTTGAAAGCATGGTAAAACCAGGTGGATTATTAATCTATGATCCTAATGGAATTACAAAGCATCCTATCAGAAAAGATATTACAATTGCCACAATAAACGGAGCTGAAGAAGCCTCTAAATTAAAAAATGCGAAAACCTTTAATATGGTTGTTTTAGGTGCATTTTTAAAAGTACACCCTATCGTAATCATGGAAAATGTACATAAAGGTTTGGAAAAATCGCTACCGCCAAGACATCATCATTTAATTTCTTTAAACGAAGAGGCAATCAAAATTGGTATGAATAAGGTAAAAGTAATCCAAACCATTAAAAAACAATCCCCTGTATTGTAATCATCATTACCGAAGTAAACTAATTTTTCAACAAAACAGGCATTACTAACAATATTTTTATAAATTTGCTGTTTTAAAATTTATATTTCCCTCAATATATTGATTTTAAATAATTTAAATTATGTTGTATTTATAATAGGGGAAAATGATTAATCGCATCTTTTTATTAACACTGCTGGTATTAGTATCTTTTTCAAATGTTTCTTGGAGTTCACCAATTACAGGACCAGTAAATCCTATTACAGGAAAGCATAACGAAAATTCAATTAAACTATATAATCTTTTAAATGATAAAGATTTAAAATTTGAGGTTTTTGAAAAGGCTCTGAATGGTTACAATAAACTACTAAAAGATAAAAAAATTCAAAATTCTGATTTCCTAACTGTAATTGACCTTAGTTTATCTGCCAATAAAAATCGTTTTTTTCTTATCGATTTCAAATTAAATAAAATTATCCATAAAAGTAAAGTTGCACATGGAAGAAATTCCGGTGGCGAATTTGCAAAGCATTTTTCTAATAAAATTGGATCCTATCAAAGTAGTATCGGCTTTTACAAAACCGCTGAAACATATAAGGGAAAACACGGTTTATCACTTCGTCTGGATGGATTGGAAAACTCCAATAGCAATGCCAGAAAAAGAGCAATTGTAATACATTCTGCAGATTATGTGAGTGACCTTTTTATCAAGAAATATGGCAGATTAGGCAGAAGTTTAGGCTGCCCTTCTCTTCCAAAAGAAGGATTTTTAAACATTATAAAAAATATTAAAAACGGTAGTGTTTTGTTCATTTATTACCCAGAAAAGAACTATTTACAACATTCATCCCTAGCCAGCAATTAATTTAATAAACCTTTATTTATTCTTTTTACCAACTCAGGACCTTCATAAATAAATCCAGTAAATACCTGAATAAGATCTGCTCCTGCATCTAATTTTTCTTTTGCATCTTTCGCAGAGTGAATACCTCCTACTCCAATAATTGGAAAAGCTTTGTTTGATTTTTCAGCCAAAAATCTTATCACTTCCGTAGATCTTTCCCTTACAGGTTTTCCGCTTAAACCTCCGGTTTCATTTCTTTTCTCAGACTTTAAATTCTCTCTTGAAATAGTAGTATTCGTCGCAATAACACCCGCAATTTTAGTTATTTTCACAATATCAATGATATCCAACAACTGATCATCGGTCAAATCAGGAGCAATTTTCAATAATATTGGTTTGGGAGTTTCTTTTTTATTATTTTCATCCTGCAGAGTTTGCAAGAGATTGGTGAGCGGTTCTTTGTCTTGTAATTCTCTTAAATTAGGCGTATTTGGGGAACTTACATTCACTACAAAATAATCTACCACATCTAAAAGCTCTTTAAAACAAATCAAATAATCATCTACCGCTTTTTCATTTGGAGTCACCTTGTTTTTCCCAATATTTCCACCAATAATGATATCTGTTTTCCTTTTTCGTAATCTTTCAGCAATGACCTTTACCCCATCATTATTAAATCCCATTCTATTGATAATAGCCTCATCTTCAATCAATCTAAACAATCTTTTCTTAGGATTTCCCGGTTGTGGTTTTGGTGTTACAGTTCCTATCTCCACAAAACCAAATCCGTAATTTGTAAATTCATCAAATAACTCCGCATTTTTATCAAAACCCGCTGCGAGTCCAACAGGATTTTTAAAGGTAAGACCAAATAATTTTCTTTCTAACTTTTCATCTTTAACAACAAATAATTTTCTTACCAAAGCACCCGTCAATGGTAGTTTAAATAAATTTTTAAGCATATTAAAAGTGAAGTAATGAACCTTCTCAGGATCATACTTAAAAAGAGTCTTTCTTATGACAGATTTGTACATTGTTAAAATTTTTGCAAAGATAATTTATCTTTTCTATTATCTCTATAATTTATGTAATCAAACTTTATTTATTATCTGTTTGTAATGCCTTAAATTATCTTTCGTCCAATGCTAAAAAAACAATCATGACATTATTTCTTTCTTTTATTTTTGGCTTTTCCACTTCCTTTTTAGGAATGGTTTTTCCAAGTATGCTTAACATGACAACCGTAAAGATCAGTATAGAAAGAGGAAAAATAAATGCTATTAAATTTGCTCTTGGGGTTTCAACTATTGTATTTTTACAAGCTTATACCGCTATTCTTTTTATAAAATTTTTAAAAGAAAACCCATTATTTATCCTAACACTTCAAAAAGTTGCATTGGTGATTTTTGCAATGCTTTCATTTTATTTTTATAAGGAATATAAAAAAGAAAACAAAACCACTTCCAAATTTAAACAAAAATGTAAAGACACATTCTTAGTTGGACTCTTCTTATCTGCTTTAAACATGTTTGCAATTCCATTTTATTATGGAATTACAACCGTACTCAATAATTTTGGATGGATGAAATTATCACAAAATAATGTTTTATTGTTTGTAGTTGGTTCTGCAATTGGAACATTTATGATATTGTATTCCTATTCCAATTTTGCCAGATTTGTGAAAACAAAAAGCAATAAAAAGTCGAATAAGTTGAGTCTAGCTTTAAGTGTACTAACAGGTATGTTAGCTATAATAACTTTGCTAAAGGTATTTTATTTCTAAGTTTTCTGCTTTTTTTTCTTTGCTGCCGGAAACAATACATTATTTAAGATCAATCGATAACCGGGAGAATTAGGATACAGGTCCAGTTCTGTTTTTGGATCTCCCACCCTGTGCTGGTAATCTTCCGGGTCATGACCTCCATAAAAAGTAAACATCCCTTTTCCCTTTACGCCGTGGATATATCGAGCTTCTCCATTTACATTATTCTGTCCCAAAATCAAAATGGGGGATTTAATTAAATCCGGATCAAATGCAGTGGTTTGTCCCATAAAACCTTTTACCAGCAAGGTGTGATTCTGACATAACATACTGGGTATCATATCCCATTTTGCAGAAAATTCTTTTAATTCAAAGTAATCTTCCGTCTTTAACACTTTTCTTTTTCGGGTAGTATCTATATCTGAAAACTCATAAACTGTAGGATTTCTTTCCAGATGATAATTTGTAAAAGCAAAGGTTTTATTATAATCAATTTTATTCTGGTAATCGTGTTCAGAAGGGTCACCATCAAACATAGCTTCGCAAATATCAACACCTTCTGCTGATAAAGCAATATCAAAACTATCCGTAGCGGAACACATGGCGAACATAAATCCACCTCCTATTACGTAATCTCTTATTTTTAAAGCTACCGCTAATTTTTCTTGGGAAACCTTGGCATAGCCCAGACTTTTTGCCAATTTCTCTGCTTCTTTCTTTTGTTCAATATACCAAGGTACCATCCGAAAAGACCCATAAAACTTACCATACTGACCGGTAAAATCTTCGTGGTGCAAATGCAGCCATTCGTATAAAAGTAACTGATCATTTAATACCTCTTCATCATAAATTACATCATACGGTATTTCGGCAAATTTCAACACCAAAGTCACAGCATCATCCCATGGTTGCTTCCCTTTAGGAGAATAAACTGCTATTTTTGGAGCTTTTTCTAAAATTACTGCTTCTTTATTTTGTGAGGGGCTTGCAATCTCTTCCAGTATTTTTACTGCTTCTGCATCTGAAATAATTTCATAAGACACCCCTCTGATAGTACATTCATTTCGGAAATCTTTGGTGTCTTCCAACAGGAAAGAGCCTCCCCGATAGTTAAGCAACCACTTTACTTTTTGTCCTTTTTGTAATGAATAATAAGTAATTCCGTAAGCTTTTAAATGATTTTTTTGAGAAGTATCATCCATCGGGATTAACAAAAAAGAAGCAAACAATGTATTAGATAATAGTAAGCATACCGCCAGAAATAAAATATGATTCAATTTAAAGTTCAATGGTGCTGAATAATTATTAATTTATAGAAAAACTTAGCAATAAATGTACATGGTTTTTTTAAAATATTGTTTGATTGGAACAATAAATATGCTATAGTGAATATTAAAATGGCACATCGTCATCAGTGCTAATACTACCAAAAGCATCACTGGCACTGGTAAAATTATCAGGTGAAATACTTGACTGATTCATAGAAGACTGGAATTCGGTTCCCATATCTTCCTCCAGATTGGTAAATTTAGCCAATCGTCCGATAAATTTCATTTTGATATTTTCCAGACCACCATTACGATGTTTGGCAACAATAAATTCAGCCTGACCTTCACAAGGAGTTCTTTCATCATCATCCCATTCGGTTAAACCATAATATTCCGGACGATAAATAAATGATACGATATCAGCATCCTGCTCAATCGCACCAGATTCTCTTAAATCAGATAATAAAGGACGCTTACTTCCTCCACGAGTTTCTACGGCACGTGATAACTGTGAAAGTGCAATCACAGGAACATGTAATTCCTTTGCCAAAGCCTTTAAATTTCGTGAAATGGTTGAAATTTCCTGCTCTCTGTTTCCACCACCTTTTGCACTTGAACCCGCTGTCATCAACTGTAAATAATCAATAACAACCACTCTTACACCATGTTGTGACACCAATCGTCTTGCTTTTGCCCGTAAATCAAATACAGAAAGAGACGGCGTATCATCAATAAAAATTGGAGCACTGGAAAGTTTTTTAACCTTCACATTTAAGGCTTCCCATTCATAGGTTTCCAGATTTCCTTTTCTCAATTTTTCGGAAGAAATTCCTGTTTCACTGGAAATCATTCTGGTAATCAACTGCACTGATGACATCTCCAATGAAAATATTGCAACAGGAATATCAAAATCAATTGCCATATTTTTTGCCATGGACATCACAAACGCAGTTTTCCCCATACCGGGACGAGCTGCCAAAATAACAAGATCAGAAGGTTGCCACCCTGATGTCAAAGCATCCAGTTTACTAAAACCTGTTGCCACACCACTCATTCCTTCCTGATTGGAAATCTCTTCAATTTTTTTAAGCGCCTGTACCACAAGATCATGTGAAGTTTCAGAACTCTTCTTTAAATTCCCCTGGGTAATTTCAAAAAGTTTCGTTTCTGCTTCATCTAAAAGATCAAAAACATCAAAGGTCTCATCATAAGAATTTGTAATAATCTCACTTGAGATGGTAATCAATCTACGTTGAATAAATTTTTGCAGAATAATGCGGGCATGAAATTCAATATGAGCTGCAGACGATACCTTTTGGCTAAGGCTAATCAAGTAAAAATCACCTCCAACACTATCTAATTTTTCATCTTTTCGCAATTGATTGGAAACTGTTAAAAGGTCAATTGGTTCTGAATTCTCAAAAAGTCTAAAAATTGCTTCATAAATATATCGATGTGCCGGTTTATAAAAAACTTCCTCATGCAAAATATCAATAACATCATCAACACCCTTTTTATCAATCATCATTGCACCCAAAACTGCTTCTTCAAGGTCCAGTGCTTGAGGAGGAATCTTTCCCTGCTCCAGATTTATAACGGTTCCTTTGTTTTGATTTTTCGGTGAAAATGATTTGGCTGTCTCCATATCCGCAAATGTAATTTTTTTAGGGCTGCAAAAGTATTTTTTTTTACCCATTAAAGTTAACAAATAATGTTAACAAATTAAATTTTGTTAATAAATAACCTGTTCTTTCGTTTTTATTTCTCCATAAAAAACACTTGAAAAAATTAAAATTATCTTAAGTATATTGTTTGCAATATTTTAAGATAAAAAAACAGGAATTGATTTCAATTATTCTTCTATTTTTGTTGTTGATAATTAATTGATGAATTTTATATGAAAAATTCCAGAAGAAACAAAATATGGACGAGTTTACTGTTTATTCAAATAGGTATTGTTTATTTCTTCTCTAAATTCCCGAATGCAATTGAAAGTTTCTATACCAATGGTATTTATATTTATATAAGCCGTTTTTTTAGAATTGTGTTTGGATGGCTACCTTTTTCTTTTGGAGATATTATCTACTTGATACTTATATTATTAATTGTCAGATTTTTAATATTATTTATCAAAAATAAAAAATCGAATAGAATCTCATTGATCTATCAACTATTTGCATCCTTCTCTATTTTTTATTTTTGCTTTTACTTTTTCTGGGGATTGAATTATTCAAGACTACCAATCACAAATACACTGAAATTCAATATTGTAAAAGATTCTACTTCTTCAAATAAATATGATATTGAAAAGCTAAAATCCTTATCAGATAAACTAATTACTAAGATTATCCATATACAATCTAAACTGGTTGATAATGATACACTACCGGTTTTAGTTCCTCATGATAAAAATAAAATTCTTCAATTAACCCAAAAAGGTTACCATAATTTAAGTGAACAATTTGAACAGTTTTCTTATCAGACAAGCTCTATAAAAAAATCATTATTTAGCTTACCGCTGACTTATATGGGCTTTGCAGGATATCTGAATCCGTTTACTGGAGAAGCACAGGTAGATTATTTAATTCCGAAAATTTCACTTCCTGCAACCTGTTCTCATGAAGTTGCACATCAATTGGGAATTGCATCAGAAAGTGAAGCAAATTTTATTGGTTATTTAGCGGGCAACAGCCATGATGATTTGTATTTTCAGTATTCTGTGAACCTAATGGCTTTTCAATATGCTTTGTTTGATCTTTATCGTTTTGATCCAGACTTATACCAGGAATATAAAAGTAAACTTCCGAAAGGAGTATTAAAAAATATGAAAGAATCACAAGAATTCTGGAGCAAATTTGAAAACCCGTTAGAACCCGTTTTCAAATATTTTTACGATAATTTTCTGAAATACAATCAGCAAAAAGACGGACTTCAAAGTTACAATCAGATGGTAGGATTACTTATTGCATACGATAAAGAGTATGGTTTAAAATAATTAAAACCCAAAATTGAGGTTATATCAATTGATTCTATATTTTTGCATAAAATTCAAAAATTGCAGAAACAGATAAGCAGCATACAAAATCCATTGGTAAAAGAAATTGTTCAACTTCAGGAAAAGTCAAGAACAAGAAAGAAAAAAAGACTTTTTATTATTGAAGGTGTTCGTGAAATATCACTTGCTCTAAAAGGTGGATATGCTTTGCAAAACATATTGATCTGCGAAGAGATTATCACTTTGGAGAAAGCGAATCAAGTAATTGATTTACAGGATTCAATAGATCTTATTATAATTTCAAAAGAGGTTTACCAAAAAATTTCTCACCGTAAAACTACCGAGGGAATTATCGCAATTGCAATAAGTAAAGAATTCGGTTTAACCAACTTAAAATTACCTGAAAACCCATTGATTCTTATTGCCGAAGCTCCTGAAAAACCCGGTAATATTGGCGCATTATTACGTACGGCAGATGCTGCTAATTTAGATGCAGTTATTATTGCTAATCCGAAAACAGATCTTTTCAACCCGAATATCATACGTTCAAGTGTAGGCTGTATTTTTACCAATCAAATTGCCACAGGGAGTACCCAGGATATTATTGATTTTTTAAATCAAAAAAAAATCTATGCTTATGCTGCAGCATTGAATGAAAAAAGTATCCACTATACAGAAGTTAATTTTAAAGAAAGTAGTGCAATAATTGTTGGCACAGAATCTACTGGATTGAGCACAAAATGGCTTGACAGTGCTACTAAAAAAATAATGATCCCCATGCATGGAGAAATTGATTCTTTAAATGTTTCCGTCTCAGCAGCAATTCTTATTTTTGAGGCAAAAAGGCAAAGAAATTTAGATTGATCTATGAGCAAACACCTGATTTTATTAATAGTTTCCGGCATGTTTTTAATTAGTTGTAGTTCTACGAAAGCAACGGGCAACAAATTGACTGTTGAACAAGAATTAGAAAAGCAATACGATCAGTACAAAGGCACCAAATATAAATATGGAGGCACAGATAAAAGAGGTTTTGACTGCTCGGGATTTACACAAAAAGTATACAAAAATGCTTTTCAAATAAAACTACCAAGAACCACCGAAGAAATGGGTGACATTGGAAAAAAAGTTTCCAAAAATAAATTAAAACCTGGTGACCTGGTGTTTTTTCGACCAAGTAGAAAATATAAACATGTTGGCATTTACATGGGAAAAGATCTGTTTATGCATAGTTCTACATCAAAGGGCGTTATCAAATCAGATCTAAACAATCCGTACTGGAAAAAGAAATACCGGTATGCAAAAAGAATTTTAAAATCAAAATAATGAATCCAACTACACTTTTTTATATTTTAATTGCGATCCTGCTTATTGATTTTGTGATTGACAAAGTTATTGATCATTTAAACGCCAAACATTTTGATGATAAAGTCCCGAAGGAACTGGCAGATGTTTATGATGATAAAGAATATTTAAAATCACAGGCTTACAAGAAAGAAAATTATAAATTTTCAATTTATACAAGCTCTTTCTCAATCATTGTTACACTTGCATTTTTTTTATTTAAAGGATTTGCCTGGGTGGATCAGTTTGCCCGAAGTATTAGTGACAATGAAATAGTAATTACTTTGTTGTTTTTTGGGATCATCATGCTGGCAAATGACTTTATTTCTACTCCATTTTCTTATTATCAAACCTTTGTTATTGAAGAAAAATACGGATTTAATAAAACCAGTAAAAAACTTTTCTTTATGGATAAATTAAAAGGATGGCTTTTGAGTATTATCATTGGTGGTGGTATATTGGCATTGATTGCCTGGTTTTATCAAAAAACAGGAGATCATTTCTGGATCTATACATGGATATTTATTGCTGTTTTTTCTATTTTTATGACACTCTTTTATTCTTCTATCATAGTTCCTTTATTTAACAAACAAACACCTTTGGAAGATGGAGAATTAAGAAGTAAAATAGAAGGTTTTGCCAAAAAAGTTGGTTTCAAACTGGATAATATTTTTGTGATTGATGGTTCAAAAAGATCAACAAAAGCCAATGCCTATTTTTCAGGTTTCGGACCTAAAAAAAGAATCGTTTTGTACGATACACTGATCAATGATCTTGAAACTGAGGAGATTGTTGGAGTACTGGCTCATGAAGTTGGACATTACAAAAAAAAGCATGTATTTATCAATATGTTCCTTTCTATTTTACTTACCGGGCTTTCCCTTTATATTTTATCATTAATGATAGGTAGCTCACTTCTTTCACAGGCTTTATCGGTAGAAAATCCTAGTTTTCATATTGGTTTGATTGCCTTTGGAGTATTGTACAGTCCAATTTCAGAAATTACCGGTATCATCATGAATTATATTTCCCGTAAATTTGAGTATCAGGCAGATAATTATGCCAAAGAGTTTTACAATGGAGATTCTTTGATAACATCACTTAAAAAATTATCAAAGAACAGCCTAAGTAATCTTACCCCACACAAGGCCAGTGTATTTGCACATTATTCGCATCCAACTTTATTACAAAGGGTAATCAACTTAAAAACTGATTGATTGTTTTTAACAATAATTTGATTCCGTTAAATTTTTCAAAAAAAATGAGTAAAAGCAATAAAATACTTTGCTCATTAAATATGTTTACATTACTTTTAATCTATGGCATATACCGTAACCATAGAAGAAGAAAATAAGAAAATAGCCATTCGCTATAAGGAAATGCTAAGAGATACTTATCAAACCTTATCAAAAGAAAATAAGGTCTTAATCAGAAAGGCTTTTGATCTTGCGGTGAAAGCACATAGTGGACAGCGAAGAAAATCAGGTGAACCTTATATTTACCACCCAATTGCTGTAGCCAGTATTGTAGCAAATGAAATTGGTCTGGGGGCCAATTCTATAGCTGCCGCTTTGTTACATGATGTAGTAGAGGACACGGACTATACTTTTGCTGATCTGGAAGAACTTTTTGGTGAAACCATTACTAAAATTGTAAATGGACTGACTAAAATATCCCGATTGAGTAAAGATCAGGATGTTTCTATTCAGGCAGAAAATTATCGAAAAATGCTTCTAACCCTACATGATGATGTTAGGGTAATATTGATTAAAATTGCAGACAGGTTGCACAATATGCAAACACTGGATTCTATGAAACCTGCAAAACAAATAAAGATTGCTTCTGAAACAATTTTTATTTATGCACCTTTAGCACATAGATTAGGACTTTACAATATAAAAACAGAGTTAGAAGATCTTGGCCTGAAATATACAGAACCAGAAGTATATGAAGACATTTCAAACAATATAATAGAGAGTAAAGAAGAACAGGAAAAGTATATTTCTAAGTTTACCGAAGTAATTCAAGAATCTTTAGATCATGAAGGATTTGATTACTCTATCAAAGGAAGAACCAAATCTATATATTCTATTCGAAAAAAAATGCTCAATCAGGGGGTATCCTACGATGAAGTTTATGACAAGTTTGCAATTCGAATTATTTATAAATCTAATAAGAAAAATGAGAAGTTTGATGCTTGGAAAATATATTCAATTGTAACGGATCATTTTAGTCCTAACCCTAAACGGTTAAGAGATTGGATCACCCAGCCAAAATCCACCGGTTATGAATCTCTTCATATAACAGTGATGGGGCCAAAAGGAAAATGGGTAGAAGTTCAGATACGATCTTGCAGAATGGATGAAATTGCAGAAAAAGGTTATGCTGCACATTTTAAATACAAACACGGAAATAATGCAGAAAGTGGTTTAGAAATATGGCTCAATAAATTAAGAGAATCATTAGAAGACCCTGATACCAATGCCGTTGAATTTGTTGAACAATTCAAATTAAATTTATACGCCAAAGAAATATATATCTTTACTCCTAACGGAGATATAAAGTCATTGCCAAAGGGAGCTACTGCACTTGACTTTGCATTTGCAATTCACACCGAGGTTGGTATGCATTGCCGGGCAGCAAAAGTGAATGGCAAGCTGGTACAGTTGAGTCAGTCATTAAAAAGTGGTGATCAGGTTGAAATTATCACAGCTAACACACAAAAACCAAAGCTTGCATGGCTGGATATTGTGAAAACTGCCAGAGCAAAATCAAAAATCAAGAGTGCTTTAAAAGAAGATCAAAAACTTATTGCCAATGAAGGAAAAGAGGTGCTTTCACGAAAATTACGCCATTTAAAAATCAAATTCAATGAAAATACCATCAATGAACTTGTTAACTTTTTTAAATTAAAAACAAGTTTTGATCTGTATTACCGAATGGGTAACGGATCCATTGACAATACCCAGTTAAAAAAATATGCCAATCAAAAGTCAAATGCTCTGGTTAATTTCTTCAAAACAAAAATCAAAAGAAACACAGTGGTTCCGGCTGAAGTTCAAAGCAATGAAATCACTGCAAAATATGATATGCTTGTTTTTGATAAAAATGAAGAAAAGCTAAAATATTCATTTGCAAAATGCTGTAGTCCTATCCCGGGTGATCAGGTATTTGGTTTTATTACTATTAATGATGGCATCAAAGTACATAAACACAATTGCCCCAATGCAGTTAGTTTACAATCCAATTATGCCTACCGCATCATAGCTGCAAAATGGATCGATTCTTCCCAGCAAGGATATAAGGCAACTTTAAATATCACCGGAATTGATAATTTAGGTTTGGTCAATGACATTACAGAAATAATCTCTAAAAGTCTTCATGTTAATATCCATGAGTTAAACATATCTGGTAATGAAGGGTTCTTCAGAGGAAAAATTACCGTCCACATTAACAACAACAAACAATTAAACAATTTGATTTTACAAATCAAAAGAATTGATGGCATTGAAAAAGTGGAAAGAATTCACAATTAATTTATTAAATTTATACAAATTATTATTTGGATTAAATGTAACTTTGGCAAGCAAAAATCTCTTATATAAAGATGGACAACACTAAAAATCAGGAAACCGTTAAAAACTTCTTTACCAAGTTTTTAGAAGAACATAATCATAGGAAAACTCCCGAACGTTTTGCTATTCTTCAAGAGATTTATGAGAAAATCAATCACTTTGATATTGAGTCACTTTATATTGACATGAAAAATAAAAATTATAGGGTTAGCCGTGCTACACTTTATAATACTATTGAATTACTTTTAGAATGTGGTCTGGTAAGAAGACATCAGTTTGGTCAGAATCAGGCACATTATGAAAAATCATTTTTCAATAAACAGCATGATCATATTATTTTAAGTGATACCGGAGAAGTGATTGAATTTTGCGATCCACGAATTGAAAATATAAAAAAATCCATTGAAAAAGTATTTGACATTACAATTGAAAGTCATTCCTTATATTTTTATGGAAAAAAAAATAATACTAATAACCAATAAATAATTTTTATGATTGATTTACTACTAGGGTTACAATGGGGTGACGAAGGAAAGGGTAAAATTGTAGATGTTCTCACAAAGGATTACGATATAGTTGCACGATTTCAGGGCGGACCAAATGCTGGTCACACCCTAATATTTAATGGCTTCAAGCATGTTTTACATACGATTCCCTCAGGAATTTTCCATGAAAAATCAATGAATGTTGTTGGAAATGGTGTTGTGATTGATCCGGTTATATTCAAAAAAGAGCTGGATAATCTTGCAGATCACAATATTGATTACAGATCAAAATTATTGATCTCGAGAAAAGCACATTTAATTCTTCCTACCCACAGACTTTTAGATGCTGCATCTGAAACAATGAAAGGAAAAGCAAAAATTGGATCTACCCTAAAAGGAATTGGCCCAACATATATGGACAAAACCGGTAGAAATGGTTTTAGGATTGGAGATCTGGAATTTGATAACTGGGAAGCAAAATATAGAAATCTGACACAAAAACATCTGAAAATGATTGATTTTTATGATGTGGAAATTGAATTTGACCTGGATGAACTAGAAAAAGAATTCTTTGAAGCGATAGAAGTTCTAAGAACTTTAACATTTATTGACAGTGAAGAATATATCAATAATGCAATGCAGTCTGGTAAAACTATTCTGGCAGAAGGCGCTCAGGGTTCTCTTCTTGATATCGACTTTGGAACTTATCCTTTTGTTACTTCCTCAAATACAACCGCTGCGGGTGCTTGTACCGGTTTAGGTGTTGCCCCAAATAAAATTGGCGAAGTTTTTGGAATTTTTAAAGCATATACTACCCGAGTTGGTTCAGGACCTTTTCCTACCGAATTATTTGATAAAGATGGAGAAATAATGGCTAAGGTTGGTAATGAATTTGGTGCTACTACCGGTAGAGCCCGACGTTGTGGATGGCTGGATCTGGTTGCCTTAAAATATGCCGTTCAGATCAATGGCGTTACCCAATTGATGATGATGAAAGGAGATGTGCTATCTGGATTTGAAACCTTAAAAGTTTGTACTACCTATAATTATAGAGGAAAGGAAATTGATTATCTGCCTTATAATATTGAAGAAAAAAATATTTCGGTAAATTATACTGAAATAAAAGGATGGCATGAAGATCTTACAAAAATGTCTAAGGCAGAGGAATTGCCGCAAACACTAAATGATTATATCTCTTTTATAGAAGATTTTGTTGGAGTACCTGTAAAGATCGTGTCCGTTGGGCCAGATAGAAAACAAACCATCATCATATAGTTTCTGTCACAATAAAAATACAAGGTAAGGTATTGATTCAGTTGAATACTTTACCTTTTTCTTTTGAATATATTTGTGTAAATTTGAATCAAAATTTAATTATTGAAATTGAAAATTCTTTTTCTTGTATTTATTATTTTTACCTCCATTGGTTTTTCTCAGGGTAAAAGAATAACCATTGTAAAATCTGACAATTCAAGTATTGATGAAGAGAGGTTACCTGGTGCAACTATATTACTTGGCAATATTCTAATCAAACATGAAGGTATTTCACTTAAATGCAAAAAGGCAATTCACTATAAAAGTGATAATTATATTCAGGCTTTTGGTGACGTCATATTAAATCAGGGGGACTCCATTATTCAAACAAGTAAGTATACCGAATACAATGGGAATACTAAAAAAGCTCTGTCATGGGGTAATGTGGTAATCAAAGATCCTAAAATGACTTTGAGAACGGATACACTGCATTTTGACAGGTCAAGACAATTATTGTTTTACAATCATGGTGCCACCATCAAAGACAGTATCAATACTTTAACAAGTAATTCCGGTAATTATTATCTTGAAAGCAAGAAGTTTCAGGCAATTTCTGATGTTGTTATTACCAACCCAGATTATGATTTAGAATCAAATCATCTGGATTATTACACTAATAGTGGAAGAGCCTATCTTTATGGAGCATCAACAATTACCAGCAATGACAATTTAATTTATTGTGAAAAAGGTTTTTATGATACCAAACAAAATATCTCACATTTCACTAAAAATGCCAGAATTGAATATAAAGATAGAGAAATAAAAGCAGATAGCCTCTATTATGACCGGAATACAGGATTTGCATCTGCAACCAACAATATCAGAATAACAGACACCATTAATAATAGCTTATTAAAAGGAAATTACGCTGAATATTTTGAAAAAATAGATTCTGCTTTCGTAATCAACAAAGCTGTTGCCGTTACCAATACAAATGCTGATTCTTTATTTATTCATGGAGATACTTTATTGGTAACCGGAGTTCCTGAAAGGAGAATTATCAGAGCATATCACCATGTGAAATTTTTTAAGAGTGACATGAGTGGAAAATGTGATTCTATTCACTCCAACCAGGCCACAGGATTAACACAAATGTTCAAAGATCCAATTTTATGGTCTAATGACAGCCAAATTACAGGAGACTCTATTCAACTGATATCCAACGTAGAAACTGAAAAACTAGATAGTTTAAAAGTCCTTCATAATGCTTTTATCATCCAAAAAGATTCTATCGGATTCAATCAAATTAAAGGTAGAAATCTTTATGGAAAATTTGAAGAGAATGATTTGCGATATGTTCATATTATTGGTAATGCAGAGGTTGTCCATTTTGTTCGAAATGACAGCAAACAACTTATCGGAATTGAAAAAACAACCTGTAGTGAAATTCATTTTACTTTAATTGATGGAGCTATCAAGTCAGCAAAATTTATGAACCAGGCAGAAGGGGAAACTTACCCCCCTTCAAAATTACCTGAGAATGTAAGAAAATTGAGAGGTTTCAAATGGCGTGAAGAGGAAAAACCACTCTCAAAAGAAGATATTTTTATTAGAGATGAAATCTGATTTTTATAAATACCAGGCACAAACTTCTCCTTACCCTTTGTCACTTGAAATATCAAAAGCCAAAGGGAATTACATTTATGATCAGACCGGTAAAAAATATTTAGATTTTATAGCTGGTGTTTCTGCAAACACCTTAGGTCATAATCACCCAAAAGTGGTAAATGCAATCAAAGATCAGGCAGATTTATATTTGCACGTGATGGTTTACGGCGAATTTATTCAAAGTCCGCAGGTAGAACTTTCAAAACTTTTGGTTAAAAACCTTCCAGACTCATTAAATAGTGTTTATTTAACAAATTCAGGAACGGAAGCTACTGAAGGAGCTATGAAACTCGCCAAAAGAGTTACCGGAAGAGGTGAAATAATTTCTGCAAAAAATGCCTATCATGGCAATACACAGGGATCCATGAGTGTTTGTGGCAAAGAGGAACAAAACAGTGCATTCCGACCATTAATTCCAGGAATTAAATTTTTAGAATTTAACAACAAATCTAATCTGGATTTAATTTCTGATCGAACAGCAGCTGTCATTTTGGAAACCATCCAGGGAGGAGCTGGTTTTATTGAGCCCCAAAATGATTATCTTAAAAAGGTAAAACAAAAATGTGAAGAAGTTGGTGCCATGTTGATCTTAGATGAGATTCAATCGGGTATCGGTCGAACAGGTAAATTTTATGGCTTTGAAAATTATCATGTTGTCCCGGATATTTTAGTCACTGGTAAAGGATTGGGAGGTGGTATGCCAATAGGCGCTTTTATATCCTCAAAAAAGAATATGGATACTCTTATAAGAAATCCAAAACTTGGACATATTACAACCTTTGGAGGTCATCCGGTTATTGCAGCAGCAGCTTTGGCTACTTTACAGGAATTATTTCGATCTACCCTCATACAAGATTCCTTAAAAAAAGAAAAACTGATCCGAAAATTATTAATTCACCCCTCTATTGTTGAAATTAGAGGAAAAGGTTTGATGCTTGCTATTTTATTAAAAGATAGTGAAAGTGTAAATCAGGTAATACTAAATGCTATAAATAAAGGTTTGCTTTTATTTTGGTTGTTATTTGAACCCAAAGCCATACGGATCACTCCACCATTGACAATCAATGAAGTAGAAATTAAAAAAGGATGTAAAATCATTTTAGATTTGCTCAACCATACAGATTATTAAGTCTGTGTGAAACCTCTATCAAAACCATCCGTTGTTCTTTTAATTGTTAATTTAATCATAAAAACATCTAATAATTTAGAAAACCTGTAACAAATATTGCAACAGTGACGTCTCTTAAGCAAATGTCTAATCTAAATTATAAATTATGAAAAAATTAATTATCGTAGCAATTGCATTATTTACATTGAATCTTTCAGCGGCTGAATCACCAGTAAAACCAAATGAATTATTAAGAACGGATATTGTTAAATTATTGGGCAGTAATTGTCCTGCTGAATTTAACTACCAAGATTGTACTGTTAATGTAATTTTTACAATCAATTCAAAAAGTGAAGTAATTGTTTTATCGGTAAATGCTCCAAATGATGTTGCCGAGCGTTTTATCAAAAGAAAATTGAATTACAAAAAAGTAAATTTTAAAACAACCAAAGCAGGAGAGTTATTTTTACTTCCTTTAAAATTTGAAAAGTCTTAAAAACATCAAATCACTTCAAAAGGGTATTTAAATTAATCTTAAATACCCTTTTTTTATTTTACTATTTTATTAATAATAAATGTATTATTTTAATTATATAATATATTTTTCTTCATTTTATTAATGATATCGTATAATTGTTAACAAATCCTTAATAAGCTCTTAAAATAAAATCACTTATAGTTAAATCTTTCTTAAATCATAAAGTTTTAACATAAAGGTGCGTAACAAATACTACAAATGTGCCGTCCTTTATATAATAAATGTCTAATCTATTTGTCTAATCTAAATTATATACCATGAAAAAATTTAATTATTTAATGATTGCATTCGTACTTTTTGCAATGAATGTTTCAGCTGCAACAACTACAGGACCTGTTAAACCAACTTCTCAACTAAGAAGTGAAATTGTAGATATCATTGGACCAAATTGCCCTTATGAGCATGACAAAGATGAGTGTACCGCAGAAGTCTTATTTACGATCAATACCAAGGGAGAATTAATTATTCTTTCAGTAGTATCACCCAATGCAAAAGCAGAAAGGTTTTTAAAAAGTAAATTAAATTATAAAAAAGTAAGTCACATTCCAAAACGTGAAGGAGAGATTTTTTTATTACCATTGAGAATGCTCAGAGAATAAGCTATTTTTTAGAATAATAAAAAACTGTCCTTAACGGGACAGTTTTTTTGTTTAAAAGTGTAACATTTTGCCAAATTCAATGTCTCTTTAAAAAACTAACTTTAATTCATCTAAAATGAAAAATCAAATGTCTAAAACCAATTTTATCAATTATTTCGCCTTAACTCTGTTGTTTTTGATTAACACATGGCATATAAATGCTCAAGATAAGATCATTCCTCTTAAAAGTTTTGATAAAGTAATTGTTAGTCCACATATAGAAGTAACGTTCGAGCAGGGAGAAAAAGAATCAATTATCATAGAAGATATAGATGTTCCTTTTGAAAAATTTAATATCGAACAGACAGGCAGTACACTTCATATTTATTTGGAAGGGGCAAAAATGACCACTAAAAATGAAAAGGATAAGAATTATGACCACAATGTTAAACATCCCATTTATAATGGAACCATTGTAAGGGCTACCATCATTTATAAAGAATTAGATGATCTTTCTTTAAGAGGTGATGAAGAATTTAACTGTAAAAGTAAATTAACAGCTGACAAGTTTAAATTAAAAATATACGGAGAATCTAAAGTCTATTTCAATGATGTTGCTTTTAATTCTCTTCATACTACCATTTATGGAGAGAGTTATTTTGTTATCAAAAATGGTACGATTGGGAAGCAAAAAATTGTAACATATGGAGAAAGCGAGGTAAACACCATAGATGTTCAATCAGAAACGATTAAAATAACAGCTTATGGAGAGAGTAATATTAGAGTTTATGCATCTAAAAATATCAAAATTACCTCTTATGGAGAAGCCAGAATTAAATATAAAGGAAACCCTGAAATTGACAAAGGAATTGTGATTGGCGATGCAATCATAAGAGATATCAACTAAAAAATGCCCGCAAAAGCAGGCATTTTAATTTATATAAATATCCGGATATTTACTTCTGAAGAATTGTTTTCAGTTCTACCATGATATCGACTTCACTCCAGGTAACACTTTTACCATCAGCTGCTTTATGTTTTTCACTACAAACTTCATTTAAAGCAGCAACAGCCACCTGAGCCTGCCAGTTATTCAATTCAATTTTTGCGTTTATCTTAATATCATCACCATGCACCTCATAACTTAGTGGTACATTTTTTGTAAATCCATTCATTGTAATTGCGGCTTCACCTTTACCATTATCACCTAAACTTACTTCCCCTTTGATATGAGATGTATTTTTCATTTTTCCAAATAAGAAATTTGTTAGTTTATAATCTCGAATAGAATCATTACTAAAAATACTATTCACCGGTATACTAAACTTCACATTTTTAACAACTTCTACCGGGTTTTCAGCAGGAGTTACATTGCTAATTTCTACTTGTTTAAAAGAACCCTTTACAGGAATTTTATCGGTAGTTTTATAGCCGATCCAGTGAACTACTGTAGTTTTTCCATCAATTACATACTTTTCAACCTTCTTACTTTTCTCAACAGTCTCTTTTTTCTCCATTTTACAAGAAGATAAATTCAACATAAAAACTGATAAAATTGCAACTATTACTATTTTTTTCATTCTGATTTTAATTTTTAATTAGTTTATTTTTTTTCATTGAACTCTTCAACAAGATCAATGTATTTTTGTTTGGCCTGATCAGGAGTAATATCATTCAATTGAAAATATGCATTAAGCTTAAAGGCATTTCTAATTTCATCATTACCGGAAGGCATATAAACAGAACTCTGACTTGTTGCATGTTTATAGTAGGCATAAAATTTGAGCATCACATCGGGTGGCAATTTTTTTGTCATTGCCGAAGCTATTTCAAATGCTTTTTCAAATTTTTTATCTAAATCAGTCATTAAAACTTTGCAATAATAGTTTCTCCTCCTCTGGTAACCTGATCCATTAAAACTTCAATTTTCATATCTAAAGGAACAAAAATATCAATCCTTGAACCAAATTTTATAAAACCTGCATCAGTACCTTGCACAACTGTCTGCCCTACTTTGGCATAATTTACAATACGTCTTGCAACTGCACCTGCAACCTGCCTGTATAATATTTCACCCATAGAAGGATTATCAACTACAATAGAAGTTCGTTCATTCTCTTCGGATGATTTTGGATGCCAGGCTACCAAATATTTTCCCGGATGGTATTTGGTGTATTTAATTACCCCACCTATTGGATATCTGGTTACATGCACATTAAGTGGTGACATAAAGATAGAGATTTGTCGTCTTTTTTCTTTAAAGTACTCTTTTTCCAGTACTTCTTCTATCACTACTATTTTACCATCCGCAGGAGCGATGATATAATTATCATTTATTTGTGTATTCCTTTTCGGATTTCTAAAGAACTGAAGTACCAAAATAAAAATCACCAGTGCTGTGATCATTAGCCCTTTCTGTAACCAAATATTTTGCACAAAATGGTCTGCTAAAAAAATAGTTGCAACCACCAACAAAGCAGTGAAAAATATAATCTTAAAACCTTCTTTATGAAACATTACGTAGTTAAGAATAAATAAATATAAATAAATGGTATTGCAAATATAACACTATCTAACCTATCTAAAAAACCTCCATGACCCGGAATAAAGTTACTACTGTCTTTTAATCCGGCCTGACGTTTGAACATAGATTCTATCAAATCACCTAAAACCCCAAAAATACTAACGATGATTGCAATGGTAAACCAGTGTAAAGGCTGAATACTATCAAAATATTTAGCCACAACAGAGGCGAAAATAAAAGTAAAAATAAATCCTCCCAAAAACCCTTCAATAGTTTTATTGGGTGAAACACGTTCAATTAATTTATGTTTTCCGAAATTTTTACCAATCACAAAAGCAAAAATATCATTGGCCCAAACCAAAATAAATACTCCAATAATAATGGTGGTATTAAAGGTGTGATCAAAATTAAGATATGGTATTTTGATCAACAAGGAGAATGGAATGATAATATAAAAAAAGGATAAGAATATTCTTCCTAAATATTGAATAGCAATTTTTCTGGAAGAAACCAATGCGGTTATAAATGTGAAATAAATTACAATTGTAAGGGTTGAGAATGCCAGTTTCTCAAACAGATCGTCTTCAAAAATAATCAAATTATTATTAGAAATAATAGATAATGAATAAGAAGTTACAGCCAGAATATAAGGATAGATACTTTTAAGCTCAATTAATTTTAGGAACTCATACAAACTAAAAAGTAAAAATATAAAAAACAGGCCATAGAAAAATACCGGCCCCAAAAGGGATGAAGATATGATTAAAACTACATACAATAATCCGAAAACTACTCGTTTGGTAAAATTACTCATGAATTTATAAATCTTCTAATAAAAGCAAATATAAGGTTTTAGAATTAGTACTTCCATAATTCATAAAATCAGTTTCAGGCTTATTAGGTATGTAATCTTTTACCGAACTAATAATGGTTGGCGAATTCTTTTCTGCCCTGTTTCTAACACCTGATATACCATCACGAGTATCTTTTGCTATCTGACTTGTTTTGGCAAAAACAATAAAATTTGCCGGTAGATCTTTGAGCTTTTTCTCAAATAATTGCTTTGAAGAAAACATGATACTTCCGTCCAGAGCAATCAAAGATTCACAATAGGTGAAAAAAGGTAAATTTACATGAACATTATCCGTTTTTGCACTTTTTATTTCAGTTAAAAACTCTTTCAGATCCTCTTCAAAACAAACCACATTATTCCAGTGGTTCTCTTGTAAAATATGAATTAAATTTGATTGTGCTTCCTCTACACTTGAGCAATATAAAAATTTACCTCCTTTGTGGATGAATTGTTTTACAAACTTTTCATCAATAGATAAATCGTCCTGATCAACCTCCATCTGATCCTCTGGATTTTTTGGTGAAATTTTATTTTTAAAAAACTTAGTAAAAAAATTCATAAGTGAAAATGTAATTATCAAATTTACAAAAAACTAGTTGTTATTCAGAAGCTTCTTCCGATTTTTCGTCTTTTGCAGCTTTCTTTTTTTCGCTTAATTCTTTTTTTGCTTGTTTATCTTCTTTAATTTTTTTCAATTCTTCTATTGGCAATTCTTTTTCAAAAGGTCTTTTACCAAATATTTTCACAAGATTATCTTCAAATATAACTTCTTTCTCCATCAATATCTCTGCCAATTCTGTTAATTCACTTTTGTGTTTATTCAGAATATCAATAGCTCTTTCATACTGATTTTCAATGATTCTTGATATTTCTTCATCAATAATCTGTGCTGTTCTTTCACTGTAAGGTTTTGTGAAAGTATAGTCAGATTGTCCGCTTGAATCATAATAAGTTAAATTCCCTATCTTATCATTCAAACCATAAATACTTACGATGGCTCTTGCCTGACGTGTTACTTTTTCAAGATCGTTCAATGCACCAGTTGAAATTTTATCAAACATTACTTTTTCTGCTGCACGCCCACCCAAGGTAGCACACATTTCATCAAGCATCTGATCTGTTTCTACAATTTGCCTTTCTTCCGGTAAGTACCATGCTGCTCCCAAAGATTTTCCCCTCGGCACAATAGTCACTTTTACAAGCGGTGCTGCGTGTTCCAGCATCCAGCTAACGGTTGCATGACCTGCTTCGTGAAAAGCAATTGTTTTTCTCTCTTTAGCAGTAATAATTTTATTCTTCTTTTCTAATCCTCCAACAATTCTATCAACGGCATCCAGAAAATCAACATGATGTACTTTTTTCTTGTTTTTTCTTGCTGCAACCAACGCTGCTTCATTACAAACATTTGCAATATCAGCACCTGAAAAACCTGGAGTTTGTTTTGACAAAAAGTCAAGATCCACATCATCATCCATTTTCAGAGGTTTTACATGCACTTTAAAAATTTCTTTTCTTTCATTTCTGTCTGGCAGATCTACATATATCTGGCGATCAAATCTACCTGCTCTCATCAATGCCTTGTCTAAAACATCAGCCCTGTTTGTTGCTGCAATCACAATTACATTGGTATCCGTTCCAAAACCATCCATTTCAGTAAGTAATTGATTTAGCGTATTTTCTCTTTCATCATTACCTCCTGTAAAGTTATTTTTCCCTCTTGCCCTACCTATCGCATCAATCTCATCAATAAAGATAATAGACGGAGATTTTGCTGCCGCCTGCTTGAACAGATCACGCACTCTTGAAGCTCCTACCCCAACAAACATTTCAACAAAATCAGATCCTGACAAAGAAAAGAAAGGTACATCTGCCTCGCCTGCAACAGCTTTTGCAAGCAAAGTTTTACCCGTTCCAGGAGGTCCAACCAATATGGCTCCTTTCGGAATTTTACCACCTAATGAGGTATATTTACCCGGGGTTTTTAAGAAATCTACTATTTCCTGAACTTCTTCTTTCGCGCCTTCCAAACCTGCAACATCTTTAAAAGAAGTTTTTACTTTGGTATTCTGATCAAATAATTTTGCTTTTGATTTTCCAATATTGAAAATCTGACCACCAGGGCCTCCTCCACCTCCACCTGACATTCGTCTCATAAAGAAGATCCAAAGACCAATGATAAAAATAAACGGAAGCCAAACCATAATAGAATCTAAAAAACTGGTTCTGGTATCTGTGGCTGTATCAAAATCAAGCGAATGTTCTTTTTTGGCTTCTTTCAAATTGTTTTCAAAATTTGAAAGATCTCCAAAGTCATATATATAAACCGGTGCTCCCTGATTTAAAAAGGAAGGATTTTGTTTTTTCTTATAAAACTCTTTTTCTAAAGCTTCTTTTTTGATGGTAAGCTGGGCAACATCGTTATTGATAATAAGTATCTTATCAATATCATTATCTTTTAAAATTGTTGTAAATTGATTTTCAGTCAATTTATTACTAGATATTTCAGAACTATTAAGTAGCTGATAACCAATAATTAAAGCAAATATCAACCCGTAAACCCAATAGAAATTGAATTTAAAATTGAATTGCTTCATTAAGTTATTATCATCTTTATCTTTGTTATTTTTTGTTTCTTTGTTCACAGGTTATATTTTTTGTAATTTAATTACTTCTTACTGATAAGTATTTTCAATATTTGTTATTTTGGCATCTCCCCACAATCCTTCAATATCATAAAATTCACGGATTTGCTTTTGAAAAACGTGCACAACAACATTGATATAATCTAATAGAACCCATTCTGCATTACTCTCTCCTTCCACATGCCATGGTTTGTCTTTCAATGCTTTACTTACACCTTTTTGAATGGAACCGGATATTGCATTTACCTGGGTATTTGAATTCCCATCGCAGATAATGAAGTAATCACAAACAGTATTTTCAATTTCTCTTAGATCTAATATGGATATATTCTCTCCTTTTACATCTTCAATTCCCTTAATTATTTCCGTAATTAAAAGATCTGTATTTACAGTTTTTTTTGCCATTAATTTTGTTAAAAAATTTTTGCAAATGTATCACATTTTTATCACTTTAGTTGCGCTATATTTGCATATTATCTATGAAATTATTCAAACTTGATGCCATAAATTCAACGAACACTTATTTAAGGCAATTATCTAAAAAATCAGAGACCGCTAACTGGACGGTTGTAAGTGCCGAATATCAAACGATGGGGCGTGGTCAGGTCGATACCAAATGGATTTCAGAAAAAGGTAAGAACCTAATTGTTAGCATACTAATCAAATACAATTCATTAAAAATTCAAGACCAGTTTTATTTAAATTGCGCTATTTCTTTGGGAATTTATGAAGCTTTGTTTTTGTATAAATTACCTAAATTAAAGATCAAGTGGCCTAACGACATAATGGCAGATAATAAAAAACTCGGAGGCATTTTAATTGAAAACTCTTTAAAGTCCAATTATATTTATCAATCAATAGTAGGTATTGGATTAAATGTTAACCAAGAGGATTTTTCTACTTATCCATTCAAAGCTGTTTCAGTCAAAAATTTAATAAATATTTCAATAGATCGAAATATACTTTTACATACAATTATCGATTCTATCAAAAAACACATAGACCTTTTAAATAATAAAGAGTTTGATTTTTTATATCAAAAATATGAAGAAGTTCTTTTCAGAATCAACAAACCTTATATGTTTCAAAGTAAAGACCAAACATTTTTAGGAAAGATCATAGGAGTTACTAAAGATGGGCAAATTCAGATTGAAGATGAAAATAAACAGATTAAAAAATTCAACTTCAAGGAAGTAAAGTTTTTATAAAATCAATCATCAAATTTTAATTCAAAAGGTTGAATAAAAAAACCCTTCATCGATGAAGGGTTTTTTTAGATAGTAATTGATCAATTATTTTTTCTCAATATTTTCAATCAGGGTATTGATAAATTTTTGAAGCGGCCCCTTGACCATCATGGCTACCATTGGATTGAATTTACCATCAAATTTTAATTGCACATCACTTGAATCTGTTGTATTCTCTTCAATATTTGCTGTTAAGGTAAAAGGAAATTTATCACTTGTTGAACCTAAAACAATTTTCTTTGGTTCTACTTGTTCCTGCATTTTAAGTCTGATCTCAGGCATACCTTTCAATGCAAAAATAAAAGAATCATCTTTTGATTCAAATTTATCAATGTTCTCAGGCATAATATGCTCAAAATTCTCCACTTTTGAAAGATATTCAAATATCTCTTTACCTGATTTTCGTACGGTAACTTTTGGACTTTCTAAATTCATTATATTTTATTTATTCCATTCAGAAGGATCAACTCTCCATTCAATAAGTGTTTCAAACTCTTTTTCAGAAACATAATTAGTTTCTAAAGCCTGTTCTATTAGATTCTCATAATCACCCAAAGTAGTAAGTTCAACATTTGCTTTTTTGAAATTTTTAGCAGCATGCTTAAAACCATAATCAAAAATAGCAACCATTCCTTTTACATTTGCCCCTGCATCTCTCAATGCTTTAACAGCGTCCAAACTACTTTTACCAGTGCTAATCAAGTCTTCAACAACAACAACATTCTGACCACTGTCTAAAAAACCTTCTATCTGATTTTTTCTACCATGCTTTTTTGGTTCGGGTCTAACATATATAAATGGTACACCAAGTTCTTGTGCTACCAAAACTCCAATAGCAATTGCACCAGTAGCAACACCAGCAATCACATCAGGTTTTCCATGTTTTTCTTCAATAATTTTAGTAAGATTCTCTCTTATATAATTACGAATAGAAACATATGACAAAGTAACTCTGTTATCACAATAAATAGGAGAAAACCAACCAGAAGCCCATGTAAAATATTCTTTTGGCTGTAATTTTATTGCTTTTATTGACAAAAGCAATTCAGCTGTTTTTTTTGCTGTATTTTTGTTTAAAATCATATTGCAAATGTATACAATTTTTAAAAATGAATGCACAATTATCTTAACAGATTCTATCATAAATAAAGAGAATTATGCCTTTTTTTACTGGGACAAATTTGATTTAAAAAAATATTTGCAACAGTGTGATACAAGTAATTCTTCAACTGTATGTTTGTATCATACTGATATCAAATTTCTTTGGAAACAATTTAAAAAGCATTTTAAAATTATTGAAGCTGCCGGAGGAGTTGTTTTCAATAAAAATAATGAAATCTTATTTATTTATCGATTGGATAAATGGGATCTGCCTAAAGGAAAAATAGAAAAAGGAGAATCGATTCAAGAAACTGCCATTAGAGAAGTGCAGGAAGAATGTGGCCTTAATAAAGTGAATATTGAAAATTTCATTTGTAAAACTTACCATATATATACTTTTAAAGAAAAGAAAATTTTAAAGATATCTCATTGGTATACAATGAGTAGTGATGAAAAAGAACTAATTCCACAATTAGAAGAAGATATCACAAAAGTAGAATGGAAAAATAAAGGACAAATTTTATATGCACTTAAAAACACCTATCCTAATATTAAATTACTGCTAAAAAAAGTAATTTAAAAACTTCCTGATCAAAATATAACACAAAAAAGTTTGTCAGTTTCAAATATCATTATACTTTTGTAAGTAAATACTTACATACATGATTCGAAAATCATCAGAAATAAGACAAAAAGAAATAAAATCAGCAGTTCTAACCATCATTCATCGGGAAGGTTTAAAAAGAGTTTCTACAAAAAACATCGCAAAAGAGATAGG
>VAPK010132938.1_pt1 | contig 29480 bp, 29 predicted proteins | sample 3395031 | NCBI WGS metagenome assembly VAPK01 (sample SAMN08290443, study PRJNA428436) | hydrothermal vent metagenome | isolation source: Deep-sea hydrothermal vent chimney 1 | place: Pacific Ocean: Juan De Fuca Ridge
GGGATAACGATCGGTCCACCATTGCCTATCACAGGATGACCCGCACCGTTTGTTAATAATCCACCGGTTGCAATACGCAAATCGCCTGCGCGTGTATAGGCCTCACTACCATCTTTAGCCTGTACTGCAATCCAGCCTTCTCCTTTTACCGCCATATCCAGTTCGCGCCCGGTTGCATTAATCGACCCAGGCGTAAAATCAGTTTCCATTGTCTGTGTAACCGTATTAATTCTGGATGGGTATCCCTCTCCAGCTATCGGAACACTAAGATAAGTATTCAGATCTGCACGAAAACCAGTGGTGCTGGCATTCGCCAGATTATTACTATTCACTGACTGTGCATACATGGTTTGTTTTGCACCTGTCATTGCGATATAAAGCATACGATCCATAAATAATTTCCTTAACGCTTATATTTTTTATCTATTACCAACCCTTCTATCTTGTACCTGTACTCCACTACCTAAGGTTAATAATTGTCTGTGCAATGGTATCTTCAGTTGAAATCACTTCCGCATTTGCCTGATAATTTCGTTGCGCGGTAATCAATTTCACCAACTGTTCAGCTATATCAACATTCGATGCTTCAAGTGCACCAGATTGTATTAAGCCAAATGTGCCAACACTGGCCTCGCCCAGTATTTGCGGACCAGATGAAAACGTCTCGGCCCATTCTGTATCACCTTGCGGCTGCAAGCCCTGATTATTATTGAATCTGGCGAGTGCTAATTCACCCAGCGTATTTGATTGCCCATTGGTAAATCGAGCAAAGACAACACCTTGGTCATCAATATCGATACCCGATAACTGACCAGTGGTAAATCCATCTTGAGATAGGGAACTAACAGAAAAGGGGCTACCGAATTGAGTTAGCAAAGAATAATCAATGTCCAGATTTATTTGCGCTGCACCTGTTGCAATTGTTGCAGTCGCATCGTAATTAATACTAGGGGGTGAATTTACTAACGAACCATTCGCGTTAAAATTAAGCATTTGCGGTGATGCGCCACCGGCATTAATTTCTTCAGCACCAATAAAAAGACGCGCTTCCCAATTTGCAGTGGTACCCACTGGAGGCACTGCTGCAAGCGGCACCTTTCGAAAATACATGGTTGCATTATGCGCCGTTCCTAACGAATCGTAGACGACCACGGAAGTCGAGTTGTTAAATGAACTTGGATCGGTGATATTAAATGCAGGTGATGGCGGCGTTGTAATTTCTGCATCCGCCGCATTTAAATTTAATCCCGCGTTGATCAATGTTGTTGCGTTCGGCGCACCGGCAGTTGTATTCAACTGCAGGTCGTTCATTACACCCGTATTAAACCCACCACCTGCGACAGGGGGGTAAATTTGCAGGCGTTTATTCTGGTTATTAACTACATACCCGGACGAATCTGCATGAAATGCACCGGCGCGACTGTAGGTGAGTGTACCTGCATCACTAAGAACGAAAAAACCATCCCCACTGATCGCCATGTCCAGATTGCTCGAAGTAAATTCAATATTACCCTGACTAAACTCTTGAGTTACAGCAGAGACACGTACACCGCTACCTACTGCGGTACTGCCAACACCGGAAAATGAAGCCGCAAATACATCAACAAACTCTGGTCTGGACTGTTTAAAACCTGTGGTATTGGCATTCGCGATATTATTGCCTGTTACGTTTAGATCAGCTTGTGCTGCGTTTAAACCACTTAATGCTGTGCTAAAAGCCATAAATTTTCTCCTACATCTATAAATTTAGGATTAAAGAATTTTGCGAATTTGGTCTAATTTTATTGGACCCAAATCAGAGAGATTTAATACCAAACCCTGCCCGCCCTGACCAATCGTGACACTTTCGATTGATGTTTTAACAAACGTATCCAAACTGTATGCTTCCCCATCTGCTTGTACCTCAGCCGCAATAATATAATTTCCTTCAGGTTGTGCCTCGCCATCATCACCTAGGCCATCCCATGCAAAACTAACCTCACCAGCGGCTTGCTGGCCCATTTCTATTTGCCGAATTAATTCGCCATTTTGACCCAAAATATTGATCGTCATATTGCCAACGCCTGCTGGTAACTCAACCACACCATTTAAACTTTGACCCGTTGCTAAATACCCTTCATTGGACTTAATTAGTACTGAACGTCCCACTAAACTGGACGCTTGCAGTGCTTGATTGGATTGCAACGTGGCAGATACATCGGCAAAAGAGTTATTTAAATCCTGCATGCCTGCCGCAGAATTGAATTGCGCCATTTGTGTTAAAAATTCCCCATTTTGAATGGGTTCAAGTGGACTTTGATTTTGCAACTGCGCAAGCATTAAGGTTAAAAATTCCTGTTGCCCAAAATCATCTTTCTTCGTGTCAGCTCTGTTAGCGCCGAGGCCAAGATCGTTAATCAGGGTACTGATATTAGTGTCTATGTTGTTCACGCTTATTCTCCTAGCGATAACGTTCTAAGTAACATCTGTTTCGAAGTATTGATCACTTCGACGTTACTTTGATAGGAACGAGAAGCCGAAATCATGTTTGCCATTTCATCCACCATATTCACATTTGGCATAAATACATAACCCTCGTCATTTGCAATTGGATTACCTGGATCATATTTTTTTTCAAGCGCTGTTGTACTTTCCATAATTTTCAGCACTTGTACACCAACCCCCGTATCGTTTTCATTGAATGCATCATTCAACATGGCTGAAAATACAGGTTGCCGCGCCTTGTATGTATCTGCAATTGAGCCACCTGCGGTATCCGCATTCGCCATGTTACTTGCAGTCGTATTCAAACGTATTGCTTGCGCACTCATGCCGGAACCGGCTATATCAAATATATTAAATAGCGACATCGTTATTCACCTTTAATTGCTGTCATCAGGCCTTTGATCTTTCCACTCAGTAATCGTAGACTGACCTGATATTCTAATGCGTTACGTAAAAATGCACTTTGTTCAACCTGGCTATCCACAGTATTCCCGTCCATACTCGGCTGACTGGATTGACGGTCAATTAATTCACCGGAAAATGAAGCTGTGTTGTTTGCTCCAAAATGCTGCGAATTGGTTGACGTCATTTTACCCGCAGTATATTCACCCTTTACTGCATCCAACGCTGATTTGAAATCGATATCCTTCGCTTTATAATTTGGCGTATCCGCGTTTGCCAAATTTTCCGCCAATACCTGTGCACGCTGTGACCTCAGCATTAACGCTTTTTCGTGAACTCCAAATGCAGCATCTAAATCAAAACGCATATTTATTTCCTGTTTTTAACAGTGGACACAATTCATTTACCAAACCAATGGCAAAATTCGTGCCATCCCTGATTATAGTATGTTTAACAAATAGTTAAGAAATATATAGGGGCAATGGGGATATAGAGTGTGATACAGACAGGCAAGAATTTTCCTATCGTGCGGCAATTATATTCATGGTAGGAATTAAACTAAGAAACGCAATCTTTGAGTTTGTAATATACAACAGAATCAACATTGTGCATTTCAAATGAATCGGTATAATTTGCCATTGTTTCCGCCCCCCCCAAGATCAAATAACCACCCGGGTTAATTTGTTTTGTCATTCTTTTTAACACATCTTCTTTTAAGCGGGGTGAAAAATAAATCAACACATTACGACAAAAAATAACATCGAACTTACCCAGAGATAAAAAGCTGTTCTTCAAATTTATTGACTCAAATTTGACGCGATTTTTAATTTTATCCGTTATTTCCCAATGAATGCCTTTCTCATTAAAATATTGTTTTTTGCTTAGTTCTGAAAGTCCTCTTGCGGTAACAATTTCATCATAACGACCTGCCCTGGCTATTTCTAATGCTTCTTTTGAAATGTCCGTACCGACTATTTCAAAGTGTTTGTTGACAGCCGGATATCGCTTAATACAATTTTCAATGCTCATACTGACAGAATAAGGTTCCTGACCGGTTGAACAGGCAGTAGACCAGATTTTTAAATTACTATTTTTATTTTTCATCAATTCTGGAAGTATATTATTCTCAAGACAATAAAATATTTTTTTGTCTCGGTACCAGGATGTTTCATTTGTTGTCATGGCGCCAATAATTCTTTCCCTGAGTCTCCTATCGCAATTTGCCGCTACTAACAGATCGCTATAATTTTTTATATTTTCACATAACGCCAGTTTTTTAAGACGGCTAACAACCAAAAATTCTTTATTTTTACCTAACACTATACCCGTGGCTTTTTCAAGAAAATCCTCGAAAGAAGAATACTCTTCTGCAGATAGGGTTGATAGCGGTGTATCTGTCAAAATCAGACAACTTGTGTTTTGCTGCGGTCTGCCTTCTCTAGCCACTCCATAAGGGCATTAGTCAATTCATCTTGATCAAATTTAGCAACGAAAGCATTTGCGCCTACTTTTTTAACCATGGACTGATTAAATACACCGCTTAACGATGTATGTAGCAAAACATACATATCCTGCATTTCCGGGTCATTTTTGATATTGGAGGTCAGCGTATAACCGTCCATTTGAGGCATTTCAATATCTGTGATGACCATATCAAAATGATCTGTCACATGTTCACCCGATTCTTTTATTTTAGTAAGTATATCCAGCGCCTCTTTTCCATCGCTTGCCAATGTACATTTTACATTCAGCGTTTCCAAAGTACGCGCTATTTGCTTGCGTGCCACACTTGAATCATCAGCTACCAAAATATGCGCCGAAACATTAAAGTCTTTTATTTTTTCATTGGTATCATTTGACACCTTATCTCTATCGCCTACCACTATTGACAATACTTTTTCAACATCGATAATTTCAATCAATTTATCATCAAATTCCGTTATTGCTGTTAAGTAATTATTTTTACCGACACCAACAGGTGCGGAAAGTATGTCTTCCCAGTGTAAATTGACAATACGGCTTACCGATTGAACAACAAAGCCTTGTACAGAACGATTATACTCGGTCACAATAACAAAGCTTTTTTCCATATGCTGTACGGGCGATATGCCAATCGCTTTGCCCAGATCAATAATGCTCACGGTTTTTTCGCGTAATGTCGCCACACCTGATACCAGGGGATGAGAATTCGGTATGTGAGACAAGGGTGGACATTGAATAACTTCTTTTATTTTGAAAACATTTATTCCATAAATTTGTGGACCATCTAAGTGAAATAATAATAATTCAAGCCGGTTTTTACCAACTAATTGCGTTCGTTGGTTAACACCATCGAGCATATTCGCCATTATTCAGCCATCCTGATTATGTGAAAATTACTGATTGCATTACATTTGTTATCGTCTCAACTCGATAATACCTTTAAAAAGAAATATTTGAATGGCATAAATACTGCAGCATTTTTTTAATAATAGATAGGCAATAAATAGATAGGTAATAAATAGACATATCTAATTGAATTTACATCAGGAGTCGGCTTCAATGAAACAAATAAAAGAATTACAATCGATCAATCAATTGTGTCGATTTTGTTTACAGTTGGCTTTATTGGTCTCATTCGCGATTCCAGCAACGCAGAACGTATTTGCAACGACATATCAAAATCTGAACTCCATTAAATCAGCGGTAGAAAACTATCTCAAAGAACAACATGTTTCTTCGTTCAAGCATAAGATCTCAATAGGAAAAATCGATAAACGACTGCGTTTAGTCGCATGTACTAGCGAATTAGAGACATTTTTTCTTCCAGGAAGTAAAAACAACGGCAACACAACCGTGGGAGTACGTTGCTCTTCACCCAAAGAATGGACTTTTTATGTTCCGGCCAATGTGAAAATTTTTAAACAAGTAGCCGTCAGTAGCCACCCATTGTCGCGTGGAGAAGAAATAAATTCTGAAAACATCCAGTTCATTGAAAAAGAAATTTCCTCCCTTAATAATGGTTATTTTATACAAAAAAAGGTGCTAATCGGAAAAATTGCAAAACGTGCATTACCGGCGGGCCATATTTTTACACCTAAATCCATCAAATCTCCAAACTTGGTTTTGCGAGGTGAAGAGGTTGCCATTATAGTGAAATCCAACGGGTTTCAAGTAAGAGTGACGGGTGAAGCATTAATGGATGGTAGTGCAAAACAAAAGATCAAGGTAAAAAATAAAACGTCAAAAAAAGTACTGGAAGCAATTGTGACGGGCAGAGGCACTGTAAATGTAAGAATGTAAAGAAATTTTTACTTTGACTGCAGTCTAAAGTTCTGATTTTTGGGTCCGATATAGAAAGTGAGCACGATTGTATTTATATGGAGCAATATTTATGCCTATAGAACTAACAGGCTTGTCGGTAACAGACCAGCAAAAAACAACGCAAAGTTCAGAAGTTAAAGTTACGCGTGCTGAACCAACTGTGCCACAACAACAAACCGGAGCAAATAACACATCTGACACTGTCACATTAACAGATATTGCTTCGAAATTGCAAAAATTGGAAAGCGGCCTGTCTGTTTTTCCCGTCGTCGATACACAACGGGTCGAAGGTATTAAGAACCTTATCGAACAAGGAAATTTTAAGCTTGATTCGACTCGCACAGCTGAAAAATTTATTGAGTTTGAACGTCAGCTTCTTATCGGAGCAAGCAAGGTAAACGAGGCGAAATAAATGAGTTTAACGGACTCTCTGAAGGATATAATCAGTTTATTCGAGCATGAAATTTCACTTTCAACGACGCTGTTGGATACTATGAAAAATGAGCAAGCTGCACTTTCAAACAATAATTTGCAGGAGTTTGAAGCTGCAATTACGAAAAAACAAAAATTAATCGATGAGGTCGAATCAACAGAAAAAAAACTTATAGAACTTCTTAAGTTACACGGATTGTCGATGGACAAACAAGGCATTTCTGAACTATTAACACGTTGTAACCCAAAAGAAAAAGACAATTTGACACTATTGCTCGACAAACTTAAATACATTGCCACTCAGTGCTATGATCAAAATATTATTAATAGTCAAGTTATATCAACGAGTCACAATAATATTGAAAAAATAATTAATATCCTTCGCGGTCAAACTACAGGCGAATCCAATGTTTACGATTTATCTGGTAAATCCACGAAAGGAATTCAAACCCAAACTCTCGGCCGTGTTTGAAAAATGCGGTCTATAGTCAACGACCTCTACACATAACGATCTTACATTTTTCTCTATACATGACAGAAACGCCAGATATTAAAAAACAGCAACAGTATGAAGTCATTTCTGATTCGATTCAGATTAAACTTTATTTAAAGAGAATACTGGACAATCGCACGCTGTTGTCGGCCGCAATTTCTGGTGATGATAGTATCTTCAATAGCGTGATAATCTCAATTGACAACGAGAAGAGCCAAATTTTAGTCGATCAGCTACATCCGGAACACGGCCATAACAAATTATTGGATAAAGGCAAACTAATCATATTTGCTGGTCTCGAAGGTATTGACTTAAGTTTTCAATGTCTATTAACCGATGTCGATGAAAAATCTGGGATACCGTTCTACACGCTTTCGTTTCCACAACATATAAAATACTATCAAAGACGTTCATCGTATCGCGTGCAGGTAATACGTTCTTTATCTATTCCCATTATTTTGACATGTGAATCAGACGAAATATTAGAAGGCGAATTAGATAACATCTCTACAGGCGGAATGTGTGTACGCTTTTCGACTACATTTCCAAACTTTGTAGAAAATGGATTATTGATACCAAGATGCGAACTTGAATTGCCCGATGAGGGAATGATCCTGTTCAGTACCGAAGTGCGGCACGTTGTTCACAGCAAGAAAGGTGGACTGGGTTATCTAGGTTTGCGCAACGAGAACGTAAACGCGCTTGACCAGCGATCGATAAACCGATTTGTGACATCACTGGAACGTGAATTAAGGCGGCGAACACCCATTTGATGGTTCGCCACCTGGGAGTTAGTTAGATCGAGCTTTATAGGTGGACGATTTGATAACTTGTTATACGCCGTACAATAGAGGCACATCATCTGTTTGTGATACCCCCGCAGCCATGGGGGAGGAAACTTCCGGCTTATTCACATTTTTCACAACTTTTTTCACAACTTTAGTAACGAGACAACACTGTTTTTAACATCAGTGTTATTCATCTCTGTAATCATATGTGCGTTTGCGTTTCTGTTGGTGCACCTTGGTCAACGCACGTACTGCATTCGAAGCACTCGTCACCAAAAACGGGTGATTTTGCACGCTGAACCAAACTGAGCCGGTCAGCACAAGAAAGCAGTATCAACCGCTTAAACAGACCCTGCCAGTCACGCTCGCCTTTAACGACGTTATCACCATACCAATGAAGACGTTCTTCGCCTGTCATCGCATCAATTAGTGTCAGCGAAGGGACTCCTCGCTCCAGCCGGGCATTGATCATATATGTCATCAGCAGTTCTCCTTTGATTTCAAATAACTACATCCGCATCCTCCTGGCTGAGTTAAGCCCTTCATAGGCAAAACCGCGCTGGGTATCTCTCAATCTTTTTTAAATGATAATGAGAATCATTTGTATTTGCAAGCATTAATTTGTACAATAGACAAAACTTCATTCAAAACTCCAAGGTGTCACATCGAAATCCTAAATTCATACTTCTTACCCATGTAAATGCGAATGATTATCATTTACATTTAATATTGATCCATTTATAATCTCACGTAGCCAGCCAGTTATCAGCCCCTGCTCCAGTACTCGTTATAGAGAGCCACGACTAAGGCGGCATCATCGTAAAACTACAACATTGAGGGATTGAAACAGTGAAAAAACAACATCGTTTATTACGCGATGCCATCGCTATTGCCACGCTTGGCCTGGTACTACCCGCTGACGCAGCAGATAAAGAGTCTGATGAGATGGATACAAAGGCCAATGTGCTTGATAAAATCATGGTGATTGGTAATCCGGCTAATATCGAAAAAATACCAGGCTCTGCCCAGGTAATAACAAAAGAAGATATTCGTCAGCAAAATTATGATGATGTGAACCGCGTGCTTCGCAAGGTGCCGGGGGTTTACGTGCGAGAGGAAGACGGTTTTGGCCTCTTCCCCAGCATCAGTTTACGCGGTGTTGATACCACCCGTAATTCCAAAATAACCATCATGGAAGATGGGGTAATGATGTCACCTGCGCCTTATTCCGCGCCAGCGGCCTACTATTCACCCACCACGGGACGCATGAGCGGACTAGAAGTATTGAAGGGGTCCAGTCAGATCAAATACGGCCCTCACACAACCGGCGGCGTAATCAACTACCTTTCAACCCCCATCCCAACAAAAGAGAAGGCTTATCTGAAATCAACGCTCGGCAGTTTTAACGAGCAACGTACCCATGCCTATTTTGGAAATACCTTTGATACAGATGCGGCCGGGCAATTTGGTGCTTTGGTAGAAGGTTACCGTCGACAGAGTAACGGCTTCAAAAAAATTGATGAGACTGCTGATTTTCGCAGCGGTGATGACACCGGCTTTGATAAAACAGATGCCATGGTGAAACTATCATGGGAGCCGAACAGTGCGGTGTATCAACGTTTTGAATTTAAACATGGCACCAGTGAACTGGATGCCAATGAGACCTATCTCGGCTTGAGCCAAGCTGATTTTAATGCCAATCCATTACGTCGTTATGCGGCATCGCGTTTCGATAACATTAAAAGTGAGCAGAAACAAACCTCGTTGCGCTGGAGCATCAGCCCCACTGATGATCTCGATGTAATTGCAACGCTCTACCAGACCGATTTCAAGCGTAACTGGTACAAGCTCAACTCGCTCAATGGAGACAATCTTTCTCAGGTTATTGAAACCCCTGGATTGTCTCAGGACTGCATGAAGGGCACCGCCGCATGTGAACTAAAAGTCAGAGCCAACAATCGTAAATACTACACCCAAGGTCTTGAGTCAGTCGGGTATTTCCGTTTTGGATCAGACAACGTTCAACACGAAATAATGGCTGGCCTTCGTCTACACCAAGATGAAATAACTCGATTTCAATGGGAGGATACCTATACTCAGGCCACTAACGGCACCATCACGGGAATAACACCTGGCATACCCGGTGATGCAGGTAATCGTTTTCAGGAAACAAAAGCCTTAGCACTGTTTGTTCAAGACACCATTGAAACAGGTGCCTGGACAATCACACCCGGAGTTCGTTACGAAACACTGGATCAAACCTCCGAAGACCCCAAAGGTACCCTGCAAAGTGCGGGTGGCACAAAAGGTCGGGACGGTAAAAACAGCTTTAATGTCAGTGCCTATGGCGTGGGTGCGGCCTACCAGTTCAGCGAACAATGGACAGGTTTTGGTGGCCTACACACGGGTTATTCCACTCCCAGCCCTCGGGGCACACGCGCTGGCCTTGATCCAGAATCCAGCATCGCTTTTGAAATCGGTACACGTCATAGCAATATCCAGCAAGCATTTGCGGCTGAAAGCACTATTTTTTACACGGCTTTTGAAGATTTAATCGTGACTGATAATGTCGGTGGGACAGGTACTGGTGATGATGAAAACTTTGGCGAGGTAGATACCTTTGGGATTGAATTCGCACTTCAATATGATGCCGGACTCGCTAACAATTGGCGGATCAACAATCCTTCTTACCTAAGCGCAACCTATACCAATGCGGAACAAAAAAATGATTCAACGTCTACGGATGCGGAATCGATTTTCAGCTTCGGTAAAGCGGGCAATGCAGTGCCTTATATTCCAAAGTTTACATTGAGTCTGGGTAGCGGTGTCGAGACTAAAAAATGGGGTGCGTTCATCTCGGGTAACTATGTGAGCGAGACATATACCAGCGCCAATAATGTTGACAATCAAGTTAACGGGGCTGGCGAACCCGATGCTCGATATGGCAAAACAGACAGTTATTTTACCACGGATATTTCTGTCTTTTATCGCATCAACGAAACGGTGAAACTCTTCGGTGGAGTGCAAAATCTCTTTGATGAAGAATATATCGTATCGCGTCAGCCCCATGGCGCACGCGGTGGCCTGCCGCAGTTCGTTTATGCCGGGGTTGAAATGGATTTGTAAATCCCATTACGCCAAGAATGGCTCGTTTACGGGTAGCAAGCCCTTTTGGTTGCCACCCGTTTCCTTTTAAAAATGTTAATTGAGCGCTTATGAATATAGTGAGTTTATTCCAACAAGGTGGGCCGGTCATGTGGGTACTGCTAGCCATGTCTGTTCTGGCCGTCGCCATCATTCTGCTTAAACTGTTTCAGTATTTCCGTAGTGGTCTGCGTCGTTTAGATTTTGTCGATCCAACACTGACCGCACTGCAACAAGGCGATTACAACAGTGCTTTGCATGCATTACAACTACAGCACAGCCCCGTCGCATGTGTAATGGAAAGTGCCATACGTTGCGGCGCTGACCCGGCCATGTCGGCAAAAGATGTGGAGGCCGAAGTGAGTCGGGTTGGTTCTACGCAAATCCGCAATCTTGAATCGTGGCTACGCGGCCTCTCATCCATCGCTCACTTGAGTCCATTGTTGGGATTGTTAGGCACAGTTACCGGCATGATTGTCGCCTTTATGAATCTTGAAGCCGCCGGTAGCCGTGTTGATCCGTCGATTCTTTCGGGTGGGATTTGGGAAGCACTGCTAACCACTGCCTTTGGATTAACCGTGGCCATTCCCGCTATGGCCGCATTCTATTATTTAGAAGGTGAAGTGGATCATGTACGTGCATCCATGAAGGACGTAAGCATTCGTGTGTTGCGTCATTTTGGTAAAACACCGGCCAATATCTCAACCCGTGACGACGACAAAATCGAGGACGAAACCCATGGAATTTGAGGGCCGTGCGCGCATCCATTCCCACCTTGATATCGCGCCATTAATTGATATTGTTTTTTTGCTATTGGTCTTTTTTATGTTGACCAGTACCTTTTTAGTGCCGGAAGCCATCGAGTTGGAACTGCCCGAATCTGCTGGTGCGACTGTTACTGAAATTACACCGATTACGGTTTCTCTCAACGCGTCAGGTGAACTGGCACTCAATAGCGAACCGATTCAACTTGATAAACTGCGCCAGACTATCGAACCCTTGATCGCAGACAATACCGATGTCGCCATTACCCTGAAAAGTGATGCCCGTACCGAAGTACAGCAGCTATTGAAGGTCATGGATGAGATTCGCGCCGCTGGCGGTAACAATGTTGCATTAGCCACCACCCAGAAGTAGCCGGTACCCATGACGATCACCTGGCAGCAAATGAGCACCGCGCTACTCGTCGCACTCGCCCTGCATAGCGGTATAGCGTTTTGGCTGGCGCTGCCTGCACCTCTGCCAGAACCACCTGAACAAACGCTTCGTGTTAGTTTGCTGGCGGCTATTGCAGAGACCACCACCGCTGTCGAACCTGTCACACCGCCACCTCAGAAAAAAATCAAACCACCCGTTACCCCTAAACCGAAGCCGGAACCAGAACCTAGGCATGTTCCAGAGCCTGTGATTCAAGAACCTGTACCACAACCACAACCTGATCCATTACCGATTGAAAATCCTCCTGAGGTTGTGGAAGCACCTGTTTCCATACAAGAACCTTCCCCAGTAGAATCTAGCCCTGCACCACTGAACGCCACCGCTATGGCAAAGTATGAACAGCTACTCGTTGCCTGGCTGGAAAAACAAAAAAAATACCCCAAAAGGGCCAAGCGTATGCGCATTGAAGGAGAGGGTCGATTACGCATATTGATCGATCAAACCGGGCAGACCCTAAAAATTACGTTGGAACAGCGCACCGGTAATCGACTGCTTGATAAAGCCGCGCTTGAAATGGCCGAACGGGCAAATCCATTTCCGCCCATGCCGGAAAATAATCTGCACCAGACACTGGAGTTTATTGTGCCCGTTGTTTTTGCATTACAATAATATTTCTAATTAACGCCAGAGAAATAGCAAATTTAATGCCGCCGCCATGTATGAAACTTCTTCAACATCGCTAACACACCTTGTGGCGCATGTTTTTTCTTCCAATTCCCCGCGACATATTTATTTGACTCTGCCAGTGTGGGATAAATATGAATAGTGCCCAATATCTTATTTAATCCAAGATTATATTTCATGGCGGTCACAAACTCAGCGATAATATCTGATGCGTGAGCACCCACAATTGTCACGCCAAGTATTTTATCCTTTCCTGGCACCGTAAGCACTTTCACCACACCATGATCTTCACTATCGGCAATCGCACGATCAAGATCATCTATGCCATAGGTTGTGACTTCATAAGCAATCGATTTTTGCTTTGCTTCTTTTTCATTTAATCCGACCCGTGCAATTTCCGGATCGGTAAACGTTGCCCAGGGAATCACACGATAATCCACTTTAAACTTTTTAAGGGGACTGAATAACGCATTAACGGTTGCAAACCACGCCTGATGCGATGCAACGTGAGTAAATTGATATGGGCCAGTAACATCACCACACACATAAATATTAGGATAATTGGTGCGCATAAATTCATCGCATTCAATCGTGCCCTTGTCAGATAACTGTATATCCAGATCATCAAGCCCAAAACCGGAGGTATTCGCTTTTCGACCTAATGCCAGGAGAACCAGATCAAAACCGATTTCCACTTGCGTTTCATCTTTTTTTGTACAGATTAATGTTTGCTTGCCCTTTTCTGTCACAAAATGTGATGCAGAACAACCGGTCATAAGCTTTATACCCTCTTTTTGCAAACTATCACGTACAATTTCTGACGCATCAGCATCCTCTGCAGGCAAAATTGTGTCAGCTCTTTGCACCAAAGTGACCTCAGACCCGAATCGTTGAAACGATTGCGCCAGCTCACAACCTATGGGACCGGCACCTAACACCAAAAGTCGTTTTGGCAATTCGCGCAGATCCCAAAGCGTATCACTTGTCTTGTAATTGACTTGATCAATACCGGGAAAATTGGGAACACTAGGACGACCACCAGTTGAAATAACGATATTTTTAGTTGTTATCACTTTGCCGTTTACTTCCACATGATAAGGTGAAATTATTTTTGCTTCCCCTTGAATACAATCCACGCCGAGATCGGTAAATCGTTCCACTGAATCGTGCGGTTCAATTTTTTTGATTACTTGCTGTACACGCTCCATTACATCTGAAAAGTTAAAATCAACGGTCGTTTTTTTAAATCCATATTTATTCGCTTTTTTGGCGTAAGAAAGCATTTTTGCTGAACGTATTAGTGCTTTACTGGGTACACAACCTGTATTGAGGCAATCTCCTCCCATTTTATGCTTTTCGATTAGCGCAACCTTTGATTTCACCGCTGCCGCGATAAGGGAAGCAACAAGCCCGCCTGAACCCGCGCCGATCGCCACAAGATTGTAGTCAAACGACGCAGGTTTTTTATATTTTTTCAGATAACGCCTGCCCCTAATAAAGCCAATTATATTTTTGGCAATCAACGGGAAAATGCCCAATAGAGCAAACGAAATCAGTATGGGTAGCGACAGTATGCCGGATAAACTTTCTAGTTTACCTATTTGTGTGCCGGCATTTACAAATACAGCGGTTCCAGCGAGCATACCGATTTGACTAACAAAGAAAAACTTTATGGTGGATAAGGGTGTAAGACCCATGACCAAATTGATCATAAAGAATGGAAAGACAGGGATTAATCTCAGGGTAAATAAATAAAATGCACCGTCTTTTTTAATACCTTCATTGACTGGCTGGAGCTTGTCGCCAAATTTTGATTGCACATAGTCTCGCAATAAAAAACGCGAAACAAGAAACGCACAGGTCGCGCCAATTGTGCTTGCGAACGACACCACAACAACACCCACAACAACCCCAAACAATGCCCCGCCAACCAATGTTAAAATAACTGCACCCGGAAGAGATAATGCAGTAACAATAATATAGACAGCAAAATAAATCGCAATTGTTTCCAGAGTATGATCCCGGTAATACGCTTCAAAAGCTTGTTGCTGAGATTTAAAATAATCCAATGTGAGATAGCTGCCTAAATCGTACTGAAAGAAACTGAATGCCAGCACCGCAATGACAATAAGCAAACCTATTTTTTGTATCGACGCTTTCATGGGTTTTCAATAGTTTCCTATAACAGTTCCCGGCAACAATTTATCAAACGATTTTAGCCGTTCCAGATCATTTGGACGATCAACATCCCAAAATGTTTCATGTTGATACCAATTCCAGCTAAGATCATTTAAATGCATTTTCGTTTTTTCAAAAACATGCTTGCCGCCCCATTCTATCTCTTTAAAAAGCACGGATGAGAATTTGCGTAAGCCCAACAATACGTAACCCCCATCTTCAGCGGGAATGATGCTTGCGTCGAAACCATTTTCCAGCTTGTTAATGATTAGCTCTAAATCTCTATGTGTAAGCATAGGACAATCGGATCCAATGATTATTGCAATATCATTGCTTTTTAGTGCCTCTTTGATAGCAAACGCCATACGTTCACCAAGATCCCCACCCTGCTGCTGTCTCAAAGCAACAGAGAATTTCGTTGACAAGGCCTTGAAAAATGAGTGATCAGGTGTAGGTGTACACCAAAGATTAACTGCGTAACGAGAAGACCTTGCGGCCATTTCCAGACAACGGGTTGTTAGCTGTTTATGTAAGTCGGCCGAACCCTGGGAACCTAGCGTGTCAATTAATCGTGTTTTAACCGTTCCAGGAATTGGCGCTTTGGCGAAAATAATAAGTGCAACGGAATTCATCAAATTATATTATGCGTTATGCGAGAGCACCACCACAGCTACTTCCCTGCCCCGCGGTACAACCATAACAATGGTCTTTTACACATATAGAGCCACCTTCGAGATCAACTGTGGTTAAATCTTTTATATGTATACTTGGTTTCTTTGTTGCACCCAATGGTAAACCTAACATCTGGTTAAAATCACAGTCATACACATATCCCCGCCAATCAACACTTATCAATATTTTGCACATTACAGAGCGTAAATTTTCAGTATTATGAGAGCCACGTAAAAGTAACATATAGTCTTCAAATTGGCCTTTAGAGATTAACGTACTGCCGAATCGTTTAATGGGCATATTGGCAAGTGTGAATAAATTATTAAAAACAACCGAAAACCGCTCCCCAAGATTTTCTTTATAGTCTTGTTCAAGCATCACTTGTGCTGGCGGCAGTACCGGCCCCTGCGGATTGTAAACCAGGTTGAGTTCTAAACCTGTGCCTGGTTTTCCATAACCTAATTTATTTAATTTCCGCAACCCGCTAATACTGGTACCAAAAACACCGCTACCACGTTGCTTGTTTACGTTATCTTCTAAATAGCATGGTAATGATGCGATGACCTCAACCTGCTGCTCAGCCAAAAATTCTGCTAAATCTTCAAAACCGGGTTCTTCAAGTATTGTGAGATTACACCTGTCTATCACATGAATTCCCAATTGACGAGCGTGACGTACCAATTTGCGAAAGTACGGATTAAGTTCAGGCGCACCGCCAGTGAGGTCCAGCTTCTTTACGCCTGAGTTTGCATTTGAGTTTACGTTGGTTGATTCCAAAAAAGCGATAACGGTGTCAACAGTCTCCTTATCCATCACCTCTTTTCGTTGGGGGCTGGCGTTAACGTGACAATGTAAACACTGTTGGTTGCACTTGTAACCCAGATTTACTTGCAGTGTTTCGAGTCTGGATCTTTTTATCAATGGAAAATTTGTTGTTTCTAATAACGGTAATGTTGCATGCATTTGTTAAAACCCCGACAACCTGTTTATATTTCGTTTGTATAGGCATTTTTTTATCTGAAGATTTACATCTATCACCGCAAAAACCGGCTAATACTAGCACTATTATTTAATCAACACGGGATATTTCGATTTATACTCTTTTTTATTAGGCTATAATATGCGATCTTCTTAGTCCGGTGACTAATATCCCATTACTTAATACGATTACTTAACTGGTTCCTTAACTAGAATAACTAAAGACGACTGGGACAAAGTTTTATTACAACACGATTAACATTGGCCGCGTTTTTAGGTACGTCAACGTGGTTTCTAATCTCTAAATATACGTCTGTGAATGACCAGTCACATACATATTTTATCAATATATCAATAGCTTATAGCGTTATTTTAACAGATCACACAAATCGAAAAATCCAGGGGACAGGTTGCATCACCTACAAGGTCGTTGCTTACCGACCCGATTGGTTCGGCGGCTTAAAAGGGTTTCTATTTGAATGGATTGAATTTTCTGGCCATCATGAAGATCTTCAGTATATAAAATGGAAAAGGGGAAAAACAGATGAATACTCATAAATCACTCGATATTTATTTTAGTGTAACAACAAGATTATTCAATACACGTTTGTTGCCCCGGTAGCACAGTCGGATAGAGCAGTCGCCTCCTAAGCTAACAATCATTAGGGAAACGCACTTAAGTTAACAGTCAAATCCTGTATAATACCCCAAACCGCTCGTAGCTCAGCTGGATAGAGCAGCCCCCTCCTAAGGGGCAGGCCGATGGTTCGAATCCATTCGAGCGGGCCATTTCTCTTTTGAAATAACTCATACCCGCGTAACGTAGTACAACAACCCAATTTCACCTCCATGCCTTCAGTTGTACCCAAACTGTGTCACAACATATATTTTTGGATTACTGTCTTGACTATGGGACCCACTCCGGGATCGACTTCGAAATACCGTTTTTAACTTAAGTCATTAGAATAATATTTAATCACAAAGTAAATATTTCACAAGTACCGGGGTAATTTATCACTGTGAAAAATAGACGCGATTGCAAGAATAGATTTCACTCAGCTTTGGTGAGCAGAAGGAATTAATAATAATACTAACAAACCTATGGCGAACCAAGATACCGAAAGCGAAAGCGAAAGTACTGAGTTTCAATCCGGCGACGAAATTTTTACCGGTTTCGTTTCTGGCCTTACATTTAAAAATAAGCCAGTACAATACACAGTTGTTGATGGACTTGCTTTGTTCGAAGGCGATATCGTACTGGGTACCGCAGAAGAGATGAAGAGCCGCACCCAGGCTAAGCTTGCAGGCGATGATATTGATGCAACACAAGACGACCTTGAAATGGGCGTTGCAGTCAGCGGCGCACAATACCGTTGGCCGAGTTTATTCGACTTATCACTCGCAAAATGCCTGGGCGTTAATTCAAGGTTTGGGTTGGATAAAAATTAATATCGATAATTCTGATGGCGTTACCAATACCTTTGTTGTTTTATGCGAGGCAAAGGCAAATAACCGAACCATCAATGTGTTTGCAAATGGTAGCAGCATTTATCGGGTCTATTTAAATAATAAAATTAAATTTATAAGTTAGATTAAGACGTTATAATTTAATAAAAAATAAATAATTTTAGTAAAAGCAAGCGTCGTAGTTTGGATTGCCTTCGAATCTTGATGAAAAAAAATTTTTACAACAACAAAAAAGAGGAAACTATCATGTGGAATAATAATAAAGCCGTTCTTCAAACTTATACAACTTTTCATTCACAAAATGGTTGGGCGCGGATAGATGGTCTTGGATGGAGAAAAATAAAAACTGATAACAGTGATGGCGTCACCAATACTTTTACTTTGCTGAGCGTTGCTAAAGCCAATAATCGTACCGTTAGTGTCTATATTGTCGAGAATCTTATTGAACGTGCGTATATGAATTGAGATGTATGTCGGCTGTCAATGGCTGCAGTACTGCAGCCATTGTGTTCCATCAAATAAATTATAGGAGAATGAAAAATGATCCCGGAAATCACGATTAAAATTCCCATGGGCGGGGAGTTCTTAAAAAATACTTCAAGTGCTGACTTGGCCGAAGCCCCCGCACCGCATAACTTGGCATTTTCTGGTATACAGATGGACGTTAATGCGGCACCGGGTCCCGAGGCTGGTCAGTCGTCGGCTGCCACTGAAAGCGCCGCTTTTTCTGGGGCGCCAGGTCCTGAAGAAGTTACGCAGAATGCAGATACGCTAGCAAACTTGGATAGCGCACCTGGGCCACTCTCCGACGAATCTTTCCATAGTATCAAGAACGGTAGCATAGGTAGCATAGTAGTACCGGCACCTGGTTTGGATGAAACGCAGTCGCAAGATGCACCACCGCCGCCTGATTTAGAAGATAAATCAGAGGTAAAGCCAACGACTAAGAAAGCAAGCTCGCGAAGCAGTACTAAAAAGTAAGCATTGCGACAGGCGGATGCGGTTTTGTATGTTTACGCGGAAGACGTTGGCATGCTGGATGGATCTTCAATAAAGTTAACTAGTTTGCGAATTAACCATGTGTTCCACCAAGCTGGCATGAAAACATCGGTATCGTTTTCGATAGACTTCGTTGTCCGCGATCCCGCATCGGACTACATCATTCGTGCCCATGTGAGCCTGTCTGGTCATCCGAAAATAGAGCTTGGTGATTTACTTAGTATGCAAGCGTACCGGGTACCCATGGCGCAATCCATTGAGAAAATGGTAATCCATGTTCATGAGGTCGCTTGAACGAAGACAAAAATGGAACTGAATCTTCGCCTATAGAGCAAGGAATTTTGTATCGAATCTAACAATAAAAAGAGGAAAAAACCATGTCCAACAATCTTTGTATCGCACCTCCTTCACCAGAATTGGAGGAGAAAATTATCCGTTCAAAACACCGCCTACGTATTGGTCTTGAACTTCCTGAAAAAGCAGATGACGAAGTTCTCGATCGAGAAAGTGCAACGAAAATCTTGATGCGTCCACCTAAAACTCGGGCTCATACCCTGATCTCACCCACTAAGGGTTTAAGCCCTATCGTCGGCACACGTAGGGCCTTGGTTCTGCTGGTGGATTTTTCAGACAAGGCGGGAACACAAACGCAGTCACACTTTAGAGATATGCTCTTTTCCAGCGGAACTTATGCTGGTGGAAGCATGAACGACTTTTACCGGGAAGCCTCATACGGTAAATTGGATATTGTTGGCGAAGTTGGCGGAAGCGGCGGTGTCACTGTAGGCTGGTATCGGGCACCGCAACCCAAATCATATTATACCAATGAAGATTACGGTTTCGCAGACTACCCGCGTAACGCTCAGAAACTGGTAGAGGATGTCATTGATCTTGCTGCTCCTCATATTAACTTTGCGCAATACGATAATGATGGTGATGGTGTAGTAGACGCATTGATTATCATTCCCGCTGGTTCTGGCGCTGAAGCGACGGGTGACAAAAGCGATTTTTGGTCGCACAAGTGGTCGATTACGCCGAAGACGGTAAACGGCGTGCAAATACGTAGCTATTTCATGGCGCCGGAAGATGGTCGGGTAGGTGTTATGTCACATGAACTAGGCCATTTATTAATGAGCTGGCCAGATCTGTATGACACCGATTATTCATCACGTGGTACCGGTCGATGGGATTTGATGGCCGGAGGCAGCTGGAACAACAACGGTCACACACCAGCGCATCCGTCTGCCTGGTGTAAACTGAAAGCCGGTTGGATTTCCTCAACGACGGTATTCAATAGTGCGCAAAGTGTAAATATTAAACCTTATTTCAATAATGGTGATGTTTATAAATTGCCGATTGGCAGCGCAGATTCAAAAGAGTATTTTTTGGTAGCGAATCGACAAAAACTGGGTTTTGATTCTTATCTACCAGGAGAGGGCTGTATTATCGAACATGTTGATGACAATCAATCAAATAACACAGACGAAGCGCATTACCTCGTAGATATCGAACAAGCTGATGGCAAGCGAGACTTGAACAGTAATGCGAATTCCGGAGACAGTGGAGATACTTTTCCTTTCAATGGAAATAACGCTTTTAATTCTACGACCACGCCCAACAGCAACGCGTATGATGGTACTGGCTCCGAAGTCAATGTTTCCGCGATTACTCGCGTGGGAGAAAATATAACGGCCAATATTAACGTCGGTGGAGCAGCGGTTAAGGAGTGGCATACAAACAAAATTGTTAATCGTCTCTACACTAGTTACCATTCTCAAAATGCTTGGGCAAACATTCAGGGGCTAGGGTGGCGAAAAATAAAAACAGGAAACCCTGATGGCGTTACCAATGCCTTTACTGCCTTATGTGAGGCACGGGCAAATAACAATTTAGTGACTGTTTATGTCGACAACGATACGCTATATCGTGTATATCTTGGCTAATGTAGTTTATACTGGTCTATCAACTGCTCGGCATTGCCCTATTTGATGCCGAGCAGTTAGTTGTCCTATACGTTTTGTCACGAGGTTTCCACCATGCCAGTACCACCACGGCCAGTACCACCACGATTTGGTTCAGTTTCTGTTGCACCCAATGAGTCACAATTGGAAATCCGGCTGTTGGAATGTTCACAGACTCCCGATGATGAGCGCAAATGGCTGGTCAAGTTTGAAGTATTAAGTATCAATCCAGTCTTTGGACCACAATTTGCGTCTGTAGGTAAAGTTGCCGAGGGATTTTGTTTTGAATCTCTTAAGAATTTTCACGTGGGTGAATGCCTTAATGTATGTGCTGAATATATTGGCGGCGCACACAATGGTGTATTTCAACTCAGCCAACCAAAATTAATTACCAACAGATAAGCGAGACATATTATAAAACTAACGTAGCCTGGATGGAGCGCAATATATTAATGTAGTTAGTTTCATAATTTCTCCGACACAAGGATGAACGACGCTATATCGCCTCAGAGGCTAGTTTTTACCGAATATTGAAGGCAGAAAGATTTCTGACGCATCAGCAGAGATCAAAGCCTGCGAGACAGCAAGTAAAGCCGAAAGCATTGACCGCAACCGGTCCTTGCCTACACGTATATGAGGCCCGTATTTTTATCTTTACTTGGTCATGGAAATCTAATTTTTTTAAAAAACACCCCCTGCTAAGCCACATCGGACGTTCGAATCGTCTCCGGGTCGCCATATGGCACATCACATTTCTACCGCAAAAATACAACATTTAGGCAATACAGCCCGAACCCCCGACTTTTACTTGATACTGCTCGCATTTCTATCTATTTGTTTTTATTATGTTATAAAAATCAAAATAAATTATTCAGTGCTTTTCAGCGTGTTCTTATATAGATAAATATTAGCCGTTTCATAGCCTAACCGGCACGTTACAGGTAAAATTTAACTAAGTGCTGGACACAAACAATAACCGTTATATTTACGCGGTTATATAGAGTCATCGGTGTCCCGTGAGTGAACCATTGATCATGTTGTACAATGTTCTCGCAGCAAAATAAGGTAGTTTCAGATGTCAAATATTAAACAAAATTTCAAAAAAAGCACTCGAATTGATTTCGATGAATGGGCTAATCTGGCCAGTAATGATCCAGAAGGATTTGAACAACGCCGTCAGAATTACATTGAGCAATTTTTCGAGCGTATTCCTATTTCCAAACAAAGACGATTACGAGGCTTACAATTTCGCATTGATATGGAGCGAAAAAAAGCACGTACTCCATTGGGTGCCTGCATTAAATTATCATCAATGATGTGGGATGCGGTCACCGGCGATAATGGCTTGGTTTCCACGGTAAAATTACTGGTGGAACCGAAACTGAACGCTGTACCAATATCAAAACCAATGCAACATGCAACAGCGCAAATAATTTATTTTAATAAAAATAAATTTAAGCATTAGAGATACAATAGCGAAAAGTGAAAAAGGCAGTTCGCTATTAACAATACTGTGTCCTGAATTATTGTTGGCTAATGTCTTGAATTAGCCAACAATAATTAACGCTGATCCTGATAACGGCTCTTTAACAATACCTTTAATCTATCTTAAGTTCCGAGCGTAGCAATCCGTCTCAGTGTCCTACATAAAATAACTGTTATACTTTCTATATTGATAACCTTATTTCGAGTCCGAAGCTGTTTTTAGTGGCGTCGAGTTGGTAGCGATAGTTTAGTTAATATCGATTGCAAATACTGACTTACGATATCATCATTCTGACTGGTCATTATGTGAGCAATTATTGCAGCGATTGAATTTATTGTGCGTATCTCACAACATTTTTATACCGTCAGGTCAAATATTAGTACACCGTCAAAAAGCCTTGACGGTGTACGAGGTCAGACTCGACTTAATTCTATATAAAGCAACTCAAACAAACTAAAAATAAATTCAAACTATTGACCTGTTTCCTAGTCGTAACTTAGAAGAAAGGGTATAACTAACGATAGAGTTATCTGTCATGTTAATGACACAAGTGTTTATTTTTTAGGATAATTTGTCAAATAGGAACGATCCAGTTATCCGCATGATGACGGAGGCCATTTTTGCAAAAACGTTAATTAATCAATAATTCAAGGTTTTATTATCAACGGAGACGCACTTTACTTACGCAGTTATATATTTTGTTTAGTTGGCTCATTTTTTGCAGAGTCTTGTTTCAAAAGAGGCTAAACAGTGATTAAAACCTAAGTAATCAAGTGCTGCAAAGAAACAGTGAATAAGGCCGATATAAGAAGTAAGGATAATTCACTAATTCATAGTTCACTCATATTTAATGAACTATCCACGACGAAGAGGCGATGACCATGTCTATATTTACTCATTTTACATCCCGCTACGAAGAGTCGAAGGAAGAGGAGCTTAGCCTCCAGGAATATTTGAATATATGCAAAAAAGATCCGATCGCCTATGCCACTGCTGCAGAGCGCATGCTAGAGGCAATCGGCACGCCTGAACTGATCGATACGAAAACCGACCCGCGGCTAAGCAGACTCTTTTCAAATAAAGTCATAAAAATCTATCCAGCGTTTAAAGACTTCTATGGCATGGAAGAGGTCATCGAGCAAATCGTTTCTTTTTTCAGACATGCGGCCCAGGGGCTGGAAGAAAGAAAACAGATATTGTATTTACTCGGCCCGGTTGGTGGTGGTAAATCATCATTGGCGGAGAAACTTAAGTCTTTACTGGAAAAAATGCCCTTTTATGCCATTAAAGGCTCTCCTATCAACGAATCACCACTCGGACTCTTCTCTCCTGAAGAAGATGCCCAGATTCTGGAAGAAGATTTCGGTATACCCAAACGCTACATCAACACCATCATGTCGCCATGGGCGGTAAAACGCTTACACGAATTTAATGGTGATATCACTAAATTTAAAGTTGTAAAAATACGGCCTTCTGTATTGGAACAAATAGGTATTTCGAAAACGGAACCAGGTGATGAAAACAATCAGGATATTTCCTCACTTGTCGGTAAAGTCGATATTCGCATGCTGGAAAACTTTTCCCAGGATGATCCAGATGCATACAGTTTCTCCGGTGGTCTATGCCAGGCAAACCGTGGCATGCTCGAATTTGTTGAAATGTTCAAGGCGCCCATTAAAGTACTTCACCCGCTGCTGACGGCAACACAGGAAAATAATTACAAAGGCACTGAAGGTTTGGCAGCGATTCCTTTCGAGGGACTAATCCTGGCACATTCAAATGAATCAGAATGGATATCGTTCAGGAACAATAAAAATAATGAGGCCTTCCTTGATCGTATCTATATCGTTAAGGTGCCCTATTGCCTTCGTTGTTCGGAAGAAGTAAATATTTATAACAAATTGCTTGAAAACAGTTCTCTTGCCAACGCGCCATGTGCACCCGGCACGCTTAAAATGATGGCCCAGTTTGCCGCACTTTCACGTTTGAAAGAGCCAGAAAATTCCAATATCTTTTCGAAAATGCGTGTATATGACGGCGAAAACCTGAAAGACACAGATCCAAATGCAAAATCCTACCAGGAATACCGGGATTATGCTGGCGTTGATGAAGGCATGACGGGGTTATCCACCCGATTTGCGTTTAAAATTCTATCCAAAGTATTTAACTTCGATAACAGTGAAATTGCGGCCAACCCAGTGCATCTGCTTTATGTACTGGAACAGCAAATTGAACGCGAGCAATTTCCAGCAGAAATTGAAGAGCGTTACCTGTCCTATATCAAAGGATTTATAACACCACGGTATATAGAATTTATTGGCAAAGAAATTCAGAAAGCCTATCTGGAATCGTATTCAGAATATGGTCAGAATATCTTTGATCGATATGTTACCTATGCAGATTACTGGATTCAGGATGAAGATTATCGTGACACTGATACCGGTGAAATATTTAGCCGGGCAGCCCTTAATGACGAATTGGAAAAAATAGAAAAACCGGCGGGCATAAGCAATCCCAAGGATTTTCGAAATGAAATAGTCAATTTTGTACTACGCGCACGTGCGCAGAATGACGGTAAAAATCCACAATGGTCAAGTTACGAAAAACTTCGCACGGTTATTGAAAAGAAAATGTTTTCAAATACCGAAGACTTACTCCCGGTTATCTCGTTTAATGCAAAAAGCTCGGGGGATGAACAGAAGAAACATGAAGATTTTGTCGATCGCATGACCGAAAAAGGCTACACACAAAAACAAGTCCGATTGCTTTGCGAGTGGTACTTACGAGTCAGAAAATCATCTTAAAGGCGATGATGTGGCACAAATACTCGACAGACGGCTTAACGGCAAAAATAAAAGCGCGGTAAACCGCCGTAAATTTCTAAAGCGCTTTAAATCCAATATTAAAAGGGCCGTTACAGATGCCATCGCGGGCCGCAGCATCACAGATGTTGAGAAAGGTGAATCCGTTACCATTCCTGCCAAAGATATTTCCGAACCCACTTTTCGTCACGGACCGGGGGGGCGTCGAGATAATATTTTACCTGGAAATAAAGAATTTTCTACCGGCGATAAAATCCCCCGTCCGCCACAAGGTGGTGGCAAAGGAAATAAAGCGAGTAACAGCGGTGAAGGTCTGGATGATTTTGTATTCCAACTCTCTAAAGAAGAGTTTTTGGAATTCTTTTTTGAAGACCTCGCGCTCCCCAATTTGGTGAAAACCAAACTGACGACCATTAAAGAATTTAAGAGCGTGCGCGCGGGACACAGCTCAGATGGTATACCTTCAAATATTAATATTGTTCGCTCTTTGCGGGGCGCGCTGTCCAGACGCATCGCCCTACAGAACCCATACAAAAGACAATTAAAAGAAGCAGAACAGGCATTGTCTGCACTATTGCTAGTCACTGATGAATACCACCCTAAAGTTTTTGAATTGAAGAAAGAAATAGAATCGCTAAAGAAAAAAATAGCTGCGATTCCCTTTATCGACCCGTTTGACCTAAGATATAACAACCGAATAAAACTACCACGACCATCAACACACGCTGTTATGTTTTGTTTGATGGATATATCGGGTTCAATGGACCAAATGAAAAAAGATATCGCAAAACGATTTTTTATCTTGCTTTATTTATTTTTAACACGCACATACGAAAAGATAGAAATTGTATTTATTTCTCACCATACAATTGCCAAAGAAGTTGACGAAGAAAATTTTTTCTATTCCAGAGAAACCGGCGGTACCGTTGTATCCAGTGCACTAAAATTAATGCATGAAATTATTAAAGATCGCTTTCCAACAGATGAATGGAATATATACGCCGCACAGGCCTCTGATGGTGACAACTGGAACGATGACTCACCAATTTGTCGAGATTTGTTGGCGAATTCAATATTACCGTGTGTACAATATTATTCTTATATAGAAATATCAAATGATAATCCACAAAACCTGTGGCGTGAATATCTAAATGTGAAAATGGCATGTGAAAATTTCGCGATGCAGCGTATTGAAAATATTTCTGAAATTTATCCCGTATTTAGAGAGCTTTTTAAAAAACAACCGTCATGAATTCTAAAACTGATACAGATAACAGGAAAACCGTCAATCCGTCTAAAAAAAGGGCGGGCCAACAATCCAACAATGTATTGAAAAAGGCATCTGGCAAAGTAACCAAACAAACCTCCAAAAAGACAGCTGTTAAAAAGAGAGGGAAAATAATTTCTAATACGTCAGAGTGGTCTTTCGAATTAATAGATAGATACAATAAAGAAATTGAGCGCGTTGCTTCTCAATTCAAGTTAGACACTTATCCAATTCAAATTGAAATAATTTCTGCAGAACAAATGATGGATGCCTATGCATCTGTGGGTATGCCATTAGGCTATTCTCATTGGTCGTTCGGAAAACAATTTCTCGCGACCGAGCAACGCTACCGACGTGGTCAAATGGGGCTGGCTTACGAAATTGTGATTAACTCTGACCCATGCATTACCTACCTCATGGAAGAAAACACCATGATGATGCAGGCATTGGTTATCGCACATGCTGCTTATGGTCATAATTCTTTTTTTAAAAATAATTACTTATTCAAAACCTGGACAAATGCCGACGCCATTATTGATTATTTTCTATTCGCGAAGAACTACGTGGCCAAATGTGAAGAACGTTATGGTGAAAAACAAGTTGAGGAAATTCTGGATTCCTGCCACGCCTTAATGAATTACGGTGTAGATCGTTACAAACGACCACCTAATCTATCGATACAAAAAGAAATGCTCCGTCAAAAAGAACGGGAGGAATACCTGCAATCTCAGATAAATGAATTATGGCGAACAATACCGACTAAAGAATCAGACGATGCTGAACCAACTGATTTGCGCTTCCCAGATGAACCTCAAGAAAATATTTTGTACTTTATAGAAAAAAATGCGCCCTTACTTGAACCATGGCAAAGAGAACTCGTTCGTATAGTGCGTAAAATTGCCCAATATTTTTATCCACAAAGACAAACCCAAGTTATGAATGAGGGCTGGGCAACATTCTGGCATTACACATTGCTCAATCAACTATACGACGAAGGATTTCTTTCTGACGGCTTTATGATTGAATTTTTGCAATCACACACAAATGTGGTGAGCCAACCTTCATTTGACAGTCGCTTCTACAGTGGCATAAATGTCTATGCACTTGGTTTCTCCATGATGAAGGACATAAGGCGTATATGTGAAAATCCTACCGAAGAGGACAAGAATTATTTCCCCGATCTGGCAAATACTGACTGGGTAGAATCACTTGATTTTGCCATGAGAAACTTTAAAGACGAAAGTTTTATTTCACAATATTTATCTCCCAAAATCATACGAGACTTTAAACTTTTTTCATTACTGGATGATGATACCAAACCTGAACTTGAAATATCATCTATTCACAACGACGAAGGCTACCATCACATCAAAAAAACCTTGTCGGAACAATATAATCTTGGACAAAACGAACCCGATATTCAGGTTTATGATGTCAATATGAAAGGCGATCGTTCACTGACTCTAAGGCACTACCAATATAACCGCCGACCATTGGCAGAAACAGTCGCTGAAGTAACCAAACATATCGCTCGTTTATGGGGGTTTACTGTCAGACTGGAAACCGTCTACGAAGACGGAACGGTAGAACTGACCTATAAATGCAAAATATAATCCTACTGCATTTTCCCCCTGCCCCACAAACCTGGCAAAAAGCTAATACACCGTCAAGGCTATTTTGACGGTGTACTAGTACGCATTTTTGTCACGAAACATCATCAACACTGTTCTTATAATGATCATTGCGTCCAATCCCAGTGACCAATGACGTAAATAATCCAGATCATAACGCACGCGTGACTCCATTTTTTCAATTGTGTCTGTTTCTCCACGCAAGCCGTTTACCTGCGCCCATCCTGTAATACCCGGCTTAACCTTATGGCGCATCATATAACCTTTAATCAATTTTCGATATTCTTCATTGTGTGCGACGGCATGTGGTCGTGGACCCACGACACTCATTCTGCCCTGTAATACGTTAAAAAATTGCGGCAATTCATCAAGTGATGTTTTCCTTAAAAAGGAACCTAACTCAGTCACCCGCGGATCATTTCTTGTTGCCTGAACCACTTTTCCTTCTTTATTATCAGTTGAGTTATCACATTGCTTCATGGTACGAAATTTATAAACTTTAATTTCTTCACCATCCAAACCATACCTTTTTTGTTTAAATAACACGGGACCAGGCATTAGTATTTTTATACTTATCGCAATCAACAGCATTATTGGAGAAACAAGCAATATCAGAACGCTCGCAAACAGTATATCGCTTAAGCGCTTCAATAATCCTGTTACGCCTGCAAACGGGGATTCGCAAACTGCCAATACGGGAATACCATTAACATCATCGACCCGTGCTTGTATCAAATCAAATATGAAGAGGTCAGGTACAAAATAAATTGAAGCAGTGGTATCGCGAACATCATCATGCAAATTTAATATTCTTTTTTCCTGCACCATCGGTAGTGCAAAATAAATCAAATCAATTTTATGTTTATTTATATACTGAGAAAGCCCACTAAATTTACCTACCACATCACCATTGTCTATTTTTCCCAATCTTTCATTATTTCTATCGTCAAAATAACCTTTAAAGTTCATATTAAGCTGAGGATCCGATGCAATTTCAGTAACCAGGCTTTTACTCAAGTCGTTTACCCCCACTACAACTACTGATCTCGAAAATTTTTCAGATTTGATTATTTTCGTTAACACTATTTTTGCGATGGCATAGACAAATAACATTATAAAAGGAGTCGCCAC
>VAPK010316747.1_pt1 | contig 29444 bp, 27 predicted proteins | sample 3395031 | NCBI WGS metagenome assembly VAPK01 (sample SAMN08290443, study PRJNA428436) | hydrothermal vent metagenome | isolation source: Deep-sea hydrothermal vent chimney 1 | place: Pacific Ocean: Juan De Fuca Ridge
AATTCCCTTTGCCTGACATTTGGATGACCTTTCTTAGCTAATTAGAATTGGGTTTTAAGGTCTATTATAGTATCTATTTAATCCGGCCACGCCATAACAAGGTGGGTAAAACGGACCGGCCTACTGCGGCGTTTGTTTGGGTATGGTGAAAAATGAAAAATTATCGTACTTGCAAAATTCAGTGTTGACCATCCGCTTACCTATAGCGTTAGGCCCCATCCCTACAAATAGTGCATGATCCAGATAGAGCACAATGAGAGAAACTTTAAAGAAAAAAATCATACAAGTTTGCAACAACAAAATAGAGAGCAAAGGTCCAGAGGTCGGGTTGTCATTTTATGCATTTTTTACGAACAAAAATGACAATCCAGAGCTTTTAATGGAAGCGGCTAAATGGTGGATAATGATAAACAAACTCGACCATTTCGAAAAGGCGATAAAAATTAAGCACATGGTTGAGGCAATGTAAATTAATACTGATAAAAAAATGATCATGGATTGAGGTGAAAGATGTCCAAGATTTCTGTTTGTATCGATGTTCAAGAGAAAGATAAAGCGGTTCAGTTTTATACAAAAGGCCTTGGTTGTGAATTAGTGAAAGACAATGCAGAATACGTTGCGTTAGTGACAGATGGTCTAACAATTTATCTTGGATTTAGGGGACACTGATATTTTAATGCGTTAATGTGAGCGAGCTGAGAATGTAGTAAAGAGAATAATGTTAAGATCAAAATTTATTAACACATTAAAACATCAGTGTCGCCTATACTGTGTCTGAAGACCGTCTTGAGCAAGCAGCCTAATGTGGTTTCATCTGGAATTCGCAGCCATCCGGCGGCCTTTTGTAATACGCGACCCTCAGGCTAAAGGTGCCACCGATTAATCCCGTTAGTATGAGAAAAACGCCGTCTTCAAGTAATGTTTTTTTCTCCGCGATAGCGGCTTCGTCCCACAAGTCGTTCGAGCAGATTCCACCTAATATCGCTGATGTTTTAGAGACAACACGAATTAGATCAAATCTGCTCAACTCCCAGCCGTTAAATGCCGGTTATCATAAAATCGAGTGCAGAAATTATTTCATCGCGAGACTCAGACAACGAGGATATTTTTTCACCTAAGTTACTGCGTTCAATCCCTGCGATAAGTGTCGTTATTGACAGATATTGTTTTCCCATAATTTCGAATACCGGATGTAAAGTTTTTAACTTTTCTCCACTGTAATTGTTTTCCACCGTCAATGGTATAACGACCGTCGTCTGTAATTCAGAAAGTAAATTTGATTGAACTTCCAACAGGTATGGGTAAAGTGTTTTTGTTGATCGGTTTTTATTTTTGAAAACGTCGAATTGAGCCATTAGAATTTTCGTAACCCGTCAGAAAACACACCGTTTTCTTTTATAAATTCGTTATACTGCTCAATGGCTGCTTTGTTTTCTACTAGCCATGCGTCCGACGTTTCTTGTCGCACTTTATCTGCAAGTGCTTCTTCTAAAGTAGCAGATATATTGATCTTCATTTTTTTAGCTATATCTAGCAAATCACTGTTTACAGTAAGGTTAGTTGGCTTTTTGGGAGCCCCAGCATTAAAATAATGTCCCATAGTGAATTCTCCACATATTTAATGCATATGTATCATGCGCATAATTATATTGTAGATCGTAGTATCACATTTAACAAGGCTTTCAACATGGATCGATTTGGGTGTGTATTTACATAATCAATGATGGCCCCTTTCTATCAAACCGGCACCAAACTGACGGAATATCCAAGAGGAAGAATCCTCCGCTTGATGGTCTTCATCTCGCCACCACAACAAGAACAGCGCCGAGGTGGACGTTTTTTCATCCATGTCAGTGCTTGATTTGGGTCAAGCCCCTTCAAAAACTGTCGCACTTGAATCAAGCGTTTGCTGTTCGGGTGTAAAAAACCAAAATTTCGGGTACGTCTAAATCGTTTCGGTAACACAGGCTGGATAATCAGCCACAAAAATCTTTCTCCAGAGATCGGTTTGAATTCCATTTTTTTGTCTTGCTGTTTTGATAGCGAAATGTTGCCTGACCATTTTCACCGGCCACAATATTTTTTTCCTGAATCACACCACAATACAAATAACGGCCCGTCAGTTCTTCATTAATTTCAGCCCGGCCATGAGCGCCAAATCAGGCAAGGCCATTTTTCAAAAAACAGGGAAAAACATGACTAGCAAAGCTGGGCTTATCCCTGTTATCAAATCCCTGGACAAACTCGGGTTTACTCAGCTATTTCGAAGAACCATCGACCATAAACGAAACGACAATGCTGTTTATCGTCTTGATGATGGTGTTTTCCTCATACTCACAGGATTAATTGGTGGCGCCTTCAGCATCAGCAAATGCGGATTGCTTTGGTCAAATTGCCGAGTATTACAAAGGGCTGCTGGTGGGTTACGCGTACCCGATGAAGCCACATTGGGTCGTTTGTTCAAGGAGGTTAGTGCGCGTCACATCAGCGAAATGGAAACACTCGTACGTGTACTGCGTTGAACGGTCTGGCAAAAAGCGTTACGCGATGGAACCAATAAAGTCGCGGCACTAAAAACGCTATGGATTGATGTCGACTTGAGTGTAAAAACTGTTTATGGCAAGCAAGAAGGCGTTGCTAAAGGCTATAACTCACATAAAGAATCGTGAAGAAAGGAGAACTTCCATGCGCTGAAAAACAAGCGCAGACATTCTCTTGCTTGCTTCATATTAAGCGAAGTAAAAACACGGCAATCAATTGGAATTACAATAGTCGGCAAGTCCGATTTGAGCTATTTGGCTAACCCTGTCGATTTAAGCGAGCAAGCTTTGTCTATTTAATTAACTATTTGCTTGCCGATTGCTAGCTCGATAATTACTTGCAGAATTTAGGTGTTAATCTTGGCATGAGTTAGACTGAAATTGTTGATATTGTGCGAGAAGGTAGGGAGAAAAAATACAGCTAATCGGATAGCCGAGGATGTTTTTTAGGATACAATGGGTCAAATATTTACTTTTACTATCATTTATGGTCCGCTATTGCTTGGTAGAGATGAAGATATTTTGACAGTCGGCGAACTACTGTTGAAAAGACACCTCGGCGAAGTCGTGATCTGCCATTGACCCGAACATATTCCCCGAGTGATGAACGATCGCGCTTTTGCTGACGATATTGCCATCAGTGTCCCCTAATGTGCAAAATAGCACTACGATTCTTGCGCTTTTGTCTCCTCAGAACGAATAAACTAAATCTGACGATCCTATGGATGAGGGAGGTAGGACGCCAACAGTGAGTGCTTTAGGCAACTCGGGCGACAAAGCCGAGCGCTAAACCGGACAGTTATCAGGTGCTCATTCCTCACTGCATTGTTCTATGATTCTTGTTATAATTTCCCGCGTTGTGATGTGATGCTCAGGCGGTTGAGGGGCGTTTGTCTGCTTGCGACCAGTTTCAGGGATCGATGGTTTATTGATCGGCTCGCTTCTTCACTTAAACTTTAGGGTTGTGCGCTATCGTTAATTCAATGGAAAAAGAAATACTGATACAAGTGGAGGGCTTGACCCGTTATTATGGAGAGCATTGCGCCGTTAATGATATCAGCTTTGAGGTGCGGCGAGGAGAAGTGATGGGCTTTTTAGGGGCTAATGGGGCGGGTAAATCCACTACCATGAAAATTATCACCGGCAATTTAGCCCCCAGTTTTGGTCGTATTGTCATCAATGGGGTTGATTTGTTAGACCATCCGAAGCAAGCTAAGGCGGCATTAGGTTATCTTCCTGACCAACCGCCGTTATATCGGGAGTTGACGGTTGATGAATATCTGGTCTTTTGTGCGCGCATTAATCGTATTTTGCCAAAAGCGGTAAGTGCCGCTCTGGATAACGCGAAGCAACGCTGTGGCTTAGAGCAAGTAGGGCGTCGGCTGATTGGCAACTTATCGAAAGGTTATCAGCAACGGGTGGGAATTGCTCAGGCGATTATTCATTCGCCTGATGTCGTTATACTTGATGAGCCAACAGTGGGTTTGGACCCGATTCAAATCCGTGAAATTCGATCGCTGATTCGAGAATTAGGCGGCGATCATAGTGTAATTTTGTCAACCCATATTTTGCCAGAAGTACAGACAATTTGTGATCGTGTACAGATAATAAACAATGGGCAATTGGTTTTGACAGAAACCATCAAGGGATTAGAGCATAAAATGCAAGCCTCTAATCTCAAAGTCGGGTTTCGCCACTCGCCTTCGGCTAAGCAGCTCAGTGCATTACCTGATGTGGTTGAGGTTGAATCGTTGGGGCCGCAGTGTTGGCGAATTCACTATCACCCGGATCATAACCCGGTAGATTTTATCGTCAAAGAATCGGTCAAGCAGGACTGGGGTTTGTATGAGTTGACGCCGGAAAAAATGTCATTGGAAGATATTTTTGTTAATTTGACCTGCTCAGAAAATCATGAAATAAGCCTTCAATCGGTCGCGAGTTAAGTGCATTAATCATTCGTCACAGTGTGACGTGGTGGATTTGCATGATACCGGTTTACCTGGCTTGTTTCTGGGATTGAAGCAGCAAAGACTACCATTATAACCATTTGGCATACCTCACAGGCTGTTCAACTGCGGATTCTGGGATTGTTAGGAGCTGCCTGTTAAACAATGTATTGGAAGTTAATTATTCAAAAAATGACAAGTTTAATCAAAGATTTTCTTAAATTAGAATCTGCCAGCGGTATTCTTTTATTGTTTACTGCGATTTTGGCGATGTTTATGGCTAATTCACCCTTGTCTCACTGGTACGATATGTTGCTTGATGTGCCTGTCGAAATCCGGATTGGTGAATTGATCATTGCTAAACCCCTTTTGCTATGGATTAATGATGGTCTTATGGCGCTGTTTTTTTTCCTGGTTGGCCTGGAATTAAAGCGAGAAGTTCTCGAAGGGGAATTGGCTGAGCCAAAAAATATTGTGTTACCTGCCCTCGGTGCGATTGGCGGTATGTTGGTCCCTGCGATGATTTATGTGGCTTTCAATTACGATGATCCAGAAGCGATAAAAGGTTGGGCCATTCCCGCTGCCACAGATATTGCCTTTGCCTTGGGCATCCTTTTATTGTTGGGCAAAAAAGTACCGCTCAGTATAAAAATCTTTTTAGTATCATTGGCGATTTTTGATGATATTGGTGCCATTGTGATCATTGCCATTTTTTACACAAGTAATTTATCGGTGTTATCGTTGGTGGTGGCGGCTTTTTGTATTGTGGCATTGTATGTTTTGAATCGGAAGGGAGTGATGGAAACGACACCGTATTTGTTGATTGGTTTGATTATGTGGGTGGCGGTATTGAAGTCGGGAGTGCATGCCACTTTAGCGGGGGTCATTTGCGCATTTTTTATTCCTTTACGCAATGCTAAGTCACCGAAAAAATCGCCGTTACGCGAATTAGAGCATAGTTTACACGTTAGTGTCGCCTTTGGGGTGTTGCCACTTTTTGCTTTTGCGAATGCGGGCATCTCATTCAGTGGCGTGGATATGGATGCCTTGCTTCATCCTGTTTCATTAGGTATTTTCATGGGTTTGTTTATTGGCAAACAACTGGGTGTCTTTCTGTTTTGTTGGGTTGGCATTAAACTGGGTATTGCTCAATTACCTAAAGGAATGACTTGGCAAAGTTTGTATGGTGTGGCGATACTTTGTGGCATCGGTTTTACCATGAGCCTGTTTATTGGTTCGTTGGCTTTTGAAGAGAGTGCCAATGTGACGTTTGATGAGCGTTTAGGCATTATCTTAGGGTCATTGTTTTCGGGAGTCGTCGGTTATTTTTACTTGCGATGGGCGTTAAATCGGCCGGAAAAGCCGGCTTATGGTCGGCAGCGCCATCAACGGTGATTTTGCTAAATGTCAGTCCAGCGGATGCACCCGAAAGACTCCGACATCAACCGATTGAACCGCGACTTTGGTACCGGCTTCAATCTGTTTGAGTTTTGTACTGTCGTCAATTTCAACACGCCACTCGATGCCTGAAAAACGGACTAAGCCGGGGGCGGTGACGGTGATGGCACTGGTCAGCCGAAATGTATGACCAACCAAGTCACTGGTATTGTCTTTGGCTGGTGCGGCGTTTTTATTCTGCAAGTTTTGCATGGGTTTCCACAAGATGGCGGTTATCACCGTGGAGTTAATGCCAAAGCTGGCAATACTGGCTTGCCAGGTATAGGGAATGACCTCGAACCAGAGCAAACCGCCGGTTAATAAGGCACCGATACCCGCAAAAATTAATACGCCGGTGGCAAAGCCGAGCACTAAGGCTTCAATGGCGAGCAGAACAAAACCTAGGCTAAACCAAAAGGCATATTGGTGGTTGTCAAAGTATTCGATCATGACTCGGTCTTTGTTAGGGCGTTGGTAAATTCACTGCTTTGGTTCATTGCACTGACAATGGCAATGGCTTCGGCGACGACGTTGGATGTTTCATTAGTTTTGCCATCCATTAACACAACGGTTGATTGCTTGGCGATCGCTTGTTTCGCCTCAATGGCATGGGTGGCTAGGTCGAGCTGCACCGCTTTTTGTCCTTCATGAGTGGCCGCTACTTCGCCAATGGTGCGCAGTGCACTCGCTTTTGCTATGGCCACCATTTCAATGGCGCGGGCCTCGCCTTCAGCTTTGAGGATTTGTTCTGTTTTATCCGCTTCGGCGGCTAATACTTTGGCTTGTTTATCTCCCTCTGCCACATTAATCGCCGACTGGCGTTCACCTTCTGACTCCAAGATGGTGGCACGTTTATCGCATTCGGCTTTCATTTGTCTTTCCATGGCTTCTAACACACTGCGTGGTGGCGTAATATCTTTGATTTCATAGCGTAGTACTTGGACTCCCCAAGGTTCTGCAGCTTCGTTGATGGCATGCACAATGGCCGTATTTAGGGTGTCACGCTCTTTAAATGTTCTGTCTAAATCGAGCTTACCAATTTCAGAACGCATGGTTGTTTGGGCCAGTTGAGTGACCGCGAAGATGTATTCTTCCACGCCATAACTGGCTTTAGAGGCGTCTAATACTTTTAAATACAATACCCCATCAACGGTTAAACCGATATTGTCTCTGGTAATTGCACTTTGGCTAGGGACATCGATCGCTTGTTCTTTTAGTGAGCGGTTGTAAGCGACTTTGTCGATGAAAGGGAAAATAAAATTTAATCCGGCGGTGAGGGTGATTCGATACTTGCCAAACCGTTCAATCACAAAGGCACGGTTTTGCGGGACAAACTTAACCGATGTTTTTAATAAGACAATCAACACCACGGCCAGGCCGGTCCAGAAATTAAAGATGAGATCTAAAATATCAAATAACTCAGCTTTCACGGTGAATCTCCTGTCAGCTATCAAGTACTAGATTGGATTTTACTGTGCAATAATACATCATAGTCGATGCTAAGCGGTGCATGATCTGAAAACCATTTATCCTTGTAAATGGCAGCGCCTTGCACTTTGTCTTTTAAGCCGGGGGTGATGATATGATAATCGATACGCCAGCCGACATTTTTTGCACGGGCCTGACCGCGGTTTGACCACCAGGTGTATTGTTCGGCACGTTGATCGACCACGCGAAAGGCATCGACGTATCCTGTATGGTTAAATAAGTGATCGAGCCAGGTGCGTTCTTGTGGAGTACAGCCTGAGTTTTTTTGATTGCTTTTAAAGTTTTTAATGTCAATCGCTTGATGTACCGTATTCCAGTCACCACAGATAATGAATTCTCGCCGTTGGCGGCGGAATTTTTTCAGTACCTCCAATAGTTGCGCCATAAATTCCATTTTGCTTTGTTGGCGCGTCTCATTGGCAGAACCGGAAGGTAAATAAAATGAAGCAATACTCAAGCTTTGGTAGTTTAGCTGGAGATAGCGGCCCTCTTGATCCGCTCGTTCCCAGCCTAGCCCGGTGATGATATTATCGGGCTTGACGCGACTAAAAACCGCCACCCCGCTATAGCCTTTTTTTTCTGCGTCGAAGTAGTAGCAATAGTAACCTTTTGGATAAAAAATGTTATCATCCAGTTGGTGTTCTTGTGCTTTGGTTTCCTGGATGCAGACGACATCGGCATTTTGCTTTAGCAGCCAATCAAAAAAGCCTTTTTTTTCGGCAGAACGTATGCCATTTACATTAGCACTAATTACTCTCATTATCGATTGATTACTCCGAAGCCGTCAATGTATGGTTTTTATTTCTCCTCGGTTATTTTAACCTACATTTGTGACTCGGACGGGTGAAAATCATCATGAGATTTAATTTAAGACGTAGAGGAGGAGATTTTTTGCGCTTAAAAGCCTTATTTTTACTCACTGTCTTATTGCCATTAAGCTATGTCTGGGCGGATGTATCAAGTCAAATATTTGCCAGCGCGTTAGTCAATGCCGCGAAAGACCGTACTTTACACCAAGTGACCTATGATGGGTCTTATTTTGGTATAAGTTATCCCAATGGTGACATTCCCGCCCATTTAGGCGTATGTACCGATGTTATCATCCGATCATTTCGAAAAGTGGGGGTCGATTTGCAACAGGCGGTGCATGAAGATATGACACTAAATTTTAGCGCGTATCCATCTCGCCGAATTTGGGGGTTGACCCAACCGGATAAAAATATTGATCATCGCCGGGTGCCGAATTTGCGAGTGTTCCTTAAAAGGCATGGTGTGATGGTACCGGTGACTGGTAATGCGGCAGATTATTTGCCCGGCGATTTAGTGACCTGGATATTGCCGGGGAATTTATCGCATATTGGCATTGTCATTGATGCCAACTCAGCCGACAGTAAGCGGCCGCTTATTGTGCATAATATTGGTTCAGGTCCAAAGATTAATGATATGTTGTTTGATTATCCGATTAGCGGGCATTATCGATATCTTGGGCAAAAATCGCGATAACTTATTTGATTTTCATCCTTTAGGCAATGTTGTCCGGTGGCGATTCACACTATACTTAAGTTGGGTTATGCTTTTGCATAGCCGTTTGATTAAATAATGTTTTAACACAGATAAAGGCGGCTAGATAATGATATTTACACTTGCTGCACGGGAAGTGAGAAGTTTATTTTTATCGCCCTTAGCGTGGTGCATTCTCGCGATCAGTTTATTCATTTTAGGGTATTTATTTCTCAGTCAAGTGGATCTGTATTTACAGGCCCAAAGCCGCTTGTTATTGATGGACAATGCGCCTGGAGTGACTGAAGTGGTGGTGATGCCGGTGTTTGCTAATGCGACAGTGATTTTGTTGTTGGTGATGCCTTTGTTAACCATGCGCTTGGTCAGTGAAGAGCGGCGCAATCAGACATTAAGTTTATTGTTGAGTGCGCCAATTTCAATGACTGAGATTATTATAGGTAAGTACCTAGGGATTATGGCGTTTATTTGCGTTTTATTATTATCCATTATGCTTATGCCGTTATCGTTGTTAGCGGGGAGTATGCCTGATTGGGGGATGGTATTTTCTGGTTTTATCGGACTGGCTTTGTTGTTGGCAAGTTTTGCCGCCGCGGGTCTGTATATGTCGACATTAACGGCACAGCCGGTGGTGGCGGCGGTCGGCACTTTTGGTTTATTGTTATTACTTTGGATCATTGATTGGGCGGGGACTCGCCAGGATCAGGCGAGCAACGTGTTGCATTATTTGTCATTGCTGAAACATTATCAATCTTTGCTTAAGGGAGTGATTAATACGCAAGATATTATTTATTATTTGCTGTTTATTGTGACTTTTCTAGTGTTAAGTATTCGTCGTCTTGATGCGGATCGATTACAACACTAGAGGGATAATCGTTATGCAAGTGACTCCAAAAATTAAGCGTCGCATTCAACGGCAGAATCTATTATTTATTTTGGTATTTTTGTGCGCGATCGGTAGCCTTGCCTGGTTGAGCGTAAAGTATCATGTCGAGCTAGACTGGACGGCCAACCAGCGCCACACGTTATCGGTTGCTTCGTTAGCGACGTTGGATAAAATGAGTCAACCCGTGGCCATAAAAATTTTTATTTCTGAAGCCAATATGCAAGTTAAGCGAGACTATTTAGCGCTATTGAGTCGTTACCAAAGCTATAAATCTGATATTAGTGTTGAGTTTATTGACCCTAAAACGAAACCGGGTTTAGCTCGTGAAATGGACATGAGCATTGATGGTGAAATGTTGTTTGAATATGAGGGGCGTAGTGAGCGGGTTATTCCTCCGCTGAATGAGCAAAATTTAACAAATACCTTTTATCGCTTAATACGAAATGCGGATCGCTGGTTGGTATTTTTGCAAGGACATGATGAGCGTAACTTTCGTGGAACAGCGAATTATGATTTTGCTAATTTTTCCCGCTTAATGGAAAAAAAGGGATTGAAAGTTCGTGGCTTAAATTTGATGAGTGCGGTGCAAGTGCCTGACAATACGTCGCTGTTGATTATTGCAGACCCGCGCAACGCGCTATTAGCGGGGGAAGTGCAAGCGATCCAGGATTTTATCGATAACCATGGTAATGTTTTGTGGTTGCTGGAACCGGGTGGCCTGAAAGGGATGGAGTCCATTGCAGAGCAATTAGGTATCGAAGCATTACCGGGGATTTTGGTCGATTTGGAAAGCCAGCAACTGGGCGATCCTCGTTTTATTGTGTTGCCTGATTATCCACCCCATGCGATTACTCAGAACTTTACGGTAGGTACCTTATTTGCGGCGGCTCGTGGTTTAGAATTGAGTGGTGATACCGAATGGGAGGAGGCAATTTTCCTGGAAAGTTTGCCTCGTACCTGGGTTGAAACCGATGAGTCAGGTGAAATAAAACTGGATCTAGGTCAAGACATTGTTGGGCCGATTGCCATCGGAGTATCGTTGTCACGCATGCGCACAGTGCTTGGTGATGACGATGATAACGATCTTATGGATGAATTGACATCGGATGCCGAGATATCACAAGAAACTGTCGATACCGGCGGTTTACTAGCGGAGCGGTCGACGGAGAATAATCAACAGCGTGTGGTGGTGATCGGCGATGCAGATTTTCTATCGGATGCTTATTTGGGCGTCAGTGGTAATCTGAATTTAGCGCTGAATATGATTAACTGGCTGGTGAATGATGATGCGTTGATTGCGGTTCCTGCCAAAACTACCCTGGATGGTTCGCTGGAATTATCTCGCACTTCGCAGTTTGTCATCGGGATTAGCTTTTTATTGGTGGTGCCGGCGACCTTTTTAGTGATAGGTGTGGTGGTTTGGTTGAAAAGACGCCAGCGCTAATGTATCACCTGCTTATATAGCTTGATATCGCATTATGCCTGAATTACCTGAAGTGGAAACCAGTTGTCGTGGGTTGGCACCCTTGTTAATCGGCAAACCCGTGACAAGCGTGCAAATTCGAAAGGCTCGGTTGCGTTGGCCCATTCCAACCGAATTGCCTGATACGCTACCGGGCTATACATTGCGTGCGATTCACCGGCGAGCCAAGTATTTATTATTTGAGTTTGATCATGGACATTTATTGATTCATTTGGGAATGTCGGGAAGTTTACGGGTTTGCCCGGTTGATCTAACACCGGAAAAGCATGACCATGTGGATATTGTCTTTGCCGGCCAGCAATGTTTGCGGTTGCGCGATCCACGCCGGTTTGGCGCGGTCTTGTGGTTGGTCGAGGCGTTGCACGAGCACGCATTATTCAAGCATTTGGGACCAGAACCGTTATTAGATGATTTTGATGCGAACTATTTATACAGCAAATCGCGTCAGCGTATGGTGTCGATTAAACAGTTAATTATGGATAACCGGATCGTGGTCGGGGTCGGTAATATTTATGCGAGTGAAGCGCTTTTTATGGCAGGCCTTCGACCGACACATAAAGCACGTCGTCTCTCGAAGCAGGCCGCTGAGCAATTGACCTTATCAATAAAGCAAGTGTTGGCTGAGGCGATTAAGCTGGGGGGGACGACGTTGCGTGATTTTGTTTCTGGGGAAGGTAAGCCAGGCTATTTTCAACAGAAATTACAAGTTTATGGCCGAGGTGGGCAAGCCTGTTATCGTTGCGGCACCTGCATAAAGCAATTAAACATCGGCCAACGATCGACTTTTTATTGTCCGCATTGTCAAGCGTAACATCTTTAGGGTTCATGGTCTTGACAAAAACGGTGTCTTTTTTGCTAACTATTTCCTACGGGGGGCGAATCAGAAATGATGCTGGGCGATCTCTTGTATTTTTTGTCTGGCGAGGAGGCTTTCGCATTCTCGGACAGTTTTCTCGACGAGGGAACGACGGTGAAATGATTGGCTTACGTCATTCTCTCATATTGATACATCCAAAAACTGAATAAATCATTGTATCTCCATGGCGGAATGACATATCACTCGGATGGCTATTATTTTGGAGACGTTGGGTGTGTATTGTGGTCGAAGAGAGTGGGTGTCAGAGAATGAAAATGGCGATTAATCAACGATAACTTTGCTGAAAAATACGACGTGGAAGGTGATGGACGATTTAACTAAGGATAAAAATTTGCGAGCCTTGTGGGTGAGCACATCTCATATTTCGGGAAATAATGCGGCCTATATCGAACAGTTGTATGAACGTTTTTTAGATGATCCTAATTCCGTCGATTCATCTTGGCAGGTGTATTTTTCAAATTTGCCGCCAGTAAATAATAAGACAGAAGACGTTTCTCACACGGCGATTCGAGCAATATTTAAGAAAATGGCACAACAGCCGCGCCATTTTTCTGCGACGGCGGCGAGCACGGCGCATGATTTTGAGCAACAAAGCAAGCAGGTCGGGGTATTGCAATTAATTAATGCCTATCGTTTCCGCGGTCATCAATTGGCAAAACTCGATCCCCTCAATGAGCAAATTAGTACAGAGATTTTTGAGTTACCATTGCCTCGACATGCCTTAGATGAAGCGGATCTCGATACTGAGTTTGATACCGGGTCATTGTTTGGCATAGCAAAAGCCTCGCTGCGTGAAATTTTATCTATTTTAAAGCAAACCTATTGCAGCAGCATCGGTGCTGAATACATGCATATTACCGATACTAAAGAAAAACGTTGGATTCAGCAGCGTCTTGAGAGTGTACAAAGTAAACCGCATTTTCCGGCGGAAGTGAAAAAACAGTTGTTAAAGAAGGTGACTGCCGCCGAGGGTTTAGAGCGTTATTTACATACTAAATATGTCGGACAAAAGCGCTTTTCACTGGAAGGTTCCGATAGCTTGATTCCGTTATTGGATGAACTGATTCAACGTAGTGGTGCGCTGGGTGTGAAAGAAGTGATTATCGGCATGGCACATCGTGGCCGTTTAAATGTTTTGGTGAACATTATGGGAAAAACGCCCGCCGAACTTTTTTTAGAATTTGAAGGCAAGTCTCAGAAAAATCTGGGTGGTTCGGGGGATGTGAAATATCACATGGGTTTTTCGTCCAACATAGACACGGAAGGGGGTGTTGTACATACCGGTTTGGCCTTTAACCCATCTCATCTGGAAATTGTGAGTCCCGTGGTACAAGGTTCGGTAAGAGCTCGACAAGTTCGGCGCAACGATACCAATGGTGACCAAGTGGTACCGGTTGTTTTGCATGGAGATGCTTCTTTTGCTGGTCAAGGGGTGGTGATGGAGACATTAAATATGTCTCAATCACGTGGTTTTTCCACCAAAGGCACGATTCATGTGGTGGTTAATAATCAAATTGGTTTTACCACCAGCAGCCAAAAAGAAGCCCGTTCGACGTCATATTGTACGGATGTGGCCAAGATGGTGAATGCACCTATTTTTCATGTGAACGGTGATGATCCTGAAGCGGTGTTATTCATCACCCAAGTAGCGCTTGATTATCGCATGGCTTTTCGCAAGGACGTGGTGATTGATTTGGTGTGTTATCGTCGGCACGGTCATAACGAAGCTGATGAGCCATCGGCTACACAACCACTGATGTATCAAAAAATAAAACAAAAGAAAACGACGCGAGCGATTTATGCGGAAAAATTAATTGAAGAAAACATCTTAAGTGCAGACGAAGCTAAGCAGTACTTGCTCATGTACCGTGATGCATTAGATCACGGAGATTGTGTGGTCGATAATCTCAGTGAATATGATGTTGAACAGTATCCTTACGCTATTCGCTGGGCACCTTATTTATCCACGGACTGTGAGATTGATTCAGGGATTGGGGTGGCCGTGGACAAACTTCATCAGTTAGGGGAGCGTCTTGATGCATTACCTGATGGCTTTGAGCTACACCATAGTGTGAAAAAAATTTATACCAATCGGCGGCGTATGGCATTGGGTGAAATTCCTGTGGATTGGGGGTTTGCAGAAACCATGGCGTATGCTACGTTGATTGATGAAGGTTATGCGGTTCGTTTATCGGGGCAAGATAGTGGTCGAGGAACTTTTTTTCATCGTCATGCGATTTTATATAACCAAAAAGATGGCTCCAAGTATATACCATTGCGTAATGTGGGGCCGGAGCATGAAAAATTTTTAGTGATTAATTCGTTATTATCTGAGATGGCGGTATTGGCGTTTGAATATGGTTATGCCACCACTGATCCAGAGACCTTAACCATATGGGAAGCACAATTTGGTGATTTTGCCAATGGTGCTCAAGTGGTGATTGACCAGTTTATTAGTGCCGGGGAGCAAAAATGGAATCGGCAAAATGGTTTAGTGATGTTGTTGCCGCATGGTTATGAAGGACAAGGGCCAGAGCATTCTTCGGCACGCTTAGAGCGATTTTTACAGCTCTGTGCAGAACGTAATATGCGGGTTTGCATGCCAACAACGGCGGCGCAAATTTTTCATTTATTGCGCCGCCAAATGCACTTTACCTGTCGTAAACCTTTAATTGTGATGACGCCTAAGAGTTTATTGCGTCACAAACTGGCCGCTAGCCAACTAACTGAGCTTGCTCAGGGGCAGTTTCAAACCGTGATTCCTGAGATGGAAGACATGGCGGAAAAAAATGTCACTCGAATTATATTGTGCAGTGGAAAAGTGTACTATGACTTGGTGAATAAACGGCAAGAGCTGGCGCGTGACAATGTGGCGATTATTCGAGTGGAGGAATTGTATCCTTTCCCCCGATCTGAGTTAAAACATCAAATGAATCGTTATCCGCAGGTTCGCGAGATATTCTGGTGTCAGGAAGAACCTCGTAATCAGGGAGCGTGGGATGCTAATCAGCACTATTTGCGTAAAATCACCCCCGACCATGCATCACTCTCTTATATCGGGAGGCCTTCTTCGGCGGCGTCGGCGGTGGGTTATACGGCGCTGCATATTGAGCAATTAAATAAGTTTCTTAACGAGGCTTTTGCGGCCTCCTAGGAGGTTGTTCAAGAATGGAAAGCTGGTTTGCGATAATAGCGCTATTGAAATTATCCTTGGTCGTCTGAATGTAGACAGGGTTTTGGCACAATGAAAAAAAAGGGAAGTCTATGCCAACTGAAGTGAAGGTGCCCGGTTTTCCGGAGTCTGTCAATGACGGTACAATTACTACTTGGTATAAAAAACCAGGTGATCCGGTCGTTCGAGACGAAATTATCGCGGATATCGAAACTGACAAGGTTGTATTTGAAATTCCCGCGCCTAACGATGGTGTGCTTGAAGAGATTCTGCAAGCCGAAGGGGCGACGGTGGTGTCTCATCAACTGATTGCTTTGTTAGGGGCGGAGGTGGCTGGTAAAGTGGCTGAGCCAACGTCGATTACAGAAAAGTCGATGGCGGAAAAAACGGTCGAAAGCCCAGATACACCTGCTACCGAAGAGATTGTAACGCTTTCCGCACGCAAATTAATCGAAGAACGTGGTCTGGATCTGAAAGATATCACAGGTACAGGCAAAGATGGTCGTATTTTGAAAGAAGATGTGTTGCTTTACATGGAGCAGCAGTTGTCTGGACCAACGTATCCGAGCCAGTCATCGTCAGCCGATAATATCGATATGGATGCTGATCGGCCTGAAAAAAGAGTCCCGATGACCCGCTTGCGGAGACGAATCGCTGAGCGTTTGGTGGAAGTGCAGCAGAGCGCTGCTATCCTGACGACATTTAACGAAGTGAATATGCAGCCAGTGATGGATTTGCGGTCAAAATATCGGGATCGCTTTGAAAAATCCTACGGTGTCCGCTTGGGTTTTATGTCTTTTTTCATCAAGGCGGTGGTGGAAGGTTTAAAACAGTTTCCTGAGCTCAATGCTTCGATTGATGGCAATGAAATTATTTATCATGGATATTATGATGTCGGTGTAGCGGTGGGTTCGCCCCGAGGTTTAGTGGTTCCCATCGTGAGGGATGTCGATCAACTGGCAATGGCGGATATTGAAAAGCAGATTATGGAGTTTGGGCAAAAAGCCCAAGATGGTAAATTATCCATCGAAGAAATTACGGGTGGCACTTTTTCTATCACCAACGGTGGTGTGTTTGGCTCGTTATTATCCACCCCCATTTTGAATCCTCCACAAAGTGCTATTTTAGGCATGCATAAAATTCAACAGCGGCCGGTCGTGGAAAATGGCGAAATTGTGATTTGTCCAATGATGTATTTAGCCTTGTCTTATGACCATCGAATTATTGATGGTCGCGAAGCCGTGCAATTTTTAGTGACGGTTAAGAATATGTTGGAAGACCCTGCTCGCATGTTACTTAATGTGTGATTTCTTGATTTTTTTGATGGTTAAATGATATGAACAAAAATTTTGACGTCATTATTATCGGTGCTGGACCGGCAGGTTATGTGGCGGCCATACGCTGTGCACAATTGGGTTTATCAACCGCTTGTGTGGATGATTGGCTGGATGCAGATCATCAGCCTTCCCCGGGTGGTACTTGTTTAAACGTGGGTTGCATTCCTTCTAAGGCACTGATTGAATCGTCAGAGTTATTTGAAAAAGGCCTCCATCAATATGCAGCACATGGTATTAATATTGAGGGAGTTTCACTCGATTTAGCGACCATGCTAGCCAGCAAAGATAAAGTCGTGCGTGAGCTTACTCAAGGCGTAGCCGCTTTATTCATGGCGAATAAAATTCATTTTATCTCTGGGCGCGGGAGGCTGTTAGCTAATAAACGAGTAGAAGTCAGTTGGCTGGGTGAAGATAAAACAGAAACCATTGAAGCGAAACATATTATTATTGCGACCGGTTCTTCACCAACCTCGTTATCGGTGGCACCATTTCAAGAGGATTTGATTGTTGATTCAACCGGGGCTTTAGCGTTTCCAGAAGTGCCTAAGCGATTGGGAATTATTGGCGCTGGGGTGATTGCATTAGAGCTGGGCAGTGTGTGGAAGCGGTTGGGTTCGCAAGTTTTTTTATTAAAATCCAGTCACAGTTTTTTGCCCGATGCCGATCAGCAAGTCGCCAAAGAAGCGCTGCGTTTGTTTACCCAGCAAGACCTTGATGTTCGCATGGGGGCAAAAATTGAGGCTTGTCGGGTGATTGATGATCAAGTGGAATTGAGCTACCGTGATGAACAGGGTGAGCATAAAGAGCGGCTGGATAAATTGATTGTTGCCATTGGCCGTCGGCCTAATACGGATAATTTATTGGGTCCGGGAACGGATGTGGAGCTCGATGAACGTGGATTTATTCAGGTGGATAACCAGTGTCGCACGGCCGCACCTGATGTGTTTGCGGTGGGTGATGTGGTGAGAGGGCCGATGTTGGCGCACAAAGGTTCCGAGGAAGGTGTGATGGTGGCGGAATTACTTGCCGGACATTTTGCTCAGGTTAATTATGATACGATACCTTCGGTGATTTATACTTCGCCAGAAATCGCTTGGGTTGGTAAAACCGAAGAACAATTAATGGCTGCCGGTGCTGATTATCAAGTGGGTACTTTTCCTTTTTCGGGGAATGGTCGTGCTCGCGCTATGATGCAAACCGATGGTTTTATTAAGCTCTTAGCCGATAAAAAAACGGATCGGTTGCTGGGTGCTCATATGATTGGACCACAATGTTCAGAATTGATTATGCAAGTCAAAATTGCCATGGACTTTGGCAGTAGCAGTGAAGATTTGGCGATGACTATGTTTGCCCACCCGACATTATCTGAAACATTACATGAAGCCGCGTTGTCGGTGAGTGGCCGCCCTTTGCATGCAGTGCAGAAAAAAAAGAAAAAATAGCGATGACGGGCGCTTTGAGGGGTTGCTTATTCCTTATCAGTAAGGCGTGGTCGATACAATCACTGCCCATTCCTCATCCTTCGTTTTATTTTGGGAGTTTCAATGAATTTACACGAGCATCAAGCCAAAAAATTATTTGCTGACTTTGGGGTGGCGGTTCCCCGATACCAAGTAGCAACGAGCGCCGTTGAAGTTGAGCAGGCGGTTGATCAGCTTGGTGGGGATAAGTGGGTGGTGAAAGCTCAAGTGCATGCCGGTGGCCGGGGTAAGGCCGGTGGTGTTGAGATTGTCGCGAGTAAACAAGCGGTAGTGGATGTCGCAATGCGTTTACTGGGTCGCCCACTGGTTACCGATCAAACGGATGCCAAAGGGCAACCGGTCAACTCATTATTAATTGAGCCGCCTTGTGATATAGCTCGGGAGCTTTATTTAGGTGCCGTGGTGGATCGTTCATTGCGCCGGGTGGTGTTTATGGCCTCCACTGAGGGGGGGGTCGAAATCGAAAAAGTTGCTGAACAAACGCCTGAGAAAATTTTGCGCATTGTGGTCGATCCATTGGTCGGTGTGCAACCCTATCAGTGTCGGCAATTAGCCTTTGGCCTGGTTTTACAGGATGAGCAAATCAAGGCGTTTGCAAAATTATTAATGGGCTTGGCGGATTTATTTATCAGTAAAGATTTAAGCTTACTGGAAGTCAATCCCTTAGTGGTGACTAAAAGTGGTCAATTGTTGTGTTTAGATGGCAAAATCAACATTGATGATAATGCCCTGTATCGTCACCCGGAACTGGAAGCTTTGCGTGATAGTAGTCAAGAAGATGAAAGAGAAAATCGCGCTAAAGCTTGGGATTTGAATTATATCGCGTTGGAGGGTGATATTGGTTGTATGGTCAATGGCGCGGGTTTGGCTATGGCGACCATGGATTTGATTAAATTATCTGGCGGTAGTCCGGCTAATTTTTTAGATGTTGGCGGTACTGCCACCAAAGAACGGGTGGCTGAAGCTTTCAAAATCATTTTGTCAGATCAGCAGGTCAAAGGTATTTTAGTGAATATTTTTGGCGGCATTGTGCGCTGCGATATGATTGCCGAGGGTATTGTGGGCGCGGTGGCGGAAGTGGGAATTGAAGTACCTGTGGTGGTGCGTTTGGAAGGCAATAATGCAAAAAAAGGGCGAGAAATCCTCACGGCAAGTGAATTCAAAATTATTGCTGCCGAAAGCTTGCATGAGGCGGCCCAAAAAATTGTCGTTGCTGTGAAGGCATAAAGGAGATTCCGTGAGCGTTTTAGTCGATAAAAATACCAAAGTGATTTGCCAAGGTTTTACTGGCAAGCAAGGCAGTTTCCATTCAGAACAAGCCATTGCCTATGGTACCCAAATGGTGGGTGGGGTGACGCCAGGCAAGCGTGGCCAGCAGCACTTGGGGCTACCTGTATTTGACACCGTGCAAGCGGCGGTGATTGATACCGATGCGCAAGCTTCGGTGATTTATGTACCGGCGGCTTTTTGTAAAGACGCGATTTTGGAAGCCGTGGATGCCGGCATTAAATTAATCGTATGTATTACCGAAGGCATTCCAACCTTGGATATGTTGCAAGTAAAAACGATTGTTGATGCAGCAGGGGTGCGGCTCATTGGCCCGAATTGCCCAGGCATTATTACTCCGGGTCAATGTAAAATTGGCATTATGCCCGGTGATATTCATTTGCCGGGCAAAATTGGCGTGGTGTCTCGTTCAGGTACCCTGACGTATGAAGCGGTCAAGCAAACCACCGATTTAAAATTAGGGCAAAGCACCTGTATTGGTATCGGTGGTGATCCCATTCCAGGCATGAATTTCATTGATTGTTTGGCTTTATTTGAAGCCGACCCACAAACGGAAGCGATTGTGATGGTGGGTGAGATTGGAGGCACGGCCGAAGAGGAAGCCGCCGAGTTTATCAAAGACAATGTTTCCAAGCCGGTAGTAGCTTATATTGCAGGTGTGACAGCGCCAAAAGGGAAGCGGATGGGGCATGCCGGTGCGATTATCGCCGGAGGTAAAGGCACCGCCGCAGAGAAGTTTTCGGCATTGGAAGCGGCGGGTGTCCATACGGTGAGATCCCCGGTTGAGTTGGGTGAAGGATTGCTGCAGGCGATGAAAGGTTAAATGTAATATGGAAGCACGAAGTCGAGGGTTAGCGTGACAAAACTCCCGCATTTTTTAATGGGGGAGTTTTATTTTGAAGGCGTCGTTATGCAACGCTGGGTTTATCGCTTTGGTTGATTTTTCCTTGTCGGTTTTTGCGAATATTTACGGGCAATACCAATTAATCCAAGGCCTAACAGCGCGAGTGAACTGGGTTCTGGGATATTACCCTTAGCGGGCGGTTGCACGGGTGGTGCGCCCGTTGGTGAAATAGAGGTCGTTTGAATAAAATCAAAGAGCATATCAACGCCGTTACCTACATCAGCGCCGTTAATGAATAACGATAATGAACTAAGTGCGCTAAAATCGACACTACCAGAAAATGCACTGTATTCGATTTGGAATGTTTTGGGTGCGCCACTCATGATAATCGCTACATTATTCATGCTGTAGCTACCCATATTTATGCCGTCACTGACATTGAATGTTAGGTCGGCAAGCGAGGAATCGTTTTCCAGTATGGCGAACTCCAAACCATTTTGTGTGCCTCCATCAGTTAAGTCTAGGTTAATTCCAGACCACGATATCTCACTCGTTGTCAGGGTGTTGGGTCCTGTCGCAAAGCCGAGAAAACCGGCACCTGAACTGATGACGGTGGTGGTATTGGCGTCTGGGTTGCTGGAAACATCAACTTGTAGCGTACGATTATCACCGATGAAGGAGCCCACGGCTAATGATGTATTGGCCAGGCCAACAGCGGAAACTGATGTTACCTGCGAATCGTCAAAATTATCGATGAGCAGAGCATAGGCATTGTGGGCGGCTAGCAGCGTTAATGCACCCACACTTATTGCAAGCTTCTTATGGTTCATGTGATAGATATCCTTATGTTACATTTATAATATGGTTATCAATTGGGATAATACGAGGGGGTGCTATTTATTTTGATATTTTGGTTAGCACTTTTTTTATTAAAGTTGAGCTAGGCGTTGTGCCCAACACCCTACAATTATTGTTATGGTTGCTATTAGAATATTGATTACAAGAATAGTCAAGGCTGCTAATGAGTAATCGATTTAATTATCATCTATATTCAGTCATCTATTTGTTCAAAGTTGTTGCGCCATGCATCGAAGTTCTGTCGATCTTGCCGGTTCGCTTTTTGCCACCAATGTTTTAATTGCTCAAATGGAGGCTGCATATTATCTGTTGTTAGATCATTGTTTGGCTGTAATACACCAAATAAGCTCGGTGTCTTGAAAGAGGAAGACACCGCTTTCGCTTGTGTATGGTGTGATGATGCACTGCTTTCGATCCAGGGTTGGAAATCTTTAATTGCCATTTTCACTGCCGCCAAATCCTGGGGAATTGAGTGCTTTATACGGTAGGATTGGTTTTTAGCCATATCGATATGAAATAGCTTTGTTGGTGAGACGATGACTTCGTGGTTGTCTTCGTCACTCTCAAAAAGGTTTTTATAGCGCACCATTAAATGATGTTGACCTGCTTTTAAGCGATAGTGTACGTGTTTACCAGTAAGAAAGGGGGTGGCAACGGGTTTTCCATCAACGGAAAGCAGGTCGATTTCCAAAGGAATAATCAAGCGGGAGAGTTGTTGTTCTGCCATCGGCGGCCCATCATATAGATGAATTGCTCGGTCAGTGGCGCAGCTCAGGAGTAACAAGCTTACCGATAGGTAAAGGAATCGATTCATAAGGCATGCCCCGCGGGTAGAAAATGGAGAGGATTTTACAACGGAATGTGCAAGCGAGGAAATGAATTGTGGTGTTAAAAATTCCAGCCAATGGCCAGGTCAATTAAAAAGCTATTGGTCTCTGTTTGGGATTGGCTAATGAGGTGTTGTTGCTTGGTAAATTTAAGTTCTGAATTGCGGCTATTGGAGGCCGCCCAACCAATACCGGTATTCATGCTAAACGAACGCGCCATCCATTGATAACCAAGTAGTGCTCCATAGGTGGTTGTGTCAACTGAGCTGGATGTTGATGGAAAACTTTCGTTATTACTTTTGGTGTAAAATCCAAATGACCAAATTTTAGCGAATGGGCTAAGATAAATTCCGGAAGATCGGGTGCCTAGAAATCGCCATTCGGCACGAATGCCATACCCTAAAATATTTAAATTTTCTCCAGGGAACTCATAATCTTTGTTTGTGTAGAGTGGACCGATGGATAGGCTTTTGTTGATGTCGACGCTGGTTTCGACTTCTAGATCGCCGGTTAGCATGGCAACAGGACTCATATGATAGGGAAGTTGTTTTTCCAGTGCTTGGCTAGTATGGCAAAAAACGGTACACAATAAAGCACACAAGGTAAGGAATGGGCATGTAATAACTTTCTGGGTTGGCGCCCAGACTGGGCCTGTTTTTGTTCGTTCTAATTGAACAAAAGTGCAGGAAGAGTGCTTCTCTTGTGGCCACTCCTTAGGCAACATAAGGGAGCAAGTTGCGCCGAATATTTTTTTCGCTGCATTCACTGGTGAGGTTGAATAGCCACTGGCATGATCTAAAAAGGGTGGCCGTGAATTGAATGTGTGGTTATACATTGTGCGCATCGCCCTGGATATATTGTTATCAGATTCATGAACTCATCATTTTTGTAAAATGTTCGATGTCCTGTTGTTGAGGCAAGCGTAGTGCCCTACTCTGATAATTTTAATTTGCACACCGACATATATTCAATTCAATGTTGAGCGTATTGTTGCCTCTTGTTCAAAACATTGACGGTGCCAGGTGCTGCTACAGCAAAAAGCAATAAATGCGCCTATGTAGGAAAACGCATACACAACAAATTGGCCGATTTTTAATCGCGCTTCCGGCGAAAAATGCTCAACTTGCCATAAAGTCGGCTCCGCCGTCTTTCGCAAGCCGTGCGTAACTTGACTAACTTATTTTGTACGCGTTTTGCCAGAGGCAGTTTCGCTAATTGTTGAGAGCAAATCCAAAGGTGTCTTTAAAGCGTGTATCAAAATCTGATCGTGAAAAATGATGATTTTGGGTGCCATGTTGTTCTATTTTAATTGCACCAGCAAGAGAAGCAATGCGCCCCGTTAGCTCCCACCCCATTTTGTTTAACAGTCCATATAAGATTCCACCTCGATAAGCATCTCCACAACCGGTGGGGTCTGCCAAATGATTGATGGTAGCGGGCGGAATTTCTAATACTTTATTGTCAGTATAGATGATAGATCCACTTTTACCCAAGGTAATAATAAAAGCGTCGACTTTTTCGGCAATTTTTTCGGCAGATAAGCCGGTTCGTTCCTGCATTAATTGGGCTTCATAGTCATTCACTGTAATCCATTGGGCTTGCTCAATGAAATTGAGTAAGTCTTGCCCGTCAAACATGGGCATGCCCTGACCCGGATCAAAAATAAATGGGATGTTGGCTTCTTTAAACTGCTGGGCGTGCTGGATCATGCCCTCTCGGCCATCGGGAGAAATGATACCAAGGCTAATATTTTCTGCCTGACTTATGGTGTTTTGGTGAGCAAAACTCATGGCGCCTGGATGAAAAGCCGTGATTTGATTGTCGTCTAAATCGGTGGTGATGAAGGCTTGTCCAGTATAGCTGTCAGCGATTTCTTTGATATGATCTTGACCAATGCCATGCTGATTCAACCAATTCGCATAGGGCGCGAAATCTTTACCCACGGTGGCCATGGGGACAGGTTCGGCACCTAATAATTTTAAATTGTAAGCAATGTTTCCGGCACAACCTCCAAATTCTTTACGCATTTCTGGCACTAAAAATGACACGTTAATCATATGTGTTTTGTCCGAGAGAATATGATTTTTAAATTGATCTTGAAAAACCATGATGGTGTCGTAGGCAAATGAGCCACAGATAAGCGCTGACATTGAGTACTCCATATTTAGTGAGACAATATTATGTTTTATGATAGGCCGTATTGTACTGAGTTGAATATTTTCCTCTACTCACAATACGAGTTATTTTCGCATTTTTGCTTGTGCAATCACCACTTTTAGACAATTAATGTCTTTTCGAGCCTGTAAAAATAGATGAAGACGGAAATGCTTGTGGAGATAAAGGAAGGCTAACACTAACTTAGGAGGCTGATAATTACCGATGGTAAGGCATCGGTAATTTGTTGTGCAGATTTATTTGTGGTCTTGCTCTCGCGCTAGACCGACATATTCATGGGCTTGGTCTTCGTTGTAATCAAGCAGTCGATAGAGGCCGGGCGTGGCGGGGGTTTCCAGGGTGTTTAATCCGACCTCAAAGGCTGTCCATTGAGCAGGTTTGATAATCGCTTCGATTGTGGCAATGGCGGCTTGGTCATTGGTCGAACTTGCGACCAGTTTGGGTGAAAAATCTTCCCAGTGCTTTTGAACGCTTTCGCCCTGATACAAGGCAAGTGCGACGGTTTTATCACCGATTTTGTATTGGTTATCAGGGTTGATTGCTTTGTGAATTTTGATGGCGGGATAGGAGGTACTACCTGTCGAAAGGTCACCATACGTGGCCAGTAAAAAGGGACGCTCGGAAACGACTTTAACGGGTAGAATGACCCCTTTCTGGTGATGTCTTATGACCCCATGGTAATAAAAAGCCACCGATACGAAAGTGATGCCTAAAAATAACAGAAAGAAAAACGACCAGCTGAATGCCAATACGAAAAAAAAAAGGGAGGTGCCGAGCAAGGCGAGCGGTGCGGCCGGGTGGTGACTCATAAACCTCATCCAGTCGAAAGTGAAGGGTAGGTTTTGGTTTGTGCCGGCGGGTTGGTTATGATTCGAATCGGTCACTTTATGTCCTTTGTGATATCAATTTATACATTCAATGAATGATAATATAACATCAATTTCTCCATTTTCACTACGACTATTACTTTATCGATACCTCTTTATTTCTTTTGATGAATAAGTTTTGTTCGCTGCGTATATTCCCCCGACGGCGGTAAATATATCGAAATTGCTAGGAGACTGTCCGCCTGATTTTCTTTGAAAAAAAGCTTTGGCGATATTACGCTAAGCTCCCTTGGCTACCCGGTTAGCCTGTCTCTTCAATCTGCTCTCGGCACCAGATAAAAAGTTCGTAGAAATTCTCCATGTGTTTTGGAAGTAAAGGGATCTCTTCATCCTCCGCTCCATCTATTGTAGCTTCGTCCTCATGATGTAATTTATTCCGAATTAAGGATAATACTTTAACCCGGTGAGGAAATCATCCGGGATCACGACGTGATTGTTTTTAAGCCACTCCAATAATGAAAGGCTTTTTGACAGCCTAATTTTGTTTTGTTTAAGATGGTGTTCAAGGCACCCTTCATAAGCCGCTGAGATGGCTTCTGGAAGACAATCTCAGGTCTCAGGTTCATCAGTAACGCTTGCTCGCCTTAGAGCAAGCGCACTATGAAGTTTCCAGGGCTAAACGTCAATACGTTGCGGTTGATCCGGAAAATCGGTGGGTTGCTGCGGCACTCGAGCGCGATTGGAATGAGGCACTAAAAAAAGCCTCTCAATTGGACAATGAGATCGTATTACCGTGTTAGAGGGTGCACCAGCTACTAGGCCGTCATTTGACTTGACCGCCATCTTCTTTCCCGCACAGCCATCGGCATCCCTTGCGGGCAGCTTTCTCCATAACGGAGGATTGTACGACATTACCTGCATGGATGTGGGTAAAGGGGCGTGAGCAGGACGCGGAAGCTTTGTCACGTTCTATATAAGTATCTTAACGCATGACTTAGGTCTCATCTGTATTCCGAGACTACTGTGTCTACGTGCAACCGACGTTATCCCAGTTGCACCGAGAGCCTTTACCATTTTGGTGACAGCCTATCAGTGTTTTTGGCTGATCTTCGCCTAACGGAACGTCAACGATGATTCACATTACATTGACCGTATCATACTATCCTAGCCCCCGACCGCGTCACACTCGCCGTACCGATTCCCCTCACGGTTCCTCTTAATAGAGTACATTGTCCCAAACGCTTCAGGCCACATCCTTGTCGCATGGCTGGTAGGATACGGGAAGTAGAATTCCCGGTTGTACTTGCTGTTACTTTGATCTGAGATTGAAATAATTTCAACTTCAAGCCAATTCAACCGCACCTACCCCATATCCATAGATCCTATACTGAAGTTGAAATGTTAGTTCTAAAACTGCATTATTCGCGCTTCGCTCTGGTCGGTAGGCATAACTGTTTTCAAGAAAATCTTCTTCGTAAATTGCCGTTAATACCGTTGCACAGGCCGGTTGTACGAGTTTGTCTTCTAGTGCCGGTATACCCAGCGGTCGAAGCTTGCCATTCTCTTTGGGGATGTAACAGCGCTGCCCCAATTTGGTATGGCAGCGTTTTGTTTTGCGTCGTTCTGCCAGCTTTTGAATGTTGAATTCCAGATCCTTTTGATATTCTTCAGCAGTCACTTCGTCAATGCCGCTTGTTGATTTCTTGTTCAGATTGTACCAAGCGTCCATTAGCGATTCAGCCTCCAGCTGCTGGTAGAGGTTCCGAAAACGAGGGTGTTTGCTTGTTTTAGCTCGAATAGCTATTCTCTGCAGTGAGGTTGGCTTATGTTTATCCGGCCCTTCGTGTCCAGCCTAAGTTTCCTTTGCAGGCTGCGCCCCCCGCAGGAAGTGCCCTTGGGATATGCTTCTGTCAGGTCCTTTTTGTGGCTGGCTTTCCCAACCTCTGAGTACTATGCCTGATAAGACACCCCGAGAGCATATAGTACTTTGATCCTTTTTTGTTGAATCATCACTCCTACCTGGCTCATGGTTATCATCCAACACATTAGGTTCCAGTATAGTTCCGTCGTCAGGTTTCCCCATGACAGGAACCCTTTGGGGCCTCCTGAGTTCTTCAGCGTATCTCTTCTTGCATGATACGGCTTGATGACTCCGACGGATCTCCATATCCTCGCCTAAAACGGGTGCTTCTGTGTTGCCTTCGGCGTACGTTAAAACCCTCGGTATCCGCATTGATTATTTCGAAGCTGTACCCGCACTTCAGGGAATACGATAACGCCATGGGTATATTTAAGCCAATTCATTTATTCCAACCACAGTAAGCCAGCGACATTTATCTTGATTTTGGAACTGCGATAAAAGGCGAAAGTAAAGAGGCGGTTTATTCAAATAAAATCGATATTTTAGAGTTCGAATGGGGCTTATCTCAAGCCGCAAGCGCACATACCGGTGGCGGTACAGGAAAAGTACAGTTTCAAAATATGACAGTGATGAAATATGTTGATGCCGCGACCCCTATTTTTATGCTCTATTGCGCTAGGGGTCGTCACTTCCCAGAGAGGAAATTGGTTGTGCAAATGAAAAATTGATTGAGTATGTTGAATTTAACTTTACCAAGGTAGCCGTTGAATATGCACCGCAAAAAGATGATGGTTCTGCCGCTGTTTTTTTTGGCTAGGATATTAAGGCGAATATTGAAGCTTGAAAATATAGAAAAAAATGGTATTTAAAAAGATTGTTAAGGGGGGGGGTAAATGGCGGGGTTATCGTTGATATTTTTACTAAAAGCCGGGTTCTTGCGACTCATAATATTACAAAAACTGACTGGAATTTATTCAGGGATGCCATGAAAAGCCTTCCGGATTTTGCAAGTGCCGCTATAAGAGCAAATATTAGAGCTATGGCGGTTTATTATAAAAGTTCACTAACCTATGATTTCAAGCACTTGCGATTTTGGGAAGGGCTATATTATGGTTGCAAATAAAATTAGATTTACGGCTTTACCTCTTGTCTTTTCTTTTTTCGTCTCTTTTTTCGCCATCGCCGATTCAACAGACTTTTCTGATTTAATTGCCAATCCAGCCGATTTCGCGAATTTAATTGACACTCAATTTGAGTGAAAACAATGGAGTTATTGAATATTTGACCAACCGTCTTATGACTTCAATGATTCATTACAACAAAAAAATAAAAATTTGTCAGGAACAAGCTGAATATACACTCACGCCTGCTTTGGATAAAAAATGATCAAATCAAATAATATAAGCAGGGATGACATTGTTCTCATTATCGGTTTTTTTAATTTTAAAAATGAGGCTCTGTGCCATGAAAATTTGAACATTAATATGTTTTATGAGTTAATGACTTTGATCGTTATCAACAAAAAATATGGAATTAGTACAGAAAACCTTGAAGCTGTTAATGAGGGATTATTTTTCCCTTCAGAAGATGTAATAAACATAGAGGTTAGATATTCAAAGCTACCCGATAAGCTCAAGCGCATATTCAAAAAAACCTTTAGTGGAAAACCGTTTGATCTTAATTCGCCAGAACCCTTAAGGTGATACCCAATAATTAAAATGTGAATTAAGAGCTAAATATACCCATGGTGTTATAAATTTAGGTGTTAGCGCATGCAGATGTGTCTTAGATTCGATTTTTCTGATTGACGACGCCATGGGAATTGCCTGGATTCGGGGCAGGATAACCTGCCCCGCTTGCCATTTTTACGTCGGCCATCTCTGGTTATTACGGCGCATTCACATCCCCCGTCGCATTGTTGCTATAAGTATTATTACTTAACGTGATATTGCAACCACCTGTTGCGGTACCGAATTGATACACTCCCCAGCCAAAGCTGTCTTTTATAGTGCTGTTGGTTACGCTAAAGCGTGTGGGAGAAGAAGGAAAGCAAGTTGACGTGATGTTCCCAGAAGTTGACGCATCTCCTCCTCCCGCATATTCAATGGTGACATAATCCAGCTGATTATTAATACTGTTGCTAAGGTTAAACTTGATACCCTTCCAGTAACCCGGTGTTGCCTCTTGAGCAGTGAAAACAATCGGCTGCGCCTCCGTACCGGTAGCAGATAGTGATGCCCCCTTATTTACTACCAGTTGTGTTCCCGAAGCAAACTGCAATTTTACACCCGGACTAATCGTCAGTTTTGCCGGATTATTGACACTAATACCATTCGGCACTTTGTAACAAGGTTCATTTAAAGTTGTATCAACAGTGATATCACGATCTGTAATTTCACCATTACAAACGCTTATAACAACGTCAGAAATAGTTAGCACTGCTGTTGTATTGTTTCCCAAACTAGTATTTTCAGATGGGCTGGACAACGCCAAATCAATGGTTTCATCGTCTTCCGTTGCGCTGTCTGAAAGGATTTGCACGTCAAATGTTTTTGCGTCGCTGTCGTTCGCTGCCCAGTTTAATGTCCCTGAAGTCACTG
>VAPK010343105.1_pt1 | contig 29350 bp, 28 predicted proteins | sample 3395031 | NCBI WGS metagenome assembly VAPK01 (sample SAMN08290443, study PRJNA428436) | hydrothermal vent metagenome | isolation source: Deep-sea hydrothermal vent chimney 1 | place: Pacific Ocean: Juan De Fuca Ridge
AAGCCTTTTTCTGTTGTCTGTCCTATCATAGAGTAAGATAGAAACATCACCGTCAAAACACACACGTTAACCTGCCGGATATAAGTAAACAATCTCATAAAAACTCTTTTCTATGATATTTAATATCGAGAATTTGCATAAACTACATAAGTTTTCTGTATCAACTACTAGCAGATAGAAAAAGACTTGATTGATGCGCTTTTGTTCCGTCCTCATCAATCAAAGTCATTATATGCGGTTTCATAATATGTGCTATTTCTTTTATCACTGGCATTACTACTGAATTCCCGAACTGCTTATATGATTGTGTATCTGAAACAGGGATTTTGAAACTATCTGGGTACCCCATAATTCGTGCACATTCTCGTGGGGTCATTCTTCGTGGGTTTCCCTTACCTCGATTAACAAGAATCTCTGAACCGTCTTTGTAATATCGAGCTGACAACGTGCGAGAAATGCTTTTTTCAGTCACCATGCCATAACCAAAACCATTTCCTTTAGCTTTGTGTTTTGCTGCATAACCAAATAAAAATGACCATAGCTTATCACTGAGAATATATTTTTTGTTCACTGTTGCTTCTTTCCCCAAGGTGTATTCTTTCTCTGCTTCTTCAAGTCCATTTTGACTATGTAAAATGTCACCCATTGTTTTCGCTGCTTTATCTTTTGCACGAAAAGCATCCCAAGTAAAATCCGTCTCATCACGAAAACCTACAATATAAATACGCTCCCGGTGCTGAGGCACAAAACCTTTACTGTCAATGACCTTTACAAATATTTTATAACCAAGTTCATTTTCAAGCGTTTCTTTAATGACCTGAAAAGTTCTTCCCTTATCATGACTCATTAAATTTTTTACATTCTCTAGTAAAAATGCTTTTGGCTGCTTTTCTTTAATAATTCTAGCCACATCAAAAAATAGCGTCCCCTGAGTTTTATCTTCAAAGCCATGTACACGACCCATTGAGTTCTTTTTTGATACTCCTGCGATAGAAAATGGTTGGCATGGAAAACCCGCAAGTAGCACATCATGGTCTGGGATATTTTCAATAGCTATTTTTGTAATATCACCTTCAACGGGATGATCAGTCGCGAAGTTTTCACAGTAAGTTTTTACCGCGTACCTATCCCATTCACTGGTAAACACGCAATGCCCCCCACTCGCTTCAAAGCCCATACGAATGCCGCCAATCCCAGCAAAAAGATCTATGAAAGTAAAATCAGTTGCATTGGGCACATTGTCTTCATTCCCAAATAAAAGTGTTTGTAGCTGATGTATTTGGTATTTAGGGGGCCCATCCTCCCTGACTTCCCAGTTTCTTACAGTTTTAGCTGTAACATCGAGTTTCTTGGCAATATCTGAATATGTATATCGCTCAAGCGAACGATTGAGTAACTCACGGGTCGTGACCATTGCATCCATGTAAACTAGCCTTTTATTACGTTAAGGGAATGATTAAGGTAATTATTTCCCTTTTTTGTCCCAGATGCAATAAATATTTACACTATTCTGTAAGAACATCGATATCTGATTGTTTTTCGTACAGACCTCTTAATTGCTTAGATTTGATTCTAAACTGGCTACGCCTCTTACTTCTAGGGGTTGTACTGCAATTTTCAAGTTTAATACCCGGATCGTAGTAAACATGCGCCTCTATAAAAGCATGAAGTAACCGAAGAAAAGAAGTCCCTTCAAATAACCTAACATTCTGGCAATAACTGTAGGATTTAGTCCCACTCTCTTCTTTTCTTGACAAGGCAGGCACATAAGCAGCTTTTGCATGCTTCTTTTTCCAATGTTCCATTATCTTGTTAAAGGTCCATAATGAAGCTGGATTACCATCACTATCCAACAATGCTATGCAACCAGCCGCATCTGTAATCACATGATTCTGATGGTCATAACCTTGGGTAACAAGCGTTAATCCACTTTTAGCACATTCAACCCCTGCATAGTGACTACCTGTAAAATCCATCCTATCTGGAACTCTTTCGCTCTCATATCCATATTTCCTTATAAAAGCTTCAACACCATGCTCAGTATAGTAACCACCATCCGGCTCAGGAGTCATAAGTGTCAAGGGTTTGCTGTTAATAAGACTGCACCGCTTAACGCCAAATTGCTTTATCTCCCAACCCATAAAATCAGGGTCTGCAAAACCATTTGGAATAACCCCCAACTCAGCCTCTAGCGTGTAGCCTCCTCCATTCTGCGCCGTATAGGCTAAAGCAACTCCAGCTTTGTTCAGTTTTTTACTTTCAATCCATCCTTTTAGATGTATTCTTCTTAGCTCCTGTATCAGCACATCCCTTGAAGAGAGGTCACTCTTAACGCCCCTAAGTCTTAGCTTCTTTAGCACACCCGTTACATCAGTAGAAGGAGTGTCGGCAACCTCTGTCGCAATTCTTGAATCAGGCACTGCTAAATAAGCAAGTATTTTCTTAGACCGTGTTACGCCGAAAAAAAGGACCCGCCCTTCTGCTCTACCTTTTTTGGTGGGGTCCATCCACCCGCTCATATCAAAACCACTCTTTGTTAGAAAACCTGACAATCTAACTTCTGGGTACTGTGGGTAATATATAAATTTAGCATCAGGCGCAGGATAAAGATGACCTTCGGAAGAGACCCAAGAAAAATCCAAAGCAATTGAGTACTTTACTTGTCTTTTGGGGTTATTATTTTTACCTGAAGTTGTTTTAGATTCAATTATTTCACCGCTTGGTAAAAAACCAATATCTGTAATATGCCCTGCTAAATAAGGCTGATTCTTACTGTGTATCGTTCGGTGATAATAATTTGTAATAAATATGGACGACGTCGTTATCAGTAAACACCTCTACTAAAAAATTGATAGACAATTCTTTACTTCTCCGAGTGTCATATATATCAGGTTTATCAGCCAAAATGCAATACGTTAGTTAGTTTTAAATTTACTCAGTATAGGGAAAATAAGGAAATAGGCAAAGCACATACCAAAAAACGATTAATATACGAAGAAAAAATCGTTCATTTATTTCTTACGTGCTGGCCTTGCTGCATTTTTAAAATTATTAAATGCTTTTGGCATGCCAGCAGGTTTGCGGCGTGACGATGCTTTAGCTTTTGGCTTAAACACACTGCCATCAGACTGCCTAATTTTGCCAATCACTGCAGGCTGAAATGCTGGCACCAATTGTTTTTTACCTGGCCCAATTAAGTCTGCGCGTCCCATTTTTTTCAAAGCTTCACGCAGCATTGGCCAATTTTGTGGGTCATGATAACGAATAAAGGCTTTATGTAATTTGCGTACACCACCCGCTTTCGGTACGGGTACATCTTCTGAATCTTCAGTCACTTTACGTAATGGGTTTTTACCGCTGTGATACATAGCTGTGGCCATGGCCATGGGTGTTGGGGTAAAGTTTTGTACTTGATCTAACCTGAAACGATATTTTTTAAGCCATAGCGCTAAATTAAGCATATCTTCATTGGTCGTACCTGGATGTGCCGCAATAAAGTACGGGATAAGATATTGTTTTTTACCAGCCTCAGCACTAAACTTTTCAAACATGGCTTTAAATTCATCGTAAGCGCCCATGCCTGGTTTCATCATTTTATCCAGCACATTGCCTTCTGAATGTTCTGGCGCAATTTTTAAATAGCCGCCGACATGATGCTGTACCAGCTCTTTGACGTATTCGGGTGATTTAACAGCTAGATCGTAACGTAAGCCAGAACTAACAAGCACCTTTTTAACACCTTTAATACTACGCGCTTTGCGGTAAAGCTGAATAAGCGCACTGTGATCGGTATTGAGGTTTTCACAAACCTCTGGATAAACACAGGATAGTTTACGGCAGGCTTTTTCAATCTTCTCAGATTTGCAGGCAATGCGGTACATGTTGGCCGTTGGGCCACCTAGATCTGAAATGATGCCAGTAAAGCCATCGACTTTATCGCGAATTTCTTCTATCTCTTTTAGTACAGATTTTTCACTACGGCTTTGGATAATACGACCTTCATGCTCAGTAATTGAACAAAAAGTGCAGCCACCAAAACAGCCGCGCATAATGTTGACACTAAAACGAATCATCTCCCATGCAGGGATTTTGGCATCTTTATAAACAGGATGTGCTTTGCGTGCATAAGGCAAGTCGTACACATAATCCATCTCTTTAGTCGTCAGTGGAATCGGTGGTGGATTTAACCATACCTGTCTATCGCCATGTTTTTGTATCAATGCACGCGCATTGCCAGGGTTAGCCTCTAAATGCAATACCCGTGAAGCATGTGCATACAAGGTTGAATCGCTAGAGACTTCTTCATATGAAGGCAGACGCACAACTTGCTTACTTCTATCTGCTTTCGTTTTCCGAATAATTTTAATTGGGCTAGTGCCTGCTGGCAGTTTAATTTCGTCTTTTTTTGATTCTTTATCTTTGGCATCTGCCTCGCAACTACTGCCTGCGCCCATTTTCATTTCATACGGATCAATATGCTTATCCACCGTGCCCGGGCGGTCAAGCTTGGTGCTTTCTATCTCATCCCAACCTTCTGGAATCGTTTTACGCATAAAAGCTGTGCCACGGATATCTTGAATATCTGCAACACTTTCGCCTTTGGCAATACGGTGTGACAGTTCAACCAAAGCCCGCTCAGCATTACCAAAAACTAAAATATCAGCTTTAGAATCCACTAAAACAGAACGGCGCACTTTATCTGACCAATAATCATAGTGTGCGATACGACGTAAGCTAGCTTCAATACTGCCGATAACGACTGGCACCTTGGAAAAAGCCTCGCGACAGCGCTGGCTATAGACAAGCACGGCTCGGTCAGGTCGTTTATGTGGCGCTGCATCAGGGGTGTAAGCATCATCAGAGCGGATTTTACGGTCTGCGGTATACCGGTTGACCATGCTATCCATATTGCCAGCGGTGATACCGAAATACAGGTTTGGTTTTCCTAATGCTTTGAAAGCACTTGTATTTTGCCAACTAGGCTGCGCAATAATACCCACACGGAACCCTTGCGCTTCTAATAACCTGCCCACTAAAGCCATACCAAAGCTAGGATGGTCAATATAAGCATCGCCAGTGACTAAAATAATATCGCAACTATCCCAACCCAGTTCATCCATCTCCTCGCGAGAAGTTGGCAATATGGATGCAACACCAAAGCGTTTCGCCCAATAGGGACGATAGCTTTGGATCGGTTTAGCCAACATGGTTGCGTAAGTTTCCATAAGACGGAGATTTTACGCGGTAATTACTTGATTTAGAAGCTATTTTTATAAGATATTGATGCCAAAACTTTTAAGCAACAAGGAAAAAACAAAAAAACAAAATACGGTAAACAAAATACAAACGACTAGCGTTAACCAAAAACCTAATTTTGGCAGCAAATAGGGAAATAATAAAAACATAGGCAGCGTGGGAATCACATACCAAAATGTGTAGTAGGCATGATTCGCTAGTTTAACTGTGGGCTGCTTTTCAACAAATAGCCATATAAGCGTCAGTATCGTGACGATTGGTAGTGCAGCGATTAATGCGCCTAGCTTATCGCTACGCCGAGCTATTTCAGAAACCAGCACCACAACCCCTGCAGTGATTAAATACTTTACAATCAAATATTGCATATTGCCTCCATTATCTTTTGCTTGAATTATTCATTAATAACGTCATATTGATACTATAGACAATTTAAAATTAATTTCATCATGACAATACATCAATACACCATTTCTGGCATGACCTGCGGTGGTTGCTTAAACCGCGTACAAAAAACACTTGCAGCATTTGCACAACATGCCGAAGTAACACTAGAACCTCCTGAAACGACACTGACTGATGCGACAGTAGATATCCATGCACTCAATGCCGCACTTGCACAAGTTGGCAATTGTAAATTAACGGCCATACAAAACGAAGCAGCGGTAAAACAAACGATAGCAGAACAAGAAACAACTGAAACAACTGAAACAAAAAACTGGTTTGCCACATATAAACCCCTACTATTGGTGTTTGCTTACATACTCTTATCCACATTAACGGTAGAAGTGATGCATGGTAGCTTTGAATTAACACGTTGGATGCCACATTTTATGGCAGGCTTCTTCTTGGTTTTTTCTTTTTTTAAGCTACTCGACTTAACAGGCTTTGCCAGTAGCTATGCTATGTACGATTTACTGGCAAAACGGATGCCAGCCTATGGTTACATTTACCCATTTATAGAGTTGGGCTTAGGTCTTTGGTATTTGTTAGGTTGGCAACCCATATTCGTTAACTGGGTAACGCTTATCGTCATGGGCTTTTCTACTATCGGTGTGATTTTAGCGGTGATGAAGCAACAAAAAATCCGCTGCGCTTGCTTAGGCACAGGTTTCAACCTCCCCATGAGCACGGTGACTATTATTGAAGATTTAACCATGGTAGGTATGGCCTTATGGATGCTAACTTAATGTGAGCCAAGGTTATTATCAACTCCCTACTGGTAATGTTGCTGCCATTGATGGCGATTGTGCATTTCCACCGCTTTCAGAAGCGCTAAGCGAACCCAATGGCCTCATTGCGATTGGGGGTGATTTAACCAGCTCACGTTTATTAGATGCATATAAACATGGCATCTTTCCTTGGTTTAGCGAAGGCGAACCTATTATGTGGTGGAGCCCTAACCCGCGTATGGTGTTATTTCCTGACGAACTAAAAATTTCTAATTCACTTAAAAAAACCATTAAAAAACAACTATTTACAGTAAAAATTAACACGGATTTTCGCAAGGTGGTAACTGCCTGTAGTCGCGTAGAAAGACCTGATCAAGCAGGCACTTGGATTAACCGTGCCATGATTGATGCTTATTGTGAACTTCATGAATTGGGCTACGCCATCTCTAGCGAATGCTGGTTAAATAATCAATTAGTTGGTGGTTGCTATGGCGTGAAGATAGGGAAAATATTTTATGGTGAAAGCATGTTTTATACACATACTGACGCCTCAAAAATCGCTTTTGTAAACTTAGTTAAGCACCTAAAAGTCCAAGGTGTTGGTATGATTGATTGTCAGATGAAAACGCCACTCTTGGCTAATTTTGGCGGACGTGAAATTGCACGCGATGTTTTCATTCAGCATTTAAGTACACTGATATGATTAGGGTTCAAGATCCTGTTGTTACTGTGGTGTTAAAGTTGCTGGCTCTGACGTTGTAACAGATGGTGCTTTGCCACCCAGATGAGCATCAACTACTGCTTTCTGCACAGGAGATAATGCATCAGAATCCTGTTATATTAATTGGGTGGTTTCGGGCTTAGTAAGAAACCTATTAGTTAATTTACACTGCACAATAGATAATTCGGGCTATAAGAGAGCTTCCTCTACCCTATCCACGGTTTCATGATTGGGATGAGCGTTCTCTAACACCATTTGATTTAACGCTACTTGCTGTGTTTGAGAAAAATTATGCTGATCAAGTTCACGCATGACTACTAATGCAAGTGACTGCTGATTAAGGCTAGATTCAACATTACTGCTGGTTGAGATTTCATTATTGCCTTTCTCAGCAGCTGGTCTCTCCATTATTTCAATCATTGCATCCTCTTGTGGATTCGTTAATTCCAAGTCATATCTTATGATGTTCCGCACCGCTTCTCTAAGCTGCTCTTGACTCATATTCCCTATATCATCTAGTGAGTTTTCTTGACCAATATAAGGACTGGCTGCTGCAACACCACGATGATTACCCTGAATAACCTTAACCTGATCAACTAAGTCACGATACCTCATATTACCTGTCATTTCGCCTTCCTTCCAACGCTCCACAGGAGAGTTAGATTGTTTCGGACTCACCCATGACACTTCTGCATCGTAGATTGAAGAATCCCGTGCAGATATCTGTTTTGCATTTTCAGTAAAGAACTGGGTACCCTCTTTCGTGCTCGCTATTGCGGTATATACCTCAATTAGCGAGCTTCTTAAGTCCTCTGTACTTGCCAGCAAACCCGCTTCTCTTCTGGCCTGGTGTTCTTGTGGATAAGTGAAATCTCCTCCATCCATTAGATCAGAAAAGCTTTCTGGCACCTCATTGATTAAATTTTCTGTGAATGAGTGTCCTGTATATTCAGACAACCTAACCTTAATCTGGCTATCATCTGGGTTGCGAATAACAATAGCGACTAAGTTAGAGGTTTCTTCTTTACCATTCCAACCATATATAGGTGTAACCGTAGAGAGAGGCGTATCTATAGCAACCGTATTAATTGCTCTTTCACCTGCCATCATGTTTCCTTTCCTGAAAAAAATAATTATGTATTAGCAATGAAAATATCAAAGCACAAAAAGGTTAAATTAGTGAACACCTGCGATAGTTTCATTCAGCATCTCGAAGCAATCACGTAACTTAAGGTGAAATTTCCTCAGTTATTTCCCGATCAGGTGTAACTTCATCCGACGGACGTCCTTTCACCATTTCAATCATTTTTGCTTTTTGCTCAGGCGTTAAATCCGGCTCTGTTTGCAATTGTTTGACAACCAAAGCCGCAAGCCCAGCTTCGTCCACCTCATGTAAATTTTTTAGCACTTTCTCTTGACCTAATTCTTCTTGGCCTGCTTGAAGATTAGCCGCTGCTACACCACGATGATTCTTATAGATAAGCGCATAACTATCACTTAACGTGTTGTATAACACATTGCCTGCCACCTCACCCTTTTCCCAACCTGCCGCCGGGTTTTTTGATGGCTGCGGACTAACCCATGATACTTCACTATCGAGTGGCGCATCATAATCTGCAAATACTTGTTTTGCATTTTGCGTAAAGAATTCGGTACCTTCTTCAGAAGCCGCTAATTTTGTATAAGCATTAACTAATGTTTGTCTTAGATATCCTGTGCTAGCCAGCAAGCCATCTTCTCTTCTTGCCATGGAGTCTTCAGGATAGGTATAAGCCCCTCCATTAAGGAGGTCAGCGATTCTTTCTTTTTCTTCTAGGAAGATATTATTCATAGTCCCACGCCCTGTATACTGAGACAGATCTACTTTGATATCGCTGCCGTCAGGGTTATGAATAGTAAAGCCTTCCATGTTATCAAAATCTTCTTCAGTCTTTTTTCCAAATGAAGGTTTTAACCAAGAACGCATGCTAAAATTAATATAATCGAAGTTATTACTATCTGCCATGATGTACCCTCTTATGCCGTAATATTAAATAAAAAATTGTCTTGTGGATTAAACGAAACTCAACAACAAAAAGGGTTAAATCAAAACATTTATTGCAATACGCCATAAAAATTCACAGCCTTTGCTACAATTAACATAAAGTGACAGTATTTACATAAGAATAAAAAAGTGTTAAATCTAAAACATGTCGTTTCTTAATGAGCCCCCTTTCAAAAAACTGCAGTTTTATGTCACCACTGAATACAAGTGTGGCTACTTGCCTAACAAAATTGCACAAAGCCTTATTGCAACGCCAAATCATTTAATTAACACCAAAAGCTATGGTGAATTAATATCTCAGGGCTTTAGACGTAGTGGAAAATTTGCTTATCGTCCACATTGTGAAGAATGCAATGCATGCATTTCTGTACGTGTCGTACTAAACCAATTTATGCCTACTCGCAGTCAAAAACGTGCTTATAAGCAACATGCACATTTGACGGCTACTATTCTGCCACTAAACTTTAAACAAGCGCATTTTGACTTGTACGCCCAATATCAAGCTTTGCGCCACCCAGCAGATGAAGCCCTAGTACCCAACAATGACATTGATGATGTAAAACAATACCAACAGTTTATTTGCCAAAGTAATGTGGAAAGCTTATTAATTGAATTTAAAGACGCGCAAAATGAAATCAAAATCATTAGCATTGTGGATATAGTACGTGATGGCATCTCTGCGGTTTACACCTTTTACAATGCTAGCGATCAAAAAACCAGTTACGGCACATACGCAGTGATGTGGCTGACAGAATGGTCAAAAAACCTTAACTTACCTTACTTGTATTTGGGCTATTGGATTCAAGAAAACCAAAAAATGGCTTACAAAGTAAACTTTAAACCTCAAGAAAAGTTGATTGATGGTGAATGGGTATCATTTTCTACTTAGGCAATCAAGTTTTCACCCATGCACGATCAACACCATCAGATGTCGCCAAACGTCCCACCGCTGTTGGCGCTCTACCTAATAACTTTGGCAACCAGTTGTTAGCAGGCACGTTATAGCCCTGCATTAACTCATAGTGACCAAAAGATAATGGTGTCCAATTAAATAGATCCAACAAATGACTCACTACACGCACCAGCACTTTTGGAACAGCTAATTGCCATGCAGGAAAACTGGCTTTATTTCTTAATTTTTTTAAATATTGTGGGATTGTTAAAATATCGCTTCCGCCTAATTCAATCACTTTAGGTAAGTCGTTAAAACCCATCTGACATAATGCTGCGACTGCCTCACCAAGGTCTTTAACTTGTAGTGGCGCAATCAAACCTTCTGACTGCATCACCAATTGTATTGGCCAAGCTGATACGCGTCTAAACCATTTTGCACCATAGCCACCTTCACCATCCAACAATGAGGGGCGCACAATAATCGCATCAGCTCCACTTACTAAAATAGCATTCTCACCCGCTAGTTTTGTGGTTAAAAATCTACTTTTTGCCTCTTGTCTTAGACCAATCACTGAAATATGGATTAATTTTGTTTCTAGTTTTTGACATGCATTAGCTAAAGACATAACACCAATCTGGTGTACCTGTTCATAGGTTTCATTTTTACGCTCTCGCAAAATGCCAACCGTATTAACGACGACATCAACATCTTTCAACATCTCTGACCAGTCATTAATAATTGCCATATTTTGCATATGCACTGTTCTTACATGGCTACCTTGCGCCCGCTTTCTAGTGCCTATCAACACATTGCTGTTTAATTTGTATAATGCATTCACAATTGCGCTACCGATAAAGCCATTACCACCTAATACCAGTACATTCATACACACCTCTCAACATTTCTTTAAATTCTGTATTGACAGAAATATATGATATAACAGATAATATGTCAATCATTAAAAATTAAGGCTACCAATGAAAAAAGTAACATTAGAAGAGGTTAGTGAAGAAATTACACTGAGCGATGTCGGCAGGCAGTTTATACTGCACTGGGGAGAAATGGGGACGCAGTGGGGTATCAACCGCACCGTATCCCAAATACACGCCCTACTCTATTACATGGGCAGACCGCTTAATGCAGAACAGGTGGCTGGCGTGTTGATGGTCGCAAGGTCTAATGTAAGCAATAGCTTAAAAGAGCTACAAAACTGGCATTTAGTCCATATCACGCATCTTATGGGAGACAGGCGTGATTATTTTGAAACATCACTCGATATTTGGCAGCTATTTAACACCGTTATTACTGAGCGTAAAAATCGAGAGTTTGACCCTACGGTTAACTTTTTAACTAAATACTTAGCTGAAAATAACTTTGACGAAAGTGAAACTGACGCAAAAAAAAGAGTTACAGAAATGCTAGCGTTCATGCAAACTCTCTCAATCTGGGGTGATGAAATGCTTAAACTGAAACCTGAAACGCTGACCAAGATAATGAAGTATGGTGCAAAAATTCAAATGCTTATTCGTGGAGGCGGCCAAAAATGAATATTCAATATCCGCTCACCATTTATTACGATGCATCATGCCCCCTATGTAAAACAGAAATGGAGACACTTAAAGAAACAGACGTAGATAAAAAATTGATATTAATTGACTGCTCAAACACCAACATGTCAATGCCTGCACATTGCCCCGTCACACGCGAGCTGATGATGGCGCGCATCCACGCGGTAGATGCAAAAGGCCTATGGCTAAAAGGTACAGATGTGTTTGCAATAGCTTACTCAGCTAGCGGCTTTAAAAGACTAGGGAAATTGTGGGGTAGCAAAACGTTAAATCCAATATTCAGCCGCGCTTACCCTTGGGTTGCTGATAACAGGCATTGGCTATCTAAAACGCCTTTGCCCTATGTACTTAATAAATTTTTAAGATTAAGCGCAAAACGATAAAGCATCAAACAATCACATGTTTGGGATGTTACAATTCTGTTTTAAAAATTTTACAATATTTTCCCTTTGAAAAAACTCGTTATATTTGGTGTGGGCCTCATTGGCGGCTCGGTCGCATTAGCGTTAAAAAAACAAGCTAATGCGCCTCTTTGCGTCGGTATAGGGCGTAATCAAGCTAATGTAGATCAAGCATTGTCACTTGGGATAATAGATGAAGCAGAAACCGATATTAGCAAAGCATTAACCGATGCCGACATGGTGCTAATCGCCACCCCCGTCGCACAAACAAAAGCTATTTTAAAAAGCATACAACCACATTTAAATGCCAATACCATTATTACCGATGCAGGTAGCACAAAAACTAATGTTCTCAGTATTGCACAAGAAATACTGGGAGAACAAACCAAACAATTTGTATGTGGCCATCCGATTGCAGGGGCAGAAAAATCTGGCGCTAGCGCTGCCTCGGCAGACTTGTTTAGTGGAAAAAATGTTGTATTAACGCCCTCTTCTACCAATAGTACAGAAACCATTAACAAAGTGCGGCAGCTATGGCAAGACTGTGGTGCAAATGTCATTGAAATGAGTGCAGAAGCTCACGATAGTATTTTTGCTACTGTTAGTCACCTACCACATTTACTAGCATTTACCTTAGTTGACAACATTGCCAGTCGCAGTAATGCAGCTGAACTATTCAATTTTGCTGCAAGCGGCTTTAGAGACTTCACCCGTATTGCTGGTAGCAGCCCAGAAATGTGGCGCGATATTAGCCTAGCCAATAAACCAGCATTATTAAAAGAAATTAATGCTTACGAGGCAGGATTGTCACAATTAAAACAGTTACTTGAAGATGATAATACTGCAGGCTTAGAAGCCTTATTTGAACGAGCAAGCAAAGCGCGCAACCAATGGGCTCATAATAAGAAATAAAGACTTAAAAGATATGGAACAACTACATTTACCGCCTGCTAGCAAGGCATCTGGCAGCATCAAACTACCTGGCTCCAAGAGCATTTCAAACCGTACATTATTATTAGCTGCACTATCTAAAGGTACAACAGAAATTCGCGATTTACTGACATCCGACGATACCAACCGCATGTTAGAAGCCTTAAAAGCGCTCGGTGTTAGCGCCTCAAACACTAAGCAAGAAGATTGGTCAATTACCGGTGTGGATGGTGACTTTCCTATAAAAAGTGCAAATCTTTTTCTCGGCAACGCAGGCACTGCTTTTAGACCACTGACCGCTGTATTAGCATTATCTAATGGATATTACAAACTATCAGGCGTGCCACGCATGCATGAGCGCCCTATTGGTCACTTGGTTAGTGCATTAAATCAAATCGGCACCAATATTAAATACATAGACAACGAGAATTACCCGCCACTGGCCATTGCACCTGCATCGCTTCATATTAATCAGCCTATTCAAATCCGTGGTGATGTTTCTAGCCAGTTTTTAACCGCCCTACTAATGGCTTTACCATTGACGGGTCAACAAGCAACGATTGAAGTTGTGGGGGAGTTAATTTCAAAACCTTATATTGAAATTACATTGAATCTAATGGCACGTTTTGGCGTAAACATTAACCGCGATAGCTGGCAACGTTTTACAATCCCAGCCAACAGCGCTTACACCTCTCCTAAAGAAATTTATGTAGAAGGTGATGCTTCTAGTGCCTCATATTTTTTAGCTGCTGGCGCTATTGCTGGCAATGTAACGGTAAAGGGCATAGACGCAGATAGCATTCAAGGTGATATTAAATTTGCAGATGCTTTAGCCTCGATGGGCGGCATCGTTAACTATGACAAAAATCAAGTGACTGCTAGCAAACCAACAACTGCAAAACTAAAGGCAATTGATTTAGATTGTAACCACATACCAGATGCTGCGATGACTTTGGCTGTTTTAGCCTTATTTGCTGAAGGCAAGACAACTTTACACAACATCGCTAGCTGGCGCGTAAAAGAAACAGACCGCTTAACCGCAATGGCAACTGAGCTGCGCAAGGTCGGCGCCACAGTGACCGAAGGCAAAAACTACATTAGCATCACCCCGCCAGCGACACTCACGCCGAATGCTGAAATTGACACTTACGATGACCACCGTATGGCAATGTGCTTTTCACTCGTAAGCTTAGGCGGCGTGCCTATCACCATTAACGACCCTAATTGTGTGGCAAAAACATTTCCTAATTATTTCACGGAATTTGCAAACATTGTCAGCTAACAACACGATCCCTGTTATTGCCATTGACGGCCCCTCTGCGTCTGGCAAAGGCACTGTGGCTCAACTTGTCGCCGATACACTCGGCTTCCATTATTTAGATTCTGGTGCGATGTATCGCATTGTTGCGCTAGCTGCATCGCAAAATGACATCGCATTAAACAATGGAAACGCCTTGGGAGAACTTGCACAATCGCTGCATATAGCATTTAAAGATAATGAAATTTACCTGAACAGCGATTGTGTGACAACTGAAGTACGCAGCGTCACCACTGGACGCGGTGCATCAGAGGTTGCAGTTCATCCGCAAGTCCGTGATGCATTATTTAAATTGCAGAAAAGTTTTCGGCAAGCGCCAGGCCTAGTTGCCGATGGCCGTGATATGGCGAGCGTAGTATTTACCAATGCCGTTCTAAAAATATTCTTAGTGGCAGATGTAGAAGTACGTGCAGATAGAAGATACAAACAACTGATTAAGCAAAATCAACAAGCCAATGCCCCAGAAATTTTGCAAGATTTACAACAACGTGACTTACGTGACACACAACGCAGCGTAGCACCATTAATGCAAACAAAAGATGCACTATTGTTGGACACAACTAGTCGTAGTATTAAAGAAGCGGTTGCATTTGTTTTGTCAGCTTACAAAAAATTGTAAATTTATCAATTAAATTCCATTAAGTCATTGAACACACGATATTTTTTGTGTACTATTGCAGGTTCGTGTTTTGTGCCAAATGCGGTGCAAACGTTTATTTAATTTTTCCATCTACTATTAGGTGGACCCACTACTTAAGTGGGACTTACTGGATACACATTTTTAATGGCTTCTACCTCTAGCTCAACATCTACAACCGAATCATTTGCCGCACTTTTTGAAGAAAGCTTAGCCTTACAGGAAATGCGCGCTGGTGAAGTAATCACCGCCGAAGTTATTTCAATCGACAACGACCACGTTATCGTAAACGCTGGTCTTAAATCTGAAAGCGTTATTGACATAAACGAATTTAAAAACCCTCAAGGCGAGCTTGAAGTTGCCTTAGGCGACTTTGTAAAAGTAGCCATTGAAAAACTCGAAGATGGCTTTGGTTCAACGCAGCTTTCACGCGATAAAGCGAAGAAAATTCAGGCATGGTTAGACCTAGAAGAAGCAATGAACGACGGTGCTGTTGTTAAAGGCTATGTTAGCAGCCGTGTTAAAGGTGGTTTACGCGTTTCAGTCAATGGCATCATGGCCTTTTTACCAGGTTCTTTAGTTGATATACGTCCAGTAAAAGACACCACTCCATTCGAAAACAAGGAATGGGAATTTAAAGTCATTAAGCTAGATCGCAAACGTAACAACATCGTCGTTTCACGTCGTGCCGTATTAGAAGTAACCGCCGGCGCAGACCGAGAAGCACTGATGGAAACATTGGTTGAAGGCGCTACCGTTAAAGGTATTGTTAAAAACATTACTGATTACGGTGCATTTGTCGACTTAGGCGGTATTGATGGCTTACTACACATTACTGACTTAGCATGGCGTCGCGTTAAACATCCATCTGAGTTGTTAACAGTAGGTGATGAAATTGAAGCAAAAATCTTAAAATTCGATCAAGAGAAAAACCGTGTTTCTCTAGGTGTTAAACAACTTGGTGATGACCCATGGGTATCACTAGGCCGCCGTTACCCAGTAGGCACACGTTTATTTGGTAAAGTATCTAACTTAACTGATTACGGCGCATTTGTTGAAGTAGAAGCTGGCATCGAAGGCTTAGTACACGTATCAGAAATGGATTGGACAAACAAAAACATCCATCCAGGCAAAATCGCACAACTAGGTGACGAAGTTGAAGTCATGATTCTAGAAATTGATGAAGATCGCCGCCGCCTGTCATTAGGCATGAAACAATGTAAGCCTAACCCTTGGGATGACTTTGCAGCAACACATACCAAAGGTGATAAAGTGACAGGCCAAATTAAATCCATCACTGATTTCGGTGTCTTTATCGGCCTACCAGGTGGTATCGATGGTTTAGTACACTTATCTGATTTATCATGGTCACAATCTGGCGAAGAAGCGATTCAAACTTTCAAAAAAGGTGATGAATTAGAAACAACAATTTTAGCGATAGATGTTGATAAAGAGCGTATTTCACTAGGCGTCAAACAACTCACTGACGACCCTACAGGGGCAACACATGTAGACGGCGATGACGCACCAGCCAAATCAAAAGCAAAATCTGCTAAGACTAAAGCAAGCAAACCATCAGCAGAAGATGCTGCAGCTGCTTCAGGCACAACAAATCTTGGCGCTTTATTAAAAGCAAAAATGGATAGTAAAAAGTAATTTTGCAATCACTGATACATTAAGATAAGAAATTATAAACATGACAAAATCAGAATTAATTAACTTACTCGCAGAACGCTTCCCACAATTGGTAGTAAAGGATGCTGAGTTATCAGTTAAAGCCATTTTAGATGCAATGACTGATAACTTAACAACTGGGCAGCGTATTGAAATTAGAGGCTTTGGTAGTTTTTGCCTCAACTATCGTCCGCCTCGTTTAGGCCGCAATCCCAAAACCGGTAGTAAAGTACAAGTGCCTGCTAAGCACGTACCGCACTTTAAAGCCGGCAAGGAATTACGTGATCGTGTGGATTCTGCAAGTTAATTGACATGCTGGGTTTAATCAAACGGCACGCAACTAAACGGCACAAATTTTGTGCTGTTTTTTTTCGTCTTCCGTATTTTTTACTACAAGACTTTTTGCTACAAAACTTAGAAACATTAGCACCTAAGCTTTTGCTTAGGTAAAATACGCTAAACAATAGAATACACAACGCATGACAATTGAATTTGAATATTGGTGGTTACTGATTCCCCCGCTCTTTTTTACACTGGGCTGGATAGCAGCACGCGTCGATATTAAACAGTTGATTGCAGAATCAACAACGCTGCCAGCAGCCTATTTTAAAGGGCTGAATTTTCTTATTAGTGCGCAGCATGATAAAGCGGTAGATGCCTTTTCAGAAGCAATACACGCCAACACAGACTCTTTAGAATTGCATTTTGCATTAGGTAGCCTTTTCAGACGTACAGGTGAAACAGACCGCGCAATTAATATGCACCTCAATTTATTAGATAAAAAAGAATTAACAGATAATCAAAAAAATGCGGTTAAAGCTGAACTTGCACATGACTATCTTAAGGCCGGTTTATTTGATCGAGCAGAAGAATTATTTAAAGGCTTAAATGATCAACGTTACCACCAACCTGCACTTCACTCCTTGCTGGAAATATATGTACGAGAACGCGAATGGTCGTTAGCAATACAAACCGCCATTGAACTTGAGCGGCTCTCGGGCATTCCATTTAGAAAAGAAATTGCTCAGTATTATTGTGAGCTAGCCATGAATGCCATCATTAGTGAGCAACCTAAAGAGGCAAAAACACAATTACTTAACGCATTAGATGCCAATAAAAATTGTGTGCGTGCCAATGTATTATTGGGTGACCTAAATACTAAAGCAGGCAACAATGCAACGGCAATTTCTCACTGGAAGCGCATTGAATTCCAACAACCAGAATACTTAGGTTTAGTTGCAAAAAAACTTCTAAAAAGTTTTGCTGCAACTAAAAAATTAAATGAAGGCCTAGCACTTTTAAATACATACCTAGAGAACTACAAGCTACCATCATTGATGTCCGCATTGTATGAAGCAACATTAGCAGAAGAAGGTGCTGAAAGCGCAGCCAAGCTAGCAAGAAATGAACTAATCCGTCAGCCTAGCTTGCAAACCTTGGACCAGCTTTTACAAGCAAGAGCAATGGCGGATAACAGCAATAAAAAAAACAGTTCACAAGATATCCAACTAATGCAACAAACAGTACGTAACGCCATTGGCAATCGTGCAGCTTACCATTGCAATCAATGTGGCTTTCGTGCCAAACAATATCACTGGCAGTGCCCTGCTTGTAATGCTTGGGAGTCGCTCCCTGCTGAGCCTACCGAGGCTATTAACCGTGAAATGACCATTAAGAAATAGAACGAACACTATGGATTCCAAAGTTATTGTCGCACTGGATTTTGCCAACGCCAAAGAGGCGCTGCTATTAGCCGAAAAACTTGACCCAACATTATGCAAGCTAAAAATCGGTAAAGAACTTTTTACTGCTGCAGGCCCTGCATTAGTGGAACAACTCACTGCAAAAAACTTTAAAGTTTTTTTGGATCTTAAATTTCATGACATCCCTAACACTGTTGCTAAAGCCTGTGAGGCTGCAAGCAATTTAGGTGTCTGGATGCTGAATGTCCATGCCAGTGGAGGCTCTGAAATGATGCAAGCTGCCCTAGCTGGCGTTAATAAAACACGCAACAAACCTTATCTCATCGCCGTTACCATTCTGACTAGCATGCAGCAAGAGAACTTGAATGAAATTGGTATTAATAATAGCATTGAGAACCAAGTACTCAAGCTTGCCAAGCTGACACAAGTGGCAGGCTTACATGGTGTCGTCTGCTCAGGCCTAGAAGCAAAACGCTTAAGAACAGAAACAAAAAAGGGCTTCTTATTGGTTACGCCCGGCATACGCCCTGCTTCTGCTAGCAAAGATGATCAGCACCGTGTTTTAACACCACCTCAAGCGCTTAAGTTAGGCGCTGATTACCTTGTTATTGGCAGACCCATTACGCAAGCAAACAATCCAACTAAAGCGTTAGAAGCAATATTGCAAGGCATCTAGTTTGGTATCTTTCTTGCCGTTGCAGCAACCATATGGTTATACATAAGCACTGTACATAAATACTATAAATCATTAAAATTATCGCTGGCTTAATAGCGTTAGGAATTAAAAATGAAAAAAATACTAGTCGCCTTACTTATTTCACTTGCCTTCAGTTTTAGCACTTATGCTGCTATTGATCTCAATACAGCCAATCGTTCACAACTAGAATCTATTAACGGCATTGGCCCAAAAAAAGCCAAAGCGATTATGGATTACCGCAAAAAACATGGGGATTTTAAATCTATTGGTGAACTTGAAAACGTGAACGGCATCGGCTCTGAAACACTTAAAAGCATACGTAAAAAAGTCATTGTAAGCAGTCAAGCTAAGGAAAATGATGCGAAGCCTAATAACTTAACTAAGAAAAAAATCAAGAAAAAACCTAAAAGAACAAAGAAAAAGTACGATATAAAAATAACAACGCACCAGCCATAACGGCCCCTATCAATAGAACACTAACTTATAAATATATCCGTTCTATTTAACGCGCATCCCAGGTTGCGCGCCTGCATCGGGTGACATAATAAATGGCCCGCCGCTTTCATCTGAAGCGGCTAGCACCATACCCTCACTCATGCCAAACTTCATCTTGCGCGGCGCTAGGTTAGCGACCATGATCGTTAATCGACCGACCAAGGTTGCTGGGTCATATGCTGATTTAATGCCCGCAAATACTTGGCGCGTTTTTTCTTCACCAATATCTAAAGTCAATTTTAACAATCTATCAGCACCTTCTACATGCTCCGCATTAGTGATTTTTGCAATGCGTAAATCCACTTTAGTAAAATCGTCAATATTAATGTAATGCGTTTCTTCAGCTACAGGTTTAGTGTCTGTTGAAGCTTGTAAATTGTCTTTGTTCGCTTCTGTCATACCTTTAATATCTTTCGAGTCAATACGCGTGATTAAATGGCTGTACTTATTAATAACATGGTCTACTGGCAATGCATCAATGACATTAACAAAGCTTAATGGGCTAATGTTCAAAAATGCTTCAACTTCCTGCGCTAGTTTTGGTAGCACTGGCTTTAAGTAAAGCGTCAGTAAACGAAACATTTCTAAAGCATTAGAACAGACTTCTTGCAACGCTTCGTCTACGCCTTCTTGTTTTGCCATCACCCATGGTTCTTTTTCTGCCACATAGGCATTAGCCAAATCAGCTAAACGCATAATCTCACGTAGGGCTTTACCAAAATCACGTGCATTGTATAACGCTTGAACCACATCACTCGCAGACACGAGCTGAGCAACGACATTATTTTTATCGGATAATTTAATTTTTCCCGCGTATCGCTTATTAATAAAACCGGCAGTGCGGCTCGCAATATTGACATATTTTCCAATCAAATCGCTATTCACGCGCGCAACGAAATCTTCTAAATTTAAATCGATGTCTTCCATGCTGCTATTCAATTTAGCTGCATAGTAATAACGTAAATATTCAGGATTCTTGATATGGTCTAAGTAACTACGCGCGGTAATAAAAGTACCGCGAGATTTACTCATTTTTTCGCCATTAACCGTTAAAAACCCATGTGCGAACACCCCTGTCGGTTTGCGATAACCTGCATATTCTAAGGTTGCCGGCCAAAACAAAGCATGAAAATACAAGATATCTTTACCGATAAAATGATAAAGCTCTGTTGTACTGTCTTTATTCCAATACTCATCAAAATCCAAACCACGTTGACCACACAGGTTTTTAAAACTTGCCATATAACCTATTGGCGCATCTAGCCAGACATAAAAATACTTTCCTGGTGCATCTGGAATCTCAAAACCAAAATAAGGTGCATCACGTGAGATATCCCAGTCATTCAGTTTATTGTCCCCTGCTTCTCCCAACCATTCCGCCATCTTATTGGCAGCCTCTGTTTGCAAATTACCCGCGCGCGTCCATTCACGTAAAAAATCACTACACTCAGACAGTTTAAAGAAATAATGCTCAGTTTCTTTGCGTACTGGCTCAGCGCCTGAAATCGCTGAATAGGGTTTAATTAACTCTGTTGAATTATAAGTTGCACCACAAACTTCACACGAATCGCCATACTGATCTTTAGCATGGCATTTAGGGCACTGACCTTTAATAAAACGGTCTGGTAAGAACATGTTTTTTATAGGGTCAAAAAACTGCTCTATGATTTTAGTGGTAATTTTTCCATTAGCCTTAAGCTTTTTATAGATTGCTTGTGAAAGCGCTTTATTTTCTGGTGAATTAGTAGAATAGTAATTATCAAAATCGACAAAAAATTCAGCGAAATCGGCCGCATGTTCTTTATGAACCTTATCGATCAAAGCCTCAGGCGTAACGCCCTCTTTCTCTGCTCGCAACATAATAGGTGTGCCATGTGTATCATCTGCACAAACATAATGCACAGTATGACCCTGCATTTTCTGAAAGCGCACCCAAATATCGGTTTGAATATACTCAACCAAATGGCCTAAGTGGATACTACCGTTTGCGTATGGAAGTGCTGAAGTAACTAGGATTTTGCGTGACATGGTAAATGAACCGTTTTTGCTGAAAACGCTATTCTAACAAATGACGTGAGCTCTCACATAAGTTAAAATTACAATCTCTTTGAAATCAAACAAAAGATCATGCCAACCTCTGAACAAGACATCGAAACTGCACTTAAGACGCTGATTGACCCAAATACAGGCCGGGATTTTATTAGCAGCAAATCTATCAAAAACATCAAAATTAATCATAACGATATTAGCTTGGATGTGATGCTAGGTTATCCTGCTTACAGCATCATGCCAACAATTAAAAGCCTAATAGAAACACATCTTAAAACACTTAATGACGTTAACAATGTAACGATCAATATTAGCAGTCGCATTGCTTCACATAAAGCGCAACAAGGCGTTAACCTGCTACCTAACGTTAAAAATGTAATTGCTGTCGCATCAGGTAAAGGTGGAGTAGGCAAATCAACGACATCAGTCAACCTAGCATTGGCTTTGGCTGCTGAGGGTGCAACCGTTGGTTTGCTCGATGCCGATATTTACGGCCCTAGTCAGCCACAAATGCTAGGCATTAGTGGGCGCCCAGACAGTAAAGATGGCAAAAGTATGGAGCCAATGGAAGCCCATGGCATACAGACAATGTCTATTGGTTTTTTAGTTGACACAGATACGCCTATGGTTTGGCGTGGTCCGATGGTAACAGGGGCATTAGAACAATTATTACGTGAAACCAAATGGCGAGATGTGGATTACCTAGTCATTGACTTGCCGCCTGGCACGGGTGACATTCAGCTAACACTAGCGCAAAAAATTCCTGTTACCGGCGCAATCATCGTCACCACGCCGCAAGATATTGCCCTACTAGATGCGCGTAAAGGTTTAAAAATGTTTGAGAAAGTCGGTATACCGATTTTAGGTATTGTAGAAAACATGAGTACGCATATTTGTACGAACTGCGGACATGAGGAACATGTTTTTGGGGCTGGCGGCGGTGCGGAAATGTGCAAAGATTACAACGTTGATTTACTCGGCAGCTTGCCACTGGATATTAGAATCCGCGAACAAGCTGATAGTGGCAAACCAACAGTGATTAATGAACCCAATAGCAATATTGCCAAGATATATAAAGAAATAGCACGAAAAGCTAGCATTAAAATAGCGAATGCAAGCTTAGACCATAGTAGTAAATTCCCTAATATTGTGATTCAAAACACCTAACATAGCTTACTTGACGACACTAACTACAATTTTAGGCTGAGATTCTTGTTTGGCATACAAGCCTTGAATCAATTGGATAACTTCTTCAGATGGTAGTTCTGAACAATTAAGATAAACTTTACTTAGCCCTATATAACCCATTGCAACATAACGTTCAGCAACCTCTTCTATTGTTTTGTTCTCTGGCAGCCCAAGATTTAAGGTAACTTTACCCTTTTCTATTGCAAAAAGAGGTGCATGCCAGAAAAATTCCGCAGCACCACTTTCAGGTGGCTTTAAATAAAAATGAGGGCTCTCAGATCTTGCTAGAAAACCTTTACGGCGACGCTTCCACTCAATTGGCCCGCGACCTGGCGTAGCCAAGCTCATACCATAGTCACAGTAGTCAAACCCATTTTTAATAGCCGTCACCAACGCAAGATGTAAATTTATCGAGTTAGCTTCATTTAATTGCCTGTTATCTGAAAAGATATTTTCTGTATATCCAAAACGATTCACATGCCAATAACTTTCGCCTCTATATACATAAGCATTACCAAGATGGCACCCAACCAAATCATCTTCCATATAAAATAAATCTAATCGACCAAAACGGCTCAACGCTAAATTTTTAATATCGCTAATACCAAGATGATATGCACCCAAATCGTGTCGGGCTATTGCATAAGGCCTTAACATTACATGATCGACCTCTTCGACCTGCGCATCTTCTGTCACCACCACATGTCTAAACTTGGGTGCTTGTTTTGTAATTGATCGCCGTAAACTACGTGAGTAACTCGCTAAAATATCCTCAACTGGCTTGTCCAGCTTGACCATTGTAGATAAACACTGCGGTATACATAAGGTGCCAGGAACAGGAAATTCATAAACAAAAACATTATTAAAGCTATTTTTTTTCTGCACTTCCGCATCTTCATTGCTATTGCGAACACCTAACAAAGCCTTTAATACAGGCACCGATTCAGATCGCCCTTTAAAGTGTATTTTAGTAGTCTGCATCGCACTTACTGGAAATATGAATATTTCGTGCTCCCAAAAATACAAACTCTTTATAAATGTACTTAAATGCGCTTTACGTTCTCTAAGCTCATATTTTAATGATGGCCAAATAGTATCCACTTTTTTTAGTTTTATTTTATTTTTCATATTTCCTTACGTTAGAAAAAATCCCAATTACCTATAATAAGAGCTAAGCAAAAAATATGCCGAATAAACTTTGTTTTGCTTAACCTTTAAAACTAGAATCAAATTATAATTTACTACCCATATGTAAACCACACAAAACCAAACGAGCATGAAACAATTTATTTTTTTCTTTATATTTCTTACCGCTATTACTGCATGCTCTAAAACTGGACCATACGACGTATCTGCAAATGCAAAAATGGATATACAACAAGCATTAACTGCAGCAAAAACAAATCAAACGCCATTACTCATTGTTTTTGGTGCCAATTGGTGCGCTGACTGTCGCGGTCTAGATGTCGCATTAACCAGTGGGGAAAGCGCTAAAAAAATTTCTAATGCATTTAAGCTAGTCAAAGTAAATATAGGAAATTTTGATACTAATTTAGATATAGCAAAACGTTACGGAAACCCCATTGGAGGAGGTATACCCGGTGCTGCCATACTAGCCCCTGATGGCACCATCCTGTATGTGACCAAACCTGGCGAACTGACAACAGCGCGAAAAAAACAAGCTGATGGCTTGTATAACTTTTTAAAACAAGCCTCTAATCACGCTAAATCATAAATTCAATCTACGCTGACTCGTAATCACCAAAATAGAAACAACTAAATTTTCACACCATAATAATAGACATCCACTCCGTTTGCAGGCTGAATTAATGTGGCCGGAATCGCTACACCACTACGCCATTTATCAACAGCTTCTTGCTTACCTGCGCCAGTGACTAGAAACATGACTTCGTTTGTTTTGTTTAAACGGTTCTGACTAATCGTGATGCGATCAGCAGGCGGCTTCGGTGCATCAGAAACTGGCACAACATCTGCACTGTTATCGACAATTTGGTTAGGAAATAAGCTCGCCGTATGTCCATCTTCACCTAAGCCTAAAATAACCAAATCAAAAGCACGTACATTATGCAATATTTCTGCATAGGCCTTAGCGCCTTCAACCTTTCCCAACTCGGCTGGAATGTCATGAATTTGGTCTTGTGGGATAGCCACGTGATTTAACCATACATCGCGTGCCATTTTGCTATTTCGCTCTACATGGTCGACAGGAAAACAACGGTCATCGTTATGATAAACATGCCAATTAGCCCAGTCTGCATCTTCTTTAGCGAGTAGCTGATAGACGCTTTTAGGCGTGCTACCACCCGCTAAAACAATTAAAAAATTGCCATGTTTTGCGATAGCCTCGTCAGCAGATTGTAAAATGCGTTTTAACGCAGCTTGGTTTATATCATCTTGCGTATTAAAACTATGCCATCGTGTGTTACTTTGTGTCATTAAAAACCTTATCCATTACAAAAAAAGAAAAAGCAGCGCTCAAAAAATGAGGCTGCATTTGCTATAATTATACTTAACTCAAACGGATTATTATAATAATAATCAATTTTATTAAATCTTGAGTACATCACATCCAAAAGATGGGTGTTTCACCAATTCTCTACCATAGAAAGTTCGCATGAAATTAGCAATGATAGGTTTAGGCAAAATGGGTGGCAACATGGCGACCCGTTTGCTTCGTAATAATATTGAAGTGGTGGGTTTTGACCATCATATTGACACAGTTAACCAATTAGCCGAAAAAGAAGGGCTGATTCCCGCCACTTCTATAGAGGACGTGCTAGATAAACTAGAAGGCCAAAAAATTATTTGGGTCATGCTACCTGCTGGCGATATTACCGAAAAACAAATTAACGCATTAGCACCGATGCTGAATAAAGGCGACATTGTGATTGATGGTGGCAACTCCAACTACAAACACAGCCAACGTCGTGGAGCAATGTTAGCCGAACTGGGTATTGGCTTTATGGATTCTGGTACATCTGGCGGTGTTTGGGGTTTGAATAATGGCTATTGCCTAATGGTTGGCGCAACGAAAGAAGTCGCCGAAACAATGACACCCGCATTAAAAGCGCTTGCCCATGCACCAGATCGTGGTTGGGCGCATGTAGGCCCCGTCGGTGCTGGTCACTTTACAAAAATGCTACATAACGGTGTTGAATATGGGATGATGCAAGCCTTAGCCGAAGGCTTAGAATTATTAAAAGGTAAAGAAGAGTTTGATCTTGATTTAGCACAGATTACTGAATTATGGCGGCATGGCTCTGTAGTACGAAGCTGGTTACTCGATTTAACTGCAGAATCGCTTAGCAAAGACCAAACATTGAAAAATGTAGCACCCTTTGTCGCGGACTCTGGCGAAGGTCGCTGGACAGTGGTTGAAGCGGTAGAACAAGGCGTTGCTGCACCAGTACTAACCTTGGCATTACAAATGCGCTTTGCCAGCCAAGAAGATGAAGGCTATAGTTACAAACTACTGTCCATGATGCGCAATGCCTTTGGCGGGCATCATATGAAATCAAACTAAAACAAACACTTTTATAAACATTAAGTTCAATTCTAAGGTAATTACATGACAACACAAATCGACCCTTGCACGCTGGTTTTATTTGGTGCAACAGGCAACTTAGCACGTGTGAAGCTTTACCCTGGTTTATTTAGACTCGATTTACTTGGACGCCTACCTGCTGACATGAAAATTCTTGGTGTAGGCCGCAGAGCAATTGATTTAGATGCTTGGCTTGAAGGCATCAAAAAGATGCTCGATACCAAATTTAAAAATGGCTACGATCAAACCGTCTTTAAACGTTTTATTGCACGTAACTTTTATCAAGCGAATATGCCTGATGACAAAGAAGCTTTCGTTAAAATGAAAAACGTACTGACGGATGAACGCATATTCCCACAGAATTTTGCGTATTTCTTATCTGTGCGCCCTGTTGATTTTGGTCCTGTTGTTGAAGAACTTGCTAAGGTTGATTTAGTCAATGAAGATAAATACTGGCGTCGTATTGTTGTTGAAAAACCATTTGGCACGGACTTGCCCTCTGCTAAAACACTACAAAAATCATTAACAACACATTTAAAAGAACATCAAATTTACCGTATTGATCATTACTTAGGTAAATCTGCATTACAAAATATTTTATTACAACGCTTTACTAATACAATTTTAGAGCCACTTTGGAACAATCAATATATTGACCACGTGCAAATCACCAACACTGAGAAACTGGGTGTGGGTGATCGTACAGAGTTCTACGATAGTACTGGCGCACTACGTGACATGATTCAGAGCCATGTATTACAAACGCTTGCTTTAGCCACCATGGAAATGCCTAAAGACTTAACGCCTGATGGCATCCGTGAAGCTAAAATTGATGTGCTTGAGCAAATTCGCCCTATTCCAATTGACAAACTGGAAACAAACGCCTTTCGCGCACAATATACAGCAGGTGAAGTCAACGGTGAAAAAGTGCCTGGCTATTTAGAAGAACTCAAGGACAATAGTAGCGTTGTCGAAACCTATGCAGCATTAAAACTATTTATCGATAACCCCCGCTGGAAAGGTGTGCCATTCTATATCCGCACCGCTAAGCGCCTACACGAAGCTGACACACGTATTGCCATTCGCTTTAAAAAAGCACCCTTACAAATTAATGGCGGCCAAGACCAAAACTGGTTAATCATCGGTATTCAGCCACGTGAATGTATTAGATTAGAAATTCAATCTAAAATCCCAGGCTTAGACATCAACACGCGTTCCATTGAGTTAGATGGAGAGAACCGTCAAGCAGAAGATGATACGGTAGATGCTTATGAAGCATTATTACTAAACCTAATGCAAGGTGACAATGCAAACTTCTTACATATCTCCGAGGCTGAAGCACAATGGCGTTTAGTAGACCCTGTGGTAAAAGCTTGGGCTGAAGACAAAGCACCTGTCCATCAATATCCAGCAGGCAGCCGTGATCCAGAAGCTTCAAAAGTTATTTTTGAATCTGAAGATCAATTTTGGCGCTATAGCATTGAACTAGGTGGCGATAAACAATGAGCATTAAATCAGATAATTGGATTCGTAAAATGGCAGAACAAAACGGCATGATTGAGCCGTTTGAGCCTAAGCAAGTCAAGGTCAATGCAGCGGGTGAGCGCATGGTGTCATACGGCACATCAAGCTATGGCTATGATATTCGTTGCTCTAGAGAGTTTAAGTTATTTACCAACCTAAATAGCACGATTGTTGATCCAAAAAACTTTGACCCAAACTCATTTGTAGAGGTTGAAGAAGATTTTTGCATCATCCCGCCTAACTCTTTTGCCTTAGCGCGTACGGTCGAATATTTTCGTATTCCACGCAATGTATTAGCTGTTTGTTTAGGAAAATCGACCTATGCACGCTGCGGCATCATCGTGAATGTCACGCCTTTTGAACCAGAATGGGAAGGCTATGTCACTTTAGAGTTCAGTAACACCACACCATTACCTGCAAAAATTTATGCTAACGAAGGTTGTGCACAAGTGTTATTTTATGAAGCGGATGAAGATGATATCTGTGAAACTAGCTATAAAGACCGTAGTGGAAAATACCAAGGGCAAGTCGGTGTTACGCTACCCAAAACTTAGGGCAAGCACATGAAATTCAATTTTCCAGTCGTGATTGTTGATGAAGACTTTCGTACTGATAACTCATCAGGTTTGGGAATACGCGTACTGGCAAAAGCCATAGAAGATGAAGGCGTTGAAGTCATCGGCGTCACCAGCTATGGTGATATCGCTTCTTTCGCGCAACAACAAAGCCGTGCTTCAGCCTTTATCCTATCTATTGATGATGAGGAAATCGTAGAAGAAAAACCTGAAGCGATTGAAGCATTACGTACGTTTGTAAAAGAAATCCGTTATCGTAATGACGATATTCCCATTTTTCTACATGGTGAAACCCGTACTAGCCGTCATATCCCTAACGATGTACTGCGAGAGTTACACGGCTTTATCCATATGTACGAAGACACGCCTGAGTTTATTGCACGCATGATTTTACGTGAAGCAAAAACGTATTTAGATAGCCGAACACCTCCATTTTTTAAAGCCCTGACACAATATGCTGCTGACGGCTCATATTCATGGCATTGCCCTGGCCATTCTGGCGGTGTTGCCTTTTTAAAATCGCCTGTTGGTCAAATGTTTCACCAGTTCTTTGGTGAAAATATGCTACGTGCAGACGTCTGCAATGCGGTAGATGAACTGGGTCAATTACTAGACCACACAGGACCAATTGCGGCCTCAGAGCGTAATGCCGCCCGTATTTACAACTGTGACCATTTATATTTTGTGACCAATGGCACCTCAACTTCAAACAAAATTGTTTGGAACTCGACTGTTGCACCAGGTGATATCGTCGTCGTTGATCGCAACTGCCATAAATCCGTGTTGCACGCTATTATAATGACGGGTGCAATTCCTGTATTTCTCATGCCAACACGTAATCATTTTGGCATTATCGGGCCAATACCCAAAAGTGAATTCATTTGGGAAAATATACAGAAAAAGATCGAAGCAAACCCATTTATTAAAGATAAAAATGTGAA
>VAPK010572355.1_pt1 | contig 29245 bp, 20 predicted proteins | sample 3395031 | NCBI WGS metagenome assembly VAPK01 (sample SAMN08290443, study PRJNA428436) | hydrothermal vent metagenome | isolation source: Deep-sea hydrothermal vent chimney 1 | place: Pacific Ocean: Juan De Fuca Ridge
AAATTCACTTTTATCATTATATTTAATAAATCTTACGGTCTCCTCAAATTTTAAAAGCTTGAAAAGCGAATTTAAATTTGTTAGTTGAACTAATCCCGCTGTATAGCGGGATCTCATCATAAATTCACTTTTATCATTATATTTAATAAATCTTACGATCTCCTCAAATTTTAAAAGCTAGAAAAGCGAATTTAAATTTGTAGTTGTCCCGATTGCTATCAAGATCTCATGTCGAATTCCTTATCCTTATTGAATTGGTTTAACTACTGCAAAGAGAATATTTTAATGATTCGTCAATCGACGAAGAAAACATAGATTTTGTTTGTCCCTATTATAATTTTAATAATCCTGCAATATTGCAGATTCTTCCTTCAAATTCTACGGATTCATTTAACGGTATAATTCTAAAATTCAAAATTTTATTCCATCTTTGTAAAGATGAATAAAGTAGTTTTAATAACAGGAGCCTCTTCAGGAATTGGTAGAGTTACGGCAGAATATTTAAGCCATAAAGGATTTAAAGTATATGGAACTAGCAGGATGGCATTTATTGAAAAGGATGATCAAAAAATAGCTAAATTTCCTTTTGAGTTAATTGAAATGGATTTGTTGAAAATCGAAACTATCGAAACTGCTATAAATTTTGTTATAGAAAAAGAAGGAAGGATAGATGTTTTGATCAATAATGCGGGTATCGGAATTACAGGCTCAATTGAAGAAACACCAACAAAGGAAATAAGAAAGTCATTCGAAACAAATTTATTTGGAACACTTGAAGTTATTCAGTTTGTTATTGCACAAATGCGAAAACAAGGAAATGGCTTGATAATTAATATTACTTCAATAGCAGGTTATATGGGCTTGCCCTTTCGGGGAATTTATTGTGCTACCAAAGGGGCTTTAGAGATCTTATCTGAGGCTATAAGTATGGAGGTAAAAGAATTTGGCATTAAAATCACCAATGTTGCTCCGGGTGATGTTGTAACAGACATTGCCAAAAGAAGATATTATACACCTGTTTATTCCAACTCACCATATAAAGATATGTATAAAAAAAATATTGAAATAATGGATGGGCATGTAGAAAAAGGAACTAATCCAATTGTTTTGGCCAAATACTTACATAAGATTATTCTTAAATCCGATCCAAAATTGCACTATAAAGTTGGTTGTTTTATCGATAAGTTTTCCATTACATTAAAAAGAATTTTACCAGATCGATTTTTTGAAAAATTGCTTATGAAAAATTATGGAATGGATAGGAAATGAGAGAGAATGGGAACTGGAGGCGGGAGACTGAAAAATTGATAATTAGCCAATTAGCCAATGAAGCAATGAGTGAATGATAAAATGAGTTATGGATTCAATATTACTTCACACTCATTGAAATAATCTCTGGGCTTTTTATATGTTTAAATAAAGATCGAAGCCGAAAACGGAAGACAAAAAATAGTATTATGATATTAGAATTGAGATAGTTTAATTTTACTCGCATATAAATTAATTTTAAGTGGTCAACGTATTTTAGTGAATGATATTCATAAAAAATCGAATTCAACATACCTTAAACATATCTTCCATATATTCTTAAAATTACAATTAGATACTTATATTTATCTTATTAAATATTTAAACTCAAAATCATGTCTTGGATTAAAACGATAAATTATAATGATGCAGATAATCAGTTAAAAAGAATATATAATAAAGTAAAAGGACCGGATAATAATATAGACAACGTTTTAAGTATTCACAGTTTACGTCCTCATACTCTTACGGGTCATATGTCGCTATATAAAAATGTGTTACATAATTCGAATAACAAAATACCTAAATGGTTTTTAGAAACATTAGGTGTGTATGTAAGTTTTTTAAATGGATGTGATTATTGTGTTACGCATCATTTTGGTGGACTAAAAAGATTGGTGGATGACACGGAAAGATCAGATGCAATTTTAAATGCAATTAAAAAAAATACATTGAATACAATTTTTGATGTGCAACATATGACTGCCTTGGATTATGCTAAAAAACTAACAGATAATCTTAAAGATGTTAGTGAAAAGGATATTTTTAACTTAAGAAAATCTGGTTTTACAGATGGAGAAATTCTTGAAATCAATCAGGTTGTAAGCTATTTCAATTATGTAAATAGATCTGTAGTTGGATTGGGTGTAAATTTAAAAGGTGACATTATCGGATTATCACCAAATAATAGCGAAGATCCAAATCATTGGAATCATCAATAGTTTGGGGAAATAAAAGTTAGAATAGAGAAAATAGATAGGAGAATTAAGAGAGAGTTACTCTCAAGGAACACTAAGAAATACGGTGCAATTTTCTCATTATTCATATACTCATTGTCTTTTATATTTTGTCTAACTTCAAACTTTTGGCTTCTGACTCCCGACTTCCGACTTCTTTCTCCTTTCTTCTTTCTAAACTTTCAATTATTACCCTATATTTGTAAAAATCAAATCAAAATTAAATATGAAATTTTTTATAGATACAGCTAATTTAGATCAAATTAAAGAGGCACAAGAACTTGGTATATTAGATGGTGTTACAACCAACCCTTCCTTAATGGCGAAAGAAGGAATTACCGGTAGTGATAATATTTATAATCATTATAAAACAATTTGTGAAATTGTTGAGGGTGATGTTAGTGCTGAGGTAATAGCTACAGATTTTGATGGAATGGTAAGAGAAGGTGAGGCTTTAGCCAACCTGCATTCTCAAATAGTCATAAAATTACCTATGATTGCTGAAGGAATAAAAGCATGTAAGTATTTTTCTGATAAAGGAATTAAAACCAATGTAACTTTGGTTTTTTCTGCCGGTCAGGCATTATTGGCAGCCAAAGCAGGTGCAACTTATGTTTCACCATTTATTGGTCGTTTAGATGATGTTTCAACAGATGGTTTGGGTTTGATCTCGGAAATGAGAGTAATTTTTGATAATTACGGTTATGAAACAATGATCTTAGCTGCTTCTGTTCGACATACTATGCATATTATAGATTGTGCTAAAATTGGTGCTGATGTAATGACGGGACCTTTAAGTGCTATAAAAGGTTTGTTGAAGCATCCATTGACAGATATTGGTTTGGCTAAATTTTTAGAAGATTATAAAAAGGGGAATTGATTTTATTTAGAAAATAGAGTATAGAAAAGAGAAAAGAGCTGCCTGCTGTAGGGTAGGAGCTGAAGACTTAAGACTAAAAAAAATATATGTAAACTCACAAGTTAATACTTGTGAGTTTTTTTTGTTTTATATAGAGCTAATTTGGACTCTTATAAATTTTGATATCAGGTTTATTTTTCGTAACTTTAAATGGAAATTTACCAACATAGATAAGGAGTTATACACTTGCTTTTTTGATGTAATATTGGAAAGACTAAAGAATTGATTTTATTATACTACTCACTTCATTTAGCTGATTTTAGGAATACTTTTTTAATTGTACCATATACCAGAACTATCACAATAACTACATTATGAGCACAGCATTAATATTTACCATTGTATTTGGAGCATTTTTATTAAGTGGAATTCGCATTATTTATGAATACAAGCGAGCATTAAAATTTAGATTTGGATCCTATGTGAAGATCCTTAAACCAGGTTTTAGGTGGATTATTCCATTGGTGGAAACCATTCAGGTCGTAGACGTTCGTGTAATTACAATTAATATTGTCTCACAAGAAGTAATGACTTCAGATAACGTTCCATGTAGCATAGACGGTGTTGTCTTCTTTAAAATTAATGAACCGAAAAAAGCTGTTTTAGAAGTAGAAGAATACAAATTTGCTATTACACAATTAGCTCAGGCTGCATTAAGAGATGTTTGTGGAAAAGTTGAATTAGATGTTATATTATCTAAACGAGAAGAAATGGGTAAGAATATTAAATCAATAGTTGAATCGGAAACCAAAGAATGGGGTATAGAAATTATAGACGTTAAGATAAAGGATATTCAGTTACCGGAAAATATGAGAAGAATGATGGCTAATCAGGCGGAAGCAGAAAGAACCAGAAGAGCCAAAATAATATTAGCGCTTGCTGAAGAACAGGCAGCAGGTAAATTATTAGAGGCAGGTAAACTCATTGACCAATCTCCTTCCGCAATTAAATTAAGACTGTATCAAACCTTGTCGAATATTGCCACCGAAAAGAATTCAACCATTCTTTTCCCATTCCCTGAAGAGATGTTGCCAAAACATGTAAAAAAGACAAGGAAATAAATTTGGACAGCACAAATTGTCGTGCAAAGTGAATTCCTTGGCTTTTTGCTCTGATTAATTTAAATAATAGCTAAAGAATTGAACTATACCTGACCTGGGTTGTGAGGGTATTTTAATAGAGAATTAAAAAGCTCGTCGTCCAAATGAGGGAAATTGTACATTTCAAGTTCCCTTGGAAACTAAATATTATCAGATAGAAATCCTTAAGGCAAGGCCTCAAGGATTTCTCTTTTATAAATTTTCAAGCTCAATTTTTTCTATTCGTCTAATACCATTTCTGTTTAAGATAATTTTGTATCTGCTAAATTCAATTTTTTCTTTGGTATAATACTTTTGAATGATATTAATATGATAAACTTTATTGGCTACTTTATGATAAACTTCACCTTTTTTTATTAGAATATAATCTTTTTTTGGATCATCCATATATTGAATAAATCGATGGAAATTGAATCTAGTAACATCAGTTAAACCAACAATATTTTCATCGGGGAGATCTCCACCAAACTTTTTCGGGTAAATAATAATTTTCTTTTTGTACTGAATTATTTTTTCACCCAAGGAGCTTTCAGATAAACCAATAACTAGGTCTTTTAGTCTGTGTTTTTTGACCTTTGGTCCAAGTTTTTTAAGTGGAACAAAAGTGAAATTCTCTTTAAAAACACCTATTTTTTTGCCAAGAGTATTACTTATTTTTATTTTATAATCATAGAAAAAAGTGCTTGACTTACTGACAAACAACAAACTTATCAAACCTTTTATACGATCTTTTAGCATGTAACTAATTACCAAAGCGATAAAAAAGGGTATGGTGAAATTACCGTACACCTTTTGATAGTAAAAGGCAATACCTGTTGAAAAAACCATAGCTAATCCTGCTGCTAAGGCCAAGAGTGTTTGTTCGATAATTGCTCCGTCCTTTCTTATATCCTGATTCAGGAAAAATACACTTTCGATATATTTTTTAAGGATGTTTCTTTTGTACAACAAATCATCGGGTTTAATTTTTTTATCTTTTGGTGAATCGTATATCTTTTGTTTTTTGTATTTCTGTTCCGAATTTATTAATTCAACTATTGATTGTGAAACACCGTTTGAGAAATTTATAGATTGAAGGTGGTTGTACAATTTCATCATTTGTAATTCCAGAACATTACTCAAATGTTCATCAGCATAAAAAATTACATTTTTATATTTGATTTCAATTTTCGAAGTTTTTATTCTTTCAACTAAAATTCTAAACTCAATTTGAATAAGCCTTATTTTTTCCAATAACTCATAAATATTATTTGTTTCCATCCCCTTTGTTTTGATTAGGGAATATGTTTCATCTCTAAGTAAACTACTATAAGTCGAAGCAAACATTTTTACCTGATCCTTAAAAAGAGATCGATTTTTTTTAGACTTATCCTGGATTAATTTATTTGTATTTTTATTTAGATTTTTTAATAATGATCTTTCTCCTTGAATGATATCATTTAAAGTGTACTGGGGAGCTTTATATTGTAGAAACAAACGCACATCATTGTAAAATTTTGTTGCCGGATAGGTTTTGTTATTGATATTGAGACTGTCTGGTATGAATAAATAGGTCAAAGTTGTGTACTTTGACTTTTTTCTGTTAAATAATTTGTCAAAAGTAACATCAATTACCACCGAAAATTTATCGTGTATTTTAATTCTACTTTTTATCATAAAAAAAATTGAAAGTACTTCTAAATATGTATTCTGAGTCCCTTTTTTGGTTAGAGGATTTTAACTTATATTTTTTCGTGTTTGTTATAAGAATTCTAAAATGCGATTCATTAAAACAAACCATCAGGCGTAATTCCCAGCCATTTAAAATATGTCATTGCCATGATTATGGAAGTTCCCCAGGCTATAAGTTGCATGGTTATTCCGAATTTAAATCCATCTGTCATACCATACATATCGGTTGAGTATAAAAGTAAAGCAGGTTTACTGTTAAATGGTAGTACATAAACATGTTCAATCAACATGGCAACCGGAAATGCTAGACTCATTATTGGAAAACCAAAACGCACTGCTACTCCTATTGCAATAGGAATAAATATCATAGATCGCATGGTTTTAGACTGCATAAATAAAGCGCTTAAAACCATAACACCGGTAAGCACTACATAGAGTAACCAAAAAGGTGTATTGACTCCAAAACCCATGGCATCAAAAGCTGCATTAACAGAGATTTGAGGTAGATCGGTTACTTTAAATCCTGCACCCAATGTATACGCACCTGCAGAGAATAATAAAAGATGCCAGGGGATATCTACATCATTCCATTTTATTATTCCTATTTTGGGTAATAGGGCTACGATACCTCCTACAAAAGCCACTGCTGTAGGGCTAATTCCATGATACCTGTCTGTTACCCAAAGTGCTAAAATACTTCCAAATATGAGCAAAGATTTAAATTCGTTTAAACTAACAGGGCCTAATTTTTCCAACTCTTTTTTCAGGCTATCCATTCCTCCTTCTATCTGAGGTTTTCTTTCTTCTGGTTTTAAAGGAAAAATAATTTTTGTTCCTATAAACCACCCAATAATCATCAATAACATAGCAACCGGAAAAGCAGCTTCCATCCATTGTGAAAAAAATATATCAGTACCTATTGCTCCGGCAATTAAAGATGCTGCCAGTAAATTGGCACCAGAACCTGTTAAAAATGAAGAGGCTCCCATATTATTTTGAAATAGATTTTGTAATAAAACATTGCGCCCAAAATTATTTTTAGTCTTACTTGTACCACCATAAATTGCTGCAACAACCATAAATACAGGCAATAGAATCGCTGCTTTTGCCGTTGTAGCGGAAATAAATAAAGACAAGACCACATTGATCACCAAAAAGCTAAAAATTACTGAATTTGCATTATGCCCGAATTTTATTATAAACCATAGGGCAAATCTTTTGGCAACGCCTGTGGCAACAAGCATACTGGCCAATATAAATGACATAATATTCAACCACATTACTTTATGCCCTAATTGATGATAAGCATCTACCTCGGGTAAAGTGCCGGTTAGCACTAAAGATATTATTAATATTAAAGATGTCAAATAATTAGGAATTGATTCTGTAATCCAAAGAATTAATGATGCTGCGAATATGGCTAGCATGGCTTTATTTGAATGAATGAATTGTTCCATTCCTATAGCATCAAAATTTACTTTAGCACTTGCACTTAATTTACTAACATCGAAATTGTGTAGAAAAGAAAAATCAAAAACATATAAAATCAAGATGAAAGAGATTATTGCCAAAGGCGAACCTATTTTCATCAAGAATCTTTCGAATTTTGATTTATCTCTTTTTGGAAGTTTTTCCATGCGATAGTTATTCATGTCTAACACATCAAATTCTTTCTCTTGTATTTCTTTTGTCATTTCCTTTCAGTTTACAAATTGCGTATTATCTACTCCTACTTTTAACCTAGTTAACCCACAACCATTTTAATTGTGGGTTAAATTATTTTTACCAACTTTTATATGGATTTTTCATTAACATAGAGTTGTAGTATTTTACCTGTCCCGTTACTTCTTCTCCGAGCCATTCTGGTTTTGAAAAAACAAAATCTTCACTGGGTAATTCAATTTCAGCCACCGTTAGGCCGTCATTTTCTCCATAAAATTCATCAACCTCATAAACCAGATCTCCATCTGCTTTAACAATAAATCTAGTTTTGTCAATTACTCCTGGTTCACAAATAGCCATAAGATCTTTTGCATCTTCAATACTAATTTCCTTTTCCCATTCGAATCTTGAAGCTCCGCTTTTGTTTCCAATTCCTTTTACAGTAAGAAACCCTTTGTCTCCTTTTATTCTAACACGTACTGTCCGTTCGGGAACAGTTGACAGAAACCCCTGTACAATTTTGGTTTCTTTTGACACATGCTTTTTATAATCACCTTTTACTAGAAATTTTCTTTCTATTTCTTGATTTGCCATAATTCAATAATTTTTATTTTAGGTTTCAGGTTTTAAGTTTCAGGTTAAACTTGAAACTTAATACTTGTAATTTATTTAGTTTGCCAATGGTTTGTTAATCCATCCAATTATTCTTTTGATTACTTGTAAATAATTCAGGTTTTCATTTCCTTCCAATTTACAGTCTATAATTGTTTTTTTTATATCTTCTAGTTCTGTAGATTCAGAATTAATTGTTACAACTCTGGCACCATTTATCAAGACATTTCCTGTTTCACAAATAGTATCGTTCACCATATAACCAAAACGTTGTTTGTGTACTTTAACTCCCTGTAAGTCTGGATGGTTCTCTATCATTTCTAAAAATTCTTCTAAAGTGTAAGTATCTTGAGTTAATACTGGCATTTCAACTTGAAAAGCTGTAAAAACTTCATTCTGTAATACTTCTTTTGCTATAGGAAACTCACCTTTCATCAATGGGTTCCATTGTTCCAAACCATCAACAGTTTGTACATATGTTTTAATATCCATTTTGCCATCTCGAATCTTGGTATTGTTTATGTCATTTGTTTTTGACAAGATATATATTTCATCTGATTCTCTTTCCCAAACTTTTTTAGGAACAGGAATCGATAAACGAGCCATTAATTTTGCAGACTCTTCAAAGTTTTGTCCGAATGTTCTAAACTCGAATCTCGGTTTAGATATTTCTCCTATTTTCATTTCTGGTTTTGTCATTTTTTTTAATTTTAGTTTATTTTTTATTGAGGTTTATTGTATATATATAATGAGCCATCTGTATCGCTTACCACATAGATTTTATTATTTGCAATTGCTATTCCTTCTATTTTGTTCACATTTACAGAATAACTTTTAATTAATTGACCGCTAACTGTACATTTATTGATCGTCTTATTTTGATCACTAACAATCCATAACATATTAACTTCACGTTCATAGAAAATTCCTGAATAATCTGATGCAAAACCCAGGTTATAAGTTGATATGATAGAATAATCACTTCTCAAGCGCATCAATAATCCGGGATCTTTTTCATTTAAGATAAAAGTTGTACCATCATTAGAATTGTATGCAACGCCTTCTATGCCGCTATTTTCATCATTATTTTCATAATTGATCCTATTTTTTACAGCCGTGTTTTTAATTAGATCATACACGACTATTTCCTTGGTTCTTTCTTCAGCCACCAATAATGTATTAGACGAATATACTGATACACCCTCGAGATCATTTCCTTCATAGTCATAGGTTTTTAATATATCACCCTGTGTATTCAATTTGTAAATCAGATTACTATTATCACTAACCGTATAAAGTGTGTTTCCACTATTATCAATTGCCAATCCTGATGGTTCCAAAACATTAAGCTTAAATTTTGAGATTAATTCAAGGTCATCATTTATCTGTATTACTTCATTTTCAGAACAAGAAGAAATAATAACAAATATGAATAGAATTGATAATGTATATTTTATTAATTGTAGCATCTATTAAATTAACAGCTTACGGCAAAAGCCGTAAGCTGATTTATAATTATTAATTATTGAACATTTAATACATTCCAAAGAGAAGTATCTGCTTTGAAAGCATCCGATTCATCGGTAGTTCCTCCTCCGGGTGTATCATCTAAATACATAGAACCATCATTACCATAATAGTATTCAGCAGATGCTGTAGCAATTCTAACATAGAATATGATTTTCGTACCAGTAACACTTGTGTTACCGCTTAAATCACCATTTTCATCTTCTGCATCTATATTGGCTAAATTGATGGTTACTCCTGTTTGTGTGAATGAAGCATCGTTTTCTCCTTTTACTTTATTTGCTTTTACATAGGCAGGCATGTCTCTAACATCGAAATAGATTCTTGCTTCGTCAATGTTTTCCGCACTAGCGTAGGTTAAAACAACATTTGTATCTGTTCCAGGCACTGGATTTGTTGGAAATACAACACTTGTTAATGGTCCATCGGTATACGTAACTGTTTGATCAACAACAGGATCAAAATTCTTTTCTTCAACTATATAACTTGGCCAGGTTGTACCTTGATCATGATCAAAATCGCTTCCATCTTCCTCTAATGGATAGTATGTTTTTGTACCATCTATATACTCAACTCTTAAATAATATCTAATTACATCATCTGTATTTTGAGCTGGTATAACACCGGTATAATTATCACCACCCTGTGTCAACACCACTTTGGTCTTATCATCGTTAATATCATCCTGCATTTCGCCAGGTAATAAATAATACAATCTCACTTCATCTACTTGACCTGGGTAATACGGTGATGCTGTAAAGGTAACTTCACCTCTAAAACCAGCTTCCTCACCTTCAATTTTTAATTCTTCCAAACCACCTGCAACAGTAAATTCAGCTGGTTCGTTATTACCATTTTCAGGATAATAAGATTTTAATCCAGAATTATCGGTAGCAACAACATAATATTTTACAATATCTCCAACTAAACCTCTTGGTACAGTAACTTTATATTCATTATTAACCAATGCCATTTCAATTGATTGCACTCCTCCATTGATCATTTGAACTAATTTAACAGTAGCTATTCCATCTGCATCAGAAGCCAGAACTGAATATACATCCATAAATTCTGTTAAGGGTTCGGCAGAAATAATTGGAGGCACATTTTCGGCAGAACCATTAGATGAGCCCTTGGTTGCATTACTAATCATCCATTCTCCATCCCCATCAATTTCTCTTGCCCAAGTGAGTCCAACATTCTGACTCATATCAGGAGTTCTAGTAAAATCAATAACTGTTTTATCAGGTTTTGATAAGGAAACATCTTCACCACCTGAACTTACTTTGATGCCAGATTCATTTTCATCAACTACATAAAAACCATTTGTTTTGATAATTGTTCCATTAGGAATGGCAAAACCACCATCGGCAACATCTTTATCATTTAAAAAATATCCTGATATGTCCATGTCAACATCTCCACTATTGTACACTTCGATCCAGTCTGGGCCGTCATTTACATCTTTTGACATGATTTCGTTCAATTTTAATACACTACCTATAACCGGCGGGGTATTTCTTTCTATTATATCGTCTTCAACACAACTCACAGTTGCAATTAAAGCAATAAGCATTACGATTAAATATTTTATATTTTTCATTGTTAATTATTTTATTGATTATCAAATTATTAAAAGTTAATTTCCATTCTAAATGAAACCATTCCGAAATCATCACCGCCATTACCTTTAGTCTCTATCACTTCAAACGGATCTTTTGTTAGATTTCCATCGGCATCATGCCCTACATATAATTTTCCTTTACCATTAGCATACCTGTCATGGTTGTTATACACATAGTTCATCATAAATTTCACATTTGGATTAAAGTGATAGTTCAATCCTAAACTATAACCTTCGGCTGAACCTCCATAAACCTGTGCACTAAAATCATTGGCATTAATATAATCATAGCGTATTGCTACTTCCAATTCACCATAGTCTTTACCTCTTGTTATTCTGGTAAATTCACCTTCTGCTTTGTTATAATTATATCGACCACCAAATAATAGGTAGGCAGCTTGAATATAGAAACCATCCAGATCAACAGATTCCAGATCACTAGTTGTTCTTTGTGCATTGAATTTTTTATATTCTCCCTGGAACATAAAGCTTTTGTAGGCTCCTGCCAATTCAAGGTTTATCCCAGTTTTACTTTTGACATCTTTTATATCATCTGTATCAATATATTTTTTACGATTGATAGAGGTGTGTGATCTTGTACTAAACCGGTAAGTATTAGGAACCTCTAAATCAGTTTTAGGAGTTCTGTATGTAAAAGCTGCACCAATATGCAATACCTTATCCTGATCGATAATGGGTCTCCATACAAATCTACCATCTAAAGAATAGCCTTCATCTAAGCCCAGTTTCTTATTGTTATCTTGTGAGAATTCTACCTCTTCAAAATCACCTTGCGAATTAAAATGTATAGCACCAATTGCTAAATATTTATCCTGCCAATGTGAAACCTGTAATCCTAAATGTCTTGATGCATCCAATTTAGAGATTAAAGAACGCTCCATAAATGTAATATATCGTGAGGTTGTAGTAGTTTCCATACCAAAATTTTCTTTAAACTGGCCCACTTTTGCAATTACATTTTGTTTATCGAAGATGTACCCAATTATCATATCTTTCATTTCTATATGTGAACCGGCAAAATCCAAATCTAATTCTGCATACCAGTTATTCCATAAAATTGCCTTAAAGGCCATTCTTGCTCTACGAATATTATAGCCATTCCCGATAGGATTTAATACATCATTTGAAAAAAATGCTGCATCAAATTGTACACGATTGTCTAACCAAAACCTGTAAGTTTTATCACTAGATGTGAAGTTAAGAATTCCTTCCTGAGCTTCGGGATTCAAACTGAGCCAACTAACTTGTTGGCCGTATTGATTCATGCGAACCGAGTCTATTCTTTCGGTTACTTGTTGTGCATTTGCTCCAATACTATAAAGGATTAATGCCACTGCCATTGAATAAAATTTATTTCTCATTTTAATTAATTTACTTATATATTTGATTTAATATTAATTCTGATTTATAATTTTCGAATAATTTTAGAGAGTTTTTCCTCTTTTTTAATGTTCATTTTTTTACGTAATCTATACCTGTTTACTTCCACACTTTTTGGTGTAATATTTAATATAGATGCAATTTCTTTTGAGGTTAGTTTTAAGCGTAATAAGGAGCAAAGCTTTTTCTCATTATCTGTTAAACCGGGGTATCTTTTTTCTAAATTTTGAAAGAAGGAGTTATTTAACTCTTTGATGTATTGATGCAGTGATTTTCTTTCGTTTTCAATATTTAAATTTTCAAGTATTAATATTTTTAATGTATTTAGATCTGAATATTTTAGGGTACTTTCAGGTTTTAGTTTTAGAATTTCTATTTCTGCTTTAAGTTTAGTAAGGATTTCATTTTTCCTAATTATGCTCAATGCAACTTTCTTTTGTTCTTTTTCTTTCGCTTCAATCTCTCTTTCTAATTTTAGATTGGTATCGTTCGTCATTTTTAATTCATTTTCTAATATAATTTGCTGTGCATCGTACTTATCAATGTTTTCCTGAAATTCTTCCAGTTTATCTTTTTCTTTGAGTTTGCTAATGATATATAGCTGATATACAAGTAATACAACTAGAATTATAATTACAATTATAACAACCGGTTTGTAAATGTTAAAGGTTGTTGTCTCTTTTTGCTGATCAAAATCCTTTAATATTTTTTCTTTTGTATCAATCGATAGTTTTGAATTGTCTTTGACAACTACATTACTTTTAACAAATTTTGATGGGTTTTCTGAAACTTTCAGGTTGAACACATTACTCATAAAGAAAAGAGTAAAGAATGCTAGTAAACCAGCAATTATTGGAGTGAGTAACCAGCCAATCGCTATTTTTCCAATAACTTTTAACTGTATATTCTTACCACCTTTTAGAATTCCAATCCCTAAAATAGCTCCAACAATTGCCTGAGAGCTGGATACCGGTACCAGCGGAATTGCAGGCAAACCTATTCTTACAAATAAATCCGATAAACTTTGAGATGAAAAGACAAATAATACTAATGAATGTGCCAATACAACTATAATTGCAGTTTCAGCATTTAATTTCATCAATGAATTTCCAACGGTCATCATTACTTTCTTAGAGTAAGTAATTATTCCAATGGCAATGGAAATACCACCTCCTAAAAACAATAATTGTGTTCCGTCAAGGGTAAAAAAACCTAAATCTAAAGTGATATTTGGTGCTGAAGGAATAAATACACCAACAACATTGGCAATATTATTGGCACCTAAACTGTAAGAACCAAATGCACCAACAACTAAAAGAGCATATTTTATATATGCATCTAATTTAATTAAATGAATTTTGCTTTTTCGCAAAATAAATTGCAGCATTAAAAATAAAAGAACTGCAAAAATTCCACCTAATATTGGTCCGGATACCCATGTAGTGACAATTTTTGTCAAGGAGCTCATATCGGTTGGATTTCCAGTGAATAAATTCCATCCTATAATTGCCCCAACTATTGCTTGTGACGTAGAAACGGGTAATTTTGATTTGGTCATCCATAGTACCGATAAGCCGGCTGCAAGAGCAACGGTAAAAGCGCCCCCGAGTGCATCTACAGAACCAAGTTTGCCCAGAGTATGAGATCCACCGGCTCCTTGAAAAACAGCTCCCAGTACAACAAATATCGAAGCAATAATAGCTGCTTGTTTAAAACGTATCATTTTTGATCCAACGGCAGATCCGAAGACATTGGAAGCATCATTGGCCCCTAATGTCCATCCTAAAAAAAGCCCGCTTGTAATGAAAAATAGAAACATTTTACTTAGATTATTTTGGTTACTACATTTTAATTTTTATAACTAAAGAAGACAATTGATGTGCTATATTTTTTGAAGTATCTGATATCTGTTCTATATGAAGAGCAAAATAGCGGAGGTGAATTTTTTCACTTAATTTTAAGGAATCAAATTCTTGAAATATTTTACGCTTTATATTATTTGATAATACATCTGTTTCTCTATGGTAAAACAAGACCTTTTGAATTCTGTCTTTTACCTCATCTGGTGAGATGAAGAAAATTCTGGCAGCCGAAACTACATTCTCGACTGATTTAACAGCTAAGCCAACTAGTTCGAGATATTCCTTTTTTATTTCATCAGGCATGTGTGGTGTTTCTACGTCAAACTGACTTAGAACGTCTTTTGACATGTCAATTATATCATCAACACTTTCTATTAGATTCAAAATATCACTGGCGTAATTCGGCATTAAAGAATGCAGATAAAAATCATTTTCTATTTTTCTTTGAATCGTGTCGGCTTCACTTTCTAAGTTGCTTATCGCTTTTAAATTTTGAAGAAATTCTATTTTATTGTCGTCTATATAATTTTGAACACCCTTTTTAAAGTTCAATGTTCCCATTTCAATTTTATCGAAAAATTCATCAATACTTAGAGAAACTGATTTTGAAGTTTTAAAAATATTTATCATAATCTATCAATTTGCTGAATAACTTGGCAAAGATATGCTCCATTAGCACCTGTGAAGTATGATAAAAATCATGTTGTAAAAACAAAAAATTACATGTAGTGTATAAAAAATATATAACAAAAAGAAAATCAGTAAATTAAAATACTACAGTAGTGTTATATATTAGTGTAATTTAAGAATTGTAGTGGTTATGTTTGGTTTGTAGCAATAGAAGTAGTGCTAATAATTTATGTTGTAGTATATATTTTTGTAAATATTTAATAATGTTCTCCCCATTCTAAACAATTTAGAATAGAATTAAATGATGTCAAATTTAAAACTATCCATTTAGAATCGGACTTTCTTGCTGAATTATTTCAATTTGTAATAGAGCGCTTTTAAATGCAATCTCTTCAACTAATGAATCACCAGATATTTTATTTTTGAATAAGCTTTTCAGCCGCTTTGATTTTTTGCATAAAGAAGTCATATTTTCAATAGTGACATTTCGATTCACCACTAATACCGCATTAAATCCTGTATGATCAATTAGGCAGAAACTCTGAATTAATGCAACTTAGCATGACAGCAACAGGTTATATACCCCACAGGTTTCCAACACTTAAGCTTTTAAATTTATTTTGACCTTAAATTTTGTTCAAATCAATTATTACCCTCTATAAATAGATTAATTGTGTCTTTCAGATGTAAATTTTGTTGTATAGATTTTGTTATGTTTACGTTTTAATTTCTTTATTGGTATCAATGTTTTCTTTTATCCAAATCAAGCAAGCTGTGAAACTGTCGAATAAATGTTCTTTCGGAATTAAATCTGGTATTATATCAATTCGTTCGAGCATATACTTTGGCTGATTCATAATATTTACAAAAAGTACTTTTTTTCCTTGTTTTACTAAATCAACTAAAACATCTTCCATTGCGTAAAGACCTGATTGGTCCATATATTGCATTCTGCCAAGCCTAATTATAATAGTTGTTGCCGTTTCCGGAATTTGCTTGGCTAATTGCTGAAAATCACTGGTCGAACCAAAGAATAACGGTCCTTTAAGGTGTTTTATAAATACTTTTTCTTCTAAATGCTTGGGAAAATCAATTTCATCAGACCATGCTTTTTCTTTTTTTAAAGATTTAACATCCGATCGTTCGGCAGTTAAATCACCAATCTTTTTCATAAACATCAACGAGGCAATAACCAAACCAATACCAACGGCATATACCAAATTCCAAATTGATGATAAAACCAAAACAACCAGCATAATTAAAACCTCAGGGCGAGGCATATAGGGTATTGCTTTTAGTCCCTTATAATCCATTACACCTATCCCTACAGTAATTAAAATCCCTGCTAAAACCGCTGCGGGTATTTGTGAAGCTATTGGACCAAGCGCCAATAAAATAATAAGTAATAAAATACCTGAAATCATTCCTGATATTCTAGTTTTTCCACCGGCATTTATGTTGACAACTGTTCTAATAGTTGCTCCTGCTCCTGGTATACCACCAAAAATAGCTGCTATACTGTTTCCTATTCCCTGACCAATCAATTCTTTATTAGGTTTATGTTTTGTTTTGGTCATATTATCCGCCACGACGGAAGTCAGCAAAGAATCAATAGCGCCTAATAGAGCTAATGTTAGTGCTGTAAATATATATGGAGTGATGCTATTCAAACTAAATTGTGAAAATATTTGAAAATTTGGAATTGGAAGACCACTTGGAATTTCTTCAATGGGTCTGTAATCTAAATTAAATCCAATTGCAATTCCAGACATAACTAAAAGCGCGACCAAGGTACTGGGAACTTTTTTGGTAATATATTTGAAAGTATAGATAATCAAGATTGTTCCTATTGCCAATAGAACTTCTAACCAATTTATATTTTGCAAAGCCCTTGGAAATACTTTAATTGCCCCAATAACTCCAGACGTGTCTGAACTGGCAAGAGTTTGAGATTCTTTTAGTATTTGCTCCTGAGTAATATGTTCTCCTCTTACAATGGTTTCCTTAAAATCTTCTAAAACCAAAATACCTTCACCGGCTTCTTCCTTTAATATATTATCCAGAATAATTTCTTCTGCTTGTGGTTTAAATTGATTTACAAAGTCAGTATCCTCTTTAGGATAATATCCAATTGCAGGAAGAATTTGAGTAACCAAAATAATTACACCTATTGCTGTCATAAAACCCGAAACAACGGGATATGGTATGTACTTAATGTATTTTCCTAATCCGATAAAACCTAAACCAATTTGCATAAGTCCGGCTAATAAAAATACTGTTAAAATAGCTGGTAGGGCTTTATTGATCTCTCCATCAAAGGATGCTATAATACCGGCAATTACTACCATACTTACTGCTGTCATCGGGGCAGTGGGCCCTGATATCTGCGTGTTTGTTCCACCAAAAAGAGCAGCAAAAAAACTAACAAATATGGCGCCATAAAGTCCGGCACTTGGCCCCAAACCAGAACTTACACCAAATGCCAGTGCCAGAGGTAAGGCAACAATTCCGGCCGTTATTCCGCCAAATAAGTCTCCTTTTATATGTTTGAAATTAAATAGATTTTTCATTTTATATTTTTTTATTATCTGGAAAAGTATATTTCAAACCAATTTATTCCAGGTTGATTTTCTAATTAGTGATTAATTTTTAAATAGCAGGAAATGACATTAATTATATCCAAATAAAGTATTTGTCAGATACCAAAAATGAATGGTCAATGTGAATAGGAAGTTTAGGATATTTTTGGAGGCCGTAATTGAATATCTCGAGCAGTATTGATAAAATTTAACCCCTTGTCAAAATAAGAAAGAAATGATTTCAAATAAATCATTTGATGATCAAATAATAGATTTAAGAAATTTTCACTTTCATCGTTACCTTGATTTTGATTTTCATTTGAATTTTCTAACGAAATATTTTCCAAAAGCTCATATTTAGTTTCTGTAAAGAGAATATTTATATCAGTCATTGGTTTTATTCCCAACAGCAAAACAAAACATAAACCTATAAATTGTCTGGATGGAATAGTTAAACCAATGCTATTATATGTACTTTGAATTTTAATCATTCAATAAACGTAATACCATATTTGTATAAAACTCAGAAATACAATCTTTTCCTTTTTTAACATCGGTCAATCGAGGCAAATGCTGTGCAAAATACCTTTGATGATGTGCTCCTTCAATTACAGTTGATATGAGCATATGTGGAAATTCATAGTTTGGATTACATTGTATTACTAAATCACTAACTCTCTGAACTACTTGCTTATATGTTTTAAAAAATCCTTTTTTATTGTCGGCATCAACATGTTTTGTATGATAGGCTTTAACCGACTCTGTAATGATAATTTCACTTAATAAGTCAACATCTATATAATTATTAGGATTATTTAATTTTGATGGATCAACTAAAATTTCGATGGCCTTTTCAAGCCTTTCCATAGGAGATTCTACATTCATTGTAGAAAAAACCAATTGATATTCTATCCAGCTCCAGTACCAGGAAACCAAATAAATTAGCAAGTTGTGTTTGTTCTCAAAATAGCGATATATTGAACTTTCGGGTGATGCAATTTTTATGCCTAATTTTTTGAATGTGAATAATTCAAAGCCCAATTTATGAATCATTTCAATACTATTTGAAATAATACGACGCCCTAATTCTGAAGAGTCAGGATTTTTTAAAAACAAATTATCGTCAATTTCAATATGTATTTGTAAGTTTTTCATAATTGTTTGCAAATATAATAGTAATACTATCAAAAACGAAAGTAATAATAGTTAAATTTAACATATATATTTTAAAAGACATAAAAAAACACTTTAACCAATGATAAAGTGTTTAGATATTTATTTTCTGTATTTACTATCTTATCTTAATTTTAAAATTTTCCTGACCTTCTATACTACCAATTAGTATATCATTAGGATTTACCTTACCCACTCCGGCAGGCGTACCTGTGAAAATAATATCTCCAATCTTTAAGGTAAAGAATTGGGAGACATAAGCTATGATCTCATCAATTTTCCAAAGCATATTTGCCGTATTTCCATCTTGAACCAAATCATTATTCTTATACAATTGAAACTTTAGTTTATTGAGGTTAAAAAGATCTTTATTCGAGAAATTACCAATTAGCGCACTTCCATCAAAGGCTTTGGCCTTTTCCCAGGGTAATCCCTTTTCTTTCAATTTTCCTTGAAGATCTCTTGCCGTAAAATCTATACCTAAACCTATTTCATTATAATATTTATGAGCAAATTTTTCATCAATAAATTTTCCAATTCTATTTATTTTGACAAGAACTTCAACTTCATAATGAATATCATTGGAAAAAGGAGGGATGATAAAAGGGTTATTTTTAAGTACAATCGCCGAATCAGGTTTTAAAAATATTACCGGTTCTTTGGGTTTTTCATTTTCCAGTTCTTCTATGTGTTTGGTGTAATTTCTACCAATGCAAATTATTTTCATTTTGTTTTTTTTATATATTTTAACTCATAACTCATTTACGGAATCCATTTTTTCTTAAAATTTGGTTTTCGTTTTTCTAAAAAAGCATCTCTTCCTTCTTTGGCTTCATCTGTCATATAGGCCAAACGAGTTGCTTCTCCAGCAAATACCTGTTGACCAACCATGCCATCATCTGTTAAATTCATGGCAAATTTGAGCATTTTTATGGAAGTTGGTGATTTAGCCAATATTTCTTGTGCCCATTGAAATGCTGTATCTTCCAATTTGTTATGAGGAATTACCGCATTGACCATTCCCATTTCATAGGCTTCTTGAGCAGAATAATTTCTTCCTAAGAAAAATATTTCCCGAGCTTTTTTTTGCCCCACCATTTTAGCCAGATAGGCAGAACCATAACCACCATCAAAGCTGGTTACATCTGCATCTGTTTGTTTAAAAATAGCGTGTTCTTTACTAGCCAAAGTTATATCGCATACTACATGCAAACTATGTCCTCCACCAACTGCCCAACCCGGTACAACAGCAATTACGGCTTTAGGCATAAAACGAATCTGGCGTTGGACTTCCAAAATATTTAACCTGTGCATGCCATCTTCACCCACATAACCTTGATGACCCCGAGCTTTTTGGTCGCCTCCACTACAAAAAGAATAAACTCCATCTTTAGAAGAGGGTCCCTCCGCGGAAAGCAAAACAACTCCAATATTAACATCTTCCTGTGCATCGTAAAAAGCTTTATACAATTCTTTGGTAGTTTTGGGCCGAAACGCATTTCTAACATCAGGTCGGTTAAAAGCTATTCTTGCAACACCATTACTTTTTTTATAAGTTATATCTTCAAATTCTATTGCAGTTTGCCATGTTGGTTGTATCATTTAATAAGATTTAGAGATTGAATAAAATAATTGTCTATTAAAATCGTTGGTATTTTTAAATAGGTAGAGCGAAATTAACAAAAGTTTGCAAGATATACTTCTTGTAAATTATTTTTATTGTTTATTTACCTGATAACTAAAATCAAATAAAATGAAAAAAATAGTTTTTCTACTATTGTTTATCTCAGCAGTCGGGTTTTCTCAAGATAATATTATTTACAAAAAATTTAATTCAGATATGCTCAGTACAGAGCGAATCTTAAAAATTTATTTACCTGAGTCGTATGAAAGCAGTGAAGATGGTACTTATCCAGTAGCTGTTGTTTTTGATGCCGAGTTACTTTTTGATGTATATGTTGCAAATGCGAAATTATTTGCAGCCAGAGATAAAGCACCCGAGCAAATTGTTGTTGGTATTTTACAAAATCAAAATGAGGAAAGATACGCAGATTCTGATTACAGTGTAGATACAGGTTTACCAAATGAAGATAGCTCAAAATTTTACGGTTTTGTTAGGGATGAGTTATTGCCGTATATCGATGATAATTATAGAACCTCTTTATTTAAAGTAATAGCGGGGAGTACTATAACCGCTAATTTCACCAATTATTTTTTCTTAGAAAGTACGCCTGTTTTTAATGCATATATAAATATCAACCCAAGTTATGCGATGAATATGCACGAAAAATTGGAATTGAAAAGCCAGAGTCTGGATACTGATTATTTTTACTATGTGAGTTCAGGAAATTTTAATACGGAAAAAAGGATAAAAGGAATTAACGAAGTAAATAATTTATTGAAACTTTCAGAGAATGATAAATTCAATTATAAATATGATGACTTTTCTAATTCTACAAAAACAGCCTCGATAGGTCAGTCTATTTCAAGTTCAATGGGATTTATATTTGAGTTGTTTGCTGCAATTTCTAAAAAGGAATTTGAAGAGGATATCGCTAATCTGGAACCTGCAGAGGCGATAGAGTTCTTAGAGAAAAAATATGTAGAGATAGAATATTTGTATGGTTCGAATGTAGAGATCAGAGAAAGTGATATTTACAAAATTGAGCCTATTATAATAGATAAAGCTAATGGAGACTATTTAGAAGAATTTGGAAAAATGATCATGCGATTATACCCCGAATCACCTTTAGGAGATTATTATATTGGTATGTATTACGAAACCGGATTTGAATACAGAAAAGCTTTAAAATATTATAAAAACGGTTATGCAAAAATAGGTTCTGATAATCCGAATTCGGATGCTTATTATGCAAATATTGAAAGAATATTGGAAAAACAGAGAGCAGAAAAACTAGGGTTTCCTCAAGAAGAAGAGGCTTTAGATGAAGGTGAGAAGAATGAAGACGCTGAAGGGGGAGGAATTAGACTTTAGACTGAAAACTGAAGAGAGAAGAAGGAATGATTGTTGAAAATGAGCCAATTAGTCAATGAATCAATTAGCCAATGGATCAATGTATTAATGATAAAATTAAATAAAAAACGGTCAACACTAATCAGGCAAGTTCAAGTTTGAAATAAGAAGTTGAAGGTATTATTTTAAACACAGATCAACTTCTCCCATTTTTAAGGGGAGACGCCTACTTACGGTAGATAAACCTGTAAGGCAGAGGGATTTAATGTTGATTATTTTTGATAGTGGAAATTAATAAAAACCTGTCAATGTTAATCAGCGATGCTCACTGAGTGTTGAATGTTGAGAATGTGATCTGATTAACAATTTAAAATAGCTAATAGCAAATATCCAAAAACTAAATACCAGATAAAGATACCAGATTCCCACTACCAAAAGCCAAAAGCTAAATAGTAATTTCATTAACTCATTCAACCATTGAATCATCAATCCATTCACCCTAGATTTCTAAAATAATCTTTTAGTACTTTGTCATTTATTTCTGATGGAGTAAATATTTCCAATAATTTAGGTTTAGCTGTTCCCTCATAAAATCCTTTTAACTGCAAATCGAGATCTTTTTCATTATTGGCAGAACTGTATTCAAAGCCAAACATTTCACATATATAAGAAGCATTTAAATGATGTGGTGTTTCAAAATAATCTAAAACATTAGTAGATTGCGGACCGGGGATAAACCGAAAAATACCACCACCTGAATTATTGATCAGAATAATTCTAAAATCTTTTTTTATGTTTGAATTCCATAATGCATTAGAGTCATAAAAAAAACTGATATCCCCTGTTATAAAAAGAGTTTGGCTTTTTTTGATCCAGGCAGCACCTATAGCTGTTGAAGAAGAACCATCTATACCACTTGTTCCTCTGTTGCAAAAAACCTGTAAGCTATTTTTTAGATCGAACAATTGAGAATACCTTATTACAGAACTATTCGATAATTGTATATGTAATTTTTGAGGTAAATTATTAAGAATAATTTCAAAAACTTTTAAATCTGAATAAGCTGTCTTATTTAAAAATTCACTGTGTTTTTTTTGTCTGTTACTTTTAATTTTTAACCAATAAGATTGATAATCTGATTTTTGGTTTTTTGTTAAAAAGAATAACTGACTGAAAAACAAACTTGGTGAAACCTTAAAATGATGGTTTAAACAATGATAAGTATCCGGGGCATTTAATTTATCGATATGCCAGTGGTGCTTGGGCTTGAGTTTCCGTAATATTTGTTTTATTTTTTTCGATACGATCATCCCGCCAAGGGTGAGTAATATATCTGGTTTAAACTTGTTGAGTTCCTCAGTATCTAAAGAAAATATCAGTTGGTCAACATTATTAATAAATTTGTTATGATAAACATTAGATATTGTTTCGGTCAGAACTAAAACAGAAGGATCTTTAATGATATGTTCTAGTTGTGTTTGTAGCATATTATTGGGGTAATTTGCACCGATTAAAACAATTTTTTTGGAGCATTCATTCCAAATGTCTGCAAATTTTTGTAGTGAATCAACTTCCAAAGGTATCTCATCCAAAATAGGACTCTCAAGTAATTTATTTTTGTATTTTCCTATTTCAAAATCAAATTCAATCAATTGATCAACAGTATTATACAAAGGTTCGTCAAAAGGAATGTTGATATGAACAGGTCCGTTTTGAGTATAACATTTTTGAAATGCTTCTTGAATTAATTTATTATTAAATAATAACATAGATGCAGCACTTAAATGGCTCACCTTCCGATCGTTATCGGAATCATTGTCGAGTCCTTGTTTTTCAATTAAATTGCCACTAAAACAGATGTGATTCTCATAGACATTCTCCTGTCTAATGGTTTGCCCATCGCCAATATCAATCAAATGCTTGGGCCTGTCTGCTGAAATTATGATAAGCGGAATATTACTGTAAAATGCCTCCGCTACAGCAGGATAATAATTGAGTAAAGCAGAACCTGAGCTACATAAAAGAACAACAGGTTTTTGACTTTGCTGAGCCAAGCCCAAAGCAAAAAAAGCAGCACTTCTCTCATCAACTACACTAAATGCATTGATTTTTGGATGATTTACAAAACCAATTGTGAGAGGCGCATTTCTCGAACCTGGAGAGATAATTACATTTTCAATTTCATTGACAATACAATGTTGTAAAACGAGTTGTGCAAGTTCCTTTTTAGGATATTTAGGCATGAATTCTTATGAATTAGTAATTACAAAAATAGGAATGTTTTTATCAAATTAAAATCTTAAACCGGAGATTATTTTATATATTCTAAATATTTAAAAGAATCTTTGAAATTCATTCGGTAAATAAAACCTGCCCTTCGGACAATTTTATCTTTACCTCGTCCTTTATCATTTGAATTAATTGAATAAATCTTGCTAATTGTACTTATCTATCGAATCACAGATCCTATTACTATTCCCCCTAAATAGTCCTAGTGATTGACACAATAGTACAAGCCAAGCCTTATTTTTAGTACTAGGTTTGTGATTTGATATTTATAAGAGCTTTTTGAAAAACAGGTAAAACAACGTAAAGTACATTCCAAATTTGATATAAATAAAAAACTACATCCCCTCACTATGAAAAAAAATTACTTATTAACCCAACTGGTTGGTTTATTATTAAAAGATTATTGTCGATCAATCAAAGTTTTTATTTTATCCTTATTTTTCATTTTTGCCAATTCATATTTTGCATATGCCGAGATAAATAATAAAGATTCATTTAGCTACAAAACAATAAGTCTTACTGTTTGTATTAAGGATATTGGTAATGGCTTATATAGTGCAACATTTGGCTATAACAATCCAAATTATACAGATATTGAAGTTGATGAAGCAGATAGTTATCTAACATTCTACAACGGTATTTCTACAACAGTAAAAAGTGGTTTGAATAAATTTAAAAAAGGCATTGTTGAAGAGGCTTTTACTGTGCAGTTTATGAAAAATGACAAAGTTATTTGGAAAGTAACTAGTCCAAATGGCATGACTAAAAGTATTAAAGCATACCAATTATGTGGTTTTTGTCAGGCAGATAAAGGGGGATTTATTTTTCCGCTTTTTGGTCAAGGAAATGGTAAAGCCTCTGATATTGATATTTACGGTCAAGAAGGCTTAGCTCTTTCTTCTGGAACCGCAGGAGATTCACCATCTGAAGTTATTTTTCAGTTAAATGAAAATAAAGAAAAAGTTCTTATTGAAATAGTTCCAAAAAATGGGAATACGCAGCAAACCATTGATCTACTTCAGAATACCTACGGTGTGCAGGTATCAGATTTTTTAATTTCACCAAGTGAGATAATTTCAATGAATCTTGCAACAATAGATGTATACTTTCCTATTTTACAATTAGACAATCTTAATTTAGAAACAACTACACTTAATTTTATTAGAATTATTTATCCATCCTTTCAGAATAAGGGTATTGTTACAACACAAGGAGATAGTATTCAAAGATCGAGTTTTGTTAGAGACTCTTTTCGTATAATAAGAGACGGGGAAGTAGTACCGGTTGATGGTACAGGAATTAAGACTGGTGTAATATCTGATAGTTATGATACACAGCCATTTACAGGTATTTCAAAGGCAACTATTGATGTTCAAAACGGAGATCTGCCAGGGTTTGGAAATCCAAATTTATATGAAACACCTGTTGAAGTACTAAAGGAATATCAATTTGGAATAGCTTCAGATGAAGGGAGGGCCATGTTACAGATTATTCACGATGTGGCACCGGGAGCTTCATTGGGATTTTATTCGGGAATTTTGTCACCAAGAGAATTCGAATTGGGTATTGCTCTTTTTTCAGATCAAAATTATAATACTATAGTTGACGATATTACATTTATAACAGAGCCTTTTTTTGGAGGTGGACGGATTTCTCAAGCAATTCAAACTTATACAAGCTTACCGGGAAGAACTTATTTTAGCTCTGCAGGTAACTTTTCGGATAATGGTTATCAAGGTGTTTTTAGCAGCTCTTCAGCAAGCCCTGTTACAAATTTTTTACCATCTTCAAGTCTGGCCAGAGCACACGTTTTTGGCACAAATCCAGATGGTAGTGAAGATATATTACAAAAAATAAGTGTAGTATCCGGTACTTATATGATCGTGTTACAATGGGATGAAAACATTGCTACACAGAATAACAGTATCGGTGCGATTACCGATCTGGACATATTTATAGTAGATGATTTCGGGAATTTAATTGTTGGAAATAACAGGGTAAATGAGTTTGGAGACCCAACGGAAATAATCGTCTTTCAATCTACTGGAACCGGTGAAGCCAATATACTGATTACAAGTGCTAACGGGGCTCCTGTAACTGGTTTGCCAATTAGATATATTGCATTTCGTTCTGATGGTTTAAAATTTTTAGAGTACGGTGGCGCACCTACTACAAGTGGTCACGCAATGTCTTCAGAAGCAAATATAATAGCTGCAGTTGATATTCGAGATGAAATGAATCCGGAGGTTCAATTTTTTTCTTCACAAGGTGGTGCTATTTCTAATGGATTTGTTTCAGAGATCGATTTTTCAGCACCTAATGGGGTGTTTACTAATGTTCCTTCTGTTGGTCAGTTTTTAAAAAGTGGAGATATTTTTACTTCCTTTTTTGGCACATCAGCATCAGCTCCTCATGCTGCTGCTGGAATGGCTTTATTCATGTCTGTTCAATCATCGTGGTATCCGGATGGATTAAATAGAGAGTTTATTCCCAAAACTAACTCCTTAGCAGATCAGGCAATTCAATTATTCAAACAAACTGCCACTCCTACGGGCGACCAAGATTTGGGGGGTGCAGGATTTATTAATATAGAAAAGGTCTTTAAAACAGTTGCTAATCAAACTCCAAAATTACTCAATATAATTTTAGAAGAAGGTAAGGTTCCTGGTATAGAGACTGTTGGAGTAATTATCTTGGGAGAGTATTTTCTGTCTAAAGATGAGACCAAGGTGATTTTTGACGGTAAAGAACTAGATGTGATTTCTATTAGCGATACAGAAATTGTTGTACAAGTTGATCCTTTTATAGCTAATCCTTGCTTAATTGTTAATACAATTGCCAAAACTCCAGGTGGAACAGATGGAGGAGATTCTAATTGCCTTCAATTATTAGAAGAAGGTAAGTTGGCAATAAATATTATTGCTGATGATTTATCTATAGAGTTTGGACAAGAATCTAGTTTTTCATTTCATGTAGAAGGTCTCCCTGAAAGTGTAACTTATGAATCGACAGGTTTACCAGTGGTATCATTTACAACACCAGCTATTTTTCCTTACCCCGATGTAAATAATTACGTGCTGACTCCGAAATTCGATTTAGAACTCACTGAAGAGCAATTGGCTTCTTATCAGGTTAATTTTGTCAATAGTATTTTTAGTGTTACAAAAAACGATCTCACAATAACACCTTTGGATGCAGTATATACTTATGGCGATGCAGTTGAAGTTATATTGAATTATGTGTTTAATGATGAGGGTATTAATGATAGTGCTGCTTTTTTAGAACTTATTCAAAGCTCACATCAATCTGATTTTTATCCTGAAAATACTTTGATATTGATCAATAAATTGAGAGCTGTTGTTAATGAACAAGAAATACTTAATTTGTTAAATCAGGGAAGTTGGATGTCAAGTGAACGAACCATTCAAAATAAATTGAGAGCTGTAGTCAATGAAATGAATCTGATAGATTTGGAACCGCAACATTTTCAAGATTTTATCGATGCAGTAACCGATCCGGAAACAAATAAATTAAGAGCAGTTGTCAATAAGTTAAGAGCCGTGGTTAATGGGCAGGATCTTATTAATAATAGAATTGATCTGGTGATAGAGAATAAATTAAGAGCAGTTGTCAATGGTTCAGGGCTAGGCGATGAAAATGACAAAAATGATTATACTTCCATATTTGCTGTAATAGATGCGGAAGATGCATCAACCGAAACCGAGGAAAGAACTATCAATACCCTTTATTCTATGAACCTGATTACAGGTTTAGAGGTAATTGCCTCAACAGAAGAAAGTCATTTAATATTCCCCGGTGCTTTTTTAAATTCATTATCGGCGAATCTTAATGTTATCTATGGATCAGGTAATATTACATTTTTGCCTAAAACATTGATTTCTACAACTGAAGATATAGAAATAGTATATGGTGATGATCTTACATCAGACAACTTTTCAACTTTGTTTGAAGGATTTGTTTATACAGAAACACGCGAAATTGTTTTCCCGGATGGAATCCAATATTATATTGTCAATAGTGATGGAATCCAATTTGAATTAGGAGATCCTATAAACGTTGGAGAGTATGAAATAAAAATTAGAAACCCACAGAATTATAATATAGATTACTCTGGTATTATTTCTAAGTTAACAGTAAATAAAAGTACCCTTAAGGTAACTACTAATGATTTGGAAAAAAAGGAAGGTGAAATCATTTCTTCATCAGATTTTTCAACATCATTAGAAGGGTTTAGAAAAGAGGATAATGTAAATTCGGTATTCTCGGATGGCATACCATACTTTTTTGTAAATAGTGAGGGTAAAAAATTTGTAGATGGAGATACTGGCATTTTTGATGTATTTATAACAGAGAATCAAAACTATATATTTGATTATATTATTCAAGGAAAATTAACTGTAAGCAAGAAAGAAGAATGTGGTGAATGTGAAGGACAAATTACTAGCTTAGATCTAAAATATTTGGGAGCAGAGTCTAATGCAACCATAAATATTTATAAGGGTAAGGTAAAAGATGTGAATCTTTTCAAATCTTTTAGCAATGTAAATTATGGAGATATTTTATCATTTGTAGGGTCTAAGAATAATGGAAAAATGGGTGCTAAGATACATTTAACAGTTAATTGGGGAGAAAAAGTTAAAATTCACACAAGTTGCTCGGAAGAAATTCATATAGGTATGGTGTTTGGCGATTTCTTAATTATAAATGGTACCAGTTATTCTGGAGGTGATTTATGTTCTGAAGAAGATCACAAAGATAATGATGATGACGATGACGATGATGATGATGATGATGATGATGATGATGATGACGATGATGATGACGATGATCATCACTACCATAATGATGATGAAAATAATGACGATGGGTATAAGCTATATCCAAATCCTGTAAGATCGGTATTAAAAATTGAAAATAATACTTCAAAAAAAGTGAAT
>VAPK010588346.1_pt1 | contig 29197 bp, 22 predicted proteins | sample 3395031 | NCBI WGS metagenome assembly VAPK01 (sample SAMN08290443, study PRJNA428436) | hydrothermal vent metagenome | isolation source: Deep-sea hydrothermal vent chimney 1 | place: Pacific Ocean: Juan De Fuca Ridge
GGTGGTGATAGTGGTAACAATGGGTTAGCTGGTGGTAGTGGTGCTGACGTTATTATTGGTGGTGCGGGCGACGATAATATTTTAGGTGATTCTGATTGGATAACAGATTCATTTGAATGGACATACACTGATGAACCTCTTGCCGACGGTCGCTACCTTCGTCATTTTGAGCCTATTTATGGTTTCACTGATTCAGCTAACAGCGGATCAGATTATATTGAAGCGGGTTCTGGTGACGATCATGTTTGGGGTCAAGGTGGTGATGACATTATCTTTGGTGGTGCTGGTAACGATAGTTTACAAGGTGACGAAGGAAACGATTATGTTGACGGTGGAGATGGCGATGATTATGTCTCTGGCGATAGTACTTTTGATGATGCTTCAACACATGGTAATGATTATCTTGTAGGCGGTGCAGGTAACGATACGTTAGTTGGTCTTGGTAACAGTGACACGCTAATTGGTGGTGAAGGCGATGATAAATTATTTGGTGACGGCGATATAAAATATGTACCAGGTATATATCATGGTGAAGACACTTTAGATGGTGGAGCTGGCAACGATGAACTTGTCGGTGGAGGTAATAGTGATGCCTTATATGGTGGTGATGGGGACGATAAATTATTTGGTGATATGAGTGATTTAGACGCCATTTATCATGGTGATGATTACTTAGAAGGTGCAGCTGGAAATGATCTGCTTGTCGGTGGTGGCGGTGATGATATTTTACTTGGTGGTATTGGTGATGATCAATTAACGGGTGACAGCTCAGAAGATACATTAGCCAGTGAAGGCCATGGTGATGATTATCTTGATGGTGGTGAGGGTAACGATATTTTATTTGGTTCTGGTGGCGATGATATTTTAATTGGTGGTGAAGGAAATGATGAGTTAAATGGAGACGGCGGAAGTATTAATCCTGTTAATCAAGGTGATGACTACTTAGATGGTGGTGCTGGCGATGATAGTTTAAATGGTGGTGGAGGAAGTGATTCGTTAATTGGTGGTGAAGGTGACGATAAACTTTATGGTGATTCCTCTGGAATTGATGGGCAATACATGGGAGATGATTTTCTCGATGGAGGCATAGGCAACGATTTACTTGTTGGGTCAGGAGGAAACGACATCCTAGTAGGTGGGGCGGGTGACGATAAACTTTATGGTGATTCTTCTGGAACCGATGAAGAGTATATGGGAGATGATGTTCTTGATGGAGGTGCAGGGAATGATCTTCTTGTTGGATCAGGTGGTAACGATACCCTCATTGGTGGAGCGGGTAATGATAATTTACATGGTGACTCTTCAAATATGAGTGAATTAAGCCAAGGTAATGATATTCTTGATGGTGGAGCAGGAGATGATATTTTAAAAGGCTATGGCGGCAACGATACTTTATTGGGCGGTGATGGGAATGATTTTCTTTATGGAAATAAAGGTAATGATGAACTAGTAGGCGGCGCTGGTAATGACTTTCTTTATGGCAATGAAGGAAATGATAAACTAGTAGGTGGCGCTGGTAATGATTTGCTTTATGCTGGTGAAGGTAATGATATTTTAGATGGCGGTGATGGTCTCGATATTTATGTTTATAACATTGGTAATGGAATTGATGTCATACGTGATGCTGGGGCAAATACATTACGCTTTGGTCTCGGTATTGGACCGAATAGTATTTCACTTGCTCTAGGTTCTCTAAAAATTAATGTTGGTACAGTTGGTGATGAAATTCACATTGAAGGCTTTGATTCAGATAACCCATACGATAATATTGCAATTAATCGCTTTGAATTTTCCGACGGCTTAGTTCTAACCTATGAGCAACTTCTTGAGCTTGGTTTTGATTTAAATGGTACAAGTGGTAATGACACAATTTACGGTACTGTTTTAGAAGATCGTATTAATGGTTATGCCGGTAACGATACCATTATCGCTAAAGCGGGTAATGACACCATTGATGGTGGGTTGGGCGCTGATACTATGTACGGTAACAGTGGTGATGATACTTATATTGTTGACGATGCTGGTGATCAAGTTATAGAAGTTATCGATGAAGGTCACGACAAAGTAGAATCAACTATTTCATATTCTTTGTCTGATAATGTAGAAGACTTAACTTTAATTGGTGCAGCTACTATAGATGGAACAGGCAACGACCTTGATAATTTAATTGAAGGAAATGATGCCTCTAATATTATATTGGGTGCTGCTGGAGATGATACGTTATTGGGTAATGCCGGTGATGATACTTTAATAGGTGGCGCTGGATCTGATTATCTTGAAGGTGGCACTGGTGACGATAACCTTAGTGGTGGTGCTGATAACGATAACCTTAGTGGTGGATTTGGTAATGACGTCATGGAAGGTGGTCAGGGAGATGACTATCTTAATGGATATTATGGCAATGATGTTCTAACGGGTAATGAGGGAGATGATAGCCTTATAGCTGGAGATGGAAATGATATCCTCGACGGAGGCACTGGCGCCGATTACATGGCGGGTGAAAATGGTGATGATACATATTTTGTTGATAACGAAAATGACAGAGTTATCGAACGAAGTGATAGATATTCTACTGCTGGTGCTAGTAATGACACTGTTAATGCTTCCGTTAGTTACCAAGCCAGTTATTATATTGAAAATATAAATTTACAGGGTAATGAGTCAATTAATGCCTATGGTTATTTGCATACAAAAAACATCCAGGGTAATAGTGCTGATAATGATCTCTTTGCCTACCGTTTGAATGGTTATGTCGATAATCTTCCGTATAGTAATATTTGGATTGACACAACGCCATCTTCAGGTTCGCAAGAACGTATATTAGATCGAACTGCAAAAGCCATTGATGATGGTGATGTTTCTATTGAGTACAATACAAGAAATTTTGTAACACTAACTGCTGCTGAAGGTGTGACCTTAACTGGTGGTGCTGGTAATGACCGTTTATTTGGCGACCTTGATAATGATACATTACTCGGTGGTGCAGGTAATGACTTGTTATATGGCTTTGGTGGCAGTGATTTTATGGCTGGTGGTACAGGAGATGACACTTATGTTGTTGATTACCATGTTCAACTAGGTTTTGGTGCAGGTGACTTATTTGTTTCATATGATAATTATGGTGTTGACACTCTAGTAGAAAATAGCAATGAAGGTGTTGATACAGTTATAGCCAATACTGACTGGACTCTGGCAACTAACTTTGAAAACCTTATATTGTCAAACGGTAGTACACCTTTTGATCAAGATATCATATTTTATAATAATTCGGGTTACAACAAGCAACCTGTATACGGCATTGGTAATAGTGTTGATAACGTTATTACGGGCAATGAATATAATAATGTTCTTGAAGGTCTTGCTGGTGACGATACTATTTATGGTGGTTATGGTAATGACAGATTAGATGGTGGCACCGGTATTGATGTTATGTACGGTGAACAAGGCTCAGACACCTATGTTGTTGATGACGCCAATGATCAGGTTATTGAAAATTTGGGAGATGGTACAGATAGAGTTGAAACCCATTTAAGTTATACCCTGGGTGACAATGTAGAGGACTTAATTTTAACCGGTTCGAATGATGTTTCTGGAACGGGTAATGAACTAAATAATTACATTCTTGGTAACTCTGCTAACAACGTATTATCTGGCCTTGTCGGAGATGATTATATTTCTGGGCAAGATGGCCAAGATGTTATTGATGGTGGAAATGGTAATGACTCACTCTATGGCGGAAATGGTGACGATCAACTAACAGGTGGTTCAGGAAACGATTTACTCGAAGGTGGTTCGGGTACAGATACTATGGATGGTGGAAATGGTGATGATCAATATTATGTAGATACGATAACAGACGTGACTTTAGAAGGTGTTAACCAGGGGTTTGATACGGTTTACAGTACTTCTGATCATACTTTGGGTGCCAATATTGAAGATCTTTATTTACAAGGAGCAGCAGTAACAGGAATTGGTAACGCAGAAAATAATCGTATTGAAGGTAATAACAATAATAATAATATTGCCGGTGCAGCCGGTGATGATGTTCTTCTTGGTTTCTCTGGTGATGACAGTATAAATGGTGGAACAGGTAATGATGTAATCGATGGTGGTTCTGGTATAGATACCATGCTTGGCGGTACAGGTAATGATCATTATATTGTTGATAATACTAACGACGTAATTATAGAAAATGTTAACGAAGGAATCGATAGTGTTGAATCAACGCGCAGTTATACCCTCGCTCAAAATGTTGAAAACCTCACAATAACGGGTACTGGATTATTGAATGCAACCGGTAATGATAGTGACAATATTATTATAGGTAATGATGAACGTAACGTTATTACTGGCTTAGGTGGAAATGATAATCTTGATGGAAAATCAGGGAATGATGATCTTCTTGGTGGTACTGGTGACGATATATTATATGGTGGTAGCGAGAGCCTTTATGTCGACTCAGGTAGTGGTAGTGGTGGTTATGGTGGTGATCCGGTTTATCTTGTTAACGAAAATAATGACTACTTAAATGGCGGTGAAGGTAACGATTCACTTGATGGTGGCAGTGGTGATGACATTTTAGAAGGTGGTTTAGGAAACGACTACTTATATGGTGGTAGTGATCCCACTATGGATGAAATTTTACAGTTAGTTACTACATATGAAGAACAAAATCCTGACATAGGTAATTATTACGATAGCGGTGAGGGTTATGGTGGTGGAGGTTTACCGACAGGTGTCCCTGACGTAACACAAATTCTGACTAATAACGACACCCTTGATGGTGGTGCGGGTGACGACACGCTTGATGGTGGTAGTGGCAATGACACTTTAATGGGTGGTGAAGGAGATGATGTACTCTATGGCGGTGATGATCCCTCTCCATTCTCTATTATGGCTGAAGCCCATGGTTATAGTAATGGCCAATACCCTGGATACTATGATAGTGGTGAAGGTTATGGAAGTTACGGTGGTTACGGCGGCGCATCGATTGATATAGCGACGATTGTTCCAAATAATGATTTCCTTGATGGTGGTGCGGGTGACGATCAACTTGATGGTGGTAGCGGCAATGATACTTTGCTCGGTGGTGAAGGCATTGATAATTTAGTTGGTGGCACGGGTGATGATTCACTTGATGGTGGTTTAGGTATTGATACTCTAGCCGGCGGTGAAGGTAATGATGTTTATTATGTTGATGGTTATTCTGAAACTGTCACTGTACCGGGTGATCCCGGAACCGATCCTGGAACTGATCCAGGTAACGGCGGGACGGATCCAGGAAGTGAAAACTGCGATGATTGTAATAATAAAGATCTCTTTAGTCAGATTGAATTAGATGATGATCACCATGATCATCGTAAAGGCAACGAAGGTGTCGGTAATGGTGAAGATGCACCACCACCAGGACATGATGAAAACTATAACGATGGTGAAGGGACTTCTCCGGGTAATCCAGGCCATAAGGATAAAAACGAGCCTGGTGGTGATAATAACCATAATGAGTATGAAGATGAAAATCATCTTGAAATGTCAGATAGTAGTGATGACGATGATCATGAAGATAATGAAAGTAGTGACGAGCATGACAATGAACATGTCTGTGAAACAGGAACGACAACGGGTACAGGGGATACTACTAATGGTGGTACAACAGGTGGTACGGGTGGTACAGAACCTGTTACTCAAACGATTTGGCATACTGATACCGTAACTGAAAATGCCGGTGAAGGTTATGATCGTGTTTATAGCTCTGCAACGTTTGATTTAACTGAAAATATTGAAGAACTGCATTTAACTGGTACAGCTGCAATCGATGGTACGGGTAATAGCAGTAACAATATTATCACAGGTAATGATGCTGCTAACCGCTTAGACGGTGGAGTTGGATCAGATACCTTAATTGGTGGTTTAGGTGATGATACTTATGTTGTTGATAGCATGGGTGATCAACTTATTGAAAACAGCAATGCCGGTAATGATACGGTTGAATCTCTCATTAGTTATTCAATTGCGAATAACTTAAACCTTGAAAACCTCAAACTCATTGGAGCTGAACATATCAATGCTACCGGTAATGAAGGCAATAACTTGTTAACCGGTAACGATGGTGATAACAGTTTATTTGGTGGAGCAGGTGATGACACTTTAACCGGTGGATTGGGTAATGACATCCTGGCTGGCGGTGAAGGTAACGATACGTATATTGTCTATAGTGATCAGGGGGTTGATATTATTGATGATACTCAGGGTATTAACAACGTGATCTTTGCGGATGGTTTACTGTTTGATAATGTTGTTGCTCGTCAAACAACGGCCAATGGTTTAACCCGTGTTAGCGTTCGTCTTGCCGATCAATACGGTAATGAGCTCGCAGATCAAGGGTTTGATTTCACTTTAAATGCTGATGGAAGTTCTCCAATATCAAACTTCACTTTTAATGATAGTTCACAGCTTGTACTTGACGATTTACTTATAACCCAGGAAACCTACACCGGCACGAAGAAAGATGATCAGATTTTTACTGATCGCAACGATGACACCATTTATGCAGGTAAAGGTGATGATCTGGTTCATTCAGGTGCAGGTAATGATCTTTTGTTTGGTGAGCGTGGCGATGATATTTTGTTTGCCGCAGCCGGTAATGATCAACTCTTTGGTGGTGATGGAGAAGATACGCTTTATGGCAGCTTTGGTATTGATGCTTTATACGGTGGTGAAGAAGAAGATACAATCTTTGGTGGTTCGGGTAATGATCTGTTAATGGGTGGCGAAGATGAAGATGAGCTGATCGGTGGTTCAGGTAATGATCTTCTTGCAGGTGGCCAAGGTGATGATGAATATGAAATTACCTGTGATAACGATATTATTATGTATAACAAAGGTGATGGTGATGATGAAGTAGAGTTTGAAGATACCCATTTGGACTCTAATCTAACTTTATCTTTAGGTGGAGGTATTCGTCTGGATGATATCTCATTAGTTCGTGATGACGAAAATCTTGTTATACAAATTGGTGATAATGATTCAGATGATCATGATTCACATTCAAACTATAGCAAATCAGATAAAGATAATGATCGTGACAATGATCATCATAGTGACTCGAATGGTTCTATTGTTTTTGATGACTGGTATGAGGATGACTTCAGTTATGAAGGTAATCTGACATTACAGGTTATTCTGGAAGCTTCGAACCAGTTTGATGCGACTTCTGCTGATGCTATTTATAGTCATAATGTAGTTCAGTTTGATTTGAATGAATTGATCAGACAATACGAGTTACAAAACAGCAGTAATGATGATAACCCATGGAGTATTACAGATGCTCTGTTGGATGCTCATATTTCCAGTAGTGATAGTGAAGCATTAGGTGGCGATGTGGCATATAAATATGGTTTGGGTCAGACGGAAATGTTTGATTCATCATTGGTCGTAAGTACTTTATCTAATCAAAAGTTTGGCAATACAGCTCAAACGATTAGTAATTCATAAATATTAACTTTTGAGTGTAATGTAGTCATCTCATGGTAATAAAGAAAGAAACTAAAGAACAACTTCAGGAGAAGAATTTTTCTCCTCGTCTTCTGGAGGTTGTCAATACACCGCCATTACCTTTGCCCCGGATAATGTTGTATGTCTTATTGGTTTTACTGTTTTTACTCGTTATTTGGTCAATATTTGGACAGCTTGATATTGTTGCCCGTGCTCAGGGTAAACTTGTTCCGCAAACCAGAATCAAAATTGCTCAACCTTTTGAAGGAGGTCGTATTTCCAAAATTTTGGTGAAAGACGGCGACCTGGTAAAAGCAGGGCAGTCAATTATGTTGATGGATACACAACTTTCTGAGGCGGATACAGAAAAGTTGCGTGTTGAATTAGCTTCATCAAAAATCATGCTACGCAGTATCAATGCAGAATTAGAAGGTGAAAAGTTTATTCAAGCAGTAGATGACAAGCCTCAACTGTTCAAACATGTTCATGAAAAATATGAAGCTCGGCGTAAATCGTATTTACATACTGTTACGCAACAAACTGCCATTCTTAATAAAAGCAAGCAAGAGCTTTCTGCATCAAATGAAATATATGAAAAGTTAAAACAAACCTTGCCTATTCATCAGCAGAATGAAAAAAATATTATAAAACTGGGTAAAAAAGGCTACGTTTCAAAATTAGATGTTCTTGAAAAACAACGTATTCGTATTGAAGCTGAACGTGATGTGCAAGCTCAAAAATATACTATGCAGGCTGCTCAGGAACGGATTAAGGAAACGCAGGCTAAATTAGATGAATTAAAGTCACAATATAAAAATCAATTACTCGATGAACAAATTACACTTAAAAACCGGGTAGAGCAATTAGATCAGGATTGGTTAAAGCAAGAATATCGTAATCGACTAATGAAAATCAAAGCGCCTCAAGATGGCTTTATTAAGGATATTGCAACGAATACTGAAGGAACTGTTGTCCCGGCAGGTACGGTATTAATGAACATTGTACCTGTAAATGAACCACTGCTCGCTGAAGTTTATGTTAGTAATCAGGATGTGGGTTTTATTAGTGCGGGTCAAAAAACACGCATTAAGCTGATGAGTTATCAGTTTCAGAAGTACGGCATGATTGATGGTGAAGTAGATTATATTAGCGCTGATGCCAATATCACGAACGGCTCAGGTTCTGGAAATAATCAGGACGGAGGGGGAGCGGGTTATAAAACTGTGATTTCTTTAAGTAAGCAATATTTAGAACGTGAAAATAAAAAGTTTTTATTACGCCCGGGTATGCAAGTGACGGCTGAAATTAAATTGGGTACACGAACAGTCCTGGAATATATATTGTCACCTATTCAGAAAACAATCAGCGAGGCAGGGATGGAACAATAACAACGTTTTATTCTCTGAATCTACCAGGATACAACCATATCTTTTATCTCTTAAGTTGGATATTCTAATAGTATTCTTTTTTTAATAATCAAAATTTGATAATGGAATGAATATATTATGTGTGATTTTTTTACTTTTAATTCTATTATTCCTTACAAGTTTAGATATGCACTTGTTTTTTTTATAAGCATATACACTTGTCAGGTATCGGCAGATGATTTGGCTACAATTTATGATCTGGCATTAAGTAATGATCCGCAATATCAGGCAGCAGTAGCTGAATTCAATGCTGAGCAGGAAAGTAAGGTGCAAAGTCGATCCGTATTGTTACCACAGCTCAATATATCAGGCTATGTTTCTAATATCGAACAAGACATTACGGGCGGGATTTTTCCGGGTGATAAAAAATATGATAGTACGGGTTATAGTGTAACACTAACTCAATCAATTTATCAGAGAGAGAACTTTGTTGGTCTGGATCAGGCAAACGCAAGAGTGAACGAAGCTAAAGCCCTACTTGATGATGTAAAGCATGCCTTACTCCTTAGGGTGGCGACGCAATATTTTGCAGTACTTGCAGCAAAGGATAATTTGATTTTTTCCCAGGCAGAAAATAAAGCCATTAGTGAACAGTTAATACAGTCAGAGCAGCGGTTTAATGTCGGGTTATCGAAAATAACAGATGTTCATGAAGCCAGAGCCCGATATGATCAAACCGTGGCCAGTGAAATAGAGGCAAAAAATATACTCGCTATTAGTCGAGAAGCCGTGCATGAAATAACGGGTAAAGAACATACTGATTTTTCTCGCTTAATCAAAGACCATCCTTTAGTAGAGCCTGAACCTTCTGATATTGAACAATGGATCAAGAGGGCATTAATTGAAAATGCAATTCTACGCAAGGCTAAAAAAACGGTCGATATTGCACGACATGAAATTAGCAAGAATAGTGCGGGTCATTATCCTAGTCTGGATTTAGTTGCAAAATATAGTAATGATGAAGTCGGAGAGGGTTCAATTAATCCTAACAAAAGTGAAGAGACGAGTGTAACTCTTCAACTAAATATTCCGTTATATCAGGGTGGAGTAGTTAGCTCTCGTACACGAGCCGCTTCTTATCGGCTACAACGAGCTAAAGAATTATTGGAAAAACAAAGACGGGCAACCATACGTCAAACGCGAACGGCTTATTTAAGTGTCGTTGCAAACATTAGCCAGGTAAAAGCATTAAAGCAGGCTTTGGCCTCTACACAAATTGCGCTTGAAGCCACTCAAGCTGGCTTTGAGGTAGGTGTTAGAACAGGTGTTGATGTATTAAATTCACAACGTGAACTTTACAGGGCAAGCCGTGATTATTCTCGCTCACGTTATGACTATATTCTGCAAACTTTACAGTTAAAATATGCTTCTGGTACGCTGTCGAAAAATGATATTTTGAATATTAATCGTTGGTTAAAATAAACTTTCTACATATTAAGAAAGGCTCTGGCATACGGAATCTGAGCATTTTTATAAGCTCTATGATATGAAAGCATATGAGGAAGTAGATTGCTTAGATCCACTTAGAGAGTCTCCGTATTCATTTCTAGCTGAACAATTTAAAACATCATATTTTTGGTGAAATTTTCCGAATAACAGATTTTAAGTTGTTGATAATCAATGCAATTATATTTAGTTTTTGTTCGGGAAAATGCAGCTATCTCACTGATATATATAGGGTATTTATCTGATTGTGATTCCGGTCGTCGCGGGTTCGAGCCCCGTCAGCCACCCCATATAAATTGATAACTCAGGGCTAATATAGATTAGCCCTTTTTTATTTTCAAATATTGTCTTTTTTCTAAATAACCACGATTTGTACTTGATGAAATTCAGTAATCAATTCCTACGTAATAATATCAATGACAGAGGAGAATCATTAAAGCACAGTGTCTGCATAACCTGTTTGCTTTAATTATTTTCACATTTTGTATTGTTGACGGGCAGTTTAATAGTAAACGTACTTCCCTGGCCAAAAACGCTTTCTACAGAAATAATTCCATCCATGTTTTCTATAAAGTATTTACTGATAGCCAGCCCAAGCCCTGTTCCACCATAGAGACGTGTTGTGGAATTAGTTGCCTGAGTAAAAGAATTAAATAATGTCCCAATTTTATCTTTTTCGATACCGATTCCTGAATCGGTCACTTTAAAGAATATCCATTCTTCATTGTTAGTCGTTTGCTGGAATATATTAATATCGATTGTTCCATTTTCTGTAAACTTGCATGCATTGCTTACAAGATTGTATAAGGCCTGTTTTAATTTCACCTCATCTGTACATAATTTTGTAATTTTTTCTTCGCAATTGATGGTGAAGGTGTTATAGCTTTTTATAACAGTGGGCATGAATGTAGCTGTAATATTTTCCATTAAATCATTTATATTTATAACCTGATAGTCAAAGTCAATTTTATCGGCTTCAATTTTTGAAAAGTCCAGTATGGAATTAATTAAAGATAAAAGGTGATTCCCTGCGTTACTGATTTTCGTTAAGTCTTTACTGTTGTGATTCGCATCAAGATCTGAAGCTTCTTCTTTTAATAATTCACTGTAACCAATTATTGCATTCAATGGAGTGCGTAACTCATGACTCATGTTGGCTAAAAATAAACTTTTGGATTTGTTTGCAACATCAGCTTCTTGTCTTGCCTGATGTATTAAGGCAAGCAGCTGATTAAGATGTAAAGGCATAATAATTAAACACAACAATAAAAATGAAGTTTCTATGGGGTGTTCATAAAAATCACCAAAATAAAGCACAACCAGTAAATATGAAGTAAATGAAAAAGCTTGTACGGTATAAAGTAAATAACGGCCAAAGCGAATGGCCTGGCTAATCAATACCCATAAGTAGAGTATAAAAAAGGGTGAGGTGCTATCTCCGGTAAAGATGATGCCCAGTGAAATATATATAATATCAATGACTGCAGAGCTATAGAGTCGCCAACGTACGTTTGGCCAGCGATAAACACTAAATACAACAATAAGGCTGTATAAAAAAAACAGACCACCATAGAGTAAAAAGTTTTGAATTGAAATGTGGTAATAATCAAAATGCAAGCCAATAGCAAAAAACGCTAAGCCCCATGTTAGAACGGCTACGCGAACTAAAGACTGTTGTAATTCAGTACTTAAAGAGTCTACAAGTGATTTAAGTTTGTTAATATTCATGGTTATATAATTAGTGTTTTTTCAGTGCTCGTTCACTAATCTAAATTACCAGTTTTAGCTTGCAGAATATTTTTGCCATACATTATTTGTTTGAAGGGTTTGTTGCTATAGCGCCAAATTTTAATGGCTTCGTAAATAAATATACTGGTAAAACTTACGGTTAACCATACGACTACCGCTTCCAGGGGAAGATTGTTCCAGGGCTTAATATAGATACCCATCATAGCGTCTGAATTATATCCCCACCAGCCATAGGGAAGTGCCAGTGTCACTTCCCACATTAAACTAATCAGTAGCATGGTGGTGCAGGTAAAACTCACCGCGCGCCAATTAACAAACGTTTTAACCGTTGGATAAAGTCCAACGGCGGGAATGATGGCAGCAAAAATCAAGTAAGTAAAATACCAGGGGAAGCCCTGGTTGTTTACAGCGAAAATATTTTTATAACCGATTGCTGCAAGCAATAGCATGGCGCCAATGAGCAAGGAATACGGATGGAACTGAATGATTCGTACTATATTTCGAGTGGCCGTTGTGTAGTCTGCCTCATTATATGCTCTTAACCAATATTCATCACACCATACATATAGAAATAAAACGAGTGTAAAGCCAAAAATGTAGAATACAAATTCTTCAATTGGTACCGTTCCTCCCAGCACCGGTACCTGAATACCTAATGTCGCAGCTTCATTGGCGAAATTAAAATAGGTGCTACCAAACAATATATCCAACACGATACCTGCTGGTATTAAAATGAGAAGGGTCAATTTGACAGCTGTTTTTGGGATACCACCAATATCCGGGTGACGAAAAAACCATAAACCTAATACACTAACTGGTAAAACAAAAAGTGCCAGACTAATGCTATAGCCTAGAGGGCTGGGGTTAGTGCTGGTCATTATTAATTTGTTGGCATCTATTACGCTAAGAAGTGTAAATGTAGCTGGAATTATTAATAATAGAATCGTATAAAACACGGTTGCTATCGCATTGTTTTTATTGATAATCATAAAACAGCCTCAGACTTATAAGATTTGTTTTTTTTATATGCTTGCTAAGTAATGGGGGTGATTATTACATGTTACATTTTTTCGGCAGTAAAATCTTTTATTATTGCTAGTGATATATTTATTATGGTATTAAAATTGACTCATAACAATGAGACTAATTTTGTTTTAAAACATTATTGTTTTTGAAGTGCTTCATTAATATAAACTGCAATTGATTTCATTTCAGCTTTTGATAAAACACTCTTCCAGGCAGGCATAGTTGACCCTGTAAGCCCATTTTCAATGACATAAATCAGGCTATCTTTTTGCTTGATTTCGAGATTTGATTTAGTCAAATCTCGAGGGTGTGGTTGCAGAAATGCTTCGATCCAGTTGCGTCCCGTTCCATCTTTGGCATGACAAAAGGCGCAATTTTCAAGGTATAGTTTTTTGCCTTTTTTTCCTTCCTGAGATAACTGTGTCCAGTTTGATAACTCCGGTAGCAAAAGAAAAGGCATTTGCGTACCGTTGATGATTTGGCCATCCATTGGCTTTGGTTTGCAAAACCAGCCATGGCTGTCTTGTTACGGCCTTGCTTTACAATATGCAGCGTTTCTTTACGCCCAGGTTGATTGATGTGAAATCACGTGGTTGTGGTTTGAGATAGGTACTGGCAAGAGTTTTTGCATCACCTGAATAACCGTGGCAAAAATAACAACGGAAATTATATATTGCTCGTTCGCGTTTATGTTTATCCTGATTGAGCCCTGAATTTTTCTCTGTTGTGTCAGCCTGCACATAACTCACAGGTAAGTTTGTGAATAAAAATACACAGGCAAAATGTTTTAATAACGACATTGTTGTTATAAAACAGGTTGTATTTTATGTGGCTGGTTTATTTGGATATGAATTTACTAAATACATATTCACTGATATCTGCGATTTCTTGTGGTTAAGTACTGTTTTCCAGGCGGGCATTTCTGTTCCTTGTTTTCCTAAAGAAATTGATTTGAAAAGTGCCGGACGGTTAAGAGGAAACCATGCACCCCAAATCAAATAGTTTGCTGTTTTAGTGAAATGGTATTAAAAGTTTTGCTACAAATAAATAATTCTATATCCCATTTCTTCCCATAACCGAGAGCATCGCCCTTTAATGTTCTTGAATATGAGAAGGAATGTTAGTTTATCATAATAAAAACAATAGCTTAGCCTTATGGCATATATGATGCATCCATGACATTATCGCATTCTTATATATAACGCCACATCAGATAAAGGGCTAAAGTGTAATGGACTACTACCATCGATGGCTTACTTGCCATAGATATTGTTTAGTAATTTCTATAGTGATGATTGCTATCGGGTCTGGACTTGTCTACGCGGATGGTTGGGATCCTGCCAGTAAAGCACCGAATACTGGAGGCATCATTAACACTCGCCACAACATGACAATGAGTTACCTGGGCGGGGCTTCAGTAAATATGAATTCCAGTCGCAATGATTACGGTGAGGTCTGTGTTTATTGCCATACTCCTCACGGAGGCAATAGCACCATTAATGCGCCATTGTGGAATCGAACCAACCTTAATACGTCATACACTTTGTACAATAAAACATTAACTTCGGGTCAGACTCCAACACAGCCGGGTGTAAATTCTGTTGTATGTCTGTCCTGTCATGACGGCACGGTAGGAATAGACTCGGTGATTAATATGCCTAACCGTCTGAGTCTGGCTACTTCATACAATCAAGTGCAGGAAACTGCACAGGATAATGCTTTTCTTGATACCTGGCCGGATAATAATCCGACCCTGCATGCCGCAATACCTGACTGTATGTTATGTCATAATGCGGACAATCCCTTTGCACCTGACTTCTCGGCGTTTAAGATCGATACGGATCTGCGTAACGATCATCCTGTTGGTGTATTGTTACCTAACACTGCGCTATACGACTTCAATCAGCCTAATGGTATTAGCAGTGGTCTCAGATTTTATGACACTAATGGCAATGCGCGCGCCGATAGCGGCGAACTCCGTTTCTATGACTCGGGAGATGGTTTCGAAGTTGAATGCGCCTCTTGTCACAATCCGCATGGTACTCCTGTCTCCGGTAGTAGTGGGGGTGCATTAATTCCGTCGTTCATGCGGGTAAACGATCAATCAGTACTTTGCCTGACCTGCCATGCTAAATGAGCTAACAGTGTATTCATAGGTATTTCAGAGTTAGGGTTGTGGTTTGATGCCAAATTCGCGCATGATAGCTTTACCTTTTTTCTCATCTAAACGCCTGATTACCTCCACCTTTCTAAAAAGCTGATCAACTATATAAATGCGGCCCGTTTCATCCACAGTGACACCGGCTATAAGCCCATAATGGCCTGGTTTATCAATTGATCCTCCTCGGCCCAACGACATTAACAACTGACCCTTGGCATTAAAGATCTGCAGATTCCCAAAATTAGCATCCGATACATAGACATTACCATCGGAATCAACTGCCAAACCACGTGGACGTGCAAAACGACCAAAACCAGAACCCACACCGCCCCAACTGTAAAGATACTTGCCCTTTGGATCGAAGGCCTGAATACGAAAGTTACCTGTGTCCAATACGTAGAGCGTACCATTTGGAGCAACTGCAGCATGAGTTGGAAGGTTGAATTTTCCGGGTGTCCTGCCACGTTCTCCGATAGTAAAAAGCTTTTCACCTTTGGAATTATAGGCCACGATGCGATGCGATGTACTATCCACCCCTCCAACATCGACTACATAGATGCGGTTACCATCACCGCTAACCGCGACATCGGTGGGTTTTACAAGGTCATCTGGCTTACCGATATGGTGTTTATAGTGGCCTCGGGAATCAAAGACCACGACACTGCGCTTTGCTGCATCTGCAACGTAATAATTATTGGCATGGTCAATTGCCACTCCCTGTGGTCTCTGCAAGCGGCCGTCACCGCTACGACCAAATATAACAACCAGTCGACGCGGAACATCGAACAGGTATACAAGCCGCATTGCACTATCACTCACAATAATGTGACCTTGATGCGCAGCAACGTCCAGGGGTTTGATCAATTTGATTTTGGCACGTTTTTGCTGCCCGGTTACAGCAGCCTTAAAACTACTGAGCTTGTTTTTATCTGCAATACTCAAGTCCGAGCGTAAGGTAAACTCATATTCGAAACGGGGTAAATCTGGAAGTGAGGGCCAAAATGGCGCACGAGTCCGTTCTTGTTTGTCCACTGTTGAACATGCCATCAAGAATGTGAAGCAGATAAAGATAGAAAACGATTTAAATATACACATAGTCCCTTGTGTTCTTTGAAGAAATATTTTAATTAATATAAAGTTTAAAATTGTATTTACGTTTAACTAACTTTAGCTGATCTCTTAAGGTCTACTCAGTTATTTTTGTTAAACGGATTAAACAATTTTTGTACAAAATAACAGAAACCGTGGAAACATAGTGACCAACTATGAAGGTTTTCTCACAATTCAGAGTGTTGTCATGAAATTGCAAGGTCAACGCGTAGTATTGATAGTAAGTTTACTATTTTTTCTAAATGCCTCATTAATATAAACTGCAATTGATTTTATTTCAGCTTTTGATAAAACACTCTTCCAGGCAGGCATAGTCGTACCTGCAAGTCCATTTTCAATGACATAAATCAGGCTATCTTTTTGCTTGATTTCGAGATTTGATTTAGTCAAATCTCGAGGGTGTGGTTCCAGAAATGCCCCAATCCAGTTGCGTCCCGTTCCATCTTTGGCATGACAAAAGGCGCAATTTTCAAGGTATAGTTTTTTGCCTTTTTTTCCTTCCTTAGATAACTCGGCAATAGCCGGTGATTGTTCGTGTTGTTGGTACACAGAGGCACCACTTATGGTATCCGTTTTAATTTTTAGAGGATTTTTTTTTAATGGGAAGGAAACCGCCATTGCTTCCCAGTGCAGACCCTCATTTTTTACTTTGCCCCGGTCATGACACGATATACAGCTTGTCAGAAATCGCTGTTTTCCACGGCGTTGTTCAACGGTTAACTGTTCCCATGGGGTGTCTAATTTGATGAGCCCGGTAGCAAATGGAAAAGCATTTACATAACGCTCATGGTTTGGCCATCCATTGGATTTGGTATGATATTGGGTATTCTTTCGTTTTGCTTGTATAAATTCACTTCGAATAAAATCGACCACCCATTCAATCTCTTGTTGCGTCAGGATATTTGCAAAACCGGCCATGCCTGTTTTATTACGGCCTTTCATTACAACATGCAGCATTTCCTTGCGTCCAAGTTGCCCTGGAAGTAATGATGTGAAATCACGCGGTTGTGGTTTGAGATAGGTACTGGCAAGTGTTTTGGCATCACCGGAGTAGCCGTGGCAAAAATAACAGCGAAAATTATATATCGCTCGTCCACGTTCATGTTTATTCAGATCGTGGTCTGAAATTTTTTCTGTTGAGTCAGCTTGCACATAACCTACAGAGAAATTTGCGAAAATTAATAAACCGGCTAAATATTTTAAGGGTGACATTGTTGTCATCGAAAAGGTTGTATTTTATCTAGCCAGTTTATTTGGAAATAAACTCACTAAACACATATTCACTGATATCAGCAATCTCCTGTTGATTGAGTACCGTTTTCCAGCTGGGCATTTCAGTTCCCTGTTTTCCTACGGAAATAGCTTTAAAAAGTGCAGGTCGGTTAAATTGATTCCTTGCCTGGGAGTGTGTGAAATTTAAAGGCCGGGGGAATATAAAATAGGCACGTGGGCCTTCTCCATCACCTTTGACACCATGGCAAGTAGAACAATTTTGGAGATAAAAAGCGTGTCCTTTTACTCGATCACCTTTTAATCCATTAGGCATGATCGAACTCATATCAGCTGAAGTTTTCTTAGTTTGATTCCCATTATTGAGAGTCTTTTGCCGGTGCACGACTCCCATTTTTGAGAAATATTCAGCTGCAAGTTGAGATTTATGTCGTGTTGATTGTTTAGTTGAAACATTATTTTTCATTTTTTCATCAGTTAACATGAAGTTGTTTCGAATATAGTCAACGGTAGACTGAATTTCTTGATCACTCAGCTGGCTGCTGAAGCTGACCATAGCTGTTCCCGGGACACCATGTGTGACCGAGGCAATCATACGTTCACGAGACAGCTCAGAATTGACATGAGTGATGGTAAAGTTGCGTGGAGGAGTACGTAACAGGTTACCACCCCAGACTGCACCTGCACCTTTATCACCATGACATACGGAGCAATTATCATGGAATAAATCAGCAGCTGTTGTTTTTGTCTCAGTATCGGCAAACACCGTGGGTATATAACCTGACGTGAGCATGGTAAATAGAATACAAAAAACGGGTAAATATTTTTTATTAATCAGTGTCATTACAAATCACCATTTTATTTTGTTACAGTATCTGTGAGTTCTGAGTTTTATATAGCAATAACAGTGCCACTGATAAAGTTGAAACAATGGTTGATATTGTACGCGCATATTTAATCATCAGACAAGAAGCAATTTCTCGTAATTTGTTGGCATTATTTTTGCTGGTATAGTTACGAATTACGATAGTAAATTAATAGTGAGCAATCAAATAGTGGTTACCATTTCATGATCAATAAAAGAATTACCTGTTTCCAACAATATTTTTATCTGTTGATAACATTCAGTCTATTTTTGGCTTTTGTTATGCTGAGTGGTTGTACGTCTACACCTGGGCGGGATATAAAGGCAAAACCAATACCGGTTTTTCCACCTCCACCTGAAAAGGCACGATTCAAATATGTGCGCAGTTTATATTCCAGTCTGGATGTAGCAGCAGAAGATTCTATAAGTAGTTTTCGTCGAATGGTTACTGGTGAGCAGAAAAGAGGAAAAGGCCTGGCAAAACCTTTTGATGTTAAGGTATTCCAGGATCGAGTATATGTTAGTGATACCGTTCATCGAAGTGTGATGGTATTTGATATCAAGGGTAAGCGTTTTTTTGAGATTGGAAAGAAAGACCCGGGGCTATTGTATTTACCGCTTGGCCTGGCGATTGATGATCAGGGTTTAATATATGTTTGTGATGCTACAGCAAAGCGTATTGTTGTGTATGACAGGGATGGAAATTATCTGCGTGTTATTGGTGGAAAATCCTATTTTAGTCGTCCTGCAGGCATAACTGTTGATAGTAGCGGTAGCCGTTTGTATGTGGTTGATACGGGAGGTGTTACTGTTAAAAAACACAGGGTGCAGGTATTTGATGCCAAGACAGGAAAATTCATCAGGTCAATTTCCAAACGTGGCAGTGCTGATGGAGAATTAAACCTGCCTCGTGATATTGTCATAACCAAAGATGGAGATCTCTATGTTGTTGATGGGGGTAATTTTCGTATCCAGGTATTTGGCAAGGATGGAAAGTTTAAGTTTGGATTTGGTGATGTTGGCAGGCGGTCAGGGCAATTTTCCAGGCCCAAGGGAATAAGTGCTGATAAACAAGGCAATATTTATATTGTTGATGCTGCATTTGGAAATATACAGCTCTTTACACCCAAAGGTAAATTGCTGATGGTCATGGGTACACGAGGTAATACTGATGCTCCTGCCAGGTATATGTTGCCCGCGGGAGTTGATGTAGATGAAAATGGTCGAGTTTATGTAGTAGATCAATTTTTTCGTAAGGTTGACATTTATCAGCCTGTTTTAGGATTGGAAGAAAAGGACTCAATTCCTGACAATTCTGTTAAATCTAAAAAGTAAATAACATTTATTTTTTGTGACTTTTGTCTATACTTAAACATTAATTAACATTAATTAACATTAATTAACATTAATTAACATTACTTAACCTTTGCTAGTTAAGGTTATTAAAGTTTTTTGAGTCTCATTAAAGAGAAAAATTAAATACTCTCATTCTCAAAGACGGGAAGTAAAATCATTAAAATTGTAACAAAATCAACAACATAAGAAATGGCACATATTCTGCAACATATTTAAAGTAGGAAAAAATACTTTTAATTGGGGAGGAAACTAATAATGATTAATTCAACTGTGATAGGTACCCGAAATGCGGGACTCCTGTTGACCTGTTTAATAATGCTGGCAACACCATTTGCAAATGCGGCTGTTGTCAATACCAAACATAACTTAAGTTCAACAGGTACTGGGCCAAATACACTGAGTTCAACAGGTTCTGTTTGTGTTTTTTGTCACACACCACATGGCGCTGATACATCTGCTGCAGTACCTTTATGGAACCGGGTATTGCCTGATCCAGCTTCATTTACTACCTATGATTCGCTGGGCACGACAAGTCTTGATGGTTCAGTAGCACCTGTTGGATCAGTCTCAATTGCCTGTCTTTCCTGTCATGATGGTACCCAGGCTATGAATGTAATGATTAATGCACCAGGTTCTGCTGGTTATAATCCCGCGGGTTCCTTGTTTGCTGGTACTTGGACAGGTGCCGCAGACACTGCAACACCTCAAGGTTCATTAAATTATGGTGGAAATAATATTGTAAACATTGGTACTGATCTGACTAACGATCATCCTATTGGTATTCAATATGGTGGTGGTGGATTGACCAGTACAGTGCCTGCCGGAACAACTGCTGATGTAGATTTTGTTGCACCTAACTACGCTATTATAGGTGGACAGACTGTTTGGTGGCTGGATACAACGGGTGGAACAACGTCAAGAGAAAAGACAGATCTGCAATTGTATACTCGTAATGATCTAGGTAGTAATGAACCATTCGTTGAATGTGCAAGTTGCCATAACCCACATACTTCGAATGCAACCTTCCTGCGTATTTCCAATTCAGGTAGTGCTGTGTGTCTGGCATGCCATGTTAAGTAAAGATAATGCACATGGTAGTTATTAGACTATCTGAAAGGTAAAAAATAAAGGGACTGTTTTTAAAATAACAGTCCCTTTGTTTAATTGATTTAAAAAATATTAAAGGCCAATGTAATGCGAAGAATATTCATTAAAAGATCAAGCTGCTTTCAACAAAGGACATTATTTTCAGCGTACTTTATATGTCTATTGAGTGTAACGGGATTGGCCAATGCAAAAATGGAATACCAAACCATGGAAGCTTCGGTTTTCGCCAAGTTGGGTAAACAGGTTATCACAGTCAATGATTATAATAATGCATTTCAGACTGCTGTTCGTACAAAGACTTATCATGGAAAAATACCACAACAAGAACTGGATACGGTCAAACGTAATGTAGGCCGCTCATTAATTGCGCGAGCATTATTATTAAGTGAGTCCAAACGACGTAATCTTAAACCAGATAGTAAGTGGGTAAGCGGTATCCTGAATAAATATCAGGAACGAAATGCTAAAAAAGCCGATTGGCAGGAAAAACGCAAGACAATTTTACCAAGGTTAAAGCAACACTTTGAAGAAGAAAGTCTGATTCGAAATTTACATACTAAAGTCACAGGGTTGAAAAAACCTACTACCAGAGAAATTAGAAAATACTACCAGCAACATCAGGGTAAATTTACACAACCCGCACGCTATCGTGTCTCTGTCATATTATTAAAGGTCGAACCATCCTTACCGTCATCTGTATGGGAAGCAGCGAATGAGGAAGCAGAACGTCTTTTGAAGCGGTTGAAAGCAGGTAAGGACTTCTCTGAATTAGCCAGGTTACATTCAGCAGATTCTTCTTCCACGAAGGGAGGTGACATGGGGTATTTACATAAGGGAATGTTGGCTCCACCGGTCCAAAAAGTCATCGACACAATGAAAATTGGAGATGTCTCCAAGCCTATTACCATATTACAGGGAGTAGGTATTTTTCGCCTGGATGATAAAGAAGATGCCAAGTTAAGTTCCTTTAAAGTAGTTCGTGATCGGGCTGCAGAATTATACTTGCGTGATAAACGTGGACAAGTATGGAAGGGACTTATTGACAAGCTTTGGGAAGCAGCATTAATTAAGGTAAATAAAGAACACTCATCGCTTCTGGCTCTGCAGCAAAAACTAGGTAAGGAGTAGAGGCATAAATAAACTATGCGGGATATAATATAGTATTAAATAATGAATAATAATGTAGTTAAATTTAAAGGTGTTAAGAAGTATGAGGCATTTACCAATACCAAACGTTGGTGTTTGCCCACTCGTATGCATAGTCATATTGTTTGGAGTGGGAGTACCGCTGAAGGTATTAGCCACTGATCATATTCCTGTTAAGGTCACGGGCGATCTGACCTATGAATATCGGCAAGAGAGTGAAGAAACTGGTCCGGATGTTATGCAACATTTAACCAGCCTGAACGTGAATGCACATAGTTATATTTGGCAGCCATGGTTTGCACAAATAACGGGTAAGTTGAATTTAAGCTGGGATGAGATCAAGAATGAGCAAGATACAACAAACGATGAAATTGTAACGGGTGCTGTTGGCCTGTACCTTTTACCCCAAAGTCGTTTTCCGCTTGATATGAATTATGACAAAACCAATAGTCGCGTGACTGGTGATCAGATATCGCGATCTTATACCAATACCCACTATGGAGTGATGCAACGATACCGAAATCCCAGGGGCACCATGACAGCAAATATTGGATATGATCATAACAGCCAGGTATCAGATAATAACCAGGATCAGGAAGACTCCAGCGATATTATTCATTTTAATGCTAGTCAGCGTCTTGAAAAACACTTCTTTCAGTTAAATACAGACAGTAATAAGATAAAGCACAAAAATACAGATGAGTTTGTCGAACAACAAGGGTCTGTTTTACGACACAGATATAAACCGGGTTCAACATTCACAGTTGAAAATATGATAAGTGTTGTTGATAACAATGATAATACAGGCGGTCTTGACAGACAGCTTCATCATGCTCAGGCATCCTCTTATTTTTTCTGGCGTCCTCAAGCTCAATCCTACATGGTGAATGGTGGTGTGCGTTATTATGGGTTAGTTAATGAGGGTGATATTGGTTCAAGTAAAACCAATAATCTTTATGCACATACTGCCCTTAGCTACAAGATCAGTTCCAAAGTTCGTATGACAGCAAATGCTACACGTTCAGAGACGGAAACAGGCACTGCTAATAATGTCGTTGCAACACAGACAATAAACCTGTCATACAGACCACAAAGTATCCAGCTCGGTGAATATATGTATAACTGGGATACAGCGGGTGGGGTGCGAAACAGGTCAGGCGGTGAAGATGAGGGACAGCAATATACACTTCAGTTGGGCCATACTATACAGAGGAATCTTACTACTGGCTCACATTCAAATATGAATTACAACTTTAGCCAGCGAATCTCGGAAGAACTGGATAGTGTACTGGAATCACGAACACGTTTGACCCATACTGGTTCTGTAAGCTGGCAACATTCACGGTTGGGAAAAAATACCTATATAAAATTTTTAGCAACTGACTCACGCTCGCGCTACGGGCAGAAAGAAGAAATATATCAATTTGCTAATTTACAATTTTCAGGTCATATAAATTTTAAAAATAGCTCCAGTTTGAATGGTACACTTAGTATTCAGGGAGTACATCGTACGAATGGCAATACGAGTAATAAAGAACTTGATACACATTCCAGTGCTAACCTGGTATATCGCCATTATCGGGCTTTTGATGTTCCACGTTTACGCTTCACTTCTGATCTTAAATTGAATGCAGAGAGTGTATTACCTGTTGCTTTTGATGAAGATAAAACCCAAAGAAATGTTTGGGAAAATCGCCTTGACTATTCAATTGGCCGTCTTGATTTACGGTTAAGTTATCGCAAGTCAACCATTAAAAGAAATCGACATGATCTTTTAATGTTCAGGCTTAAAAGGTGGTTTGATTGATAGGCTATTGTACTGATATTTTAGTGTGAGGAAGATACAAATGATGCTGTTTGAAAATAGACAAAATAAAAGACTGCTAAATATCATGACGATTAAAATTGTCATGTTGATTGCACTTATGATGTGTACAGTCCATGAATTAAAAGCAGAATACGGTGATATTATCATTAATAATTATTCTGATGAAGCGGGTATGAATCCAGTGGTCTTTCCTCACTGGTTTCACCGCATAAGATTTCGTTGTAAGGTTTGCCACGCTGATATTGGTTTTAAATTTAAGGCCGGGGGCAACGATATAGATATGCTCAAGATCATCGACGGGCAATATTGTGGTGCCTGTCATAACGGAGAGGTCGCCTGGCCTGTAGAAAATTGTAATCTATGTCATACAGGAAAACCTGGTACACCGACCCAGGTACATGGAAGCACGCTGAATATGTTGATTAAACCAAAACATAAAAAGTCAACTAAAACAAAATCTGTAAAACCAGTTAAAGCAAAAAAGTAGAGGAGTAAACACTATGCAAAGTATAAATAAAACACTCTCTTTTCTGCTTACATTTATGTTTGTGTATTTGGCAGTTTTTGTTGTATCAGAAAAGAATAATGTCCAGGCAGCTGACCCTAACAGTTTTAATCGATTGTTAAAAACAGATAAAGTTCGTAATCCTGCTCCACCAAAAGATGGTATTCATGATGTACAAAGTGATGGTACGTATACACTGCAACCACCACTTGAAGCATTTAAAAAATTATCAAAGTCCAAGGCCGGTAATTATGTCGATTGGGTTAAGTCCTTAAAGACGAAAAAAATTCAACCGCGTTATGATAAAAATGATCCCAAGATAAAACCGATAATTATGGATCTGGATATTGTCCGTGAAGTAAAGGGCTCCATGCCTAACGTGGTATATCCACATGCACAACATACAGAATGGCTTGATTGTTCAAATTGTCATCCTGCTATTTTTATACCACAAAAAGGTGCAAATCAGATTAGTATGGCATCAATATTACTTGGTCAGCAGTGTGGGGTGTGTCACGGTAAAGTTGCATTTCCTGTAACCGCCACTACTTGTCGGGTATGTCACTCAGTGAAAAAAAAGAAAAAAGGGACAAAAAAAGTTAGCAAAAAATAAAGTATATCGACAGTTAAGAAGTAAGTGTTTTAATGTTCGAGGTAGTTCATGGTTATAAGGCAAAGATGTTTAGGCTATGTAATGGCAATTTCAGTAAGCAGTTGTCTGGTATTTTCGGTTCAATTAAACGCTGAAGAGGTTAGTAAGAATATAGTAAAGGTTGCATTAACTGGGGATGAAGCTGAAAGTAAAAAAAGAAAAAACCTTACAAATAAACTGGATTTTTTCAATAAACTTGTATATCACTCACCTAAAATCAAAGCTATAGATGAAGGTGAAAATATAATAGCTAAAGATCTTCTGGAAAAGATACGCAGTTATTATATAAAAGCAGATAATCAATTTAAACAGGGTAATCTTGATGAGACTGAAAAGCTGATTAACCAGGGTTTTTCCGAGATACCTAAAGTTTTTAAAATGGTGAAAGATAAAAAGAAGATAAGACTTGAAACAAAGCAGCTTTACCATGAAATATCCAAAAGAGTTGACAGCTTCTACCTGGCGTTTGCCGATGTGGTATCAGAAAAAGGCGTGGAAGTAGAAAAAATCCTGGATTTATCTGCAATAGAAGTACTGGTCAATCAGGCAAAAACACATGCATCAGAAAATCGTTATAACGATGCATATAAAATTATGAAAGGTGTTTCTAATCAGCTGGAAGAGGCCTTAAGTAAGGCGCGTGATAAGGAAACTCTTATTTATAAACTGGAGTTTCTTACTCCTGAAGATGAGTATCTTTATGAACTTAAACGAAATAAAAGTTATTCGCAGGTTGCAAATAATTTAATAGAGCATTACCCGCCTGAACGGGCCAGGAGATTGCCATTGGTAAGACGGTTATTTCAGAAAAACGATGAATCTATTGCTCAGGCTCTTGAATTATTTAAGTCCGGAGAAACAGAACAGGCGATAGCTAAAATAGAACAAGGCACCAAATACCTGGTCCAGGCGCTACGCATTAGTGGGCTGGCTTTATGAGTACTACTCATTGATATTGTATTTGGTCCATGGAAGAGAAATAAAACTGGAAAAGTATTGTGGTGGAAAAATTGAAAATTGATAGATTAATAAAAATAATGTTATTGTTTATTTTGACGGGCAGTCAGCTTGCTGTGGCACAAATTGAGCTGCAGAATGGTAATGGTGTTAATAACAATAAGGCAAACACTAATCGTCTTGGCTTTATTAAGAACTTGCTGAAAAATTCATCTGCTGCACGCAAGGTAAAACAAAGTAATAATCCGGTTGTAAGTGATTTATACAATGATGCATGGCTTATGTATAAACGCGCACTTTCTGCAAGAGACTATCATGATCCGGAAGTAATGAATGAAGCACTTTTTCATTCTACCGAACTTATGTTCAGAGCTGTTCGCCTTAGCGAGCATAAACAGCTGGTAGATGTTAAAAAACAGGAAGAGTTTAACCGGCGTATCGAAAGTATTGATGCCTTGTTGAATGCACATAAACGGATTAGCGATGAAAAAAAATTAAATGGCAAGCACGATGAATTGGAAGAGGTTGTACGGAATAAAGTCGGTATAGCAAATGATCTGGTGTCTAAGGGTAAAATAACTGCAGCCTATAAAATAGCTGATGAGGCCTATGTACAAATCAAGATTGCAATCAGTAAATTAAGGAATGGAGAAACGCTGATTCGTTCGTTACACTTTGCTACTGCAAAAGATGAATACCTCTACGAGATGGATAGAAATGATACACATAAGATGTTAGTCAGGCTTCTTCTTGAAGAAAAACTTAAAAACATATCTTTGAAAAAAAGGACACAAGCTTATCTTGATAAGGCAAAAATATTACGGCAAGAGGCAGAAGAACATGCAGCCAATAAAGATTATAAGGCTGCAATTAAAAGCTGTGAAAAATCAACTCAGCAGTATGTTCGTGCCATACGTGCTTCAGGTTTATATATACCAGGATAAGGGGTATATGAGTTAATGTTTAGGTATTATTTTTTTTCGGGAATATTGCATATTGTTATTGTAATGCTTATTGCAGGAACAGCAGTTGCTGCTGATCCGAAATTGAGACCGAAATGGAAGAGTATAAGTAATGATGGTATACATGACGCAGAAAGTCCGGCGATTGGTATCTTGCAGGAACCAGCTGAGGCATTGTCAGAACTACCTTCAAATACCAGTGGCAACCAGGTCGACTGGGTCAAGGCACTTGAACAGAATGTTATTAAACCACGAACCAACATTAAGCCTGAAACAAAAGTAAGAATTCGCGAGACCAAAGTGCTGATGAAGAAAACCGGGGAAATGCCTATTGTCTTATTTCCGCACAGACAGCACACGCTTTGGCTTGATTGTAAAAATTGCCATGAAAAATTATTCAAATCAAAGGCGGGTGCGAATAAAATCAATATGTTTAAAATATTGAATGGAGAATATTGTGGGCGTTGCCATGGTGCAGTGGCCTTTCCTTTAACGGAGTGTGGTCGCTGCCATAGTGTGCCGCGAAGTAAGGTAAATTGAGATTTAGGTATCGCATCATGCTGATGCTGGTTACCCTGTTGATGGGGTATCAACCCATCATGGCAGAATACGGTGATGTGGTTTTGAACAAACATGCAGAAGCGGAGGATATGCCTCCAGTGATTTTCCCTCACTGGTTTCATCGTATTCGTTTTCGCTGCAAAGTTTGTCATTTTGAGCTGGGGTTTGAAATGCGAGCAGGGGCCAATTATGTCAATATGCAGGAGATCCTCGATGGAAAATTCTGTGGTATGTGTCATAACGAAGAAACTGCCTGGGGAATAGAGAATTGTGATCTTTGCCACTCGGGTAAGCGGGGGGTGAAAAGCGGAATTTATGGTGGACATTCAACAGCAGGTCCGGGGAAATGGTAAATCAAACAGTTTTCAAACCAGTTCATTTTATTTATCTGTTATTTCTGCTGATACTGACATCATGTACATCTACGGGCCCCAGAACATTACACTTACAATCCGAAACCGAGCACTATCGGCTTTGGCCTGCAACCCCTGAACAACCCCGTTATCGTTACCTTGGTCAGTTAACTGGCGAAAAAAACTTTATTGAAAAAAATTCTCAGGGCGGGAATGTGGCCAGCTTTTTTAAATGGCTAGTTGGTCTTGATGGGCAAAGCCAACATCTGGATGAGTTGAAACGGCCACAAGGGGGTATGGTAGATGAGAAGGGCCGCATCTATGTTACCGATATTAGCCGTGGTGCTGTGTTTGTTTTTGATGAAGTGGCAGGCCAATTGTTACTTTGGCAATGGGCTGAACCTGATGTTGCTTTTAAGGCGCCTATCGGTATAGCCAAAACAAATCAGGGAGAGATTCTGGTTGCCGATGCGGAATTAGCACAAGTGTACCGTCTTGATGCAAGTGGTAAACCCATAGGTGCTTTTGGAAAGGGTTTGCTTAAACGGCCAACCGGGCTTGCTTACGATAGTGTTTCACAACAAATATTTGTTGCAGATGGTCAGGCACATAACATTAAGGTGTTTAATCATGAAGGAAAGTTGCTCAAAACTATTGGCAGGCGTGGACGGGGAAAAGGTGAATTTAATGGACCCACTTACCTTAATTTTAGCCGAGGCCGTCTTTATGTATCTGATACTTTAAATGCACGTATCCAGGTATTTGATAAAACCGGGAAGTATCAATTGAGTATAGGTAAACGAGGTTTGTATGTCGGTAACCTGACACGACCTAAAGGCGTTACTGTTGATCAACAGGGTAATGTATATGTGATTGAATCCTATCATGATCATTTACTGGTGTATGATAAGTCTGGCAGATATCTTTTGCCTATAGGTGGTACTGGAAAGGGGGTTGGTCAGTTCTTTTTACCCGCGGGTATCTGGACAGATAAAAATAACCGTATTTTCATAGCTGATATGTTTAATGGGCGTGTTGTTGTGCTGCAATACCTTGAAGCACCATTATAATGTGTTACCGGAATTATAATTTATTGTATATTTATATTCTGCTTCTTATGGCGAGTTTTTCAGTTTATGCAGCCAAGATATCAGATGTAAGAAATACCAAACACAACCTTTCAATAACAGGCCCGGGTTCGGTACGCGCCGACAGTGAAAGCCAGGTTTGTGTTTTTTGTCATACCCCCCATAATGCAGAAA
>VAPK010119691.1_pt1 | contig 29116 bp, 27 predicted proteins | sample 3395031 | NCBI WGS metagenome assembly VAPK01 (sample SAMN08290443, study PRJNA428436) | hydrothermal vent metagenome | isolation source: Deep-sea hydrothermal vent chimney 1 | place: Pacific Ocean: Juan De Fuca Ridge
AAGTAGAAACCAACTCTCTCGTATCGCTCGGGTATACATAGATTTTTGTGTGTTGAATGCAGAGAAGTACATACTTTCAAGTATCTAGGTTTTAAAAAATTAGAACCTGGGTATAGAACAAATCATTAAATTTATTATGTTTATTTATTTTAATAAAAGCGTAACACCACTGATTATGAGGAAAATGCCAATCGATTTCTGGAAGGTACGTTGAGTAATGTTTGTATGTAAGTGGTTACCAATATACATGGCGAAAAACATGATCGGTAAAGAGTAAGCAATGCTTAATAATACTGTTGAGGTATAGAAACCTGAAAAGGTGAATCCCGCTGCGCGGATCAGGCCGTCGACAAAAAAGACTGCTGCACAGGTTGCACGGAATACACTTTTATCCAATTTTTGTAATTGGAAATAAAAAATATAAAAAGGCCCGCCAGTTCCAAATAAAGTCCCAATAAGACTACCAAAATACCCAGCAAATACAGGCCAAATAAACGAATCGTTCTTTTTTAGACTGGGTGAAATAAGACTATAAATCGCAAATAAAATAATAAATGCGCCCAGTGCTTTTACTAAAATTAGAGTGTTGATAGTTTGAATAATAAATAGTGCGGTTATTACACCAAGAAAAGCAAAAGGGATAGCGCGTAAAATCACTTTCCATGCTATGTATTGACGGGTATGACTGATATGAAGAATAGATGCCGACATATCAAGTAAACCAATAAAGGGAACAACAAAAATCAAAGGTAAAAACAAGGCGAGTAATGGTATGGCAATTAATCCAGAACCAAAGCCGGTCATGCCGCGAAAGGTGTAAGCGATAACCAGTATTAACAATGCTAAACTGTATTGTGTGTATGAGAGCGTTTCGATCATAAGAGTCTATGTATGAGTCATAAAATTAAAATAGCGGTCAGTAGTTGTTTGTTAGGTGAAGCGGTTCGTTACGATGGAACAGACAAGAAAATACCTTTTATAACTGAGCAATTAACAAAAGAGTATAACCTGATTTCACTCTGCCCTGAAATAGCGGTGGGTATGGGTGTCCCACGACTGCCGATTCAATTAGTTGAGTGCGAGAATAGTATTCAGGTATTGGGAGTTGATAATCCTGAAAAAAATATGACAAAACAGTTAACTGAATATGGGAGAAAGGTTGCTGAAACTTATACTGATGTATGTGGTTATATTTTTAAAAAGAATTCACCAAGTTGCGGGACTAAGTATGTAAAGGTACTTAATATAAAAGGTGAATATGAAAGTAAAGGCCAGGGTATTTATGCTTCTGCAATAATGAAGGCTTTACCTTTGTTACCTGTTATTGATGAAGAGGAATGTTTAAATAAAGAAATGATGGATACCTTTTTACATGATGTCGTGGTGTATTCAGAAAATAAATCATAGTATGTTTTAACTATTCTTTAGTTTTTTTGGAAGTAAAATATAACCAAACAAAGCCTGAAACTCCAGCAATAAGGGAAGCAAACAGAATTCCCGTTTTAGCCATGAGGAGATCTTCCGCAGAATGTGCAAATCCTAATTCAGCTATAAATATTGACATAGTAAAGCCAATGCCACCCATTAATGCTACGCCTATGATGTGTTTAAAATTTAAACCTTTCGGTAAAGAGGTTAAACCAAATTTTATAGCAAGCCAGCAGAAACCTGCGATGCCAATTAGTTTTCCTAAAACCAGGCCAGCAGCAATACCCATTGAGACAGGATGAGTGACTATACTGCTAAAGGAATTCCAGTCGACAGGTATTCCCGCATTAGCTAAAGAAAAAACAGGAATAATAAGATATGCCGAAGGTAAATGCATTGTGCGTTCCATGATTTGTGCCGGTGCTTGAACAAGTTGCACTCCTTTGCCCAATGCATGAACACGTGAACGCAGTTCATTATTTTTTATAATATTTTCTTCATGCTGATAGGCACGTTTAATTTGTTCAACCATTTCATTAATGTGAATCAGGAAGCGGGCATGATCGTACTTTGGACGCATTGGGATGGTGAAGGCGAGGAAAATACCTGCAAGGGTAGCATGTACACCACTTTTCAACATGGCTACCCAAAGTATTATGCCGAGTAAGACATAAGGCAAGGGGCGGCGAATTCCACCAAGGTTGAGTGAAACCAATAGTATTAATACCGCAGCAGCAACAGATAATGCAGGAATACTTATTGTCTCCGTATAAAATATGGCAATAACCATGACGGCACCTAAATCATCTACAATCGCCAATGCAACTAGAAAAGTCAGTAGATTTTTAGGTATTCGTTTTCCGAGTAATGCTAAAGCACCTAAAGCAAAAGCAATATCGGTGGCCATAGGTATACCCCATCCATCAAGGGTATGCCCCTCTGGATTGATACTTATGTAGATAAGGACGGGTATCAACATACCGCCTATAGCCGCAACGATTGGAAGTATCGCTTGTTTTGGATCGGCAAGTTCGCCAACCAGAATTTCTCGTTTAAGTTCTAATCCTATAACGAAAAAGAACATGGCCATCAAGCCATCATTGATCCAGTGATGTAGTGATTTTGATAATTCAAATCCGGGCACACCAATTGTAAAAGGTAATTGTAATATATGATGGTAAGCTTCACTCCACTGACTATTAGCAATATACAGTGCAACAACAGCACATAACATAAGTAAAACACCACTGGTGGTCTGGCGATGAATGAAATCTTCAAGCGGGCTTAATACTTTATCAAAGGCTTTTTCCCATGGTGCGATATATTCTTTTTTAATTTTCTTTATCATCAAGCTATCTCGAATATTGAGTTATTAATTTCTACGTGATTTGCAAACCCTGCACCTGCTTCAGTGTAAATATTAAATACGGCGGTTGCTCCGGCCTGTTTTAATATGGGTACTTCATCCGGAAATCTTGCTGTTGCAGCAATACGGCCGGTAAAAGATATTTTTTTCAATTGTTCTAATGCATCCAGGTTGGCTTGAAGATTTGGCAAGGCTAGCATAACAAGTTTGATGCTGTGATCCTGTTCTATTTTTTCCCAAAAATCAGCATCACTTGGATCACCATGCAGAACTTTTCGCCCTTTTAATTGATGTTCTTTAACTCGATAGCTATCAAAGTCAATACCAACGACGGTTTCACCGTGACGTTCACGCATTTTGTCATAAGCACCACTACCCACTCGTCCCATACCAAAGATGGCGATGGTAGAACCATGAGTATCTAATAGCATGTCATCTGGCAGTCTTTCTTTACGTTGAAACTTCATCCAGAACATTCTGAACTGGCTATAGAGTTTGTCATCTATGCTATTTAGTGGAGCGGATATTATAAAAGAGAGTGAGAGTGCAATAGCGATAACTACCAGCCATTCGGCATTCATCCAACCATTAGATACACCAATTGCAGCTACGATGAGGCCAAATTCACTGTAATTTGTCAGGTTCAGGGTTGTCAGCAGAGAAGTTCGCGCGCGTAATTTGAAACGGGTCATCAGGATAAAGAAGAGTGACGATTTAATGAATACAAAAGGCACCATTAGCAGCCCAATGATCAGCGCTTGCAGTGAAAAATAACCTGACATACCAATAGAGAGGAAGAAGCCCACTAGAAACAAATCTTTGAGTCCCAGCATCGACTTAGCCATTTCGTTTGATTTAGAGTGGGTTGAGATTAATACGCCCATGATGAGCGCACCCAGATCACCTTTTACTCCAGCCAGTTCAAATAGTTCTGCTCCACCCAGTGCCAGCACCAGTCCATATAGAATTAATAGTTCGCCATGCCCGGTTTTTTGTAAAAAATGATGAAACAAAGGGCGCAACGGAATGAGTAGAAACAGCAGTAATGCCCAGAGCGAGGGTATTTTGCCTGTGGAAGCGGCCAGAAAAATAACGGCAGCCAGATCCTGCATCACCAATATACCAATAGCAATGCGTCCATGCAGCGATTTCATCTCGCCTTTTTCTTCCAGCGATTTGACTACAAACACGGTACTGGAAAAGCTCAAGGCAAAAGCAAGCATCAGTGAAATTTTAAAGTCCAATCCTGAAAAGAGGGGCACACTTATTAAAGCCAGAGTAAAAATAAGTGCCCCGAAGGTAACGATAATGATTGATATATGCAGTACTGCCACTGACCATACCTGGGGTCGTATCAATACTTTCAGGTTTAATTTTAAGCCAACAGTAAACAGCAGCAATGTGATGCCTAGATCAGCAAGTTTCTGTAAAGTCTCTCCGCTTACAATACCAAAGTAATTGAGTATGAAGCCAGTTGCCAGAAAACCAACCAGGGGAGGTAAGCTAATGAGTCGAGCCAGAAAACCCAGAATAAAAGCCAGAGAAATCCAGGTTACATCACCAAGAGCTATTGCAACCCATTCAAAATCCATAACTGATTATCCTGTTTTATTTACAGTAAAATATACACAAATAAAAATGATATGTATTTAGTTTTATAGTATGAGAGGAAATTATATCCTTGACAATCTTTTTCTAATAGAAAATTTGTTACTCATTCTACGAGCAGGACAAGGGTTAATTTGCATGTTGAAATAAGGGTTGTTTTTATTGTGAAGAGGTAAATATTAAATAATAAATTAATGAAAAATTTTTATATACGTAGAGAAATATTTCAGGATAAGTTGTTCTTTGCAGGTCGGACTCATAGTGCCCCTCTTAATAACAAATATAATTAGGGGGTATTAGTCCGACACGGTGAAGGTACACCCTTTTAACTATTAGTTAACAGGCAAGATCAAAAACTGTAAATGTGGATTTGTAGCAGATAAATAATACTGTTCTTTTTTATTACGCAGCGTCGGGTGATACCCTCTAATTCTATTTATTGTAATGATGGGCTTTACCTGCATGGACGCAGGTAAGGGGGGGTAGCAAGGATGCGGTAGCTTCAGGCCAACGTGGAAGTGTATTAAACAGGCTATTTACCCCGCAATAATTAATCTTAAAGCATCCAGGCGTAATTGCGGATGTTGTATATATTCATGTAATTGATTTTTTTCATCTGTTAGCTGATTAATTTCATCATCACGCACATTCGGATTGGTTTTTTGTAATGAACGTAAACGTGAGATTTGTTGACCCAGTTGTTCTTCAATTTGTTTTTCTGCCTCAGAAATGAGCAGAGGTATGTTTTGTGATAACTGTGATTCGGCATTTGAGATAATTTTTCGTAAAGTATCGCGATGGCCAGCAACAATTTGTTGGCAAGTATGAGCATCAACAGAAGGAACAAGGCTTTTGCATTGTTCAAAGCTGATTTTGTCACTGTGATCAGTGTCGTTTTTATCAACTAATAAACGAATAAGTTGAGCTGGCATAAAACGATCAATTTGTAAGTGAGTGGGAGCGATACACTGAACCACAAATAGCATTTCCAGAAGTACAGTTCCCGTTTTAAATTTTTTATTTTTTATAATACTGAATGCCACGTTGCCATGTTCACCTTCAAAGACCATATCCATTACCCCGGTGACCATGGGGTGTTCCCAGCTCATGAAAAGTCGGTCTTCATGGACTAAAGCTGTTTCTCGATCGAAGGTTACAGTTACACCATCATCAGGGAGTTCGGGAAAGTGAGAGGTTAACATGTGGTTGCCAGGATGAAGCACATAACTATGAGAACTATGATCCGTTTGTTCAACCCCGTAGGCATCACAAATGCGGAGCATGTAATTTTCAAGTTCATCATTATTTTCAATTTCATGAATAGCCTGGATCAGTTTATCTGCAACAGGTTTTCGGAATGAGTTCATTTCTAATAAACGATCTCGTCCTTTTTGTAGTTCAGTATTCAATTCAGTAAATGCAGGTTTTGCTTTATCGAGTAATGAAATAACATCTTCAACATTATAAACTGCCTGCTCCAGCTGCTTATACAATTCTTCACCAAGTTGAGCCACCATGCCTTGTCCGGCAGGACAGGTTTGAGAAAAAGCATTCAAACCTTCTTTGTACCAATGAAATAATATTTCCTGCGCAGATTCCTTTATATAAGGTATATGAATCTGGATAATTTCTTTTTGTCCAATACGATCGAGTCGACCAATACGCTGTTCAAGTAAATCGGGATTCAATGGCAGATCAAATAAAACCAGGTTATGTGAGAATTGAAAGTTACGACCTTCACTGCCTATTTCAGAACAAATAAGAACCTGTGCACCATCTTCTTCATCAGCAAAGTAAGCGGCTGCACGATCACGTTCAATAATGCTTAAGTTTTCATGGAAGACAGAAGCACGTATTGCATGTTTGTTTTTTAGCAGGTCTTCCAGCTCAAGCGCGGTTTCTGCATGAGCACAAATCACCAGTACTTTTTTATTTTTTAATTTTTTAAGTAAATCAATGATCCAGAAAAAACGTGGGTCAAAACTTGTCCAGTGTGGAGCACTTTGAAGTATTGAGATACCAAGATCTTTCAGACTTTGGTATGTTACCTCGGGTGTGAGCATGAGTTCAGCATAGCGCCGATTAAAGTCGAGAGAGAATTGTTCTTTCTTTTCTTCAGAAGTAAATATTTTTTCAAATAATGAGGAATATGCTTCACAAGCTTCCAAAGCATAACCTTTAACTTGTCGTTCAGGAAATCCTTTAATGGCATGACGAGTATTTCTGAATAAAACACGCCCGGTACCATGCTGATCGATTAAAAGATTAACAATTTTTTGTTTTAAATCAGATAGCTCTTCGTCATTACTGGTTGATGATAGTTGTGTTAATAAATCCTGATTATCATGTGGAACAAATTCTTTTAAGACATGAATATCGTGTGGTTCAAATACTTTGTCATCAATCAGGCATTCAGCGGTTTCAGCTAATGTTGTGTAATGTGATTCTTCGGCTAAAAAAGTTTCAAGATTATGGAAGCGATGTGGATCGAGTAAACGTAAACGAGCAAAATGACTGGATGGGCCTAGCTGTTCCGGTGTTGCCGTTAATAATAATACACTAGGTGTGTTTTGTGCCAAAACATCCATTAGTTGATATTCAGGACTAATATTATTTTCTTCCCACTTTAGATGGTGAGCTTCATCTATGATTAAGCTATCCCATTCACCTTCAATAACCTGTTGATGGCGGTGAGGGTTTTGCATAAGGAAATCAAGGCTACATAAAACGAGTTGCTCAGTGTGAAAAGGGTTAGATTCGAGGTCTTCTATTGTAGGTAGTTCATCATGATCAATTTCTCCTTCCAGAGCTGAGCAACGTTCCTCATTAAATAAACTAAACTTTAAATTGAAGCGACGTAACATCTCTACCAGCCACTGGTGTAATAAAGCATCCGGGACAACGATTAAAATACGTTGCGCACGACCAGAAATGAGTTGATGGTGAAGAATTAAACCGGCTTCAATTGTTTTACCCAGGCCAACTTCATCAGCCAGTAAAACCCGTGGTGATGGTCGTAAAGCTACTTCATGCGCAATATAGAGTTGATGTGGAATCAAACTCATGCGTACACCGTATAAACCATTTACCGCTGAGGTAGATAACAGATGTTTTTTATTTAATGTGTCGTGGCGTAATATGTATGCTTTTTCAGGATCAAACTGTGCTGTAAATAAACGATCTTGTGGACGGTTAAGTTTTATTGCTGCACTTAACTGAGTTTCACATAGCTGACTATTAATACCCTCAGAGTTGGTCACATCATATGTGATAATGCCATCATCTTCTTGTAATGCGGTAATATTAAATTTTTCATTTTCCTGATTTTTAATTGAATCACCGACCGCGAAACTAACACGACTTAGAGGAGCTTGTTCAATGGCGTAGGTGCGCAATTCACCGCTGGCAGGAAAATTAATGGTAATAGTACGATGGTCAAGTGACTCTATGAGCCCTAAACCTAATTCGCTTTCACTATTACTAATCCAGCGTTGGCCGGGAACAAAATCAAATGATGACACGTAGTTTACCTGGTTTAGAATTTCTGAAAAATTTGAATTTATATCGGATTATAGTCCTAATATAAGGACATGGCCTCCCGAAGTAGGGGGAGGATTATATAGGATATAGCTTATCTTATGAAATAGTTCTGTCAGGCTTTTGAAAGTTAAGATTTTACAGCTTCTATATGCGCAGATAAAACATAATCGGTTACATTTTTACCCGGTGCCCAGTCTTTAATGAAATCTTTTGAATCATCTTTCGGTGTGATTTTTATTTCTTTAAAACCCGCATCCTGCATGAATATCTCTAACTCATCAATCAATGATGCGCCTGCCATACAGCCCGAATATAGTTCCAGATCATTTTTCATTTCTTCAGGCATTTCACAGCTTGCAACGACATCTGAAATTGCCAAACGCCCACCGGGCTTTAATATTCTATAGGCATCACTAAATACCTGCGCTTTATTAGGTGAAAGATTAATTACACAGTTTGAGATAATGACATCAACAGAGTTGTTGGCGACAGGAAGATATTCAATTTCGCCAAGACGAAACTCTACATTTTCAAAATTGGCTATACGCGCATTATCTCTGGCTTTACTAATCATGGTGGGCGTCATATCGATACCAATAACTTTCCCGCTCTCACCCACTTCACGGGCAGCTAAAAAAGCATCAAAGCCACCACCACTGCCAAGGTCTACAACAGTTTCCCCAGCCGATAACCCGGCAATGGCACGTGGATTACCACAACCCAGACCCATGTCTGCACCCTCAGGAACATTATTCAAATCATCATTTGAATAACCAAGACGTAATGAATTTAGGGTATTAATGTCAATATCATCTGAAACGCCACAACAACTCGATTCAACACCGCATGATTCGTTGTTATTGTTCGCCTCCGCAACTTTTGAATAACTATCCCTTACTTTGTTACGGATATCATCAGATTTTTTGTGTTGCTGCGAAACAAGTTCTTCATTACAGCAAGTTGTCTCACAGCATGATGATTCTTTAGACATAGTAAATACCTCATATTCGTTTAATTTGTATATTAGTCATTATCTTTAATAAATTCAGTTTTCAAATTCAGAGTTTTGTCCTAAATCTGTAAAAAATTCTTTTAATATACTGACTTTTTCTGTGTCGACAAAACAGTCTACATTTTTGCCACGGCGTTGTGTTTTGATTAATCCAGCGCGCTGAAGTTCCTTAATATGGTGCGATAATGTAGAGGGTGCGACAGCTAAATCTTCCCCTAGTTCACTTACACAAAAGCCTTTCGCGACATTGGCAGAGCAGGCAGTACCGGACTCACAGTGGCGTAATAGGCGTTGGAAAATCTGTAGACGGTTTGGATTAGAAAGTGCTTTAAATGAATCTGCCAGTTCACCTGAATCAAATATTTTATAGTTCGACATGTTTCGAATTATAGTATAGTTAACAGTTTTGTCAATATTATTAAGAAAAACCGTAATATGCTGATTTATAACTGACGGCATTAATACAATCGGTATACTTATATATATGATGATTTCCAGGCATTCACTAAAAATTGCTATTAGTTTTATGATTGTGCTGGGTTTATCTCTGGCGATGATTATATTTGATTTAAGCCGAATGAATATTATGCAATCCAAGCTGGATGCCATTACAAAAGAACACAATGTTAAGTCGGGTTTAATGATGAGCATGCGGCATGGTATTTACGAGCGGCAAGTTAGTTTGCGTAATATTATGTTAATGGATGACCCTTTTGAACGGGATGAAGGGAGGGCTAATTTTAATAGTTATGCTTTAAATATTGTGAATGCGAGAAACAGGTTTTCACAAATGTCATTAAATGAGAAAGAAAAGAAATTACTTGCAGAAATTAATGCTTCAATGATTTTGGCATATAGAGCACAAATAAACTTAATAGACAGCAGTATTTATGATGACAAGGTAAAAATTACTCAAAAAGAATTACAAAAAGCATTTAACACCCAGGAAGTGTTTTTTAGCAAAGTTAAACAGATGATTATGCTGCAAAAAGAAGCGACTACAAAAGCCGTTATAGATGCAGAGCAATCGTATATTGCTGCAAAAACATCAGTTTATATTCTGGGCGGAAGTGCATTACTGTTTGGTCTTTTTGTTGCTTTTCTTGTTATACGGCTTACAGAATCACAAGCGCATGATGTTAATGAAGCGATGTCTGAAATTGAAAAATCACATAATTTACTGGAACATCGTGTAGAAAAACGTACTGAACAACTTGCTCAGGCAAGAGATGAGGCATTAGCGTCAAATAAATCTAAAGATAATTTTCTTGCTAATATGAGTCATGAATTACGTACACCATTAAATATAATACTGGGATATAGTGAGTTACTTGAAGAGGTATCAGTTGAGGAAGGATACAAAAAATTATGCCCGGACCTGAATAAAATAACGCATGCAGCACGTCATCAACTGGAATTGATTAACAGTATTCTTGATATATCAAAAATTGAAGAGGGCAAGCTGCAAATACATCCTATAGATTTTGATGTTGAAAAGTTATTGAATGAAATTGAAGAAGCAACAAGGCCACTTATATCAAAAAATAATAATGCCTTTAAAATAAATTGCATGCATGGTATAGGTATGATGTATTCTGACAATATGCGTATACGTCAGATTTTACTAAATCTTTTAAGTAATGCAGCAAAGTTTACCAAGCAGGGTTTAATATCATTAAATGTATCTAAAGATACAAAGAGTAATGAAATAGAATTTGAGGTTGAGGATACAGGCGTTGGTATTCCTGAAACTTATATGAGTGATTTGTTTGATAAATTCACTCAGGAAGACAACTCAACAACACGTAATTATGGTGGTTCTGGTCTGGGGTTATCTATATCAAAGCAGTTGAGTCAGCAATTAAATGGAGATATTTCTGTAATCAGTGAAAAAGGGAAAGGTTCCTGTTTTACATTAAAACTGCCTATTATTTACATTGAGTAAATTATGATACGATTTTTATCAATGATGCTTGCGTCTCTTGCGGTCCATTTTGTTAATGCTTGGATGGAGCCTTTTATGGATGTTAGTATAAGAGCAATGTTGGATCTTGTTATATTTATCGCGGTATATATGGTAAGCAGTCGATATCTGAAGAACCTGCGTGACTAATTGAAGTGCAATGAAGTATTAACGTGTTACATAAAATCATTCTTAATAATCCTGATAATAAAAAACTCACTCTATCTGTGTTGCAGGCTTCAGAAAAATAGTTTTGCATGGACGCAAGCAGAATTATTTATTGATTTTTATAATAAGTTACATGCTTTCTGTCAAGGCGGTGGTGTGATGATGAGACATTGGCTAAGGGTAAAAGATGAAAGGTTAAATGATACGCCGTTCATTTTGATTGTGGATAAAAACAAATTATATGAAGTGTGTAGTCATTTGGGAAAAACCGGTTTTTGTGACTTATAAATGAATATAGATACAGCACTGGATAAATTAAATTCATTATTACCTTTAGTGAAAAGACAAAAAAATCTTAAACCTGAATATCGTATATTACATCGGGAGATTTTAGATTCATTTTCATGTCATGGTAAAGCACCCGATAATCTTGAGCAGTCAGCATTAAAAATACTGGAAGATAATGATTTGATTGTTTTAGATGATGAAGAACAACAGATCGTTGGTGCATACCCCTTTAGTCTCAAAAAAACAGCGCATCATATTTTTAACGATAATATCGATATTTATGCAATGTGTGCTTTTGATGCTGTTGCAATTGCCCCCGTATTTAATATTAAACTAAATACAATTTCTCACTGTCATGTTACAAATGAACGAATTGAAATTAGCCAGGATTCTACAGAGCTGTTAACAGTAAAACCATCAACAGGTATATTTATTGGTATACGATGGCAGTTTCCAGGAACATGTGCAGCAGATATTTTATGTATGGAAATGGTTTTTTTAAAGGATAAAAATATCGCAATGCAATGGCAGGGAAGAAATAAAAGCCATAGTGTTTTTCCTCTTCATGATGCTATAGTGTTTTCGATAAATTATTTTAAACCATTATTAAATGACTGAAGTAGATTAATGGAACTTATAATCATAATGATACTTATTGCTTCCTTGTTTTATTGGCTTGACAGTATTCGGGCAAAAGAAATCGCGACTGCAAATGCAAAACAATCCTGCAAGAAAGTTTTGCTTGAGTTTTTAGATGATACTGTTTTAATTAAGAAGGTGCGGTTACGCCGAAATACTCACGGCCAGATGTCGATATATCGTGAATATGAATTTGAATTTTCTAGTACCGGGGAATTTCGATACAAAGGCCAGGTAAGATTATTGGGTAAATATCTTATAGATATTGAAATGGAGCCTTATCAGTTTAATGATATCGATGAGTCGTGAGACGCTTCTTTAGTCTTTCACCGCAAGAGGCGGGTTATCAAAATGTATGCCTTCCCAGCCAAATTTCATAAAGTTTCTTATGTTGGTATGATCAGTTCCACTTAAATTACACAAAACATCCTGTCGATAATATTTTCCGAAACAACTTAATGTTTGAGATTCATTGAGGTCATTAATATCGGCAAATGCAAAAATTTTGCATGAACCTTCATTTGTACCTGCTTTATTGACGACTTCATTTTCACCTAATCCATTATAAAATTGTGTGGCGGTGTAATTATAATCACTTTCAATGACGGCAATAACCTGATCAAATTCAACTTCAATCGGAGTGGTTTGAATCATATTAATAAGTTCTTTTGTATGCATAGTATTATTTACCGAAAATCAGGATGAGCAACTAACAGAAATTTCCTCTGCCCACTCGGGTGGAAATCCTGCATAGCTTTCAAATTCATTCTGTTCATCAAAAGGATTTTGTAATAATTGAAATAAATGGTCGATTTCTGAGTAATCTTGTTCTTCTTCAGCTTTTTTGATGGCAATTTCTGCCATGTAGTTACGAAGAATATATTTAGGATTTACCTGTTTCATCTTTATGCTGCGTTGTTGATCTGTATCATATTCTTTGTTCAAACGTTGCTGGTATTTTGTTGCCCAGCTGTCAAAGATATCTCGTTGCATAAATATATCACGAATAGCAGCATTTTTGTTTACATTGCTGGAATCAAAATCGCATAAACGTCGAAACAGGATCGTATAGTCTACATTGTCATTTTCCATTAAACCTAGTAATTCTTCGACCAGCTGTTGGTCATCATCGAAAGTATTTTCTAAACCAAGTTTTTTTCGCATCAAGCTGGCATAGTCTGCGACAAAAATATTCTGATAATTCTCCAGTTCTTGTCTGGCCAAATCAGCAGCTTTGTCAGGGCTTTTATCTATTAAAGGTAATATCGCCTGAGCAAAACAACTTAGATTAAATAATCCTATATTCGGTTGTTGATCAAATGCATAACGACCCTGGTAATCGGAGTGGTTACAAATATAACCGGGTTGATAATTATCTATAAAACCATAAGGCCCGTAATCAAGCGTTAGGCCCAGGATAGACATGTTGTCGGTGTTCATCACACCATGTGCAAAACCAACAGACTGCCATAAAGCAATTAATTTTGCAGTGCGTTTTATTACTTCACTGAGTAAAGCAAGATAAGGGTTAGCTTCAGATAATAACTCTGGATAATGATGTTGAATTACATAATCTGCCAGTGTACGTATATGTTCATATTGATGGCGGTAATAAAAAATTTCGAACGAACCGAAACGAATATGACTGGGCGCAAGACGGGTTAAGATTGCACCTGACTCTATTGTTTCACGGTAAACCTCATCATCGCTGCCTGTTATACATAATGCGCGGGTGGTGGGAATACCTAATCCATGCATCGCTTCACTACATAAATACTCACGGATGGTAGAACGTAAAACTGCTCTACCGTCACCATCTCGAGAATAAGGTGTGAGTCCACTGCCTTTGAGTTGAAGCTCCCATTTTTTATTATCTTTATTGTGAGATTCGGCAATAATAATTGCGCGGCCATCACCGAGCTGAGGATTAAGATGTCCAAATTGATGTCCCGCATAAAGCATGGCAAACGGTTTGGCATCTTGTAATGATTTTTTACCACTAAAGATATCAATAAAAAGTTGTTCTTGTTCAATCCCTTCTTCCAGGTCTAAAAGACGGGCAGCATTTTTATTAAAATGAATCAGCCTTGATTCTGACTTAAAAGGTGTTGGTTTTACCTCGGATAAAAACTCTTCACCGAGCTTTAAAAATGAATGATGCAGTGGAATAGATTTTAGTGAAAATGACATGAATATAACCTGTATTTGAAACAGGATTATATTCTATACCATAGTATTTTACTAGGTTTTATGCCCGGGATACTGGATTTAACCTGTAGTAGGGAGATCGGGGTATAATGTGTATTTTTAAAGCAGGAAATGACAGTGCCTAAAGCTAATGAATTAAAACGTGGAATGGTTGTTGAGATTAATGGTGCTCCACATTCAGTAAAACAAGTTGATGCCAAAAGCCCGTCATCACGGGGTGCTTCTACCTTATATAAAATCCGTTTTACCAATTTGAAAACGGGACAAAAACTGGATGAATCTTACAAAGGTGAAGACATGCTCAAAGAAGCAGACTGTGTCCGGGTGCAGGTTCAGTTCTCTTATGTAGATGGTGATGCTTATACCTTTATGAATATGGAAGACTATAGTCAGTACACTTTGAATCATGACGAAATTGAAGATTCAGTTGATTACCTGATTGAAGGTTTAGACGGTATTTTTGCTTTAATAATGGATGATGCAATTTTGGGGATTGAACTACCACAATCAGTTGTTTTGAATATTACTGAAACTGCACCAGGTATTAAAGGAGCGACGGCATCGGGGAGAACTAAACCTGCAATTCTCTCAACTGGTTTGGAAATTCAGGTACCGGAATACCTGGAGTCGGGACAAGATGTTAAAGTGAATACGATTAACGCGAAGTTTATGTCACGCGTTTAAGCATAGATATTTTATTTATCATCGTAATGGGTCGAATAAGTATTCGAGTCCATTTACTTTTATCTCATGCACAATAGCTAACATTTTTCCTAACTCTCCGTTAGGGAAGCCTTTATTTGCAAACCAGATAACATAAGGTTCGGGAAGATCTATCAGTAAACGGCTAGCGTATTTGCCGAAAGGCATACGATATTGAGCCAGCTTAAGAAGTTGTTGAGGGTCTGACTGGAGTTCAGAAAATACATCAACGCCATCGTCAGACATATTTATGCGGCAAAACGCCCCTGTAAATATTGAAGAATATCGTTGGACTCATAGATCCAGCTATCTTTTCCGTTCTCATCAATAATTTTCAAACAAGGCACTTTAATTTGGCCACCACCCTGCAGTAATTCTTCACGATGTGTTGGGTTATGTTGTGCGTCACGTGTTTCAATTTTAAGAGATAAACGTTTGTTATTACGTTTTACCTTGATGCAAAAGGGACATGTATTAAATTGATACAACACCAGCTTGCTAGCTTCCTGGTCGATTTGTTGTTGTTGTTCCTGTGGTCGTTTAATGCCCCTTGGTGTAGTTACTTTATCAATTAATAAAATAATTGGACCAATGATTAAGCGGATTGTTTTGAAGAACATTTTAAAAAACCATTTCATAGTGAGATTAACCATGTTGTGTAAGGGGTGAAAATATTCGCTAATTATACTGTATTTTCGTAACGGGTATTAAAAATATTAGACATATTGCCCAGCACACCAACCCGAAGACCATGACCATTGGAAGTTATATCCACCCAGCCAGCCACTAATATCCATGACTTCACCAATAAAATAGAGCCCAACTACCGTTTTGCTTTCAAATGTTTTTGATGATATGGCATCACAGTCGATGCCGCCCAGTGTTACTTCAGCTGTGCGATATCCCTCGGTACCGTTGGGTTTTATAGACCAGTTTTGTAGTTGTGAGGAAACATCCTGAAATTGTTCATATGATATTTCCTGTAAAGTTTTATCTAATAATATAGTGTCAATAAATGTATTGATTAATCGTTTAGGTAATAGTTTATGTAACAGAGTTTTGAGTTTTATTTGGGGTTGTTTTTCTCGTGTGTTTGATAATTCTTCAAGTAAATTAATGTCAGGCAATAAATTGATTACAATTATTTCACCAGCTGACCAATAGGATGAAATTTGTAATATTGCCGGGCCGCTTAAACCACGGTGAGTAAATAAAATATTTTCATGAAAACTCATATCTTTAGAATTCACTATACTCTCAATTGCGATACCGGATAAACCCGACAATCTTTCTTTGTCTTGCTTGTGTAAGGTAAACGGAACCAGGCCTGCTGTAGTCGGCCAGACCTTGATATTAAATTGTTCAGCAACTTTGTAACCAAATGGACTGGCACCCATCTTGGGAATAGATAAACCGCCAGTCGCAATAACTAACGATTGGCAATGATAATTTCCCATATTTGAATTAATTAAAAAATGATGATTTGATTTTTTTTCAATGTTGAGGATATTTGTGTTGAGTTGAATATTAACGTTTACTTTTTTGCATTCATTTAATAACAAGCTAAGAATATCTTTTGAACTGTTATCACAAAATAACTGGCCATGCTCACGTTCATGGTAAGGAATTTTATAAGTCTCAACCAGGGAAATAAAATCCCATTGGCTAAATCGGCTTAAAGCAGATTTAACAAAATGACGATTATGTGAAATATAATTTTCACTGCTGACATCATAGTTGGTGAAATTACAACGCCCACCACCTGACATGAGAATTTTTTTCCCTGCTTTTTTTGCATGATCGAGCACAAGAACATGACGACCTCGTTTAGCCGCCTCAATAGCACACATCAGCCCGGATGCACTTGCTCCGATAATGATTACATCAACTTTTTTCATGTGATTTTAGGGGTTATTGTATGATCAGTATTATTTAGACTCATTGTTACTTATCATCCCTCACTTTCACGAGGAACTGTTGGTTTTTACTGATATATGGTAGCAGATTGGAGCTGCTTTGAGCGGCGTAAAATGACGTACTAGTCTATACTTCAATTACTTTCATAGTAGAGAATTACTTGTCAAATAATAAGATGGGATTCCTATAGTAGTTATGGGATGGAGAAGTTATGGCTGAAGCTTTTTCTAATGTTGGTTTATTGAAATTCTTGTTAGGTTTACCTGATCTTGAAGAGTTAGGCAGTGTTGCTTTACTTGATTTAGCAAAAGATGCTCGTGCTGAGTTTCTTAAAAAAGGTGAATCACTGCATGCAGACGAACATATGGAACGGCACCTTTACCTGGTAGAAGGTGAGATAGAGCTTATTTCTAACGATCAGGTACTTCAGGTTATCAAAGGCGGATCGGATCGCGCTAAACAATCTCTTTTTAGAGTCCATACTCATGGATTGGAAGCACATTGCCTTAAAGCAGCCAGTCTGTTGTCTTTAAATGAAACAACCTATGAACGCTATATTTCATCTATAAAACCTAAAGAAAATATCAGTGGTATCAGCTTAAATAATTATAAAGCCACAGATGGTGATGCAGGGATCATTAATGAGATACACGATGAGTTTCATCACAACGAAGTAGATTTACCCAGTATGCCGGAAGTTGCACTAAAGATTAACCAGGCAGTACAGAATGAAGAACTCGATTTTCAAAGAATCGCAGATATTGTACAAACTGATCCTATGATATCTGCTCGTGCGGTGCAGGTTGCAAATAGTGCGATGTATTCGGGTAGTCAGCCGGTGCACACTATTAAGCGTGCAGTACAACGCATTGGCTTACGTGCTATGCGCACGATAGTTATGAGTGTAGCCCTGAGAAATTTATATACTCCAGAATCTCCACTTATCAAAAAAAGGATGACGACTTATTACCATCACAGCATTCGTGTTGGTGTTATTTGTCATGCATTAACGAAAAAAATAAAAAATTTTGATTCGGAGCAGGCTTTCCTTGCAGGCTTAATACATGATATCGGAATCGTTCCTGTTTTAATCAGGGCAGATAAACATGATGAAATTAAAAATAATTCTGAATTACTGGACAAAGTTATTTACAATTTAAAAACTAAAGTAGGTGCAATGTTATTAAAACAGTGGGGCTTTGAAGATGAACTTATTACTGTGGCGCGAGATGCAGAAAACTGGCAACGAGATGTGGTGAAAGCCGATTATTGCGATGTCGTACAGGTTGCCCAGTTGCATTGTGAAATGATTGGAGGAATAAAGCTGGATGCGCCTGCTCTAAATGAGTTACCTGCATTTGAACGTTTGGGACTTTCTGACGTTAATCCTATGCTTATAATTGCCCAGGCAAAACAGGAAATGAGTGAAGTTATTCATTTACTTGAATAATCCGTTATACTCTTTTTGTCTTTTTAATTCCTGGTTTCAAAGTTTATGTCTATTAACAATGATCAGCGTATTATTGCGCAAACTAAAGAATGGGTTAATTCTGTTATCGTTGCACACAATTATTGTCCGTTTGCTAAACGAGAAGTTGATAAAGGAAGTGTCAGGTATCAGGTTATACACGAGACTGAATTTAATAGCTTACTTAAGTCCGTTATTCAGGAATGTATCTGGTTAGATCAAAATACAAAAACTGAAACAACACTTGTTATTTTTCCTGCAAACTTAAGTGAGTTTAATTTATTTCTGGATTGCCTGGTTTTAGCTGAAAACCTGATAGTTACCGAAGGCTATGAAGGTGTTTATCAAATAGCAAGTTTTCATCCTGATTATTGTTTTCAGGGAGCAGAAGAAAATGATGCTGCTAATTTTACTAATCGCTCTCCCTACCCTATGTTTCATCTTATTCGCGAATCCAGTGTCCAGATTGCATTAAAAAACCATCCCGATCCAGAATCCATACCTGAACGAAATGTTGAATATGCACGTAAGAAGGGGTTAGATAAGATGAAAGATTTACTAAAACAATCTATTAACCTGGATGAAACAGATGAGTGAAATCATTGTGAGTGGTCTTTCTGTTTATCCGGTTAAATCGTGTCGTGAAGTTAAACAAAATTCCAGCAGGGTTGAAGATTTCGGTTTGGAAAATGATCGTAGATGGATGGTTGTTGATGAAAAGGGTGTGATGTTGACGCAACGTAAAATTGCGAAAATGTGTTTAATTCAACCGGAAATTATAGAAAACGGTTTAGTTTTAACAACATCAGCAATGGATAACCTTCACGTAGAAATTCCGTATTCTAATACAAAAGTAAATGTTAAAGTCTGGGCTGATCAGTGTCAGGCTTATGATGCGGGTGATAAAGCTGCAAGCTGGTTAAGTCATTTTTTATCTGTAAAATGTCGTCTTGTTTATTTTCCTGATGATGAGTTTCGGCAAGTTGATAAAGATTATGCGAATGAAGGAGATAAAACTGCTTTTAGCGATGGTTTTCCTTTGTTATTAATTTCTCAAGGTTCATTGGATGATTTAAATCAGCGTTTATTGATACCTGTGACAATGAGTCGTTTTCGGCCGAATATTGTTGTTAAAGGTTGCCAGCCATTTGCAGAAGATTCATGGGAAATGCTACGTATAGGTGACATTACTTTTCGTATTGTTAAACCTTGTAGCCGCTGTGTTATTCCCAGTATTAATATTGAAACAGCAGAAAAAGAAGAAGAACCGATTAAAACATTAGTCAGCTATCGTAAGCGGGATAAAAAAATATTTTTTGGCCAAAATGTTATTGCAAATGGAAGTGGGCCAATTGACATTGGCATGTCTGTAGAAGTAATCAAGTAACTAGGCGGTTTTGCTTTTATTGCTCCACTCACTATTCATTAACCATGCAGAAAAGGCATGTGCGCTTAATGGTTTGCTGATGTAATGCCCCTGGGCAAGATCACAATTAAGAATTTTAAGGCGGTTCCATGTTTGTTTGTCATGTACGCCTTCTGCAACAATTTTTAACCCAAGGTTATGAGCAAGTTCAATTGTTGCGAGAACAATGACATCATCATCATTATCTTCTGTCATTTCCATAACAAATGAACGATCAACTTTTATTTCATCAATAGGTAATTTTTTGAGATAACTGAGTGAAGAATAACCCGTTCCAAAATCATCAATGGATAAGTTAACGCCTGTGTTTTTAATTTTATCGAGTGTTTGTCTGGCCCGCAGTGGTTCAGACATGATATCACTTTCTGAAATTTCCAGAGTCAGGCATTCTGGAGGCACATTATGTTTTATTATCATATCCTGAATATGTTGTAATAATTTCGCATCGTGTAAATTATGTACCGATATATTTACAGATACGTTTAAGTTTATATTTTTGTTTTTCCACTCGGCACATTGCGTAATCGCTTTTTCAAGAACCCATTTGGTTAGTGGTTTAATTAAACCGGTTTGTTCCGCTAATGGAATAAATTCATCGGGTTGAATAAACCCTCGTTGTGGATGATTCCAGCGCAGTAATGCTTCTGCTCCAACTACCAGACTATTTGTAACATTAACTTTAGGTAGAAAATATATTTCCAGAGACTCTTCTTCTATGGCCTTGCGAAGTTCACTCATTAACGCGAGTCGACCAATACTGTGAGTATCTTTTTGCTGGTCATAGATGGAATAACCAATTTTATTTTGTTTTGCAATATACATTGCAACGTCAGCACGTTGCATCAGGATATTCACATCATCACCATGTGTTGGAAATTCAGCTAACCCCATACTGATATCAACATTTAAGGTATGACCATCGACAATGAATGGACGGCTAAAATCTTCTATTACTTTATGTGTTAGTGATTTTGCCTGTTCCAGGTTAGTTTCAGGAAGAAGGATGGCAAATTCATCGCCACCAAGGCGGGCGACAGTATCTGTTTTACGAAAAATATTAAAAAGGCGTTCGCCTGTTTGTTGTAAAATAAGATCACCAATATGATGACCTAAAGTATCATTAATTTCTTTAAAGCGATTAAGATCAGTCATAATGAGCACAAGTTGTTTTGTTGTGCGTGCACCACGCAAAATTTCCTGTTGTAATCGATTGTGCAAAAGTTTTCGGTTAGGTAAATCAGTTAATGGATCATGTAACGCCTGGTGTGTAAGCATTTGTGTTTCAGTTTGAACAGCTTCAGCAAGCCGGTTAAAGTTTTCTTCAAGAATAGTAATTTCATCACCGGTATTTTTTATAGCCGGTTTTTTAAGGTTCATCCCTTCAGAAAACTCAACAACATAATGCGTGAATTTTTGTAAACGCCGGGTTATGAAAAAAATCAGGATTATAAATGAGAGCATATAAATAATTGCAGTCAGACTGCGTAGATTACGTTCTTCACTTAAAACATCTTGTGTCAGCTGGCTGGCTTCGGCGGTAGATATGAATGAAACCAGTTCAATAATAATGTCGGTAGCACCATAATCAAAAAATCCCTGTCCGATTTTTAAATATCGATCCTTAAGTGTATTAATTTTTGTACCAGGAGGAATTAAAGTGGCGTTACTGCTTACTAATATAGTGGGGCGATCTTCAGCAAGTAAAGCGATGACATTCGAATCAGCCAGGGTTGATGCTTGCGATGCAATGAGAAATTCTTCATCGAGAGGTGAAGCTAACATTAGTGTGGCTTGAATTTTGCCGTTTTTATCAATGATTTGTTCTGAGGCTAATAAAAAAGGTTTATTGTTTAATAGCGTTAAAAAGCCCTGGCCATGACTCAAATTTAATAATGTTTGCTCAGGATGTCTCAGGGCAGTAGGTGCAGGCCCATCACTCGCTTTATATAATTCACGGCAGTTGTCTTCTGCGTCAAGTAATAATATATAACGGGGTTGCAAAAAATTACGCATGACAGAAAGTGTTGGCAGCCACGGAGGAGGTTTGATATACGTCAGTGTTTCATTACCGGATTGCCAGGCTGGTGAGTGAATATATTCTTTCAGGTTCTGGTTATTTACAAAAAGCTTAACGACCTGATGATGTCCTTTTACATAACGGTCAAACATGATGCGTTGCTTTTCTGCCTGAAAGCTGAATCGTTCAGAGAGTTTGCGGTTAAATATTTGTTTTAGGGAATAATTCTGAATAGTGTCAGTGACCGCCCAGACAACCAAACCTATAAATACTGCGGTTAGCAGCATTTTTAACATCAATGAATGTTTACTCAGATTAATCATTATGGACTACTACTTTATATTTTTTAATGATTCTGGTTCACCAATAAGTTCATCTCCCTGAAATTTCCACCCGGCACGTTTAAGCTGTGAAGGAGGAATGTAACTTATGTCTTTATGATTTTTTTCAATATATTGTTGTAAATAATGGACAAGTTTTTTAGCCAGTGGGTTACTTTTATTATTTATTTTCCATGTAGTCAGGCTATAACTTCTATAAAGAGGATATTTTCCGGATAAAACATAATTCAGATCGGTAGCTTCGTGGCCATCAACCTTTAACATTCGCACCAGACCTTTTTTCTTGTGATATGAAACCATTAAGGGTACTTCCCAGCCAATGGCTCCGATATTACGGGATACCTGGGATATCATGTCAGGTATAACACCTACTTCAAATAATCGTGGGCTGAATTGATCCTCATCTTTTAATAAGCCACGCCAATGACCTGGTCTGATTTTGCAATGCAAACGAGCAATAGGTTTAATTCGATGTGTAAAAGTATTTGTGAGTTTTGTATTAATTTCTGACCAGCGCGTTGGAATTCCCTGAAAAATTTCTCGAGCTTGTTTACTCGTGATATTAATTAAAGGATTATCGGGATGAACAATGAGTGCGATAGGTGAAATTCCTAGAGAATGAAATTCTAATCCGGGTAAACGATCAGATTTCGCTGGTGGGCAACAAAAAGCGCCGATATCAACAGATTTTTTTCGTAAACGTCCTGATGTAATGCCACATGTACCTGGATTTACTACAATATTAAGGTGGTTTGTTTTAGCATATTCGAGGATTAGATCGCGAAAAATAGGATAGCTTTGCTGCCCCAATGCGAGCACTAAATCAGCATTAGTGTATTTTTCAGCATATTTGAAGGGTCGTTTTTCCCAGTCTTTGGGCACCACACTTAAAATATCCGGGGCACTGAATGTGGGTGCAGCTAAGTGCTGGTGAGTATGTTCCGCCCACACTGCATTTGTGTTTACAAACAGACTTAAGATTACGATTTTAAATTTTTTTGAATAAAGTACAGACAAAACACACTTCATTGAATAGACCCCATTTCTATGACAAAAACCGACTATGCCAAAAATACCTAAGCTTCCTAAAATGTCACTTATGAGCATTTTAATGGGGGAGGGTGAAGCTAACTAATTGATTATTTTTGTTATTTTAGGTTATCAGTATTATTGTAGTTAACGGAAAAATAACGTTACATTACCTTCAGTAAATATAGAGCATATTTAAGGGTAAATCACCATTTATTGGATAATTGGGGCAAAAATGGCCGATAAACGGTAGGTGGGTGGAGAAATGAACGGAGTTTACAATTTCCCCTTTATTTTACTTAACCAGCGTTTATCAAATAATTGAATGATTTTCCCTAAACTACTGCCCAAATAGTATTCTGCCGCTGTTTTACTCAAACGTTTAGGTGGCAGGGGTTTCGAATGTCCCAGATGATTTAGTCGTTTTGTTAATGCGGGTATGGGGGCGGGATTATTCATATCTATTTTTAATGCTGCTTGAATTGCTTCAGAGATTTCATCATCGGTAATGCCCGCTTTAATGACTTTAGTCATTTGTGAATAAGGCATAAATTCGGGGATTTTAGAACGTTTGGCCATGTGATAAATTTTTGGCCAGAATTTGTTTTTTAGAAATTGCGTTACCACTTCTTCATAAACCAAACATTCCACCATATCGCGATCATTAACCAAATCCATACCATAGCTATCGGCTTCAAGTTCTTCTTCTTGTAATAGCGGCATCAACAGTGTTTGATAAAGAGGGCTATAAAGCTGGAAAAAATAGCTGAGCATTTTAGTGAAGCCATTTTTTGACTGCCTGGAACTTGTTTTAAATTGAGCCCATATATCATTTAAAAAATAAAGTCGTGTCGTGACCGGCGTATGTTGTGTTGAAAGTTGACCTATCCGGCGTGCTAATAAAGCACGAAAATACAGTGGAGGCATTGTTTGTAAAACGGGTAAGCCAATAATGAGTGTACGAGTATTAAGAAAAGGCATTTTGGAACGTGGAGTTTTTACAACACGGATTTCGTATTTGTCACGAATGATAATGCGATCAATCCTGGGTTTGCCAAAATCATCTTGCAATTCTTCGATGAGTTTATATAAATGAGGAAATTTCTCTTTTGTGACATCCAGCCCCGTCGGTAAGGAAAATTTTAGCTTGTAAATAGACCAGCTAAATGCACCTCCAAGTCCAATTAAGACAAGCTGAATAACGGCATCAATCCAGTCTTTGAGTTCAGTTGCATGAACAACCGTATCATAGAGAGCTGAAGGTAGAGCTAAAAACAGGTAAGGAAACATCAGGAGAAATAATATACCTGTGATGGCTATAAAAATACTTAAGCCAAAACTAATGCGTGGAGATTTTTCTTTTAGTTGAAAAAAATAGGCATTTTGTAACGGGTTAACCCATTTATTCATAAAGGGTAGATACTGAGATATATCCATTATGTGATCACTTTAACGGCTGAATAATTTTTTATATATCCTAGTCTAATCTATGGAATAAAACTGGGTGCAGAGCACATTTTTGCGGGCATGTTCTCAATCCTGTTTATCTATATAAGATAATTATAAAATATTGATATTGATGCCGGTTATAATTTTTATAAAAAGTAGTATTTTGATAGGTTATCGGGTTAAACTTAAAAAGATATATTGCATATTCTTAGGTTATTTCAGTAGTCCATATCGGTTATCTCCTGTAATTTACTAACGAAAGATTGCAATTAAATCTTTTAACAAAAATATAAAAAAAGGTAATTTACATGGCAACTGGTACAGTAAAATGGTTCAACGATTCTAAAGGCTTTGGTTTTATTTCTCCTGCTGATGGTAGTGCAGATGTTTTCGTACATTTCTCTGCTGTTCAAGGTGATGGTTTCCGTACTTTAGCGGAAGGTCAAACTGTAAGCTACGAAGTAGAAAGTGGTCCTAAAGGCCCACAAGCAACGCAAGTAAATCCACAATAAATAAGGTTTTTTAAATCTCATTTATAAACAAACCCCGCTATATGCGGGGTTTGTTTTATCTGCTTCCTGCTCAAAAATTGCTCCGTCTGGATAAAACCAACATTTCATCATTACAGAATAGATATTAAGGTTTTCTTGGCTGCCCTTAAGGTTATTGATTTGTGTGTTGTGCCACTAAAAGGCAGAATACCGCTTAAATTTTTTGATCATATTTGAAAACAACTTTTAAACAAGGATATATCTATGAAACTGATTCTTTTAGGTGCACCAGGCGCAGGCAAGGGTACTGTTGCAAAATTACTGACCAAAATGGATGGCTCAGTACAAATTTCGACTGGTGATATTTTACGTGCAGCGGTAGCAGCTGGAACAGAACTTGGTAAACAAGCTCAGGCAGCAATGAAAGCGGGTGATTTGGTTTCTGATGATTTAATCATGGGCATCATGGGCGAACGTTTGAAAGAAGATGATTGCAAAAATGGTTATTTATTAGATGGCTTCCCACGCACAATTCCTCAGGCAGAAGCATTAAAAGTTCTATTAGAAGGGATGGGTGAAAAGCTTGATATGGTTGTAGATATCCAGGTAGCTAAAGAAGTTATTTTAGATCGTTTAACAACCCGTCGTACTTGTGAAGGTTGTGGTGAAATTTACAACGTTAAATCAAACCCACCGAAAGAAGAAGGCAAGTGTGATAAATGTGGTGGCAACGTTGTTCAACGTGAAGACGAAACTGAAGAAGCAATCAGTAATCGCCTGGATGTTTACAATGAAATGACGGCTCCATTAGCCAGCTATTATGGAAAAGAAGGCAACCTGGTGAGTGTTAATGCAACTTCTAGTGATGCTGTTATTGATGCGATTAAAGCAAAGCTTGCTTCATAATAATTTACGAAAAAATGTGTAGCAGTAGGTTGGCTCAAGCGCAGCGGAACCAACAAATATTTTGTTGGTTCCGTCATTTTATTCCTTGAACCAACCTACCGACTTCATTATTTAGCTCGAAGTTAGTCTTAAATAAAAAAGGGAAACCAGTATACTTGTTTCCCTTTTTTTATGCTATCGGCCAAAGTAGATACCATCTCTCACTACCAACCACAAGCGAATTATATTACTCGTGGTTGGTATTCGGTTTGATGCTTAATCACACCAAAACAAATTTGAATTAACTTTCTCATTGCGGCACCTAATGCCTGCATTTTAACTTTCCCCGATTTCAGTAAGCGTGCTTTTTGTGCTTTTATGTCGAGGTTGTGTGTGCTCGCACACACTGCGGCCATATAAAGCTTCGCACGTATTCTTGCGCTTCCCGTCTTACTTAACGTGGTACGGCCTTTATACTTACCCGATTCTCTCAGCTTTGGAATTAACCCAAGATAAGCCGCGACCTGTTTGGCGTGGGTGAAGGTTTTACTGGCAAATAAATACACAAGTTCTCGTGACATCACCGGACCAATTCCTTTGATTGATTCAAGCAGTTCTCGGTTTTTTTTCAGTTGAGGATGTTGATTGATGTGGTTATCAATCTCTTTTTGCAAACCTTTAATCTCCGTTTTCAAAACGTCAATCATATCCATTAATGATTGTGAAACGCGCTGAGAGGTTAAGCTAAACTCGGTAGCTTCTTGTCTGTTTTGCTCACGTTGTAAATCTTTTTCTAAGGCATCAAGCCGACGTATCATGGCTTTTAGTTCCCTTATTTCAGGTGTTTCGGGCTGCCAAAAAGTAAGCTGTTGCTTTTGTGCATGGCCATAATAAGCCAACATAATGGCATCCGTTTTATCGGTCTTGTGCAACAGATTAATGGACTCCGCATATTTTTTTGCTTTGCCGGGGTTCACTAATAAAACTTTAATGCCTTTATCATGAAGAGCATACATCAGTCCTTCGTGATAAATCCCTGTTGGTTCTAATACAACAACAATGTCTTCTGCGCTTGCCTGGGTGTTTTTAAATAACCAATTAACCGCTTGCTGATGACCTTGTGCGGTATTTTTTAATACCTTACTTTTCTTTTTTCCTTTAGCGGCATCACGTAACCATCCAATATCTATCTTGTCTTTGCTTACATCAATTCCCGTAAAATAAAACATATCTTTCTCTTCCCTTGTACATGCAGCATCATCTGATAATCAGAGTGCTTGGATACCATCCAGATTATTAAAGATAAATAGAAGTCAGGGGCATAATCTACAAAACAGCATCTTTGTGCTTAGGTCGGCTACAACCTCACTGACTTCCCGTGATAGAATGGGAGCTAACCATCTATCGATGAGAGATACAAGGTCGGCTCTTTTTGTACAAGGATGTACTTATGCAGTGATGGCAAAGAAGCCATTGAACTGTCAGGCCGACGCGGTACGGATACATCAACCCTTATTCTTGATTAGCACGTTTGTTAACGATAACGACATGGCTTCGTTAAAAATAGCGTCGGCCTGAAGCTATCGTATCCTTGCTAACGCCCCTTACCTACGTCCATGTAGGTAAAGACCGACCAACAATAATCTATTCCATTTCCAAATCTTCTCGTACTGCATCTAGACCTGCATTCGCACATTTTTCATCAGTCGCTCCGGAAGGTGCGCCGCTAACACCAATGCCACCTAATATTGAACCACCAATATTAATAGGAATACCTCCTGCAGCGACAATTAGTCCATCGAGCTTTCCAACCTGAAAGGGTTTAGTAAAACGATCTTCCATTTGTGATAAGGGTGTATTAAATGCCATCGCCGTGTGCGCTTTTTGTTTACTGATGGGTAAAGTAATATCCATTGCTAAAACATCACGTAATACAACTTGTGTATGACCACTTCGGTCAACAACCGTTACTGCAATTTGAACACCTTCTTTGCGACACTGTTGTATTGCAGCTTGTGCGATTCGTAAAGCTGTCTCCATTTTTAATCGTTTAATGGATATCGTCATTTTTTCCTCATCAGCTGAGGCAGCTAAAGGAGATAAAAAAAGTGCGATGGCAAAGATACTTATTGAGCTGGAAAGTCGTTTCATGGTTTTTATTCCTTTGATAAATCAAGAGAAGAAGATATGGTTACCACTATAGTCTGATGGTTATGCTGTTTTCAATGTGCTTGTGCACAGTAAATAATGGTTTCATACACATAAAAACTAAAGGTATTAACAATGTATGCGGTAATATTCAAAGCAGTGATCAATGAACTAACGCAGGAGTATTCTGACGCGGCAAAAAGAATGAGAGAACTGGCCGGGGAATATGGCTGCATAGATTTTTTATCTGTTACCGAGGGTGAGAATGAAGTTACCCTTTCATATTGGGATAACCTGGAGCAAATAAAACGATGGAAGGAAAACCCTGAACATCAACGAGTACAGGAACTCGGTAAAGAAAAATGGTATAAATCTTATCAAGTCCAGGTTGTTGAGATTTGCCGTGAATATGGAAAAGATACATCTTAGTATGTGAATTGATGAATGAATAATAAAAAAAAAGAAGCCGTTATCCTTGTTCATGGACTCTGGATGAAAGGATTTGAGTTATTTTATTTACAGCTTAAATTGTGGTTACAGGGTTATCATGTATATCTGTTTCGATATCAAAGTTTATTTAGAACACCCGAGCAAAATTCAGAAAAGTTATTCAGGTTTATCAGTAATGTAAATGAACCTGTCATGCATTTTATTGCTCATAGTCTGGGTGGTATTGTGGTGATGCATTTATTTGAGAATCATCAAATAAAAAAAACTGGCAAGGTTGTAATGATTGCTTCACCGGTCAATGGTAGCGCTGCTGCAAGTTACTTAATGAAAAATAAATATATAAAATACTTATTAGGTAAATCAATAATAAACGGTTTATTGGGTAATGCACCCGAATGGAAATATAAACTTAAAACATGTGTTATTGCAGGAGTAGATGGATTAGGCATTGGTACACTACTGGCTAATAATGTTATGCAGGGAAAAAATGATGGTACTGTAAATCTTAATGAAACCAGGCTGGAACAGGCAGATGAAAGTCATGTTGTTTCAAGTAGCCATTTTACACTTCTG
>VAPK010633052.1_pt1 | contig 29093 bp, 21 predicted proteins | sample 3395031 | NCBI WGS metagenome assembly VAPK01 (sample SAMN08290443, study PRJNA428436) | hydrothermal vent metagenome | isolation source: Deep-sea hydrothermal vent chimney 1 | place: Pacific Ocean: Juan De Fuca Ridge
ATTTGGGTCAGATTTGGTTACGGTAATTGAGTAAAACCGCAGGCGTAGCAGGGCTACGTCGAGGATTTTGCGATTGCACCGTAGCCAAAGATGGCCTGAAGGTGAGATGCAAGATGTTCTTGTTATTTTCTTACAGGCCCTTAGGTGCGGTTGCACGCAGATTCCTTGCCATTTTGCTGGCCATGGTCTTCATGTTGGTAATATAGTCTCGTGCTAGGGGATTCAGGGCGACTACTGTGCCGCCAATGGCCTTGGCTATGGTCTTGGCGGCCTTGACGGAAAATTGCGGCTGCACAAAGATGACTTTGACCCGGTCGCGCCTGGCCTGCTCGATGAGTTCGGCCAGGCGTTTGCCGCCCGGCCTCTTGCCATGTTCCTCAACGGCCTTCTGTGCCAGATTGTAGGCCCGGCAGAAATAGCCGTATGCCGGATGAAAGACATAGACGGTCCGGCCCGCCAGGGGGCGGAGGATGGTGAGCAGGCGGCTGTTCAGCGTCTCAAGATCGCGGGCGAATTTTTGGTAATTGGTCCGGTATAGCTTCGTCCCTTCGGGGTCGAAGCGGATCAGGGTCTTCATGATGAGTCGGGCCTGTTTTTTGACCAGCAGCGGATCAAGCCAGGTATGGGGATCGAGTTCACCGGATTGCGCGCCTGCAAGCTCCAGAAGATCAAGGCCCTCGCGCAGATCAATAATGGTCAGGTTCGGCATGGAGCGAATCAGCTTGGGGATGAGGCCGTTTTCAAATGGAACGCCGATGCGGAAATAAATGCGGGTTCGGGCGAGCCGGGCCATCTGCTGCGGAGTCGGCTCATAGGTTTCCGGGCTTTGGCCGGGCTGGACCAGGGCCTCCACCCGGACCCGGTCACCGCCGATTCGTTTGACAAAATATTCCTCCGGCAGAATGGAAACAAAGACGGAAAGTTGCCGCTGCCCGGCCGGAGCCCCGGCCGGCAGGCCGCAGGCCAGGCAGAAAGTGAGAAGTCCCAGAAAACAGGCGAACAAGTTGTGTCTCAGCGATGCAGTCATGGTCACTATTATATACAGTAGATTGTGGAAACAAAAAAGGGATTACTGTTTCTCTCCGGTAATTATTTGATCTCGAACAAAAAAACCGTTTATGGATGGGCTGCGACCGATTGATCGTCCGGGTATGGGGTAATTGTGAATATTTTGATATTTTATGGACTCGCAAAAAACCTGAATCTTCATCACACCGTCATTCCCGCGCAGGCGGGAATCAATTAATATCAACGAACTATGAATCCCCGCCTACGCGAGGATGACGAAAAAATGACTTTTTACTAGTCCATCATATTTGAAGTTTCCTGGAAAAGTTTCATGCTGCTATCCGCAATAAGGCAACCGCAAAGGAAGCGCCGGCCTGCTCGAATTTGCGGTGACGGGATGAAATATCCGGAGAGAGGTGGTGGTTGTACTTGACACGGTTTTTCTTTCCTGTTAAAAAAGAAAATTTTGTACTTGATGATATCTGCTGGAGATAGGCTGTTGTCCTGCCCCTTGTCCGGCGCAATAGAATGGCGGCAAGGCAATGATGGAACAGGGTAAATATTTCTTGACTGGATAATCTGAATTAGGCTATACAACAGCTTTAAGCTCGGGTGCCGAGATAGCTCAGTCGGTAGAGCAACGGACTGAAAATCCGTGTGTCCCTGGTTCGAATCCTGGTCTCGGCACCATAGAAAATGCATTGAAGGAGTTGCAGAGCTCACCTGTAACTCCTTTTTTATTTTATTGTTTTTCTCCAGAAGAATAACTGGAGCCGGAAGAGATAATGCAGTAATCCGGCATGAAGTAACCGAGGAACTCGTGATGAAAAAAGACCTGACAGCAGTACGAAATATCGGCATCAGCGCCCATATCGATTCTGGCAAGACAACGCTTACCGAGCGTATCCTGTTTTATTCCCAGCGCATTCATGCCATCCATGAGGTTCGCGGCAAGGACGGTGTCGGCGCGACCATGGATTCCATGGCGTTGGAGAAGGAACGTGGTATCACCATTCAATCGGCGGCGACCTACTGCAATTGGCAGGGCCATGATATCAATATTATTGATACCCCCGGCCATGTTGATTTCACCATTGAAGTGGAGCGGGCTCTGCGGGTTCTTGATGGCGCTGTGCTCATTCTCTGCTCCGTTGGTGGAGTGCAGTCCCAGAGCATTACCGTGAACAGGCAGATGAGCCGTTACAAGGTGCCGCGGATTGCCTTTATCAACAAGTGTGACCGCACCGGCGCCAATCCGTACCGGGTAACCCAGCAGATACGTGATAAGCTGGGTCTCAACGCGGTGATGCTGCAGTTGCCCATCGGCCTTGAGAATGACCTGGAAGGCCTGGTTGATCTGGTCACCATGAAGGCGGTGTATTTTGACGGCGACCAGGGAGAAACGATCCGTCTGGAAGAAATCCCGGCACGGATGCAAGCCGAGGCCGATGAGAAGCGCGAGGAATTGCTGGATGCCGTGTCCATGTTTTCCGATGAACTTATGGAGGTTATTCTTGAGGAACAAACTCCGGGCGAGGACCTGGTCCGCGAGGCCATTCGCCGTGGGACGCTGAGCCTGGAGCTAGCTCCGGTCATCATCGGTTCCGCCTACAAGAACAAGGGCATTCAGCCGTTACTGGATGCCGTGAACGCCTATCTTCCCTGTCCGACCGATGTTGAAAATACGGCCCTGGACCTTAATAATGACGAAAAAGAAGTGCTGGTCTCCAATGATGCCGATGACCCCCTGATTGCTCTGGCCTTCAAGCTGGAAGACGGGCGTTACGGTCAGCTTACCTATATCCGGACCTATCAGGGGACGTTGAAAAAGGGTGACATAATTGTCAACTCGCGCACCGGTAAAAAGGTGAAAATCGGGCGTCTGGTCCGGCTGCATGCTGACGAGATGGAGGAAATCGACGAGGCGGGCTCCGGTGATATCCTCGCTCTGTTCGGCATTGACTGTGCTTCCGGCGACACCTTCTGTGGAACCGGAATTAACTGGTCCATGAGTTCCATGCATGTGCCGGCCCCGGTTATCTCCCTGGCCATCAGGACTAAAGATAACAAGATCCAGGCCAATGTCTTCAAGGCCCTGAACAGGTTCGGCAAAGAGGACCCGACCTTCAAGAGTTTCGTGGATCACGAGACCAACGAAACGATCATCTCCGGCATGGGAGAGTTGCATCTCGAGGTGTATATCGAGCGTATGAAGCGGGAGTACAATGCCGAGGTGGAGGTTGGAGCTCCGCGGGTCGCCTACCGTGAGACCATTACGAAGCGGGCCGAATTTAACTACACCCATAAAAAACAGACCGGCGGCTCTGGGCAGTTCGGCCGGGTTGGCGGTTACCTGGAGCCGCTGGAAGAGGGCGAGTATGAATTTGACGACAAGATTGTCGGCGGTGTCATTCCCCGCGAGTTCATTCCTTCCTGTGACAAGGGCTTCCGGAAGTGCCTGCAAAAGGGCAATCTGACCGGCTCGCCGATTACCGGCATCCGGATTGTCATCAATGACGGGAGTTTCCACGCGGTGGACTCTTCCGATGTGGCCTTCCAGCTCGCTGCTATAGGCGCATTCAAGGAGGGGTATGTGAAAGCCGGGCCGGTGATCATGGAGCCGATCATGAAGGTTGCCGTGGAAGGGCCGTCCGAGTTTCAAGGTGCTGTCATGGGTAGCCTGAACCAGCGTCGCGGCGTGATTGTCGGGACCTTTGAAGAGGGGAATTACACGGTTGTTGAAGCGGAGATGCCGCTGGCCGAGATGTTCGGCTATTCAACCACGCTACGTTCCCTTACCCAGGGCAAGGCCGAGTTTACCATGGAGCTGTCCAGCTACAAAAAGGTGCCCAAAAGTGTGGCTGACGAGTTGATCAAGGCCTTTGAGGAAGAAAAGAAAAATAAATAGACTGTGGTTCGCAGCTAATATACAATATATGATTAATTGGATGGAGTGGAACAATGGGATATGAGCCGCTGGTAAAGCAGAATCCGCTCAGGGTTCTGAAGATTGGGACGGAGAATGCCAGAGAGATGGGCCTGGTGATTGCCCGGCCCGGCCTTGGCAAGACGGCGCTGCTGGTCCAGATTGCCCTGGATTCAATACTCCGGGGCAACCGGGTTATTCACGTCAGTATTGGTGAATCCATTGACAAGACCAGGTGCAGGTATGACGATATTTTGCGCAGTATCCTGCAGGAGTATAGTGTCTCGCTGCCGCACGAGTTGATTGAAATGGTGCAGCATCACCGGATGATCATGACCTTTAAGGAATCGGTCTTCAGCCGGGCGAAATTGGAAGAACGGCTCAATGATTTGATTATGCAGAATATTTTTACGCCGAATTGCCTGGTGGTCGATGGCTTAGATTTTGAGTCGGTTAATCGTGAGAGTCTGGCCGATCTCAAGGACCTGGCAAATATGATGAGTATGCAGCTCTGGTTCTCGGCCGTCACTCATCGTGATGACAAGAAAAAATCATCATCCGGGGTGCCGTCGCCCTGTCATGAGGTGGATGATCTCTTTGATACGGTGATTCTGCTCAAGCCCGAAGGCGGCAATGTCCGGCTCGATATTGTCCGGAATAACGGCAAAGCGAATGGTTCCGGTGTCAGTCTCGATCTTGACTCTTCAACCATGATGATCAAGCGGAGCTGAATTTTAAACGGAAAGACTTCTATGCGTTTTCGTCCCTGCATTGATCTGCACGACGGACGAGTTAAGCAGATCGTCGGTTCAACTCTCCGGGATGACCAATCCTGCACCCTGCAGACCAATTTTTCCTCTGCGATCCCGCCTTCCCATTATGTCCGAACCTACCGGCGAGATCAACTGGTCGGCGGTCATGTGATTATGCTCGGCCCGGGAAATGAGTCGGCCGCCGTAGAGGCGTTGCAGGCCTGGCCCGGCGGGATGCAGGTCGGCGGGGGCATTACGGCCGACAATGCTCCCTGGTGGCTGGAGCAGGGAGCTTCGCACGTGATTGTGACCTCTCATGTTTTTCATGACGGCCGGCTCAATGAAGAGCGCCTGCGCCGTCTGCGCGATCTGATCGGCCGGCGGCACCTGGTCCTGGATTTGAGCTGTCGCTGGCGCGATGACGGTTATTACGTGGTTACCGATCGTTGGCAGAAGTTTACCCGGCTCCGTATTTCCGGGGAGGTCTTGGCCTGGCTGGCTGGCTTTTGCGATGAATTTCTGGTGCATGCCGTTGATGTGGAGGGCAGGCGCATGGGAGTGGATGAGCGTCTCATCCGGCTGCTGGCCGACCATACGGCTATCCCGACGACCTATGCCGGCGGCGTGGCGACCATGGCCGATCTGGAGCTGGTCCGGGACGCCGGTCATGAATGCCTTGATGCAACAGTAGGCAGTGCCCTTGATTTTTTTGGCGGGACTTTGGCCTACCGGGACGTGGTTGCCTTTTGCCGTGAACAGGACGAGCTGCGGGGCCGGTGATGAGCCGGCGGCGGTCAGGAAGTGATGAGCAGATGCAGCAGGTTCCTGAATTGACCGAGCTGAAACTATTCGTGCCTGATGACCTTTACCGGGCCTTCCAGCGCTGTGTCTGGATTATCGTCCACGAGACCGGTCGTGATCAGCCTGATATCATGCGGGAGGTCATCCATGATTTTCTTGTCAAACATGGGTGTTAGGGCCTCTGGCCGTTTATCCGCGCAGTTAGTCAGCATGTTTTAATCCCATGCTCCGTACCTGGTTGCGACCGTGATTCTTGGCCTCGTACAGGGCTCGGTCGGCGGCGGCAATAAGGTTTTCCGCCCTGGAGCCGCGCTCGGGCACGGCCGTGGCCGCACCGAGGCTGATGGTGACATGATCCGTGACCTTGGAGTTTTCATGGGGAATATGTTGTGCCTCAACATTGGCCCGCATCGTCTCGGCTAATGCAAGCGCACCATTGGTTCCGGTCTCCGGCAGGACCGCCACGAACTCTTCCCCGCCGTAGCGCGCCACCATGTCGGTTACCCGTTTTGTCGACTCGTCGATGGTCTTGGCCACCTGTTTCAGACAGTCGTCACCACCCTGGTGGCCGTAGGTATCGTTAAAAAGCTTGAAAAAATCAATGTCGATCATAATCAGCGAAATGGAGGTCGAGTGGCGTATGGCCCGCAGCCATTCCTGTTCCAGGACTTCGTCAAAACGTCTGCGATTCGGCACCCCGGTCAGGCCGTCCAGGGAGGAAAGCTTTTTTAGGATTTTATTGGCCTCTGCCAGCCGGAGCTGGCTTTTCTTCAGGGCGCGAAAGGCCTCGTCGCGTTGCTGCTGATTGATATAGGCCTGTGAATGATAACGGATGCGGGCGATCAGCTCAATCTTGTCCGGCAGCTTGACCAGGTAATCGTTGGCGCCGAGTTCAAAGGCCTTGCTCTTTATCTCCGGTTCCTCCTTCGTCGATAGGACAATAATCGGCACCTGGGAAGTGTCCTGGTTGGCCCGGTAAAATCGCACCATGGTCAGCCCGTCAAGCTCGGGCATCACCAGATCCTGGAGGATAATGGTCGGCTTGAGCTCGGTCGCCGTTTTTATCGCTTCGGTCGGGTCCTGGCAGTAATGAAAGTCGATGTCCTCCGTGGCCAGTGCCCGCCGTACCGCCTCGGCGATGATTGGCTGATCATCAACCAGGAGGACACTGATTCTGTACCTCCGGATATCATCAAGTTCCCGTCCCGCTCCTGCTGGATGTTCAGTCATAATATTTTCCTTTTTCCGCCGCTAACTTGTCAATGATCTTCGCACCAATGGCCTCGACCGGCAGAACATCCTGAGCGGCTCCCACTTCGATTGCCGCCTTGGGCATGCCGAAAACCACCGAGCTCTCCCTGTCCTGGGCGATGGAATAATTCCCCTGCCGGCGCAGGGCCAGCAGCCCTTCGGCGCCGTCTCTTCCCATCCCGGTTAAAATTACCCCAATACAGCTGCCCTGCCAATAACGGGCCACGCTTTTGAAAAAAACATCCACCGAGGGATGGTAATAATTGTCCGTCGGTTCAACCGAATAGCCAAAGGTGTTGTTGCGGTTCATGACGAGGTGATGGGAGGTGGAGGGGATTAGTACCACACCCGGCCGGGGCCGGTCACCTTTGCTCAGCACTCTTACCTTCATGGCCACCTGGCTGTTCAGCCAGTCGACCAGGCCGCCGATAAATTGCTCGTCCATATGCTGGGCAACGACGATGGACGCGGGTAAATCCCGGGGAAAGGTGGAGAGAATCCGGAGCAGGGCCCGGGGACCGCCGGTGGAGCAGCCGATGACCAGCAGGAGGTCTTTTCCTTTTTTTCGTGGCGATTCGCCTGGTTGCACCGGGCAAACGGGCCGTTGCGGACCGGCTCGTTTGGTGATCCCGGAAAGTATTCCTATTCGCTCTATTTTGGCGAGCAGGTCCTGGCCGTTGGTACCGTTTTCAGTGCCCAGCACCGGCGTGGCCACAACGTCAAGAGCTCCGGCCCCCATGGCCTCAAACACCTTGCCGCTGTTGCCGGCAACACTTGCGGTCACCACCAGAATCTGGCAGGGACTTTCCCGCATGATCCGCCGGGTTGCCTCAATGCCGTCCATAACCGGCATGATCAGGTCCATCAGGATCAGGTCGGGTTTTTTCCGTGCGCAACGCTCAACCGCAATAGCCCCATTTTCCGCCAGCCAGAGAACCTGGTGCCCGCCGCTGATCATGGTCCGGCGAAGCGCCTCCACGGCCATGGGCATATCGTTGACTATTCCTATTTTCAAATGCACCTCGCGGGTGATCCTTTAACTTGGTTTTACCGTCAGCCCTGGTCCGGCCCGCCGATCAATTCTTCAACGGTTCGCAACAAGGTCTCATCCTGAAAACTCCCCTTAGTCAGGTAATAGTCAGCCCCGGCCTCAAGGCCCTGTCGCCGGTCTTCCTCGCGGTCTTTATAGGAAACGATAATCACCGGCAGTCTCTCGAATCGTGCATCGCTGCGGATAAGATTCACCAGCTCGATACCATTCATGCGCGGCATGTCCACATCCGTGACGACCAGGTCGAACTCCTCGTTGCGGCGGAGGGTGTTCAAGCCGTCCATGCCGTCTACCGCCGTTTTTACCTCATATCCCCTGACGGCGAGCATTTTCCTTTCCACCTCCCGGACAGTGATGGAGTCATCAACCACCAATATCCGCTTTAAGCGACGTTCGTCCATGATCGCTTCACCGCCTATACGGTGCAGCCGGTTGCCGTAAATCAGGTCATCAACGGAGTGAACCATGTCTTCCACGTCGACAATCAACACCGGCGTACCATTCTCAAGAATAGCCACTGCGCTGATATCCTGAACTTTCTTTAATCTCCGATCCAGTGGCTGGACCACAAGGTCGCGAATTTCCAGAAACCGGTCAACGATCAGGCCGTATCGGTTATGGCGGTCACTGACAATCACAACGGCCTGCTCCTCACGTTCATTCTCCAGATCCTCTGCCAACCTTTTTTCCAGGACCTGCCGTGCCGATATCAGCCCGACCCGTTCCCGGCCGAAGGTCACATACTGCCGACCCTCGACCTCCTTGATCTCATCCCGAATCATGATGACGTGATCTATGGCTACCAGCGGAAAGGCATAGACCTCGCCACAGATTTCAACCAGCAGGGAGCGCATGACGGAAAGGGTCAGGGGCAGCTGCATTTCAAAGGTGGTGCCGGCGCCAGGTCTGGTGCTGGTCCGGACCAGGCCTCGGACCTCGTGTACCGCGCTGTGTACCACATCGAGGCCGACGCCCCGTCCGGATACTTTGCTCACGGTTTCCCGGGTACTGAAATTCGGCAGGAAGAGAAAATCAAGCAATTCCGTCTCTCTCAGGTCACGGGCCATCTCCTCGGCAACCATCTTTTTGTCGATGATTTTGCGGCGTAATTTTTCAATATCAATGCCGTACCCGTCGTCACTGACCACGATATTGAGCATGCCCGCACTATGCCGGGCTTCGAGGCGGATGAGCGCTTTTTCCGGTTTGCCGGCCTGCAGCCGCTCCGGCGGCGATTCGATACCGTGGTCAATGGCGTTTCTGAGCAGATGGTTCAGAGGCGCCTCTATTTTATCAAGGATATCCCGGTCAATCAGGGTGTCGCTACCGATGATTTCAAACTCCACCTCTTTGCCCAGTTCCCTGGCAAGATCCCGAACCATGCGGGGAAAACCACGGATGCCGTCGGCAAAGGGCCGCATCCGGTTGGCGATGACCTCATGGTAGAGATGGTGTGAAATTTCCGTGGAGCGCCGGGCATGGTCCTCGATTTCGACCTGGTACTCATTCACCAGGCCGCAGCAGATATCCATCCGGGCAATCAGATTGCGGAAGCCGTTTTTGCTTAATCTCTCCGCCTCCGCCGGGTCGGACGCCCGGACCTTATCCATATAGCCGTTCAGCAGACGGTAAACATCGTCCTGCCGGCGTTTGAGTTGCAGTACTTTATGGGCAAAGGCCGGCAGCCAGCGGGATTCCACCTGGACTTCTCCGGCGAATCCCATAAGACGGTTCATGCCCTCGGCCGATACGCGCAAGGACCGGTCGACCGTTTTTGCCGATTCTTCCGGCGGCATTTTCGATTTTGTCTTTACTGATTCCCGAGGTTGAGACGGCGGCTGGGACGCGGTCTCAACCTTTTGCCCCGCAGATATGTCCTTGCAGGCCGTTACCAGGGAATCGATTGCCTTTTCCCGGGCGGCTTCCTTCCCGGGCGCGGGGGAGGGCGGCTGCACGGTCAGGATATCAGGGGGCGCTTCCTTCCCGGCTGCGTATTTTTTGCCCCCACCAGCGGCCAGGGCTTTAAAATCAGCGGCCAGTTTATTGATGAGCGTACTCTGGCCGGCAAGCCAGGCCGTCATTTTATCCTCGGCCACCCTGCCTATGCCGTCAAGCATGTCCATGCCTTTCAGCAGGAGATCAATATCCTCCCGGCCAAGGACAAGTTTGCCGTCCTGGGCCGCGACAAAGACATCCTCCATGGCATGGGCCAGTTCCACCACGAGCGGCAGGTCGACAATTCGCGCCGCGCCCTTGATGGAATGGGCTGCCCGCATGAGCGAGGCCAGGGCCTCCGGATCGGTCGGATTGCGCTCCAGGGAGAGCAGGTTGTCCGAGAGGGCGGCGCAGTGACTTTCCGCCTCCTGCCGGAAAAGATCCATCATGGACATGGAACTCAGATCTTTACCCTTGTCGGTCATGAAAGATTCCTCATCAAGGTCTTGAAAAGGGCATGGTCGTCAAGCAGGCCGACATCGATATTCTGCAGGGAAAGGATTCCCCTGGTAAAAGCAGCCCTTGAGCCGGAGACGGTAACCGGCAGCTTTTGCAGCGTCCCTTCGGCATAGCGGAAGGTCCCCTGCACCTCGGTCACAGGGAAGACGATCCGCGCACCCTCCTTGCCCGCCACGACCAGCCGTTCAGGGGAAATATAATTTTTCGCCTCCCTGTTTTGTTTAAAGCGCTCAATGTTCAGAAGTGCTCCTATTGAAAAACAGAGCTCCAGTTTGCCGCGAATGTTGACAACTCCTCTCAGGATAGCATTGCTTCGGTGAGGAAGGCTGTGGATGATATTCATGTCAACGATTTCCTGGATGAGTCCGGCCGGCAGGGCCAACCACTCGCCGCCGGTCCGGAAAACAAAAGCAGCGTGAACGTTTGCCTCTTTTGCCGCTGTCGCCTTGGCCAGGACAGAGGTCCATTCCCTCCGGTAATCGTCCGGCACGGGACGGTCCAACAGGCGCCGGCTGGTCAGGGAATAGGTCGGGCAGTTGCGGCAATGAATCACCTCGGCCAGTTTGGGACAGCGGTCGGTCACTTTGCTCCAGACGCCGATCCTGTTCCAGCAGTCATTGATGGCTGCGGGCTTTTCCGTCTTTTTCTCTTCCGGCACCGGTGCTATCCTCCGTCATGAAGTCTTTGGGCCCGCCGCCTGTAATTCGCAGCCCCGGCAAGATCTCCGGCCCGTTCCGCCAACAGCGACAACTGCATCAAACTCTCTATGTGCCCGGGGTCAAGATAAACCGCTTTGCGGAAAAGTTTCAGGGCCTCCGCCGGCTGTCCCTCGCTGTCGCGGATAACGCCGAGGAGATAATACCAGCGGGCCGAGGGGTCGTGTTCCAGCAGATACCGTTCACTGCGCCGGGCAGCCTCCGCCAGCTTGCCTTCGTCGGCCAATTGCCGGACAAGGCTGAATTCTTCATCTTTGCCGGCCAGCCTGGAAGCGGGCGGGGCAAAGACGGACTTCGATGTTCTGACGGCCGGCAGAGATGGTTCCGGGAGACCGTCTTCTCCGGCGTTGTTCGAGATATCACTTTGCCGGGCAGCCGTGGCTGCAGCAGGTTTTTTTTTATAAAAGGCGAAGGCATTGGCGCGGTCGGCGGCAACGAACCGCTCCCCAAGAAACAGGCCGGATTCCGCATGCCCAGTGAAGAGAAGCCCGCCGGGCATGAGTATGTGGTAAAGGGCTGATATTGCCTGGTGTTGAGCCTCTTCACTGAAATAGATCAGGACGTTGCGGCAGAACACGACATCGTAGCGGCCCTGGCCTTCCATAAAGGCCGGGTGCAGGATGTTACCCTTCCTGAAATGGACTTTTTCGCGAATCGTTTTGTCCAGCTCAAAACCTTTGGCCGTCTTATGGAAAAACCTCTCCCGGAAGGCAAGATCCCTTGAGCGGAAGGAATTCTCCCGATATAGCGCCCGCCGGGCAAGGGCCAGCGCCCGTTCGCTGACATCAACGGCGTCAATATAAAAACATGATGGCGGCAGACCGGCCTGCAACAGGGTTATGGCGATGGAATAGGGCTCCTCGCCGGTTGCGCATGGCAGGCTCAGGATGCGGAAGACATATTGTTGCCGGAATTTATCTGCCTGCCGGATATGTTCACCGAGGAGAGTGAAGGGGGTCTGGTTCCGGAAAAACCAGGTTTCCGGAATAACGACCTCCTCGATCAGCTGCCGCAATTCAACGGCCGATGCCGAGAATTTTTCGGCATAGGCGTTAACCTCGGCGATTCCCAAAGCCTTCATACGGCGATTGACTGCTCTTGCAAAGGTTGAGTCGCCAATGGTCGAGATCTCCAAACCGATCGACCGCTCAAGGGAATCGGCTATTTTCAGTTTAGCTGATTCCATGCGGACATGGTTGAGACAATCTTGTTGAAGCGCCGGTGTTGGGGGTGAAAAAAAGCAGGTATCTTCATACCCCGGGGTGAGTTTGTTAATCATGGGATTGAGTTGAAAATGAGCGCGGCCCTTACCGGGTCACTCCTTAAAAAGTTTGCAGACAATATCTTCCGGAATAATACCCTTCAGGTCGAACCTTTGTATTATTTCATCGTTGCCTGATCCGACGGCATGCACATTCAAGGCCTCGTCAATCAGGATTCCCGACGCCCTGAGATCCTGATGGTCGCTCTTGATGACATCGGTAACCCGTTCGGCTATCAGGCCGACCAGTTTTTGTCCGCCGGAGGCCAGGGGATAGCGCACCAGAATAATACGGGTACTGTATAAAGGTTTGCAGGGTGTGCCATCGGCAAGAGAGCAGAGGTCAAATATCGGCACCGGTTCACCGCGGTAGTTGATAATCCCGGCCATATAGACCGGGGCGGCCGTGATTTTTTTCGGTATGACGAGAGGAATGATCTCAACCACATCTCGCGAATCCAGGGCATACCGATCATCGCTGGTCTCGAAAAGCAAAAACAGCATGTCGTCTCCGGCTGGTTATGCCACCTTGAAGCGGGAAATCGCTTTCTGTAAACTCTGGGCGGCCTGCTGAAGCCGTTCAATGGTCATGTTCATCTGGCCGATAGATTCCGCTGACTGCTGGGCCGTGCTATTCAGCTGGTTGGTGGCATCACTGATTTGTCTCGCTCCCAGTGACTGGGCCTCAATGCCTTCGCTGATCACACTCACCTGGGGCCTGAGCACCTGGACCTGCTCAATAACGCCTTCAAGCCGTTCGCCGCCTTCACGGATGTCCTTGACGCTGACGCGGACATCTTTCGCGAACTTGTCAATGCCCATCACCGCCGAGGAGACGGCAGACTGCACCCCCTGAACCATCTGTTCAATATCATAGGTGGCCACGGCGGTCTGATCCGCCAGCCGGCGGATCTCCGTGGCTACTACGGAAAATCCGCTGCCGTACTCGCCGGCCTTTTCCGCTTCGATAGCGGCATTCAGGGAGAGCAGGTTGGTTTGATCGGCCAGCTTGTTAATGGTTTTGACCACCCCGGCGATATCGCCGGCCTTTTCGCTCAAAACCGACAATTTGTCGACAATAGCGCCGGTTGCCTCTTGCATCAGCACCATGGTCCGGTCAATGTGCTCCAGCCCTGCATGACCATCTTCCGCTGCAAAGGAGGCATTTTTGGTCAGGCTGTTTACCCGCTTCATGGTTGTCATTAAATTCGCTGAAGTGGCGGCAATCTGGTTGGTTGAAGCCGCAATTTCGCTGGCGGTGGCCGCATGCTCATTGGCTGTCGCTTCCTGCTGCCTGCTGCTGGCCGCAATCTCGGTTATAGCACTGGTGACCTGGATCCCGGCCCGCTGAATCTGGGCGATCAACTCTTCGAGATAACCTGCCATCCTGTTGAAGCCGTCAATCAGGACGCCGAACTCATTTTGGACGTCATAGTCAAGTTTTTGCGTCAGATCGCCATGCATCATGATATCCAGGGCTTTCTGCATCCGGACCAGGGGCTCGTCTATGCTGCGCATCAGGAAAAAACCGGCAATGAGGGAGATAATGACGCCAATAAGAATGGTGGCGGCAAAGGCCGCCTGTGAAAAAATAAATCGTTTTTCAGCCCGGTCATATTCGTTTTTGATGCCCGTGACCCTCCCCGCTATCAACGAGTTGATTTCTTTCTCAAATTTCTTTTGAAAGGGTTCCAGACTATCGGCGAACAAGTCGTCCAGCTTGTTTATATCATTTTGTTGCAGGACGGTGAGCAGGTCACCGGTCATGGCCTTGGCCCTGATCATAAAGGGCTGGGCGGCCAAGAGCCACCTGTTGTCCCCTGTCCCGTTGTTTGTTCTGCCGGTAAGCAACGTATCCACATTTTTGTCAAGAAGTGTCTTGGCCAGCGCAACCTTGGCGGCCGCCTGTTTAGAGGTTATCTGCTTGTACAGTACTCTTTCCGCAGCGCCGGCCACGGAGAATTTGAACAGTTCATTGATTGTCCGCAGTTCCTCCATGGGCTTGACATGGTTGTTATAGACTGTGGACAAAGATTGCTTCGTATCCCGCATGCCAAGAAGACCGCCGGTTCCCGACAAGACAATAAACAACAGCAGACAGAAGACAAAACCAAGCAGACGCCACCGGACACTTAAATTTTTTATAAAATTAATTGTCATTGTTTCCCCTTGTCAATCAAGTTAAATGGATGTGGCGGAATCGGCAAAAAGAACGTTTCTGGACGGACACTGTCAAGCGGGGGAAGTAAGATCACGCCTTCCCCGCCTGTATGCCGCCATCCTGTCCTGTGACCGATGACATGAGAGCGGGTTGCAGTTTTAAGGTCCGCCGGGGAGCGACAGTCCAGGTCAATCGCAACAGGCCCCACATTTTCCTATCATACCAATTATCTCTATTGCAAACAAATTTTTAAATCACGGATGCTATAATTTTTAATAAAATGATCATTTGTGTCCGTCCGGACACGAGGCAACTCTGCCGCCCTGCCTGCGGTCTTCTGCGCCAGGGTTGAAAAAGTGCGGCACAGGGGCATGGCTGCACGGCAATGAACTTGCCGTCGCCTCGGGATTGAGTTATCTTGTCAAATGGCGACAGGGACTTGGCCTCCGCCCTTGAGCACAGAATCGACTGCGGTCAAAAGAAAAGCATGATAGAGAAAGAGGAGCTATTTAATAGTATCAGTCACCTCGTTGGTGCGACGGCGGCGCTTGCCGGCCTGGTGGTCCTGGTAGTCCTGGCGTCGTTGCGGGGCGATCCGTGGGAGATTGTCAGTTTCAGCGTCTACGGGACCACACTTGTCCTGTTGTTTACCTTTTCAACGCTGTACCACGGCTTGCGCGGCCGGGCCAAAAAAATTTTTCGCCAGCTTGACCATCTCTCGATTTACCTCCTGATTGCCGGTACCTATACCCCTTTCACCTTAGTTACTCTTCGGGGGGGCTGGGGCTGGTCAATATTCGGCGTCATCTGGGGGCTGGCGGTCCTGGGGATGATTGTGGATTCGTTGCCGCAAAAGGGCAGGCGCCTTCTGCCCATGGTGATTTATCTTCTGATGGGCTGGCTCGTCTTGATTGCCCTCCGGCCCCTGTTGCTGGCCTTGCCCCCGGCCGGTTTTGCCGGACTCCTGCTGGGCGGAGTTATGTATACGGTTGGCGTGATTTTTTACGTGTTGGATAAACGGGTGTGCTGTTTCCATGGCATCTGGCATCTGTTCGTCCTGGGGGGAGCTGTCAGCCACTATTTCACCGTGCTCTTTTACGTGAAGTGAGTCGGGACAGGAAAGGGCGGGCAAGGAAGATTTTTTTGTCGTGCGGGAGCAGACAAAAAAACCCGCTGTCTCAAAAGAGACAGCGGGTTTTTTTTTACAGATTTTTCGGCAGAGGGCCAGCCGGAGTTAGTAGTTGCTGAAATAATTATCGATTTCCCAGTCAGTCACGGCGCTGCGGTACGCATCCCACTCTTTTTCCTTCCCCTCGATATACTTGTTAAAGATATGCTCGCCCAGTGTGTCCTTGGCAAGGGGGTTGACCTTGAGCGCCTCTATGGCCTCTTGCAGGCTGGACGGCATGCTTTCTATCCCGGCGGCATCCTTTTCCGCCTGGGTCATGGAAAAGATATTCTGGTTTACGGCAGCCGGGGCTTCCAGCTTGTTTTTGATGCCGTCAAGACCGGAGTTCAGCATCATGGCCAGGGCCAGGTAGGGGTTGCAGCTCGTATCCGGGCAGCGTACCTCGGTCCTGGTTCCCAGGCCGCGTGAAGCCGGAATCCGGACCAGGGCGGAGCGGTTGATAGCGGACCAGGCCACATAGACCGGAGCCTCATAACCGGGGACCAGCCGTTTGTAGGAGTTGACCAGGGGGTTGGTCACGGCGGCGAACCCCGGGGCGTTTTTCATGATTCCGGCGATGTAATGATAGGCCGTTTTGCTGAGTTGCAACGGACCCTTTTCGTCAAAAAAGGCATTGGTGCCGTCCAGGTTGAAAAGCGACTGATTGGTGTGCATGCCGGAGCCGTTGACGCCAAAAATCGGTTTGGGCATGAAGGTGGCATGCATGCCGTGCTTGGTCGCGATGGAACGGACAACCCATTTGAAGGTCACGGTGTTGTCGGCAGAGGTCAGGGCGTCGGTATATTTGAAGTTAATTTCATGCTGCCCCCCGGCAACCTCGTGATGGGACGCCTCGATCTCGAAGCCCATGGCCTCCAGGGTCTCAATGATCTCGCGGCGGCAGTCAATCCCCGCGTCATCGGGATCGACGCTGAAATAGCCGGCTGCATCGCTTGCCTGCGTGGTGATTTCGCCATATTCATCCTTCTCAAACAGAAAGAACTCGCATTCCGGGCCCACGTTCATGGTATAGCCCATCTCTTTGGCTTCGGCCAGGACCCGCTTCAGGTTGTTGCGCGGACAGCCCCAAAACGGCGTGTCGTCGAATTTGTACACATCACAGATGATCCGGGCCGCGGCAATACCATCTTTGATCCGCCAGGGCATAACAACAAAGGTATCGTAGTCCGGTTTCAGATACATGTCTGATGCGTCGATGCGGACAAATCCGTCGATTGACGAGCCATCAAACATGATCTGACCATCAAGGGCCTTGCCGATCTGGCTGCGCGGAATGGCGACATTCTTCGTAAAACCGAAGATGTCGACAAACTGCAGCCGGAAAAAATTAACGTTTTGTTCTTCAATAATTTTCATTATCTCATCGCGTGTCATGTTGGGTCTCCTTTTGTGTAACGGTTGAGAAGAGAATTGATCCGATTTGAGCCGGAACAACCAGGTTGTCGGTTATTGTTTGATGGTCTCGTAAAAAGCCTGAATCCATCTGCAACGTCATTCCCACATAGGCGGGGATAACAAATGAAATGACTTTTTACAAGGCCATCATTGTTCCTCGGTTACTCTTTTTTGTCCGTCTCTGCAGCAGAAATCCTGCGCTAAAAATATCAGCCTGCGGGAACGGTCTCTTTTTCGATAAAATGTAGCAGGGTCTCCCGTACTTTGTCTATCCGGACAGGGTCAATAATTTTACCTCCGTTTCCACCGGTCACGTAAAAAATATCAATGAGCTGTTCGACCTCAGTGGCAATTCTGGCCTGGTGAATATCGAGTCCGAAATCAGAGAGCGTCTGGGTCAGGTGGTAGAGGGTGCCCGGCCGGTCACCGCAATACACCTCCACAATGGTAAATCGTTCCGATGTCTTATTGTCAATAATTACTTCCTTCTGCAGTTGCTGCACCTGCCGCTTGGACCGCATTCCGGCCGCATCCATTTTACGGTGCAGGCGGGAACTTACATCAAGACGGTAATTCAGAGCCAGATTGATATCCTGTTCCAGCCCCTGCCAGTCCTGCTCCGTAAAATCGGCATTGGCGGCCGGCACCACGTCAAGAACGTCAACCACCGTGCTGTCGGGCCAGGTGAATATATGGGCCGCCAGCACCCTGAGATTATGGAGAGCCAGTACTCCGCACAGCTTGGCCAGCAAACCGGGCCGGTCCCTGCTCATGACGAGGAGCGACCAGTAACCCTGCCGGGCCTCGGGGAAAAGCAGTACCTGCTGTTGCAGGCGGGCTGCTTGTTTATCGTGTATCTGCAGATGGTATGCCACCATCTCGGGGTTAAAGCTCATCAGGTAGTCGGCCGGCAGATCATGGACACTGATTGTGGTTTTCCGGTCAGTAGTCAGCCGGTCTACCTGGGCCTTCAGCCATGAAACCCCCTGTTCCTCACCATGCCCGGTAACGGCCCGGTCTTCCGCCTTGACGCAGCTCGCCTCCAGGCAGGATTTGACCAGGAGATAGAGCTCGGAGAGCAAGGCCGCTTTCCACTCGCTCCAGGCCAAAGGCCCGGTGGACCTTGAGTCGGTAATGGTCAGGATATAGAGCATGGTCAGGCGATCTGGATTTCCGATCAGATCGGCTGCGGAGTGAATAAATTCCTGATCTTCCAGGTCCCGGCGCATGGCGTTTTCCGGCAGATACAGATGGTAGCGCACCAGAAAGTCCAGGTCTTGCCGTTCTTCCTTTTTTAAGCCGAGCCGGACGGCTATGCCGTCAATCATTTTCGCTCCAAGAACCGAGTGGTCCGTATGGTGCCCCTTGCCGATATCGTGCAGCAGGGCCGCAAGATACACCAGGTGCGGGGACGCCAGTCTCGTGAACAGCTCCGGTTGCAGTTTGTGCAGGCATGCCGTCTCCGCCACCGTTTGCAATTGGTGCCGGTCAACCGTGTAAATATGATACAAGTCGTGCTGGGCCAGTGACTCCACCCCGCTGAATTCGGGAATATAGGAGGTCAGTAGTCCTGTTTCCAGCATGACTTCCAGCACCGGCATGGGGTCCTTGCTGCGCATCAGGATAGCAAAAAAAATCCTTGAAACCCGACGCGACGAGCGGAAAGCGTCATCCACAAGCCCGAGATTCCGGGTGACGACCTGCCGGGTGCGATGATGCAGGGACAGGCCGGTTCGGCCGGCCTGCAAAAAGAGCCGCATGAGCAGATAGGGCCGTTCGGTTAGTTCTCCGGGCTGCGCCAGGCGGATACTGCCGTTTCGGCGGATAATGCCCTTTTCCAGTTGCCGTTCGGCGCGGCCGCCCTTGGTGAGGCCGAGAACCTCATGGACATGTTCAAAAAAAAGATCCGTGATCACTGCAACGGTCTGTAGATGTGCATACACCCGGCGCATGAAATGTTCCACCGCCAGCAGGCCGTCCCGGTCTTCATAGCCGAAAGAGGCGGTCATTTTTTCCTGGTACTCGAAGAACATCCGGTCATTTTTTTTCTGGCTGATGTAATGCAGCCGGTTACGGATGCGGGTCAGCATATCCCATGATTTTTCAAAGGCCCGGCAATCATGGGACTCAAGCATGCCTGATTCTTCCATGGCGGCTATACCGTCCAGCCCGAACACGGCCTTGCCCGTCCAGAGCATGCCCTGGATATCACGCATGCCGCCCTTGCCTTCCTTGATATGAGGCTCCAGCAGGTAACTGTGGCTGCCATATTTTTTGCGTCTCTCGCTGCGGAATTTCTCCATGATCCTGACAAAATCCCGGCGGCGGCCGTCCAGAATCTTTTTTTTGTAGCGTTGACGCAAATTGTCAAAGAGCGATTGCGAGCCGGTCAACAGGCGGGCATCCAGCAGGGCCACCTGGAAGAAAAAATTACTGCGGGCAAAGCTGATCGCCCCGCCCGGAGTGCGGACGGAATGACCGACCTCGAAGCCGCCGTCCCAGAGGGGATACAGGACTGCCTCAGCAACATCCTGCATGGATCTGGACGCCCGGCGGTCATGAAGCAGGAGCAGGTCAATATCCGAAAAGGGATAGAGTTCTCTGCGGCCGTAGCCGCCAAGCGCCACCAGGGCAATCTTGCCGCGGGCAGACCGGACGGCCGGCGCCTTGTTAAAATGATCGATTATAAAATCATCGGTCAGGCCGGTCTGGCGCCGGAGCAGTTCGTGGCCGGCAAGCCCATGCTGCCATAACTTTTCCAGGGCCTCCCGCTGCAGCCGCAGCTCGGATGTCATATCAGATCGCCTCTTGGCCGGTCTCCCCTGTCCGTACACGGATAACGCGCTCTATCGGCAGGACAAAGATCTTGCCGTCACCGATTTTACCGGTCCTGGACGTCTTGGTTATGGTTTCTATCACCGTGTCGACCTGGTCGGCCGCGACAATGATCTCTATTTTGATTTTTGGCAGGAAGTCAACAATATACTCGGCTCCCCGGTAGATCTCGGTATGGCCTTTCTGGCGGCCGTATCCCTTGACCTCAGAAACAGTCATGCCCTTGATGCCAATGCCGTTCAGGGCTTCCTTGACATCGTCAAGCTTGAATGGCTTGATAATGGCCTCGATTTTTTTCATTGTGTTTCCTCGTTTGATTGTCAATCTTCCGGCCGTCCAGTACGGCTTGTTCTAAAAATTGTAGCCAACCTCCTGGTGTTCGACCACGTCCAGACCCTGCTCTTCTTCTTCGGTCGCCACCCGCAGACCGACAAGCGCATCAACCACTTTCAGGATGATAAAGGTTAAAACTATCGAGTAGGCGATAACGCTCACCGCAGCAATGGCCTGGATGGCGAGTTGTTGGGGATGGCCGTAAAACAGGCCGTTGGCGCCGTCAGGATTTAGGGCCGTGGAGGCAAAAAGGCCGGTGGCGAGAGCCCCCCATAAGCCGCCCACGCCATGCACGCCAACAACATCAAGAGCGTCGTCATATCCTATTTTTGTTTTGCAGAGTACGGCGAAATAACAGATGGCCCCGGCCACAAGTCCTATCAGGATCGCCGGCATCGGGCCGACAAAACCGCAGGCCGGCGTAATGGCAACCAGGCCGGCAACCGCCCCTGAAGCGGCCCCCAAGGTAGTCGGCTTGCCCTGGACCTTCCACTCAGCCAGCACCCAGGAAATAGCCCCGGCCCCGGTGGCGACCTGGGTGGTGATGAGCGCCAGGACCGCGACCGGTCCGGCGGACAGGGCGCTGCCGGCGTTAAAGCCGAACCAGCCGAACCAGAGAATGCCTGCTCCCAATATGGTCATGGGCAGGTTGTTCGGATGCATGGATTCTTTGCGCCAGCCTTTACGTCTGCCGAGAACCAGGGCCGCTACCAGGCCCGCCGCGCCGGAGTTGATATGGATGACCGTGCCGCCGGCAAAATCAAGAGCGCCCATTTTTCCGATCCAGCCGCCGCCCCAGACCCAGTGGCAGACCGGCAGGTAGACCAGGGTGGTCCAGAAGATTGTAAAAATAACAAAGGCCGAAAATTTCATCCGTTCCGCATAGGCACCGGTAATCAGGGCCGGCGTAATGACGGCAAACATCAACTGAAAGGCGCAGAACAGCAGATTGGGAATGGTCTTGGAATAGGGGCCGATGCCGGTGGTTACGTTGTTCAGCCCCAGGTACTGCAGCCCGCCGATAAAACCGCCGATATCCGGGCCAAATGCCAGGGAATAGCCGTAGAGGACCCAGATTATTGAAACAATGCCCAGGCAGAAAAAGCTCTGCATCATGGTTGACAGTACATTTTTCGGTCTGACCATGCCGCCGTAAAAAAGTGCCAGGCCCGGCGTCATAAACATGACCATGGCTGTTGCCACCAGCATAAACGCGGTATCTCCGGAATTCACCCTATGTGCTCCTTTTTTTTACAATTCCTTGAGTTTAATAATTTTGACAACCTGTCTGATGTTCAAATATGTTAGCTGGTGTCATCACCAGCAATCAAACTTTATGCCAATTTTGGTAAAGAATGATTAAGTAACCATTATATAACTAATAATAATAATAATTCAAGCCGAAACTATGCTGGAATAAAATTTTCATTTTTGTAAAAAATGATACTGAATATGCCAATTTTGTAAGGAAGGTCTGCCAACGCGGGGAGACGGCTCGTCAAGCTGAGTTTGGGACGGAAGCACTTTTTTTATTGTTTCTCACCGAGGCACAGAGTTTCCCGAGAGAGATTTTTTTTGTCTTGTCTTTTTTGGGCGCAGTGTCCTCCGTGAGCCCTGTGAGAGCCTTCTCCACGGTCGCTGTCAAGCCGAGTCTGGTATGGAAGCTCTTGGCGGCAAGGTGTTGGCCCGGCTCCCTAATGCCCGAGTATATCATGCAGGATTTTGCTGAGGTCGGCGATTTCGAATGGTTTGGCGGCGACGCCGCTGAAACCGTATTTCCGGTATTCGGCCATAATCGGATCGTTGGAATAACCGCTTGAGACAATGGCCTTTACCTGCGGGTCATATTGCTGTAATTTTTCAATGGCTTCCTTGCCGCCCATGCCCCCGGGGATGGTTAAGTCGATGATGACCGCATCGTACGGTTTGCCGGCTTCCTTGGCTTTGATATAGAGCGCGACCGCTTCGGCTCCGTCGGCGGCAAGATCGGCTTTGTAACCGAGATACTTCAGCATTTCCGCGACAATTTCTCTCAGTTGATCCTCGTCATCCATGACGAGGATCCTGCCGGTGCCGAGGATTTCAGTCGGCCTGTCTGCGGCGCTTTCATGCGGGCGCCCTTCTTCCAGAGCCGGGAGATAGATGGTAAATGTCGTACCGGCGCTTAACTCTGATTCGACCACCAGTCGACCGTTATGCTTGCTGATAATAGAGTGACAGATTGTCAGTCCCAGGCCGTTGCCGTCCTCTTTGGTGGTAAAGTAGGGGTCGAAAATTTTTTCGATATATTTTTTATCGATGCCGGTGCCCGCGTCGATAAATTCGATTTTGACATATTTGCCCTTGTGCAGGGGCGGCAATTCACCCGCATCGACGGTCACATTCTCCGCCCTGACTGTTATTGTCCCACCCGCCGGCATGGCCTGGGCGCCATTGATGGTGATATTCTGGATGACCTGGCTGATCTGGCCTTTATCGGCCTCGATGGACCATAAAGTTTCAGGGAGCTGATAGTCACACCTTACGTTGGAACCGCTCAGGACAAAACTGGTCGATTCTTTGAGTAGCGGGGCAATCGGGACAAGCTGTTTGACCGGTTTCCCGCCCTTGGAAAAGGTGAGCAATTGCTGGGTCAGATCCTGGGCCCGCACGGATGCCTTTTTGGCATTCTCCAGCCAGCCATGTATCTTGTCGTCAGGGTCAAGATTACGCATGGCCAGGTCAATATGTCCCAGGATACCGGTTAAAAGGTTGTTGAAGTCATGGGCAATGCCGCCGGCCAGGACCCCGATTGATTCCAGCTTCTGAACCTTTAACCGTTCCTCGCCCATTTTTTTACGGTCGGTGATGTCCCGGATAAAGCAGAAAAAATTATCCCGGCCTTCCATCTCGGTGAAGCTCGCACTGATCTCGACCGCTACCGGCGCCCCGTCTTTTGTTTTCTGGTCGGCCTGGAAGATCAGGGAACGAGCTTCCTTTATTCGCTCTAGGAGATCAACCGGATTGAACGGTGATTCGAGGAGTTCGATATCGGCGAATTTCATCTGCACCAGTTCTTTTTTTGTATACCCGGTCATGGTGCATAAGGATGGATTTGCATCAACGATATGTCCATCCTCACCAATAAGGGCAAAACCATCGGTTGAGGTCTGGAGGATTGTCTGGTTCCTGGTCATCTGGGCCAGGATCTTTTCATTCGTTTCCTTTAAGGTCAGGCTCATGTCATTAAAGGATGTGATGAGTTCTCTGAATTCATGTTGCCCCTGGTAGGATGAAGTCGTGCCCAGTTCGCCGGCTTTTATTCTCCGGGTCGCCATTAATAACTCTGAAATGGGTTTCGTGATGATCCTGATCAGATAAATCGCAATGGCCAGGGCGATCAGGAATGAAAATACAAGGGTAACGACAAGGATCCATTTTGATTTTCTAACTTTTTCCGATGCCGCTATCGTCTTTTTGCGCAGATTTTCGTTGGCCGTCAAGGCCATTTGCTGGGATTTGGCAATGATGGTATCGCCGATATCGGCGGCAACGACCTGGAGCCTTTTGATCCTTTGCGGATCGGCCGTTGACGTGATGAAATAGCTGAGGGCGTTCTTGTACTGTTTCGTCAATTGCTGTAACTCTTTTATGTTCCGGGCTACAGGCGGGTCATGATGGCAGCTGCCGCAGGATTGCACCCTGTTTTCGAGTTTAAGGACGTTGTCCGCGATGACGTCCAGTCCCTTGCCGAACGACGTTCCGGTCGTGTAAAGGTTGGCCTGAACCGTCTGGACGTTGATGACCAGCTCCTGCCGGATAATCTCGACCTTGTGCAGGGCGACCAGATAGTCAAGGTTCTTTGTGGTCTGGGAGATCAGGTAGAGGTTGGTGACAACCCCTGCAAGAAACAGGAGGAATAATAATAAAAATAAAAGGAGTATTTTTTTCTTCATTCGTTTATTTGTAATCCGACATGGTTATCCCGGCTTCTTTTGCCATGTTCGAGATGCGAGCGAAGTCTGAATCGTTGGCCTTGATGAAGCGCAGCGCGGCGAATTTTTTCAGGACCTGGCGACCTCTTGCCGTGTTTTCCATGTTTAACAGGACGGACAGTATCCTCCGGCGCAGGCCGGCGGGGATATCGTCTCTGAGGCAGAGGGTGACTTCAGGTACGGGCGGGGATTCGGCGATAATTCGCAGCTCCGACTTGATTGATGGATCATTGGTTATCTGTTTGTTGAAAACCGTGTCCTTGGCCGCGCCGATATCCGCCCGGCCGTCAAGCACCGCAAAGAGTGCGGAGGCATGGCTGCCGGAGAACCAACAGCGGCTGAAAAATTTCTCCTGGTCTTTGACCCCGTGCCGCCGCAGAAAGGCCATGGGGAAAAGGTACCCTTCGGTTGTTGCCGGATCGACAAAGACAAAACTCTTGCCCCGCATATCCTTTACCGTCTTGATCCCGCTGTCGCGTCTGACGAAAATATACCCCCGTGAAGTCGATTTTCCTGCAAGATTAACAGGGCTGGCCACGGGTTCGAGCTGAAATTCCTTGATGCCCAGGGCGGCGGTAAAAGAACTGAGAAAAGCGCCGTCGAGTTGCCGTGATTTAAACCTCTTGACCACTTCCCCGTAGCGGCTCATGATCGTTAACCTGATTTTGAGTCCGAGCTGGCCGGAGAGGTATCCGGCCAGGTGCCGGTATCGTTCTATCTGGTCGAAGATATTATGTTCCGGCTCGATCCCGATCAACAGGCCCCCGGTATTTGCTGATACCTGGGCCTTGGTCGCCTGGACGGTCACTGCCGTGAGGCAGAGAAAAACGAGCAGGAACAGTCCGGTGGCAGAGACCCATTTTGTTGTACGATGAACGATCATTTAATTACCTTGGTCGCCTCCACTAGTAGGTGAATCGGAAAATTGATGCCGATCTTGTGGGCCGCCCTGAGATTAACCACCAGTTCGGTATCCCTGAGAACTGCGGGCGCGATATTCTTTGGCCCCGTCCCCCACAATATTCTTGCCGCCATTGCGGCCGCTTTTTTCCCCTGTTCGGCAGGAGGCTGGTACAGTGCCAAGGTTACGCCGGCTGCCGTCTGGTTCGGAAAAATACCGGCGGACGGGGCCATTTTTTCCTGTAACATAGGAATGATATCGCCTATGAACGAGTTGACGATGGCGCTGCCGGTTATAAAAAAGGCGCCGCCGTCAACGGTGGAGTCCAGCTTCTCAATATCGCGACGTCTTTTGATATTGATCTTCGTCAACCGGATATGCTGTTCCCTGGTCAGTCTTTCCAACTCATCGGCCTGCCTGACCGAGTCTTCTTCTAAGCTGCTGTAGATAACGCTGAGCGTTGAAATTCGTTTGAGGCTCTTGAGATACCTGAGGATGCTGGTGATGGGCACCTTAAAGCCGCAGCCGGTCACATTTTTGCCCTTAACGGCAGTGGCCTCGGGATTATAGACCCCCGCATAGACCAGCGGAATGTCCGTTTTTTCCTGGACGACAGCCAGGGTGGCGGGTGAGCCGTAGGCGACAATGAGATTAACGTCGGCGGCAATCAGTTTTCTTGCCGTGTTGCTCAAGGCTATGGGATCGGGGAAAGGCCTCTGCAGGATGATGTTGAGGCGTTGCCCTGGAGGAGTCAGCTTTTTCAGTTCCTTGACAAAGGCGTGGTGCATGGCGCGGTAATAGGGGGTATCGTCGGGCATCACCACCCCGATCAGCGTTGTCCCCGCCGATGCTGACGGAAGATGAAAAACGAACAAGAGCCACAGCGACAACAAGGAGCTGCAAAGAGTTCTGCTCGTTTTCGCCTTCAACTTAGAAAGACCTCTTGAGGCTGAAGGTGGTGATATACAGGGTGCCGTCCTGACGGTCGTCGGTCCCGTCATGGTATATGTCCGAGAGTAATTTGAGTCCGACCTTCCAGCCGGCCCGGAGCTTTTTGGTTATCCCTATCGACAGCACGGTTTCGGATACCTTCAAGGCCGAAAAAGAGGTCAGTGAGTCCGGCGTTTCGGTTATGGCCGTACCGGGCAGAAGTTCTCCTGCGGAAATCGTATAGTTGATATCGGCGATGAAGGTTATGTCGTCCCGGGGCCGGGCATTTAAACTCAGGGCGTACGAGTTCGATTCGTGCGTGTAAGGAACTCCGGGGTAGATGTACGGCAGGTCGCCGTCCCATCCCGGGGTGTCCCATTTTCCATAAGCCAGATCTTGTTTGACCTCGCCCCGGTAATAGGCCTAGCTTGCCGTAAGGCTTGCTTGGGGAGCGAGTATAAAGGACAGGCTGCCGAGGATCGTTCCTTGAGGTCCTTTTCCCGCCATCGACAACGGTATCCGGTTCGCCGTTGAGATACCTGATATAGTCCCTGGTGCTGAGGGTCAGGCTGTAATCGAGCAAGGCCGTAAGCCAGGGGGCGGGCAGATATGTCGTTGAAAACCGGATCTGGTTCGAGGAGTCGGGTTCAATGTTGTAAGCAGGGTGGTCATCGTATTTGTAATCGTAGATTGCCTTGACCTTGAGCTGGTTCAGAGATCTGGCATAGGCGGTCAATTTTATGCTGTGGATGTCCGTGTATTTTGGCAGGACTCTCCAGGCGGCGCTGTCCTGCCGGGCGAGATGTTCAAAATGATACGCTGGAATGATGGTCAGGCGGGAGATGGGTCTGAGGCTCGCCGACAGGGGAAAAATATCCTTCCTTGAGGAAATCGACCGCCTGACCGGGTAGGTCATTGTATGGGCAAGGCCGCTCAGGGTGACAGAATCAGGATTGTCCAGGGCTAGGTCCCGGTGCCGGTATTTGAAAAAAAACATCAGGCTCGGGTCGGAAACCCAGCTTACGTCCACGGCACCCTGCCAGGTGTCCGCAACCGCGCCGCTGTAATTATTCTTCCGGTGGCCGTTGTCGAGGGTCACTGACGCGACAATTCTGCCGGTATAGGAGGTATGCAGCTTCAGGGAATTCGCCCGGGACTCGGTCTCGGGGATGACGTTATGCGGGTATATATCAGCAGACCTGGCGCCGGTCGCTGGATAGAAGTCGTAAAGAACATTGTCGCCGCCGGGATCGAAGCGGCTGAAATCGTGCGTATATTCGATCTCCATGGGCCCCAGGTGGCTGTTGACCTCCAGGGTTATCGCATTCGATCGCCAGTCTATCCGGCGGGTCTCTGATATCTTGTGGATATTGTCGAAACCGCCGAGCAGAAATCGCTGCTGTATGGAACCTTCTTTGTCAACATATCGATGCTTCAGGAAGATATGAAAAGGGAAATTCGGGGCCTTGAGCCGGAGGGAGAGGAAATTGTTCGATACATCGGTGGAATAGCGGTCGCCGACATTCCGGTCCTCGTAATTGATTTTCGGCGGCTCGCCGCTATACTGATAATCGGAGTGATCCAGGTTATGGTGAACCCTGACAAAAATATCCCTGAACAGCAGCAGGTCGCTATAGGCATAGCCCGTGTCCGCGTACACGTCGTTTTTATTGAGAAACTCCCCGTTCAGGTGAAAGCGGTGCGGCAGCGGACACGAGAGCGCGTCAATGCCGACGGTCAGCGACGAATGGAGATCCTGGTATTCTCCGGCCCGTTCGGAATCGTCCAGATTCACCCAGCGGTATCCTGCAAAAAACCGGGTTTTCGACTGGTAAGAGGGGAGCGGCATACTGTTCTCCGCCCCTTGCCGGGCGTCTGCCGCCATGGCCGGGGCGACCATGCCGCAGACGATGATCAGCCCCATGGACAGACATTCTCTCAGGAAACGGTGGACCCCTGGACGTCTCATTGCGTAAACCTGCCCTGGCCGGAATAAGACGGGGTGTCCGTGCCGTGGATCCCGGAGTGGCAGTCCGTGCATTTCGAATAGAAGGCAATGCCGGTTGCCGCCGAGGCCTTGCCGCCGCCGGCCGAATTGATTCGATGTCCCACGTGGCACTACAGGCACAGAAACGGTTGCCGCGCAACCAGGAGGTTATTGTTGACCGAGCCGTGTGGGGTATGGCAGTTCATGCAGGCAGCCGCGACATCCGCATGTTCGAAAACAAAGGGGCCTCTCTTTTCGGGATGACACTGGACGCAGGTTGCCTTTATGCTCTTCTTCCGCAGCAGCATGGCCGAACTGCCGCCATGGGGATCGTGACAATCAGTGCAGAATACCCGCCCTTCATTTAACGGATGGTGGCTGGGCAGGGAAAATTCCACCTGCGTTGTTTGATGACAGCGAAAACAGAGCCGGCCCGTATCTATCGGCCTGACTTTTAGATCAGGGCTCTTGTGAACAGTGTGGCAATCGAAGCATGAAACGCCGTTTACGGCATGGATGCTGGCATTCCAGTTATGCAGGTTAAACGTGGCATTGGCGGTGTGGCACTTGAGGCAGATCAACGACTGGGCCGGCGCGGGCAAGGCTTTCAGGTCGATGAGGGTTTTATAGTCGCATGTTGTTTTTATGCCTTTTTTGGCATTCTCCGCCACCAGTTTCCTGGTCAGGCCTTTTATGGCAAGGCTGCCGGGGCCATGACAGGATTCGCAGTCAACGAGCGGCAAGCCGGATTCCTTTTTCAGCTGCGCCCCCATGGTGCTGGCATCAAAGTATTTTCTCAGCCGGTCATGCGCATGGCAGGCCGCCAGGCAATTGGTCGTACCCACATAGTCGGCATCAAACCTGCCGACGATCATTTTTTCGTATTTCTTGATCGGCAGGATGGGTTTTGATCCCTTCAGGGTGCTGCAGCCGCTCATGGAACAAAGAAGCGGAATTATGAACAAGGAAAATATATTGAGAAAGCGACCCCTGAAAAACATATCTAGCTCCGGATTCCCTTTGCCGCCTCCGCCGGTGGATTCAACCTGCATGGCAGTAAGTACATTATTATCTGAAGTTTCCCGGTTTTTAAATATTCCCAAGCTACCGTGGTGTGCCACTGTAGAGGGAAAGAATTTATTTTTTGCGCTGTTTGCCATGTAAGTAG
>VAPK010385122.1_pt1 | contig 29015 bp, 29 predicted proteins | sample 3395031 | NCBI WGS metagenome assembly VAPK01 (sample SAMN08290443, study PRJNA428436) | hydrothermal vent metagenome | isolation source: Deep-sea hydrothermal vent chimney 1 | place: Pacific Ocean: Juan De Fuca Ridge
AACAAACAAACCGATGTAAATTTGTCACCTGGCTTCCCCTCCCCCCCCCCTCGAAGACTAAGAAAACCAGGTCACGATATGGAAGCTAACTAATTATTTTCCGGGGGGACAAAGCCTTCGGGTACTTGTCCTCCATTACCAAAAAAGAAGCTCTCCATTTGCTCTTCAATAAATTTTCTTGCTTTAGGATCGATAGGACTCAAACGGTACTCATTCATCAGTATGGTCTGCTGGCCCATCCACATTTGCCAAGCTTCCTTTGACACATCTTCAAAGATTTTTTTACCCAATTCCCCTGGATATGTCGGACGATCCAAGCCTTCGGCTTCTTTACCCAATTTAATACACTGTACCATTCGAGACATTTTACACTCCTAATATTGTGGCTTAAATTTCATCAGGGGTTTAGTTTGATGAATTCAAGTGTCTACTTTTGTAGACGCGTTAATAACCGTTGCACCGGCGTCGGTAAGCCCAGGCGATCCGGTTTAGCCGTGTTATACCAAATGGTGGTATTGTCTTCCATCACTTGTAAAGTATGGTTTTTAGTTTTCATGAGTACCGGCGTAATATCTAAGTGAAAATGACTAAAAGTATGGCGCACGATTGGCCAAGTTTGTTCCGGCAACACCGTATACGGTAAATTTTTTTGACACCAATCCATCACATCTTGCTCGGCTGGACATTCCAACAAACTCCAAAGCCCACCCCATATCCCTACGGGTGGTCTTTTTTGAAGCAAAATTTCGTTTTGCGCATTACACAACAATAACATCGTGACTTGCCTAACAGGCAATGATTTACGCGCACGCGATTGAGGAATCATCGCTTGTTCGGCAAATCGGTAAGCTAAGCAGACCTTTTGAAACGGACACTCACCACAAAGCGGACGACCACGCTTGCAAAGTGTGGCCCCTAGATCCATCATCGCCTGGGTGTAATCAGCGACTTGTTTTGAGGGTGTGTAGTATTCAGCCAACTGCCATAATTTTTTTTCGGTCGCGGTCGCGCCTGGCCATTCCGTAATGCGATGCAAACGACATAACACGCGCTTGACATTACCATCCAAAATGGCGTGGCGATGCCCAATCGCTTGTGCCAAAATGGCCCCCGCCGTGGAACGCCCAATCCCAGGCAAGGCGAGCCACTGATCATACTCGGTTGGCATACCTCCGGCGTAGTCTTGATCAATAATTTGCGCGGCTTTGTATAAATTGCGCGCGCGCGAATAATAACCTAGCCCAGACCACAAGTGCAGCACCTCATCAACCGAAGCCCTTGCCAATGCTTTAACATCCGGAAAATGCTGTATAAAACGTTCAAAATACGGTATCACTGTCGCCACCTGGGTTTGTTGCAACATAATCTCAGAAACCCAAACAATATATAAATTACCTTTTGCCTTCCAAGGCAGTGTCTTACGCCCATGAATTTGGTACCAGGTTAAAACCCACTGTTGAAAGTCTTCAGCCGGTAATATTGGTGTCTCAGAGATCTCATTCACTGTTTTAATCTTAGGTTTTTTCATCATTATTTGCTGTTGTCAATGGCCCCATGTTAGTCTAATCGGCCTCGCCTAATCATGGTAAGCGAAAACCAACTAAGTTCGGACAATATCATGGCAACCAAAAAAGAGCTAAGCGTCAATATTGAGAGCAATGACCATGGAACAACGGAAGGTACGCTCCATGTAACAGCGTATAATCATAGCGATCGTATAAAACGGGCAACCCTTAGCTGGCTTGGCTGCTGGGTACTAGCAAGTATTACGCTCTTTATTCCCATTGCTCATTTTTTCTTAGTGCCCGCTTTTTTGATCGCCGGCCCAATGATTGGCCTCTCTAAATACAAGCAAATGGATGCCAAAGAAAAAGTGATCGGCTTATGTCCACAACACAAAGCAGGAACAACGATTCACTTAGAAGCGAATGACAAACTTCCAAAATGGACCTATTGCCCAGCGTGTAATGCATCATTACAATTGACAGAATCTAACCCAAGCTAACCGGCGGTTGGCTTAGCGAACAACAGGATAATCGTATGAAACTCGTACTTGCCTTACTTATACTAGGGATTTTGGCGACATCAGCCTTCATTAGCATCGGGTTATTATTATTTCAAACTGGGCTGATTAGCTAAAAAACTGTTTGGCCACTCTCATCATCTAAATGAACGCCATCCATTAATATATGTTAGAAATTATACTCAACGGAGAAAAAAAGCGCATTGCACCGCAATGTACGGCATTAGAACTCACCCATTTACTCGGGTTGCACGAGCAGCGCATTGCCATGGAAGTCAATCGGCAAGTCATTCCTCGCAGCCGCTATGACCAGTTCACTTTTACCGCGGGGGATCAGGTAGAAATCGTACGCGCCATTGGCGGCGGCTCAACCATGACATCCCCTTAGCTCGATACCTTTTTTATAACCAGCTTAATTAGCATGATACCAGATACGACAACAATTCAATCCAAAAACAGTTTTACTTTGGCCGGGAAAACCTATCGCTCACGCCTACTTGTAGGCACAGGTAAGTACCAAGACCTAGAAGAAACACGCCTGGCCACTGAAGCCAGCGGCGCCCAAATCGTCACTGTGGCGATCCGCCGTAGCAACATCGGCCAACACCACAACGAACCCAACTTACTTGAAGCCATCCCTGCCTCACAGTATACACTGCTGCCAAACACGGCCATGTGTTACACCGTCGATGAGGCAGTACGCACCTGCCAACTTGCACGAGAATTGCTGGACGGACATAAATTAGTCAAACTCGAAGTCCTTGGCGATGAAAGAACCCTCTATCCGGACATCCAACAAACCCTAACGGCCGCAGAAATATTAATCAAAGACGGTTTTGACGTCATGGTTTACACTAACGATGACCCCATCGCCGCGAAACGCTTTGAGGAAATGGGCTGTGTGGCCGTGATGCCACTGGCCGCCCCCATTGGCTCTGGCTTGGGGATTCGCAACCCATATAATATTCGTACCATTGTAGAAAATGCCAACGTCCCCATTTTAGTTGACGCTGGCGTCGGCACGGCCTCTGATGCCGCCATTGCCATGGAGTTAGGTTGCGATGGGGTATTAATGAACACCGCCATTGCCGGGGCCAAAAACCCGGTGCTCATGGCTTCTGCCATGAAAAAAGCCATTGAAGCGGGACGCGAGGCCTACTTAGCCGGCCGCATTCCCAAAAAACCTTATGCCACCGCCTCGTCTCCCATTGACGGTATTTTCTTTTAATCGAGTTGGCTTTGAATAATATCATGCGAGTGCGCCCACACCGAACGATTCGAAGTTTTGTGCGCCGCCAAGGTCGCATGACCAATCATCAAAAAACCGCCATCAGCCAATTATGGCCAAAATATGGCGTTGAGTTTAGTCAATTTCCGCTAGACCTAAATGATCTTTTTGGTCGATCAGCCCCTAAAAATATAGAAATTGGCTTCGGCATGGGTGACGCCTTATTGGCCATGGCCAACACCGCACCTGATGAAGATTTCCTCGGTATCGAAGTCTATGGACCGGGCGTCGGCCACACCCTTGACCAAGCCAATCAACACGCGTCGCACAATATTCGCGCTATCCAGCATGACGCCGTCGAGATATTAAATTATCAAATTCCTGATGGCAGCATCGATACGTTTAATATCTTTTTCCCAGACCCTTGGCACAAAAGACGCCATCACAAAAGACGCCTTATCCAGCCGGAATTTACCACGCTGCTCACCCAAAAACTCAAAACGCATGGCTTAGTTCGCTTGGCGACCGACTGGCAAAACTATGCCGAGCACATGCTCAATGTGTTATCCAATACACCTCAACTAAATAATACCGCCGCTGATCAAACTTATACGCCACGTCCTGCCATACGACCACTGACCAAATTTGAACGCCGTGGCCAACGATTAGGCCACAAGGTTTGGGATCTATGTTTTATTAAAAGATAAGGGGCTGAATATTTGATCTTTTCTGTCTAGGTGGCGGATTATACGCTGCACGCTATCCTTGGATGGGGTATCTATTACTGAATGCCGTATGCCGGTTCAGGCATTATTTAAACACTTCTACTTTAGCTGATTAAACTTTATAATCGGCGATAACCGATTCATCCACTTGCCATTATTTACGTAATATTCAGTAGCCCATTAAAATATGAAAAAGCGATTACCTGACTATAAAGATTTTATTGTGCATATTTCAATCTTTTGCTTTCCCATTGTTGTGGCAACAGTGAAAAATAGTGGGGGCATTATTGCTGTCATTTTGATTGTATTGGGTGTGATTTGGGGATGGCCGGCCTGGAAAAATTTGCACAAATGGGAAAAGCATTTATTGTTCGGGTTTATACTTTTATTCTTGATGGCTGGCATTTCTTTGATCAATACGGAAAACCTTCATGAAGGGGTGAGCAAATTAGAGCGTTTTTTATACTTTCCACTTTGCATTCCCATCTATCTTTTGTTTCGTGAATTAAAAATTGAGACTGGGAAAACGCTTTTGCTGGGGGCTGTTGTGGCGGGTTTTGTGTTGTTAGCACAGGCACTTTATGAAATTAATGTGCTGACGGCTGATTACGCCGAAGGGGCCTACCACAAAATAATTTTTGGGGATATCGCGATGATTTTGGCGTTGATTATCGTCGCGGCGATGCTGACCCTTGAAAAGCCAATGTGGTGTTATTTGATTGGCATAGCCGCTGTTTGTAGTGCTGTATATGCCAGTGTGTTATCGCAAACTAGGGGCTCATGGCTGTTGCTTCCGATTGCTTTGGTTGGTTTACTTTGGTTGTTTCGGCATGGTATTTCTCGGCGTAACTGGCTGCTTGCGATCAGCGCGAGTGTTGTTATTTTTGGTGGCTTAGCCGTGGGTTTAAATAATCCGGTGCAACGGCACATTAATATTGGAATTGAAGAACTCAAAGCCCACCTGGAAGATCCGAGTCACATATCATCGTGGGGGGAACGAATGAATATGTGGAATGACAGTATCGCTATTTGGAAAGCATCCCCCATCTTTGGGACAGGATTGGGTGATTTTGCAGGGGATAGTGCCGAATTAATTGCGGATAATATCTCACATTTAAGCAAACCCTATCGGCATGCACATAGTGTATATTTTGATGCATTGGCTACCTTAGGGTTATTTGGTCTGGTTGTGTTAGTGGTATGTGTTTTTTGTGTGCCACTCTATATATTTTATTCTTTTTGGAACGCTTGCAATACGGCATCGCTTAGATTTTATTCGCTTTCAGGTTTGATTATTGTTGTTGGGTTTGCTGTTTTTGGTTTGACGGAAGGCTGGTTGTCGCGCAGTGCTATGGTGAAAGCCTATCTCATTTTTTTGTTAGTGTTTATGTCGAGTATCGCTAATCATATGGCAAAACAACAACCGTCGAGGTCTGTTGAGCTGGCCACTCTGTTTTTCCGTTTGAAAAGTCGCTGGCGGAAAATGTACTCATAGCACAGGGGATGGCTGGTTGTAATAAAGCTTGTTAATTTAAGGAAATATCCATGGCTGCATTACCTCGATTATCAGTGGCAGTGATTACCTTTAATGAAGAGAGAAATATTCATGCATGTATTTCATCGGTGGTGGATTTGGCGGATGAAATCATTGTACTAGATTCTTTTAGTACCGACCAAACACAGTCAATTTGTCAACAGTTTGCTAAAGTAACGTTTTTTCAACATGCCTTTGATGGCCACATTCCCCAAAAAAATCGGGCGTTAAGCTATTGCTCGGGAGCCTGGATTCTATCTTTAGATGCGGATGAAAGACTGAGCCCAGAATTGCAAAACACTATCAAGGAATTTTTAGCCAGCGAGCCGAAAGTCAATGGCGCAAAATTTCCGCGCTTGACATATCATTTAAACAAATATATTCGTCACACGGGCTGGTATCCCAATGCCCGATTTCGTTTAATACGGAACGGGACAGCCACTTGGGGAGGGGAGAACCCGCACGATACCTTAATTGTGCACGGTAGCACAAGCACACTACAGGGAGATTTAATTCATTATAGCTTTGTCGATTTATCTGATCAGATAAATACGGTCAATAAATTTTCGACAATCAAGGCGTTTACCCGTTTTGCAAAAGGACAGCGCTTTTCCATGTTTAGAATGTTATTTAAACCGCTCTCAAAGTTTATTGAATTGTATTTGGTAAAGCGTGGTTTTCTCGATGGTTTAGCTGGTTTTATTATTGCCGTCAGTTCCGCCTTTTCCGCTTTTTTAGTGGAAGCAAAAATTTATGAACTGGATAAATTAAAGTTGCAGCGAATTAGCAATATACCTGCAAGTTATAATAAAGAGTGAAACTCATTGCAGTAACTGTTGATAAATAGTGAGATAGCGATCTGAAATATTATCTACCGAATAGTTATTGAGATGTTTGCTGGCATTTAATGCTAATTGATGAGCGTAGGCTGAGTTCTCCAATAACTCAATGATGGATCTTGTGAGCTGTTCAGTGGCTTTAGGTTCGATTAGCAAGCCATTATAGTTAGGTTGAATAATGTCAGGAATACCATCCACATTGGAGGCAATAATGGGTACTTGAAATTGCATGATATCCAATAAAATGGAGCCTAATCCCTCTTCCCATGAGGGAAACACAAATAAATCGAACAGCTTGATGTAATCGCCAACGTTATCAATAAAACCGACAAATTTTATGTTGCTTAGGCCACCGGCTTGTTTTTTTAACCAAAGTTCATCCTTACCTTGCCCTAATAATAAAAATTGTACATGTGGGTGGCTGTTTTGTAGTTTTTTTGCCGCTTCGATGATTGTCTGTTGACCCTTATGATGATTGACCAATGCCCCAATATGTCCAATGATAGTTTTCCCTTGATATTTTTTTTGAAGGTGTATGACATGATTGTGGTTGACGGATAAGTTGCTAAACATTGAGGGGATAACCGCTATGGATAATTGATCATCATACTGTTGCAAGTTGTGTTTGATAGCTTGAGATAACGTGATAATGTATTTAGCCTTTCGGTAGGTACGATGAGTAATAAAGTTTTGTTTGGGTTTGTTGGGGATGCGGCGAGTAATTAGGTAGGGCGTTGAGCTAATCAAATGATTTAAGTGTGTAAAGTGACAAGAGCGCCCTTCATGGGCGTGCATAAGATCAAAGTCGGTACATTTCAATCGATGTAATATAAAAGGCTTACCAATGGCGATGGTGGTGAGCTGATGAATGATTTTTGCTTTGTTTTCCATCGGAGTATTTTTTCGACAGATCAGTGTTTGTTTAATGCCTTTGTTGGCCAGTCCTTCGATGAGCAATAATGTTTGGCGTTCTCCGCCCCTAAAACCTTTGGCCAAATTGATGTGACAGATATGCATTGGACTTATGTCTCACCAGGCAAAAACACTTGGCAGGCCGTAAATACAAGCTCAGGAGTGATCGCGGCTAAGCGTATTTCTGACTGATTTTTGCTAAAAGTTTTGGCCTCAAGTACTTTAAATTGATTTTGAGGACAATACGGGCCGCAGTCGGCGGGGTCTTTGTTGGCAAATAGCGCAACGATATTGGTGCCGATGGCGGCGGCGATATGCATGGGTCCCGTATCCGGGGTAATTAGCAGATTCATACGGGCCAATGTGGCTTTATAACGCTCCATATTCAGCGGTGGAATTTGTAGTTTTACGCAGCCCTGGCTAGCTTGCACGATTTGTTCACCAAGCCTTTGGTCTTCAGGCACTAAATCCATGATGATTTGAATATCCTGGTGGATAGCTTTGCCATACTCATACAAACGTTTGCCGATTTCTCCCCAATATTGTACCGGCCACATTTTGTTTTTTTTCATTTGCTGGCCCCGCCAAAAACGTTGACTCAGGCCACTAAAAGAAGGATGCAGACCGATTAAAAATGTTGCATCATGCACATTGAGCTGTTGCAATTGTTGTAGGGCTTGTTGTTCACCAAGAGGGCTAATAGGAAGTCTGGCGTAATAGGACTCAATGTCTAACGCTGGATGATACGACTTGACCAGTCGCAAGCATTTGTGAGCGAAATGTTCGCCGAGTCGCTGGGCATCAACGATACGTACTTTAGTATTGGGAATAGTGATTAAACGATCAAAACTTTTTTTAGCTTGGAAAGAGAATATATAATCAAATTGTCCCTTGATGATTTTCTTGCGTACTCGTGCACGTTCGATAAAGGCGATTAGTTTGCGACGGTCGTATATTATTTCACCTTTTAACCGAGTATCATAATTTTTCAGTACAGGACGACCCTCCGGGCTAGTGAGCAGGTAAAATTGTGCATTGGGAAAGACATCCATTAAAGCATCTAAAGCCGGGGTTAACATAATCATATCGCCAACCCGTCCCACTCTGACAACTAAGATTTTCATAGGTGATCTTTCATTTATATTGGTGATGGCGGGTGTCATTATAGCGTAATTGCTAGCAAAATATTATACTTATCGCCAAAGTGCGTTGCAGGTAATATTTAGCTATATTCCTCTGTCATGAAATTAATTCAAGTGGTAGATTCGTAAAATTGTATGTTAATTGATAAAAACACGTTTTCCAAAAGTCGTATATTAGTTGTTGGTGATCTTATGTTGGATCGCTATTGGTATGGCGATTCAAAGCGGATTTCTCCTGAAGCACCCGTGCCCGTGGTCGGCATTGGCGAGGTTGAAGCACGGGCAGGTGGCGCGGCCAACGTGGCATTAAATATTGCCTCATTAGGGGCGGATGTCCATTTGCTTGGTGGAGTCGGAAACGATGAGGCAGCAGATACCTTGCAAAATCTTTTGGAAGCAGCGCAAGTGAAATGCCATTTTGTGCGATCATCACATCGCAAAACCATCACTAAGCTGCGAGTGATTAGTCGCCATCAACAACTGATTCGCCTGGACTTTGAAAATCAAGTTGAACATTATCATGATGCTTTGTTAAGCCAACGATTCACAGAAATATTGGCAGATTATGCGGTGATTATTTTTTCTGATTATGGTAAGGGTGTCTTGCAAAATATAGAGCCACTCATTGCTCTAGCTAATGCACAGAATAAAAAAATTTTTGTTGATCCGAAGGGCAAAGACTTTGAAAAATACCGGCAGGCCAGTGTGATTACGCCCAATTTTTCAGAGTTTGAAGCCGTGGTCGGTGTCTGTAATACTGAGCATGATATTGCAGTAAAAGGCCAACAATTATTAGAGAAACTTTCGTTAAAGGCATTGTTAGTCACTCGCGGAGAGCAAGGTATGTCGCTGATCCAACATCAGCGCCCAGTATTGCATTTGCCGACTCAGGCGCGAGAGGTTTATGATGTCACTGGCGCCGGTGATACGGTGATTTCGGTATTAGCGGCGTCAGTCGCGGGTGATAAGTCTTTTGAGGAAGCTACCTTATTAGCCAATGTAGCAGCGGGTATCGTGGTGGGTAAATTGGGCACCGCTGTAGTGACGTATTCGGAATTAAATTTAGCACTGAAAGCGGAACAAGAACATGATTTAGGTGTGGTCAGTCTGGAGGTGCTGATGGCGGCAGTGCATGATGCGCATCGACGGAAAGAAAAAATCGTTATGACCAATGGCTGTTTTGATATTTTACATGCTGGCCACGTAAGTTATTTGGAACAAGCTAGGCGCCTAGGTGATCGTTTAATTGTTGCTGTCAATGATGATGCATCGGTCGCCCGCTTAAAAGGAGCCGCTCGGCCGATCAATCCATTAGCACAGCGTATGGCAGTACTTGCTGGTTTAGCGAGTGTGGATTGGGTGATTTCATTCTCTGATGACACGCCTGAAGCGCCGATTTGCCAAATTAAACCCGATGTTTTAGTGAAAGGGGGGGATTATCAAGTGGCAGACATTGCCGGTTATGATTGTGTGATAAAGCATGGTGGTGAAGTGAAAGTATTGCATTTTATGGAGGGTTGTTCCACCAGTCAGATGATTGTGCGTATTAAAAATCTGGAAGGAATCGCTGACGGATAGTTGATCTTTTATTAAAAGCTATATTTTGCCGGAAAGAAGCGATTTTCTAAAAATAAGTGTAATGTCGTTTGATAGGTGGCGAGTAATTTTTTTTCCATGACATCTAATTGTGCATTGGTTTGCGGTGGATAAGATTCGATTCGGTTTGTCAAATTGTGGGATAACCAGGCATTGATTTCAATCCAGTCGATGATGTTGCCATTCACCGTGAAGATACCGCTGGATGGTTTGTCTTGAAATAATGATCGGCCTAAACCTGCGTAGGGCATAGACCAACCGGCTAAATCAATAATCGAAGGTAATATATCAAGCTGACTGCCAATGCGGTCAATTTTAGCGGGCGCTAAACCAGGAGCAATCATTAATAATGGGATGTGGTAACGACTAGGTATATGCTTAGGTTCTGCATCAAACGGGCTGATATGGTCACCGGTTAATATAAAAATAGTATTGCGATAATAATCTGTTTGTTTGGCGAGTTTGAAAAATTCGCCGATGGCCCAGTCAGCATAATATAAACTATTGAGATAGCGATTGCGTTCACTGGTTAGCGGAAATTTTTCCCAGCGTTGGTGTGGCACTCGCCACGGATTATGTGTTGTTGAAGTAAAGATAAAACCCAGAAAAGGCGTTTCACTTTGTTCAAATAATTGGTGTGCTTGATTTAAGGTTTCAAAGTCCCAGACTCCCCAGTCGTGAGATTTATTGACATTTTTATGAATTGCTGGAATATCTTCCGCACCTAAATATTGGTCAAACCCCGCTTGCGCAGCAATGGCATCAATATGGAATGATCCTCGGTTGCTGCTTTGTAAAAATAGCGTTTGATAACCGGCTTGTTTGGCTAATACGCCCAAATAAGAGAGGCGGCTTTGCTCCAGTCCTTTACCGATGTATGGCATGCCTGGCAAGGTCGGAACGGACGCTAAAATGGCAGCCAAGCCATCCATGCTGCGTTGGCCGGTGGCATAAAACGTACGATAGAGTTGGCCTTGGCGACTAAGTGCGTCAAAATTAGGCGTAACGCCTAACGCGCTTAACTCACGATCGCGCCGCATCACATCGATATGAATCGCATCCCAGCTTTCCAGGGTAAAAATAACGACATTGGGTTTATTGTTTCGCCGGTTGGTTGTGGTTCTAAGCAGAGGGTAATCGGGGCTGAGAAACTGTTCGTTTGGGCTCGATAAGCTATCTTGAACGATGGCTTCGGCTTGGTCTTGCGGCATGAAAGTGGTTTTCTTGGGTTGGCCACTGATGGCCGCATGTTGTACGGCGAAAGCGCCATTCATGGAAAGGTAGCCAGCCGACGTCGAACCAATGGCAAACGCATCAGCAACGCTAATGGGTTTATATTGTAAACCACCTCGCCCAATAACAACGAAAACCAGAAATAATAATAAAATGGTAATCCAACGAAAGGTAGGGTGCGTGGGTTTGTGGATGTGTTGCGAAAACCATTGATGCCATAGCAAAGCAAAGGCGCCACCTAATAACCCAAATATTAATGTTAACTGTCCATAATCCGTGATGATGATATCTATCATGAGTTGTGGGTCGCCACTGAATAACGTGACTTCAGCACCGATATGGCGATTGACAAACCCGAAATAAATGAAATCAGCGATGAGCACAATAGCTAGCATAATGAACATCGCATAAATAAACCATAACCAGGTTTTTTGCCAGCCGGCATGTTGGGCAAATGAGTGAGGAATCAAGGTCAATAATAGTGGAAGACCAATGAAGATGGTGATGGTTGATGCATCAAATCGTAGACCATAAATAAAGGCGGTAATAACATCACGCTGGCTTAAACCACTGAAATTGTCTTGGTAAGCAAAATAGAGTGCAGCTCGTGCTGCCATGAACAGAGCAAAAAATAGCAAGAGAATGAAAAAAAATCGGAAATAACTGTTATTCAGTGTCATGTTTAGTGAGTCAGCGTGGTGGTACTGCGGTTATGATATCATGCCAATTTCAAAATATGACAAGCTTTATTTTAGTGTGTTACATAAAACCTATTATTTTGCACTTAGGCAGGCGGAAAATAGGTTAAATTGGTCTTGTTCATCGTTTCGGCTACCCTATCAGCCCTGAGCTTTCGGTGATGAGGGGCGGAACGATCAGATGACTTGGAGGATAAGGATCGCATTGTGATCTAATTGGCCGAGATGATGAATAAGGCCGTTAAATTGAAGGGGCTTCATGTGATTATAGTAACAGGTGGCGCGGGTTTCATCGGTAGCAATATTGTTAAACAACTCAATGATCAAGGGCGCACAGATATTACCGTCGTCGATGATTTAACGGATGGCACTAAATTTCGAAATCTGGCTGATTGTAATATTTGTGATTATTTGGATAAAGCGGAGTTTTTAGCAAAAGTTTCAAAGGGTGAAGCGTTTCATGAACCCATTGACGTTGTATTCCATGAAGGGGCCTGTTCCACGACCACGGAATGGAATGGTCAATTTGTGATGGACGTAAACTATCGCTACTCAAAACAGCTATTGCATTATTGCCAAGATCGGCAAATTCCTTTCATTTATGCCTCATCGGCGTCTGTTTATGGTCAAGGGCCGATTTTTAAAGAGCAGCGTCAATACGAAATGCCATTGAACGTATATGGCTTTTCGAAATTTCAGTTTGACCAATATGTCAGGCAGTTACTGCCTACGGCGAAAAGCCAAATTGTCGGGTTGCGCTATTTCAATGTGTATGGTCCTCGTGAGCAGCATAAAGGGAGTATGGCTAGTGTGGCTTATCATTTTAACGATCAAATTTTACAAACCGGCCATGTGTCTTTGTTTGAAGGTTCGGAAGGTTATGGTCACGGTGAGCAACGAAGAGACTTTATTTATGTGGCCGATGTGGTGGCGGTCAACTTATGGTTGGCCGCTCATTCGGAGATTAGTGGAGTATTTAATGTAGGAACCGGGCGTAGCCAAAGTTTTAATGAGCTGGCTAATGCCGTGATTGCTTGGCATAACAACGCAGGGGAAATTCGTTATATTCCATTTCCAGATCATTTAAAAGGTCGTTATCAAAGTTTCACTGAAGCCGATATGAATGCGTTACGTCAAGTAGGTTATACGCCACCGTTTCAAACGGTGGAGCAAGGCGTTGACAAGTATTTAGATTGGTTGAACGCTCACCCAAAAATCAATTAGCCATGTTGCTTGCCAGCGCAGTTGGGTGAGGCTCGGCAGACAAACCTGGGAAACGTTTAGAAAACAAAACTGGGTGACTCTTCTTGTTCGTTTATTAAACGTCTTAATGGTGCATTTTCTGGTTGCTGGATTTGCTTGAAGTTTTCTGGATCAATATATTCCAGGTAAATTGAGTTATATACCGTTACTTGTCGCAATATCAACGCAATGCCATCGCTTAGTTGCCATTCAAATTGTGTGGTGCTTCTGCCAGCGTGACCGATGGCGCTGTCGGCTGTGCCGTATTTCGTTTCAAGCAGGGAGAGTAGTTGACTGATTTGTTGGACATCATCTTGTCCAGAAGCTTGATTATAACGATTGGCAAGGCTTGGAAATTGATAAGTGGCGATGGCAAATTGTTTATTTTTAGTGTAGGTCACGGTAAAGGTTTTTGAGCCGGGTAATCGCTTTGCGGAATCATAGGTATCCGTATCCTCTTGGTTGTTTTCAGTGATGGCAGGCAGACCGGCGGTTCGTATCGCGGTACGGAATTCTGCCCGAGTGGTACATTTAATCAATTGATTGAAAAGCAGTGTTTTGGCCTGTGCGTAGCAATCTTTATGTGTGCTGAGTGCGGTGATACGCCTGATCGCATACACATTACCTTTGGCGGCAGCTTGTTGATAAAAACTAAGCGCTTCGGGGATGTTTTGAGTAACCCCTTTGCCTTTTAAATAGATGTCACCCAACTTGATCATGCTGATGACATGCTCTCGTGTACTCGCTGTAGTAAACCAGGTGATGGCTTGTTGATAGTCTTTCTGGAGGCCGCCTCGACCATTTAAATACATGAGACCCACTGCAAATTGACTATGCGCATCGCCTGCTTTGGCCGCGCTTAAAAACCAACGAAAGGCTTCAATTTCATCTTGTCCCACGCCTTGCCCGTTCAGCAGGGCGTTGGCGAGGGCGTACTGTGCTAGGGTATGATTTTGTGCGGCGGCCATGCGATACCAGTGTACCGCTTTCACCCGATTTTTTTTTGTTCCCCAGCCGTTTGCGCACAGCATACCCAAATAATATTGAGCGGCGCTGGAGCCTTGTTCGGCGAGTAGTCGCCAGATTTGATAGGCCTCCTTATAGTCCGCGACTTCGAAAGAGGCGAGTCCATCGTCAAACAGTTCATCAAGTTCATGATTATCACGCATCGGCTCAGCCCAGCTATGGCTGGAAATGATTAAACAAATTAATGCTAAAAGTAGGCGTTGAATTTTTGTCATATGATTTGTTCCAATTAATTTCCCCGCAAAACTGGCGATCCAATTAGGTATGTTATCGGTGCCATTGGCAAAAAAGTTTTCTTCTTATCGAACACGGCAGTGAATCGTCTATTATTTGATCTTAATGGATTTTTGGTTTCACAAAGAATAAGACGGATTATTCTTCAGAAAAAACTATGACATCAAGTTCCTTCGTGATTTTTAATGCCATGTCGAAGGTTATTATTTTAATGACGAATATGGTGTTTTAAGTTTTCGCAAGCTGATGGGTGAATCGGTTCAGCATGGCCGTGACTTCTGCGCTAGTGATCTGGCGCATGGCTTGTTCAGAGTGGACTCGAATTCCCCACGGAAGTTTTTCTAAGTTGTGATTATATTCTTGTGTGATTGCCTCAGGGTATTTATTGATCAACCAGGGATAACTCAGGTAGGGGCCAGTTTGGAAGGGGTTGGTGACGGCATATAAGCCGATGACTGGGGTGCCAACGGCGGTGGCGATATGAGCAGGTCCGGAGTCCGAGGTAATTAAAACATCGGCGCGATCCAGCAGTGCAAGCAGTTGCTTTAAATCGGTTTTTCCGATTAAATTAAGCGGTTTTGATTGGCATAAGTAGCTTATTTGTTCGCCCGTTTGTTGTTCAAATGCGCTCGGGCCACCACATAATATAACCTGGTAATTGAGTGTGTGTGCCGCATAATCGATGACTTGAGCATAGCCTTCAACAGACCAATTACGTTGCACACGTTTCGATGGACTGGAGCAAGCATTGATCACTAAGGTGGGTTGAGTGGATGAGCAAATGCGACGCGCCAAGGTGACAGCCGCTTGAGGGATGGGAATATCCCAACGTAAGGTTTTTGCTTGAATACCCAGCGATTTAATGAAGCTAAAAAAAACATCGATTTGATGCTGTCCTTGTGCAGAGGGCGCAATTTTTTGGTGCGTAAATAGCCATTGGAGTTCTTTGGCGCGGGCTCGATCAAAGCCAATTTTTTGCTGGGCGGGGATGCATAGACTGGCAATGTTGGCGCGCAGTGAGGTTTGCATATGCAGCAGCACATCGAAGCGACGGTGTTTCAGGCTTTGCCGCAAGGACGAATAAGCGCGATTTTTTTTGGATTTATCAAAAATAATAAATTCAATATCCGGAATGTCACCAATCAGTTGGTATTCGGTTTTACCGATAACCCAGCTAATTGGCGTCTCTGGCCAGTGCGCTTGCAGGGTACGTACGATGGGCAAGGCATGGCATACATCACCAATGGCAGAGAGGCGTAATAGGCAAATAGAGGTTGGTGCCGTGGCATGGCAGGTAGGTTTTCCCCTTCGGGTAAAAGGGGCTGTTTTGTTTGGCGAGGCCTTCGGTTGATTCTTACATGATCTTCCTTCAGGTGAAATTCTGTTCAACATGCCTCTCTACCGTTCTTTAATTGGTGGCCACACTGGGCTCAACTTTGATGGGAATGTTGATGGGATTGGCTAAGGATGATTTGTTTTTCGCCAATGGCAGCGCTTGTTGCCATTGGCTGAAGTCAACGTGAGCATAGGCATCACAGCGTTGGCAAAGGTCGAGTTGATCACGTTGCCCATGATCAAGTAATGTACGGCAGCGAGCTAATTCTGTGCCATTCCAGATATCAAGTACGGATTGGGTATTGATATCACCCACAATTTGCCGTCCTTTGGTATCCCAACAACATAAGGTGGCCTTGCCATCTACATAAAAGTGCATTTCGTTGGCTATTTTTAAGCAAGGTAACGGGAGTGATTGGGTTTGTCCTTCCCAAGGATATTGATATAAATTGGTAAAAATAATATTGCCGGGTTGATGTTGGCTCCAATAGTCCTTGAATTCAATTTGCTCTTGTTCAGTATCGGGTAAGTTAATCATTCTGACTTCGGTGCTTGTTTTATTACCCATCGCACGATTGGCGGCTAAAAAGTACTTGACGTGCTGATATACATGATCATAACTGATGCCTCGGGATTCATCGAATGTCGATCGATATAAGCCGTCAATACTAAATCGCATGATGTCGACGCCAATTTCCAACAGCTGGTCTGTGACCTTGGGGGTTAACATGCTGGCATTGGTGTTAAATTCTACCTTGGCGGTGGGGTCTTGCTTAATATAACGTACAATGTCAGGCATGCGCTTATCAGCAAAAGGTTCGTTCAAAATAAAAGGGCGATAAGTTGCACCTAGGCCACGGGATTCATCAATGATTTTTTTCCAAATCTTTTCTTCCATATAGTTTGGACTTCTTAAACTATTGTGTTGTGGGCAAAACCAGCAGGTTGCATTGCATTTGATGGTGGTTTCGATCTGGATATAGGTGGGCACATTTTTATAGTGATTGTGCGTCAGACGTTGATGATGGGTGCTGCTCATGCAATTGATCCTCAATAAGTCGAAAACAGATGTCTGATGCACCGGCTTGTTGCTCAATGTAGCTTGCCGCTTGCTGCCCAAGTTCATGGGTGTGAGTCAGATCAGACAATAAACCGAATAATATTTGCTGAAAACCTTCTTGATTTGTGATCGAAAAGCATTTTTTTTGTTCCACTAACTCAATGACTTCAGGGGAGTTTTGATAATAAGGACCACAAATCGCGGGAACACCCATGGCGGCCGGTTCCATGACATTGTGGACACCTTTGCCGAAAGCGCCACCGACAAACGCAATATTTGCATAGTGATACAGCGCAGAGAGTTGCCCAACGCTGTCAATTAATACCATATTGATGTTGGTATTTCCGTCAAGTTGGCTAAAGCGTACCATTTTCTGTTGAGAAAAATAGTTTTCAATTTCCAGCAAATGCTCGGGTTTCGTTTCGTGGGGTGCGATAAAAACTAACCGCTGCGGATCATCCGTTAAGGCTTTTTGGATGGCGGGAAAGATGTGTATTTCATCGGTTGGCCAGGTACTACCCAGGACCATCGTCGTGCGGTTTTTAAGAGACTCGGGTAGGCTGGGTGGCGAGATATTTTTTTTGCGATCAAGAACGCTGTCAAATCGGGTATCACCCACCTGTAAAATAGCTGGGTGATCAGGGTTAGTGCGCAAAAATCGTTGTTGATCCGCTTTTGATACCGCAAAAATACTATTTAAACAGGCGTATAACGATCGGCATAATGATCGGCCTAGCGGGTTCGTTAAACGTTTGGAGTGTTTACGCAGTGTGGCCGAGATGAGAAATTGGGGAATCGCCTGTTGGTGGCATTGCCAAATCAGGTTAGGCCATAAATCAAATTTGACGTAAATGGTGGCAACCGGGTTTAATTGTTTTAATAATCGGTCGGTGTTCTTGAGGGTATCAAACGGTAAATAATCCACTAGCACCAGATTGCTGTGTTTTTTTTTGAGTTTGTTAGCCCAAGCCATGCCGGAAACGGATGTCAGGGTGAGAGCACAAGCATAACCACGCCCCATGAAGCGCTCCATGACGGGTTGGGCTTGCAATAATTCACCAGCGCTCGCCACATGAAACCAAATGAGTGGTTGATTGAGATTAAATTGTTTGGCTTGTTGCTCAATTCTGTGCCAAAGCCCTCGATGCCCCTGCAGAGTACGGGCGGTTTTGTGATGCATGATCGCGAATAAGCGCACGGCGACCATGAGCAACGGCAGAATGAGGTAACAATAAAGCGCTTGCCATCGATCGTACATAAAATATCCGGAAACACAAAATTAACAGGCGATTATGACATAAAATTGCTTTGCAGGCCAAGTGTTGGGTGGTGGCGTCTATTGACCGCCAGCTTAAATAGAATTAAATTCAACGACTTACCCTCACAATTAAAGCATTTACTCTGTCACATCGCATCGACCATTTCTGCTGTCAAAATTGCTCAACCAACCGACGGAGAGATCTAACCCAATCTGAGCGATGATCCATGAAACAAACACAGACAATGGCTGTCGGTTCATTTGACTTTATTTTATTAATAAACAATGAATTACATGCTTTCATGATCATGCACAGTCAATAGAAGCCACTACCGAATTTTTTAGTTTTTGGATTAATGCTTATCAAAATTTTTATGTAAGAAATTCATATCAAACTCAATCCAGATTCTTCTCAATAGACTCTAGACAACTAAATTCATATCGCGGTTTCTTAGTCATACTCTTTCAATAGCACCCTGAAATACTCAACGGTTTTGGCAAGCCCCTCTCTCAGCTGAATTGCTGGCTCCCAATCTAGCACGCGTTTTGCCGAGCTGATGTCAGGCTGGCGCTGCCTTGGATCATCATGAGGCAAATCTCTAAATATAATTTTCGATTGCGAATTCGTTATATCAATAACAGCTTCTGCTAACTCTCGAATAGTAAACTCATGAGGATTACCTATATTCATCGGGCCAGTGACTTCTGAAGAAGTATTCATCAAACGAACAAAGACCTCGATTAGATCATCGACGTAACAAAAAGAGCGTGACTGCCCACCATCACCATAAATAGTAATATCCTGGCCTTTAAGTGCCTGCACGATAAAATTGGATACTACCCTACCATCGTTTGGATGCATTCTAGGCCCATAAGTATTAAATATACGCGCAACCTTTATTTCCAATCCATGCTGTCGATGGTAATCAAAAAAAAGCGTTTCGGCGCAACGTTTTCCTTCATCATAACAGGAGCGAAAACCGATAGGATTCACATTCCCCCAATAGGATTCAGGCTGAGGATGAACAACGGGATCACCATAAATCTCACTGGTCGAGGCTTGAAATACCTTTGCCTTTACGCGCTTCGCCAATCCCAGCACATTGATAGCACCATGAACATTCGTTTTTGTTGTTTGCACGGGATCAAACTGATAGTGAATAGGAGAAGCAGGACACGCTAAGTTATAGATTTCATCGACCTCAACATATAAAGGAAATGTTATATCATGCCGGATCAACTCAAAATGATGATTATCCATCATTGCAACAATATTATCTTTGCTGCCCGTATAGAAATTATCGACACACAATATATCATGCCCATCCTTTAATAAACGCTCACACAAATGGGACCCTAAAAAACCTGCTCCGCCCGTTACTAAAACCCTTTTCCTAACACCAGTATTTCTCATAATACTTTTATTAATCCCGATGCTATCCAAATCTTGTCAGTGACAGCATGCGCAACGCTAAATTTTTTAAATAAGATAATATTTATTTCATTATAAGTAATAATCGCGACAGATAAAGGAGTGAAACTCTTCATCTACATCTCCTTAAAGAAAATTCTATATCTCTCTGTATCCGATCAACCAATAGATTATTAAGACAATCATAATGACCCAGCGGGCACTCTTTCTTAAAACACGGACTACAATCCAGCTTAAGCGAAGCTATCTGTACATTATCAGCTAATGGCGGGGTATAACCAGGATCTGAAGAGCCATACAACGCCACAATGGGCGCACCTACGGCAGCGGCTATATGCATTAAGCCAGAGTCATTGCACACGACAAGACTCGCCATAGCTAACAAATCTATAACATCTTCCAAACTCGTCCGCCCAGTTAAGTCATCACACTTATTACCGGTAAGCTCGTTAATCTCGTGCGCAATCGCTGAATCTTTTTCTGAGCCTAGCAGCCAAATTGTTTTACCTTCGGCACTCAGCTTAAGTGCTAACGTAGCAAAATGCTTAGCCGGCCAACGCTTAGCGGGACCATATTCCGCACCAGGACAAAAAACAACAATATGCTGAGTTAATGCCGGCAAATCTAACTTGATTAATACGGCTTGTTGGAGCTTTTCGCTCGTTTTAAGTTTTGGTTTAGGAAAGCGCTGATCAGTAAACACATCCTTATCGAAACCCAGCGAAACATGTCGCTGCACCATCATTGGTAGCTTATTTTTATCTAAAGGCCTGGCATCATTCAGCAAACCCCAACGCGCCTCACCCACAAAACCGGTGCGCTTGGTAATTTTAGCACCGAAAGGAAGAAGCGCAGCCTTCCATGTGTAAGGCAAAACGATGGCCTGATCATATTTTTCGCTTATTAAACGTGCGCCCATTTGCAAACGTTTAATAGGCTTAAACTGACCATGAGCAAACGGCATGTCTATGGATCGGCGCACTTCGGGCATACGTGCGATTAATGGCTCACTCCAGGCCGGAGCAACCACGTCTATCAGCGTGGATTCGTTCTGCTGCTTTAAATGCCGAAATAAGCTCTGAGCCATAACCATATCACCGATCCAAGAAGGACCGATGATTAAGATCTTGAATGCAGTCATATACGGTTTATGTTTCGTTTTTCTGCAAAGCAAACTCGGCACCACAATAAGAGCACTTAGTACTCCCTGTTTTTTCAATGGGTAAAAAAACACGTGGATGAGAATTCCATAAAGCCATACCGCTCATGGGATAATGCAATGGCAAATCAGCACTCGCCACGGCATAAGTTGTTTGCGTATTCGCAAGTTTATTTTCTGAATTTGGTGTTTGCGCTAAAGGCATCTTAATCCTTTCATTCTTCATATATTTTTAGTAACGACTCAGACCATCTTTGATTTGCCCGATGATGGCGTCAAAAGCGTTCATATAGGTAATCACATCACCAAAAACCCTATCCATGCTAAAGCCATGAGCTGCCCTTTTCAACCTGAGCTCAAAATTCAACCGATCGATCAGTTAACCGCCTACTTTAAGTCGATTACCGCCCAATTTCCGGACCCACGTTTTGGCGACCACATTCAGTACACGATGGAAGAGGTCGGGCTGAGCGCCTTCTCTGTTTTTTTTTGCCAAGCGATATTAAATCAAGGATTAAGTTTTATTCTCGTAGGCAAACCTAAATCTCATACCACTCTTTCATGACTGGGCCGATGCGGTGATCGCACAAAAATGATATACCTGCTTAACCGGCTCATTTTTTGCCCTCGAGCGATGGGAATGGCATGTTGTTGCCTGTGTTTTTTAAATCGGATGGTTTTTTACCGTTTAACCGTCCGTGACTTTTGAATACCGCGGAAGTAATTTTTGCTTGTCGTTAATTGATTTATTCTGATGTCATAATCACCAACTAAGTTGAAAATTCGTTCGAAACACTATGAATTTAGAATTGCTGATTAATATGTGTTTTAATCCTAGATAAATTATGGGTAAAATTGTCCTACCACTTTTGGTTAATTTGGTTATACTTTCGCTCCTTATACCCGTTGAAATAACGTTTAAGATAACAATTTTGATTTGTCAGATTTTTACCTTAAACGTTATTTGACGTGCTGTGTTTGTGGTTGCATTCGCGGACTATAAAGTAGCGAAATTTAATTTAACCTATTGAAAAATTTTATTTTTAAACCTTACAAGGAGATGGTATGTCGATAAAAAATCCTGTGATTGCGGTAACCGGGTCATCTGGTGCTGGGACCACCACGGTGAAGAATGCATTTGAGCATATTTTTCGCCGGGAAGGCATTAGTCCCATTGTTGTGGAAGGGGATAGCTTTCACCGTTACGATCGGGCACAAATGAAAGAAGCGATCAAAAAAGTCAATGAAGAAGGGCGAACGCTGAGTCATTTTGGTCCAGAGGGCAATGAATTTGCAAAATTGAGTGAATTATTCCGTGAATATGGTAATTCGGGGTCAGGTCAGACGCGTAAATATTTACATTCCATTGAAGAGGGTGAACCCTACAATCAAGCGCCTGGAACATTTACCCCATGGGAAGTGATTCCGCCGGGTAGTGATTTGTTATTCTATGAGGGTTTGCATGGTGGGGTAGTGTCCGGGGAGGTAGACATTGCCCAGTATGTCGATTTATTAATCGGTGTGGTACCCATTGTTAATCTGGAGTGGATCCAGAAAATTCACCGAGATACGGCGCAACGGGGTTACTCAGCTGAAGCCGTGACGGATACCATTTTACGCCGCATGTATGACTATGTACATTATGTTGCCCCTCAGTTTTCTAGAACGCACATCAATTTTCAACGGGTCCCCACGGTCGATACCTCTAATCCATTTATTGCCCGTGATATTCCGACACCCGATGAAAGTTTTGTGGTCATTCGTTTTCAAGATCCGTCTGGGGTCGATTTTCCCTATTATTTAAATTTGATCCAAGGCTCATTCATGTCGCGTCCCAACACCCTGGTGGTTCCGGGTGGTAAAATGGGATTTGCCATGGAGTTGATTTTAACGCCGTTAATTCATGACTTGATGGAGAATCGGCGCAAAAATTGATCGTTTAAAATAAAAAAGCCTGAAAAACATTCGGGCTTTTTTTGTGCTTACTTACATTATATACGCTAAGGTGAGATGTCATCCCCGTGCGCTATAGAAGTGTTTCTGGTTCGACGAGTAATGCACCGGTAGCGATCACCAATGCTCGGGTTAATAATATACCTTTTCCTTGGTTTTTATGTTCATCCCTGATTGACGGGTCATTACCTTGCAGGATTTTACGTCCAGCACTGACTTGTAATGCATAAAGCACATACAGTGTGATGACTAAACCGACATGCATCCAAATTAAAAAGCTGAAAATTTCACCGCCATCAATTAAACGTTCTTTCCAATCCTGAGTGAAATACAGGTAAAACGGCATGCATAAGTCAAAGAGGATAATCGCTGTCATGGAGGGGATGTGAAATTTACGTATATGTGAATATTTATACGCTGCGATCATCAGTATATACGTTAATGTCGCGGCTATGACCGTTTCTTCCAGCATATTCTTTGGCACCCTTGAGGTTTGAAAAAGGGTAACAGTATACGGCTTTGCCGTTTGACGTCTACTAGCAGGCCGTCCGAGAATGGAAAGCCTACGACTTAAAAACGATAGGCCATATGAATGAGTCGATAGTTAATGCCTGGATTCGGCATCCTAATATTGCCATTGGATAAGTGTTGGAAACGTTGGCTAATGACAAATTTATTGTTTTTACCAAGGCTAAGCCCCCAGGCTAAATGCTGGCTAAACTGGAATTTAGTCGAGGTATTAAAGTCGGTGTTGGCGAGTCTTTTTTTCGATAAATAATGGAAACCAAAAGCCCCTTCTAAAAAAGGTTTGACCGATGGAAGAAAAGATAATGGCCCGCGCTGTAAACGGATAACCGGTTTTATGCCGATCTCGGTTAAGTAGTCTAAACCCACCGCACTGTCGATCGCTTTCCAGTGACTGACATTGAATTCAATATAAGAGAAGTCACACAGACAGGCGGTGTCTTCAATGGCTTTCCAGTCCCATTGTAAGAGTACTTTCGCGATGTGGACACCTTTGCGACTGGTGCCCACCTCCATCGCAATTCGATCGGTGGAAAAGACATCAATGGCTAATGCGGTATTTTGCAGCAAAAAAAAGCTAATAAAAAACAAGATGAATTTGGTTGTTTTTTGTCTTCGAAAACGAATATTGCGATGAGGTGAGGTGAGGCGAGGAGGCATCGGTAACGTTCCTGTTAAGTGGTCCATGCGAGATTGTAAATAGCGTCTTTTCGTTATACTCGTCATTCAGCCAACAAACCTTTAACAGCAGGGTCAACAACTCAAGGAATGGAAACGTTGATGCGCTTGCTGAGTATATACACCTCGGAGGTTGCTTTTTACACAAAATATATGATGGGGATGCCGCCTATATTCTGTGCTTGTTGCTTCGCAGAGAAAACGGGTTAGTCAGTGATCCGTTGATTGAGCGCAAGCACTATCGTTAGCGTTGGCTAAACAGTTAGCAATTATTTTTTTGGGATAATCCAAGCTAACTCATCGTTTGTCGATGTGATGAATGTTGACTTGGCTTATTGGTTAATAGACCTGTGGCCGGTGGATTTTACTGCATTTAAAATTAGAGCGAGGTCGGGAGTGGAAAGATTGCTAAGGAGCATGCGCATTTTTTACACGCCTCTAAGGAAAAACCACTGCAAAATGGGATGATTGGCAGTGGTTTGCTGATAGATATCAATCCGAAGGATTTTTTAAAGTGGTTTTAGCGTGAGTTCCTTGCTTGTTGCTTTGACAAAACCGTATTTCTCATAGATGCTTTGGGCGGCATCGCTGGCTAAATAATCGATATATTTTTGCGCATTGCTTGGGTTTTTAGCTGATGTTAGTCGACCGATTGCGTAGCCAACTTTGTCTTGTTTGTTATACGGTGCAGGGATGGCAACGCCTTCGATGGCGCGATTTTCTGCTTGGGCGTGTTTGACTTCTGAGGTCCAGACGATACCCACATCGGCTTGACCATTCTCAATACGGTGTGGGGTTTCGCGGTGGTGGCGGGCGGTAAACCAGGTTTTTCCTTCAACAGCCCAGCATGCTTTGCACTGTTTACCACCGGTCACTTTTTGATGCAGACCAAGATCTTTTAACATTTCTGAGCCATAGAATTTAAAGATACCCTCGGTGAGCGGATTAGGATGTGATTGGATGATGTCATCTCGTCCAAGATCTTTCGGTCCTTGGATATTTTTCGGATTGCCTTCGGCGACCATGAGTTCGAGTTTATTATGGATGTAAATCATATAATCATCCATTTTGTCAATTTTTTTAAGTTTTTTAAGATGCTTAAGGTTAACACTGGCAAACAGGTCTGGATTTTGATTAGTTTTTTGGTCATCGATTTCCCCTTGTTTGAGGATTTGTTTTTTCAATATTTGACCGGGAGGTATAGTTTCAACATAAACAGTTTTCACCTTGGGATATTTTTTTTGGAAATCTTGAATCAGTTCTTCCATGACCATGAACTGGTTGCCTGCTAAATACATCACCAAGTCCGCGTTGTAGGAATCGCCGATTTGGCCGTAATCGATATGACCGTCAACATGGAATGTGCGATAGTCATGTCCATGCCCTGCATCGGTTTTTTTTACTGAGCTGGCGGTGATACCTTGACTAGCGAAGCTAAGGCCTGTTGCGATGAGTATCGCACCTAGGACTTTGTTTATAGATTTCATAAAAACTCCCCAATTAGTTATTTTTATAGAACGATAAGCGGCAGACCACATCGTCTATACTTTATATTTTTATTTAAGTGTATGCACTGAAGCGCCTAAAATACAGACGTATGCCGTTGTAAGCTACCATTATATTTATTGATTTAGCCTTAACGACAGGATGTTCTATTTAACATTCTCAACAGCTTAGAGTACCATGGTCAAGATATTTTGTAACGATGAAATTATTCCAGCGGATTGAATGGGTTTGGGCGGAAAATTAAAACAATGAATAAACTAATCGTGCAAGGGCGAAAAGTTTCAGAAGTGGCACTGCGCCGTTTTGCTGAGACATTATCGACGAGTTATATAAAAAGAAATAATAGCTATGTGATCCATACTAGGGAAATGGTAACGCAACAGCCGTTGCATCGTATCAGTCATAGCTTGCAAATGGATGTCAATTTAATTCCTTCCGCATTTCGTAATGAGCAGGTTGGATTATTGGTAACGGACATGGATTCTACCTTGATTAATATTGAGTGTATCGATGAGATCGCTGACTTTGCCGGGCTTAAACCACAAGTATCCGCCGTGACTGAAGCAGCCATGCGAGGTGAGCTGGACTTTGCCGAGTCTTTAACGCAACGTGTCGCCTTATTAAAAGGGCTGAACCAGTCGGTGTTACATCAAGTTTATGAAGAACGCCTTCAATTAAATCCAGGGGCGGAAACGCTCATGCGCGGGTTACGACAGCACGGAATTAAAACGGCGCTAGTATCGGGGGGTTTTACTTTTTTTACCGATCGTTTAAAAGATCGCTTAGGATTGGATTATACCCTGGCGAATACGCTTGAAATTATCAATAGAGAATTAACGGGTAAGGTGTTGGGCCATATTGTTGGTGGTGAGGCTAAAGCCGCTTTTCTGCTAGATAAAAAGCAAAATTTATCGCCAACTCGCAATCAAGTGATTGCCATGGGGGATGGTGCCAATGATTTGTTAATGATGAAAGCCGCAGATTTAGGGATTGCTTATCGAGCTAAGCCAGCCGTACAAGCACAGGCGAATTTTACAATAAATTATTCCGATTTAGAGGCCGTGTTGGCTTTATTGGAGCTCTAAGGAATGGGTATGTAATAATTTCCCTGCTTGGCACCCAGATTGGGTTTGTTTTCGTTCGTTCTGAGTGAACAAAAGTGCAGGAATCGTCGTTCTATTTCGAGCTTTTGTGATTGCCTACAGAGAAGTAGGTACCAACAGTAGGCGCTTTAGGCGAGGAGCGGAAGCGGAAACTTTGAAGAACGGGCGAAGACAGGCGGAAGATGGGAAGCGAAACCGGGAGGTTATATGCGTGCCCATTCCTAAGCGGGACATGGCCAAACCTGAGCCTGCAGAAATGCGAGCCACGACTGGTAAGAAAATCGCCGCAGCGCCAAACAACATGGATAGACGAATTATAACTTTCTCAAAGGGGGACTAAGCGCTTATTCTCCTGACAAAATGTGATTCGAGAACAGATTACTAACATTTTTCAATCCGCATGAATTTATGATTTTCATCCACATAGACAATGAAGCGTCCATGCACCCCCATCCGAGTGACATAACGCCTAAAAACATGAATTGGCAATTGTAAGGTTTGGCCATTATCACAGGTCACCACTACATTTTTCACGTTACCCTCATAGTACGCTTCTAGTTGATAAGCAGATAATGCCATGGAAAATTGATAATGATTCGTTTTTGTTTCGCCCATTTCTAATCACCAACGCAGTGCTTCAAACTGGCAGCTAACTTATCACATAATGCCTTAAGCACTTTAATTCTGGCAAACGGTTTATTATTACCTTCGACCAACACCCATGGCGCATAATGAGTACTGGTATATTGCACCATATCATGAGCGGCCGCTTCATAATCATTCCATTTTTCACGATTTCGCCAATCTTCGTCAGTCAACTTCCAGCTCTTATGCGGCGTTTGCTCCCGCACTTTAAAACGAGCCAATTGTTCATCTTCATCGATATGAATCCAATATTTTACCAACACGATACCACGCTCAATTAACTGTTCTTCAAAGTGATTGATCTCAGCATACGCTCGGCGCCACTCATCCTCAGTGGCAAAATTTTCCACTCGCTCAACTAATACTCGGCCATACCAACTTCGATCAAAAATCGTCACATGCCCGGCACGTGATAAATGCCGCCAAAAACGCCACAAATAATGTTGGGCACGTTCTTCATCGGTCGGTGCAGCAAACGGCAAAACTCGATAGATGTGAGGATCAAGCGCCGATATGATACGCCTTATAGCGCCCCCTTTACCGGCGGCATCAGGACCTTCAAATACCAGAATCGTTGAAATGCCATGATCAAATGCCTGCCGATGCAACAAGCTTAATTTAGCCTGGTATTTCTTTAACTGCGTTTTATATTTATCTCTTGTCAAGGCCTGCGATAAATCGAGCTCTGATAATACCGTCGTACGCGACAACGTTAACGTGTGAACATGACTCGCGGGGAATTGCTCTTTTAGTTGTCCATGCATGGCTTGTTGATCAATGTTTTTATTGATCGTAAGTTGTTCCGTGCATTTAGCCTCATCGAGCCCTTTGCGTAGCGCATCACGAATGGCCGTCGCCACCGTCACAATACGATAATGTGCATCCGTGCCCTCCACAATTAACCACGGCGCATGACCCGTATTGGTACGCATAATATTACGCTCTGCCGCTTCGATAAATTGATCATACAAACGCCAATGATCCCAATCCCTTGGTGTCACTTGCCAATTCAATAGCGGATCTTTTTCCAAGGATTTAAGTCGCCTCTTTTGCGCATTTCGACTTAAATGCATCCAAAACTTAATAATAATAGCGCCATCAACCGCCAGCGCACCTTCAAAGGCAATAATGCGATCGAGACATTTATCAAACTCAGCACCACTAATGCTACCGTATGCCTTATCCAGTACCGACTTCGAGTACCAGGAACTTAAAAACAAACCCATTTGTCCTTTGGGTGGTAAATCCCGCCAAAAACGCCAATATTCCGGGCGCTCCAGTTCCTCATCGGAAGGCTCACGATACGCCCGATTAATTAGCCAGCGAGTATCCATCCATTCATTTAGCAAAGTAACGGTAGCACCCTTGCCTGCCCCGTCAACCCCAGCGAACACAATAACAACGGGCGTTCGTTCCTCAACCCTGAACTGCATCTGCAAATCCAACAATTCCTGTCGCAACAAAGGTTCTATTTTTTTATATTCTTTCTTTGAAAGTTTTTGCCCTAATTCTGCCGTCCTAAACATGGCTTCCCCCCCCTTATTGCTTGTCAATTTTTTGATACGTCAATATACTACTAGCATAGCTCAGATATTAGCGGTGAGTGTCGATTTTTCGTCAATCCTTATCGTTAGTTATAACTCACACTCGGCTCATTGCCATGACCAACCCCTGAGAGCTTTTGCAACAACCTATCAAATTCTTTAAAATTGTTTCATCGTTTTTAATCAGCAGATCAAAAAAAATTTCATGAAACTATATATTGCCGAAAAACCTAGCCTAGGGCGTGCCATTGCCGATGTCTTAGCAAAACCTCATCACAAAGAAGACGGTTATATTCGCCTCGCCAACGGTGATTGCGTGAGTTGGTGTATCGGCCACTTATTAGAACAAGCCGAACCCGAAAGCTATCATCCAAACTTTAAAAAA
>VAPK010134643.1_pt1 | contig 28993 bp, 23 predicted proteins | sample 3395031 | NCBI WGS metagenome assembly VAPK01 (sample SAMN08290443, study PRJNA428436) | hydrothermal vent metagenome | isolation source: Deep-sea hydrothermal vent chimney 1 | place: Pacific Ocean: Juan De Fuca Ridge
TCAGGTACGGCTTTTCCCTGATCAACCAATCGCCTAGGCTCACTCGCATTAGCGGCTAAAAAAAGGTCGAATGGTGCACCATTTTTGATCTGTGCATATAGTTTCCCCGTTGAACCACTGCTAAGTTTTAAGTCAATGCCCGTCTCTTGCTGAAAATCTAAGCGAAGCTTTTTAATCACCACCAAAAAATTACTCGCTACCGCCACATAGACATCACTTTTTGCAAAACTTTCGCTTGCCCAACACAATAAAAAAATTATCAATACAATAAATGAGTTACATCTCATTTTGCGCTTTATCCTACGGTGAGCATCAATTATTTTCAAGCATTTAGCAAAAATGACTTGCATAATACATGAGTGCTTTGATATGTTTTTCAAGCTTCATTTAGACATCATGTATGATTTAATATTATCAGGGGGATAATAATGGAAAAGCAATTTCAAAACATTTGTAAAGAAGACTTCATCTACGTTGCTTATTTAGCCATCATTGTGACGGTATTAGCCTTCTTTGGCGCGTCCATGTCTCACTTCCAATAAAATCGCAGAGAAACCTACGTTTTATTGCTAAAGGGGCAATTTGATTGCCCCTTTACACAAAAGAACTCCTCACAACCTCGCTCCACAACCTTACGATACCTACCTCTTGACTCAACAGATAACAATCGAAGCATAAGCATCAAACCCACCGAACAATTTTTACTGAAAAATAATCTTTAATCCGATATTGACCAACTTAATGGTCCAGTCAACCTTTTTAAGTTTATGGTTTATATACATAATACCATATTATAAAAAAGGCTTATCGTGAACCCACAAATTTTTAATGCATATTTATCTTGCAAGTTTAACTTATCGAATGATATGGTGGCGACGTTCTTACCATAAAATAAATATGGTAATGACATACTAATTAACTCAAGAAAGGGGGTGTTTGGTGGGTAAAGACAAGTCAAATATTTCATCCGATGATGCAATATATTGCATTTATCTTGCTGTAATATCTATTCTTTTAGCGCTACTGGGTAGCACAATGACTATCGTTTAGGTCGTATATTGCTGAAATTTGCCGGGTGAAATATCCAATGTTACTTTTAACACAGGTCACCCACCCAAATTAAACCATTGCATATACCCAATGATCGATAATTTCTAAATTGCACATGATGTCGTACAGAAAAAGTTGGGTGGCAGTCATCCTCCCCCAGCTTTTTTCAGGCTTTTGTTGCTTACTTTCCCCATAATATCCCTCCTTCACCGGCAAAACCATACTCATTTTCGATAACCGATAGCACCGGCTCTTCAGCGCCACCGGGTGCGTCCAACAAAATTAATCCAAATTATTATGGACAAGGTCTTGCAGTAAAGAAAAACTTGCGATATGTTACCTCGCTAAGCTTATATTAAGGCGGAATGTTTTGATAAAAGCCTGGCACCATTAAAATCGATCAACGTCAGTTTATGCTGACTAAATTCGATATTCTTCGAGCGCTTATCACTTCAGATAACACCAGAAGAATGAAACACTTTAAGAGGAGGAGTTGATTATGGGTAATGCGACAGTTCCAGTTGTCTTTTTAGGGTTCACGCTTTTCTTTTTCGTTTTGTTGCCTTTAGCTTCAATGTAACGGAACCAGTTCTATCATAGAGAAAAATTGCTTCTTGGGTGCGCCTCTCTGCAATTGGTAGGCAGACGCATCTAAGAGGCTTCTCCTCCTTTTCAAATAAACCGGTGTTTCGCATTAAGGCATGTAAAAAAACGAGTATTATAGCTGATGGTATTGCCAAGCGAAGAAAAACCAGTGAGGAATCAAGATTAAGCAAAATCAGATGACTGGGTACGAAAGATGTGGTTACTTAAACACTTGTCATTAATGTCTCTGCACTTCCTAGCGGCCTAGCATTCGGACCTGCCGCAAAGATACTGAAATAATCCACACCAACAGCTGCCGTGATAGCCGAGGGCATTGTAAACAGCAAATCATATCGCTCACCAGCCCCAATAAATAACGAACGCCTTATCATCGGTGCTTTTAGCGGTCGGCCATCGGATGCGATGACTTCAAAGGGAATGTTATCTAGTCGAATTAATGCGGGTAAACTTCCAATATTTACCCCGCGTATCAAAATACGCTGGCCGGCTTCCGCCACAATTGCGGTAGTCGTGTCACTTAATAAATCCGCACCATCTTTACCATTAATCATGAAATAGTCTGGCCGATAACGCACGGTATTGCTGTTACTGATTGAAAATTGATGCCAAGCACTATCATAGGTATGCAATTGCCAGATATACTCTTTATCATACACCGGTCCACCGGCCCATGCCTCGTGTACATTATTATTTGGCGGGCGAACAATAACAGTTCCCGCCATCCCCATCTCTACATGTAATACGGTATCGACATGACAGTGATACATGTAAGTCCCCGCCTGCGGAGCTAAAAAAGTATATTCGAAGGGTGAGGACAAGCGAGGGTAATTTTTAACGCGCCCAAAGTTACCTGGCAAAACACCGTTAAAACCGGCAACGTAGCCAGATGTCAGGGGTACCCCATCATTGGCCTGATCAACATCAAGTCCATGAAAGTGGATAGAATGAGGCATTTGGGAACTCAAGGTAATACCAGCTTGCTCCCCTTCAATTAACTCAATCACGGGGCCAGGGACGACCCGATCATTGTTAAAGCCACCAATCCTCGCACCGGATATATTTTGAAAACCCCACACATAAATCGCCTGACCATCCGACATAATTTGTTGGCCTTCAAGGTTACTTACCCCAACGGTTGTTACTGAAGGCCCTAAAAAAGTAAACGCACGTGGATTGGTCGTGGCAGGTACTGGTTGAGGCGGGACATCGGGTTCCGCCAATATGTCAATTTGTTGAACTGACTCATCGTCATTTGAGGTACTTGCTGTATCAGTAATCGCTGGCGGTATTGTGCTATTTTTTTTCACCTTCGCTTGATTTTTTTCTGGAAACGGCTCAGAAATACAACCCGCCAATCCCAAGAAACTCCCGGCGGTCCCCGTCAGAACAGATCGTTTTAATCGATCAATGGTTTCAGTTTCAGAATTATCTGACTTAGCCTGCTCACAACGAGAAGAGGGCTGCAAGGTCTGTTTGCCATGTTTTTCGTGCATTCTTCGTCTCACCCACTTGAACGCTTTCTATAATATTATACGAATAACCCATTTTTAGCGTCGTATTGTGCCAGTCGGAGTGTTTTAAAAACAGCTCATTACACAGCATTCATCAATACAATGCTTCCCATAGGGTATACACCATTGCCCGTTACAGCAGGCATATAATGCGAATGAATGGGATATTGCCCTTGCTGATTGACCGATAATATCGTATCAACACAATCAGCATAATCTAGCAACAAGGTATCCTTTTTAACGACATCCAATTCAGTACTCCCATTTCTCGCGACAACATCCACATGGTAACCATGAAAATGTACGGGATAATAGATTAACCCACCATTGACTAAACGTATCGCCACCTTGCTATTTAGCGCTACGTCTAAATAGGTGTCTTGACTTGTCAAAGTCCCCGGAAAACTCAAACCATTCACAAAGAAATAGTTAGGCTCGTATGATGACATATCAAAGGAGGAACCCGCACTCATCGCCTCGTTAAGCCGAGTATCATACTCGTTAAAAAATAGCACAAATTGTTGATCAACCAATGCTGAGCCACCATTCAACCCGGCCCCATTTTCACTGGGTAGCACCACCAACGGACCGGCCAAACCCATCGCTTGTCCAAGCCACTGGTTTCGTTTATCGCGATATAAGTAAACACCCGCTTTACGTGGGGTAAAGTTATAATCAATGGATTTGCCAACCGGACACGCTAAATAATTTTCTAATATACCCTTGATTGATAAATCAATGGGACGATCAAGCTGATTAGTTAAACTGATCGTGACTGAATCACCGACCCGAACAACAACACTCGATCCCAACCCACCAAGACCCGCCTGATTCATGTCGGTATACTGCCAAACCAAAGCATCAACGCCCGATGTCATCGATTTAGTGACCGCTTCGGCGACAAATTCAAAATAACGATGACTTGCCGCGTTTGCAGGAATAGGTAATGATAGAGCCGCGCTAGAAAGGGAGCAGTACCCAATACCAGCGGCGCTCCGCCTAAGAAATTGGCGTCGATTCATGGTCCCCTCCACCGCTAGATTAAGTTATTATTTTAATTACGTTAGATATTATCACTTTATCTAAACTTAGCAGAGTTAGCCTAGATATTCAATGACTCCACGCACAAATCCCGCCATCCCCCTAACAAAAAGCGATATGATTTATGGCTTAATATAAACTCCAAACTCGTGGAAAAATGGCAGACTGAAACCAAGCTGAAACAATCAACTCGGTTAAATAAACGCAACAAATAATCCAATGCTGTATTAGAGCTGCAAAATATTGTCCAAATGAGCTCGTTGACTCAAGTCGTCAAATACGACCCCGGTCTCCATATTGAGCCTTTATTTATTTAGCCATCAAAAAACATACGTAACCTTAAGGGGCATCCTCAATGAAACAATTTGCATTGTACTTAATATCCCCTTTATGCTTATTAATTAGCTGGGAAACTGCCACTTATTTTGGCTTATTAGACAAACGTTTTTTCCCTCCCCCTAGCGCAATATTATATCATTTACTCTTTGTGAGCCCTAGCGAAGGTTTATTCACCGACATCTCCGCAAGCTTATCCCGCATTGGGTATGGTTACTTGTCCGGATCAACTTTAGGTATTATTCTTGGCATTGGTATGGGCCTTTATCACCCCTTAAGAACCCTATTTCATCCGATCATTATGGTGACCTACCCTATTCCTAAAATTGCTATCTTGCCCTTAATTATGTTAATTTTCGGCATTGGCGAATTATCCAAGATTATCGTTGTTGCAATTGGCAGCTTTTTCCTCGTGTTAATTAACGTATTGCATGGCGTCGATCATCTGCCAAAAATTTATTTTGACGTGGCCCATGTTTATAAAATCCGCCGCGCCCAGCTAATTTTTCACATCGTGTTACCCGGCATATTACCTTCATTATTTACTGGATTAAAGCTCGCCATCGGCTACAGCTTGGTCATTGTCGTGGCCGCTGAGTTTTCTGGTGCCGATGCGGGCATTGGCTATTTAATATGGCAATCCTGGGAAACGTTCAGCATTAAATCGATGTACGCTGGTATTTTTGTCATCGGTGGCTTAGGTTTTATATTTGCCTATACGCTCGACGTGCTTGAGCGTCTGTTGCTGCCCTGGCACGAAAAAAAATCCAACGTCTAAAGCGTCTCAACCAAATGCCGCTTTTGGTATGCGCATGACTTCTGGAAAAGGTAAGTAGTCGGGATTAAAAAATTGGGTACACACTTCATCTGCGAAAAATCGACCACTTTCTGTTAACCAGACATGTGAATCATTCTCATCAAGCAAATGCAATCCTTTTAAATAACTTATCTGTTCAGCAAAATAAATTTCCAGCGGCACACCAATTAATTCTTGAAAAAAGGCTTTTGAAACTTTCATATTTTTTAAGGGTAAAATAAAACTACGCCGCACTTCATCATCCCGAGTACGTAATTTACCCCGATTAATTGCTACCTTGTTTTCATCAATAAGCGAATAATAGGATGTGAGATCTTGATCACCCACATTCAGCGCAAACACACTATGGATATTTGACCAGGATGATACACCAATGCCAACAACATCAGTTAACCGGCAACACCAGTCGCGCAAATAATGAGAAATGTCATGGGAATTTTTAGCAAAGATTCGTGTTTGGTACTCATCAAAACCATGCGCTTTGGATAATAAAATCCCCAGTGATTTCATTAATAAGATATCATCCGTTATCGGCATTTTCGCAGGATTTTTTTCCATTTGCTTAATAATATTTCCTTGCCGATCACCATGCTGCTTTATGCGCAAGCGATACAACTGATAACCTTCTATATCCAAATTGACAGCGGTTAACATATTCTCTGCCCAACTCGATAATGATTGATTCGGATAAGCATAGATCAAGTCAATAAAAATATTTTCTATGCCAGCCGTTCGGATTTGCTTAATGGCATCCAAGGTATCTTGCCTAGAGTGCACGCGCCCCATATAAGCAAGAATATCATTATCAAAGGACTGTACTCCCATGCTAATTCGCTGCACACCATATTCTTTCATGATCGTGAGTTTTTCTAAACCCGCCTGACCTAATAAAGTTTTTGGCTCAGCTTCCATCGAAAACTGAGTACACCCAGATAAATCAAAATGTTTAGTAAAAAATGCTAAAAATCGTGCCATTTGCTTTGGCGTCAAATACGTCGGCGTACCACCTCCAATCAGCACGGACTCGACTGGAATGGCATCATATCCCAAGTTTTTTTTATACAAGACCATCTCTTTCTCAAGATAATCTAAATAAACATCAACTTCCTCGACTTTACTTTTGGTTTTAGTAATCCAATGACAAAATGTACAGCGTGATGGGCAAAATGGAATATGAACATAAGCAATCATAGCGCGCGTTTGACGGCAGGAAAACTCCTTAAATAAGGGCGTCTGATCCATACGGCTAAACATGGTCAATGGCGGGTAACCAATGACTGGGAAAAACTTTGCCCCCTGATCGGGCAAAATTCCGGTCGCCTTGATTTTTTCTACATCAAATGCATCAAGCTGTTGCTGGGCTTGGTTTATCCAGCGCTGTATTGACATAACATTCACCCTTATTGCTATTTATTGTTAAGACTAAAAGCCGAAAAAAAATCATTCTACAATGACATGCTTATTTGAAGTCCTGGGTGATTTAAAGTTCCTTGTAAGCCATCCTCAGCAACCCACTATTGCCCATCCAGTTCACGTTATTCATTCTTTAGTCGAATCAATTGACTTAATTGCTCGACCAAAGGCAAAAACAATGGATCTTTTCTTTTTTCAAAAAGATCATCTGCCTGCATTAATTGAACGTTAATCACGGCACTAACGCGCCCTGGATGTGACGTCAACACCAAAATACGGTCAGCTAATAACACCGCTTCTTCAATATCATGCGTGACAAATAAAATCGTTTTTCGAGATTCTCGCCAACAGCTTAACAACAGGTATTGTAGCGTTTGGCGAGTCTGATAATCCAAAAAAACAAACGGTTCATCCATCAATAAAAGATCAGGGTTAATCGCAAAACTCCTGGCAATACTCACCCGCTGACGCATGCCACCAGACACTTGATGAGGATAATAATCTTGAAATTCAAGCAAATCTACTTTCTCTAGAAACGCTTCACAAATGCTATCAATTTGCTGACGCAAAATCTGTGGGCTGTTTTCTAAAAGAATAGCAATATTGCGCTTGAGACTCATCCATGGAAATAAACCATGCTCTTGAAATACCATGCCAATGGATGGATTGACTAAACCATTCGATTCCCCCATATTAAGACGACCTGATGTCGGTGGCTCTAGGCCGGCAATCGTGCGTAATAAGGTTGACTTGCCACAGCCACTTGGTCCGATAATCGCGAAAAATTCCCCTGGCCACACAGAAAAATCCAAATCACAAAAAGCCGCTGTTTTTTTTTGTTTGTGATGAAAAATTTTAGATAATTTTTCTGCAACAACAAATGCCATATATTATCGCTAAACTCCTTATTGGTATGGCCCTAACTGTTTAACTGCATGATCAATTAAGGTTAAATCAACAATCGAATCGATATCTGGAATGGCCTTTAGATAGCCATGTTCAAAATACCACTGAGCGTCTTCTTTAAGACTTTGGATATTCACTAAACCATCAGGATGCAAGCCAACGGGAACCACTGAATCATAAATTTTCTGGTCTCTAATCCGTGTATATTTAGTTAAAATAGAAATGATTTCCTGCTTCCCTTTTCCCTTTTTAAAGGCATCATTATAATCACGCAATCCACGCACATAAGCAATCATAAAACCTTTTGCATGGGCTGGGTGCTTCTCTAAAAATATTGGTGACATCATGATGACCGCACTCTGTTGGTTGGGATAAATCACATCATTGCCCGCCACCCGCACCGCAAATCCTTTATCTACCGCCGCCGCCACAAACGGCTCAATCTGTATCGTGGCATCAATGGATTGATTGGCCAATGCAATCATCATGTCGGAATAGGCCAAAGTCACTAATTTAATCTCGTTGAGCGACAGTCCTGCTTTTTTTAAATAACGTTCCGTAACAATTTGTTGTGATACACCTTTCGCGGTGATTGCCATGGTCATACCCTTCAGGTCTTTTTCACTTTGATAGCGCCCGCTATCAATATGATCTTTGCGCACTAATAATGCCAAATACCCATGGCCTGGACTCACCGTCCCCTTATCTGCAACTATTTTTATGGGAATATCATTAGCAATGGCATTGTACATCCCAGCGCTCACATTCCCCCCCCCAACAAACAGTTGACCTGTCGCTAAAAAAGGTACCATTTTAGCGCCTGAGGCCTTAAAAGGATTGATGATGGGTTGAATATCTTCGGCTTCAAAATAGCCTTTTTCCACAGCAATAAACATCGCCGCCGAACTCATTACCGGGGAAATGCCAATGGGAACTTCTAACCTCTCTTTCGCCCAACTAATATTGCAACTAAGTACAATCATTAATAAAAAAAATTTTATACGAATACACATGATGTCTCCCCCTCATTCCTAAATGGTATTGTTAATTGTTTTTGACAAGATCAAGCCAAACTAAAAAAATAAAATGCAATACCTAAACAAGCAACCAACGCTCCAAAAATGGCTCTTGCCGAAATACGTTCTTTAAAAAACCAAGCCACCATCGGCAAAACAAACAAAGGACTCGTCGAATTAAGGGTTGCAGCAATGGCTACATGTGTATATTTAACCGCCACCACGGATAACCAAGTCCCTAAAAATGCACCAATCACGGCCGCTAAAATAAACCGCTTAAACTGTTTTTTTTGTTTTAATGGCTCATGCCAAGTCACCAATTGTTGGGTCATTAAGCCAAAAAAAGTCAGCCCTGCCACCGCCCACACTTGACGAATAAAAGTCGCATCTAATGCCGGCACACCCACAACACCTATTTTTGTTAACAAAATAGCGACGGCATTGGCAAAGACAAACAATACTCCATATAATAAACCACTGCGCCATTGTATCGGATCGCGCCCACTCGGCGCACGTTCCCATAACACATAAGCCACACCGGATAGAGTGATAAAAATACCTAGCCAAGCGCTAATGGTTAATTGCTCACCCAGCAAAATAACCGCAGCCATCCCAGTCACCACCGGAATGAGCGTGCCTATCAATAGGGTTAACCGAGCCCCCAGGCGAATTAACGCCATGAAATAAAGCGTATCGCCTAAACAAATGCCCACTAATCCACTCAGTGCTAAATACATAATGCTTGAGGCTTCGGTCCCCCCAAAGCCCGAAAATACTAATAAAATACCAAGGCAAACCAGCGCAACAATACCTTTGCCAAAATTCATGGCCGTCGCAGACATGCTGTCACCAATTTGGCGAAACAAAATCGCTGACATCGCCCACATCAAAGCAGAAGCTAACGCGGCACATGCCCCTAAAATAGGAAAAATATCTGCTTCTATTAGCATAACCCAAATAAGGCTTATTTATAAACCGATATGGGGCAAACCATACGCTGATCCTGGAGTGTTACCTGCATAGGCTCAGCCCATGATCCATCATATTGAAAGAAAACTCTTTAACATTATTTGCGTACTATCATAAATGAACACACCTAACCAACCACAGTCTTATCCTATTGGGCGTCATGTCTAACCGCCAGCACGTCGTTAGCAGACACATGGAAAATTATAAATTACAACAAAATTAAGAGCTTATCACTGTGCAGTCACTTCCTAACATAAACCGCTTGATCAACTATTTCAATAACTTTCACCGTTGGTGGCTAGTTATTTTACTCGCTTTTACTAGCCTTAACTGTTATGCCGCTCTTGAAGGCATCGTCATTCCACACCCCGGTAAATACGAGTTAGTTTATTTTGGCGTTCAACAAACTGACCCACCCGTTTTCACAATTAAAGCGCATTACAAATATTTCCATATATTTGCCGACGTTGTTTTTCCATCAAGCGTAGCTGTCATTCCTTCAATTCAAAGTGTGTTTTTGCTAGAACACAGCAAAATCAACCTCAATGAGGACGTATTAGATATTGGCACCGGAATCGGCATTCAGGCTATTTTTGCAGCGGAAACTGCCCGCCGCGTAGTCGCGACAGACATTAGTCCCGATGCGGTAAGAAACGCTCGATTTAATGTGAAAAACCATCAAGTGGAAGATAAAGTGGAAGTGCGCTTAGGTGATTTATTCGCCCCAATCAAACCCAAAGAAACTTTTGATGTGATCTTATTTAATATCAATTACCCTTACGATGAAAAAACTCAAGGCTTATGGTCAGTCCATCAGCGTTTCTTTGACAATGTCGGTCATTATTTAAAACCCGGTGGAAGAATATATTATCAAGCAGGACTCATTAAAAACATTCCAAAAATTCAAAAAATGATAGAAAACAATAAACTACGCATTATTAAAATGGACATGGTGTCTGCCTTTGGCGTGAGCCAGAGCCACCACCGTGAACCCATTGTCTTTTTAATCCAGCGTGACCCAAATTTAGGGCAATCTAATTAATTTTTTACTTCACAGCAAACATGATCATCATGCCTGCTTTTTTATTTGCCTATAAACGATAAATAAGCCACTGAGTAAAACCAATAGGGGTAACATAGGGTCCATCGTCTTAGCGCTTGGGTTTAATGTACAACCGCCGCCGGCGGAGGCTTTATCTTCATTCGCACTCACCGATACCACTGGACTGGGTACCGATCGATTTTCTCCGTTGGCTGCTTCACTCATTTCAATATTGCGCTTACCAACCTGGCTACTGGTCTCAGGTTGATTATTTTGAGTTTGGCTTTGTTCCATCGAGTTAGTATTGTTGGTCAATGTCGTTGTGTTTAACGTCACATTTGGCAAACTCGTGCGGTCCGGCACCGACTCAGTCACGGCTGGCGCAGTCATAGTGTTATCGGTCAGCAGGGATTCAGGGGCCACAATGGTTGCTGGCGCTGCTAGGTTCTGTGGCGTTAATAAAAATACGTGAGTCACATTATTTAATACGCCTAAGCCAACAACTTGGCCTTGTGCATTGATCGATGTGGCCTCCGATAAAAACCAACCAGCGTCCACATCAACTAAATTAATCAATCGATCCATCACACCGTTCACCCAAACAGCGGCGATAGGGTTTGGGTAATTATAAATTGCACCGACAGCAACATTTTGCACATTCACACTATTTGCCCAGGTATTGCCAAAATAATTTTCAGACAGATCTCGAATCCCATTAAAATGATCCCAGATAAACGCGTGATAATTTGCCCAACATGCCCAAGCACCGCATACGTTATTCGCCGATTCCGAACCACCAGCAACAGTGCCATCATTATTGATCTGGGTCACCCATATGCGTGCACCATCACCACCGAGTGGAACAATATCATGAGCCCCCTCCGCTTCATCCCAACTAAAAGAACGGCGAATTCCACCTGATCCAACATAGTCACCAATAATTTGCGCCGCATCATTAATGCTATAGGCAAAGCTTTGTACAGCATCCGGCAATAGTAACGGTTGCATGCCTGTCACCGCATCCCAAATAAATGCCGTCGAATTCCCATCGCTTTGCACAGCATGACCGACAGCCAAACCATTGACATTAATACCTTTGGCATAGCTATCCCCCCCTAATGATCCCATGCGTGTGAGCGCCCAAACATTTTGCTCGCTTTTAGACCAATAGGCGGCTGTTTTTACTCCACTGTCGCTAATTGTCCAACCAACCACATGGTTGTTCGCATTAATCGCATAAGCAATACTTTGATCGGTACCATTGTTAGGTAAAATATCCATGCCATTGGTGGCATCCCAAACAAACACCTCTCTTGGTGTACCAGGATCAGCATCCTCACGCCGCCATCCGGTAATGACGCCAATATCATTGATGGAGACAACATATTCTTGCATTTCTGCTTGACCCAGCGCATAAACTGGCCCCAAATCAGTCAAATCATACGTTGCAGCTGAGGCGGCTTGGGCCAATAAACAACAAACTAGAAAAGTAAAAAATCTATTCAATGAAACGGTCAACCATGAGTGCATTAGGGGATCCTCCTTGACATATATGTTAAGCATCTGTCTTAATATACCCTGCTGAGTATAACATGTTTCATCGGGCACATTTTTAAAACAGCGTCTTAAGTATTTTTGACATGCTTTAAGCGGCACATACGAGCATGTATAATTCATTACCATTCAACGTGTATTTGGGGAATATTAGAACGCTCAAGCTAACCAGTACGAACTATCACCCTGATGGGTTTTTACTTTTTATTTACGTCGCTCGCGATCAACTATCACCATCTTCCCCACGCTCGTCGCTTCCGCCTAAAATTAAAACAAAAGCATCACTTTAAATATAGCATACGCGGCTAACCCAGTCACTTGCCATCCACCATCGCTAACATTGATTCCCGCTAAATTTATTTTTCCCTTGCATTCGATTGGGGTTTTTTTGATAAGGTCTCTGCCATACCGGCTAAAATACCACTAGTAATGCAGGCGAGTTGTTGACTCATCTGCTTACCTGCCTCCATAGCGCTTGTCACGCTTTCTCGACCCGCATTCATTAATTCTTGACGTAGTTCCGTGACGGCCGACAGTGTCTGACGCCCCACTTCAGTCCCTGAGTTTTGAAAATGCACCACCAGGTCGGTGAATACCGTTCGTGCTAAATGGTTGGTTTGTCGGCTAACCACATTAATACTATCGATAAAAAGATCTTCGAGTGAAGCTAAGTCTTGAATCGCATTTTTCAAGTCATTTTCTGCAAAATCACTCGTTTTTCCATACACTTCTTCAATCGCTAATTTTGAGGCTTGAGCCGTTTTCCCCAGCGCATCATCCACCCCTTTAAGTGCAGTTTTTAAATTCACTTCCAGCGTACTTTTTTGCTTTTCCAGCCCCTCGGCAATACCACCAACCACAGAATGTATCACGCGCTTAGTGCCTTCACTGTCAAGCTGCTGCTTGGTCAACGCTTGTATCGTGATATCACGCACTAATTCTCTCAAATCAACGTCATCATTATTCGCCGCTTGTTTCGCTTGTTCTTTAAGCTCAGAATCGATATGTTCATTGTTCATTAGCATCACCTCATGAGAAAAAAATGCCAACTAAAAAACGGCTGAAAATGATTCATGCTAAGGAATTGAGATTTCATTTAAGCACGTTCACCGAGGATGCGAAGATAATCTGATCAAATGTTTTATTCAAAGTCTTGCTAACAAATCCGTTCATCACCACACTTTGTTCAAATTGTACGGTATCCCCTTCCTTCGCCGTTACTTTGGTCCCTGCAATCCAAAATTTTTGGTTGTTTGACTCCAACTCTAAATAACTATAACCTGACCCGGTCATGATGGAGATCACTTTACCCTGGTTGCCAACGGCCATCGCCGGAGCCGTTATTGGTACGACGGTTTTTGCGGTGGGCTGAATATTATTCTTAATGACTCCCCCCAAGCCATCACTAATCTCAGCGAATGCCGTACCACTCATTATAATAGCACTGACAATAACCCCTTTCATCACCCATTGTTTACCCATTGTTTATCTCCGGCATCAAATCAAAATAAGATAAATATCATAGTACAGACTAAGTCAATGATTTGCCAAGCCTTAGTGGAAATTGATTGTTCTCACGACAGAACAAACAGATTTCCATGTCAAATGTTATGAAAACCGCTTGAATCAATTTATTTGATCGTCAAGCTTGATTCGCTCATAGCAACCTGCCAGTCCAGTTTATTTGTACTTTTTATCTCCAATTTAGTTCAAAAAAACCCATTGAGTAATTGACCTTCAGTGATCAAATCACTTTTAATATCTCTCTTTTTAAAACTCATTCCCCTCCCATGATAAAGCCAACCATGATCACCATCTACCCAGGAGAATAAATATGCCATCTTTTGATATTGTTTCTAAAGTCGACATGCACGAGTTACAAAACGCCATCAATCAAACGCATCGAGAAATCAATCAACGCTATGACTTTAAAGGCAGCCCAGCGAAAATAGAACAAAACGAGACCGAAATCCTACTCACGGGTAACAGTGAATTCCAAATCGATCAAATAACCAATATTTTATATGAAAAACTGGCGACCCGTGGTATTGACATCAGTAGCCTAGATGCCAAAAATATGGAAAAAAGGGGCATGCTAATACGTCAAAAATTTATCGTTTGTCAAGGAATAGATAAAGATATCGGGAGAAATATCATCAAGCAAGTCAAAGAAAAAAAACTCAAAGTTCAAGCGGCCATACAAGGCGATCAAGTACGTGTGACAGGGAAAAACCGTGACGATCTGCAAACCGTCATTGCCATGCTGAAATCATCCACATTAACGTTGCCACTGCAGTACGTCAATTTCAGAGACTAATTTTTGACACAATTCACCTTTAGCAACTATCAAAATCCACTCATGACTCCCCACTGATACTACGCAATGTAATCAGGGGGGTGAAATGATTTATTACCAACCGATAAAAATTATTTTACCCTCGGCATGAGACATGGCCAAACGCTGGACTAAACAGTTGATTTTTATCAAAAAAAAATACACTCACCCGCCTGATCAAGCAAAAATTATCGATCCAATATATCGTCGACCGCTAATACCACACAACAGCTTTAACTTGATATGCCCAATTATTGCATGGCAAAAAATACAGGGAGAAGCACGTGTGCTTTTCATGAAATAAGTACATCCATAGACAGAAAACCCCAGACCCGAATTTTATTCTGCACCAATCAAATTTAAGATTGATGTGTTCGTCAATATTAAGGATTAAACAGGACGGCTGTATGAATGCAAACCATGAGTTAATGTTAACCACCCTTCCAGCGACCCGTAACAACAACTCTCCCTACTTATCCAATACCTTCACCCATATCACCACCCACATGCCAATTATCCATTTCACTGTCAACAAAGACGGATTAATCACGGATATTGGCGGGCGCGGACTGATCACGATCAACCTAAAAGCAAACGATCTGATTGGCCAAACATTATTTCAGTGGAACAGTGTTTTTGCACCGATTACCAGTGCAATTAATCAATGCTTAGCGGGGGAAAATGTGACAACGAACCTGCTGATCAATGGTATTACCTTAAAAGTTTGGTTACTTGCCATCGAAGATCATGGCAAAACCATTGGTGTCTCCGGCGTCTGTGTTGATATAACTCAACAACAACAAGCCGAAGCCGCACTTGAAGAAGTACAACGCCATTATACCTTGCTCGCGGAATATGCGACCGATATCATTACTAAATATAACCCGATGGGCATTTGCAGCTATACCTCTCCATCCATTAAACGTATTTTGGGTTATCGACCTCACGAAATCATTGGCCAATCACTTTTTGAATTACTGCATCCCAGTGACATTAAGCACAAACAACGATTATTTTCAAAACTCATCAACCACTCGGATCCGGAAACCTTTTGTTTTCGAGTACGCCGACGTGACGGCTGCTATATTTGGCTAGAAACCAAAAGTCAAACCATCATTGATCCCTTCACTAAAAAAGTTCATGAGATTATTGCCGTCTCAAGAGATATTACCGAACGTAAAACAGCCGAAGAACGCCTCCTCTATTTGGCCAACTACGACTCCTTAACCGGACTACCCAATCGTGCGTTATTCAGAGACCGGTTACGACGTGCAATAGCTCGTGCCCAACGCCAAAAAAATCAAATGGCACTGTTATTTATCGATTTAGACCGATTTAAAAATATTAATGACAGTCTAGGACATCATGCGGGTGATCAACTACTACGCGAAGTGGCTAAACGACTGAAAAAAGAGGCTCGCAATGATGGCACTATTGCCCGCTTAGGCGGTGATGAGTTCACCATCATATTAGAGAAAATTAATGGCCGGGAAGATGCCTTAAAGGTCGCCGATAAAGTGCTAAGTTTGCTGGAGCCACCGTTCCAGCTTGATGGCCATGAGGTGGTGATCTCATCAAGTATTGGTATTACTCTCTTTCCTGATGATGCAAAAGACATGCACACCCTATTAAAGAATGCCGATACCGCCATGTATCGCTGCAAAGAAAAGGGCCGTAACAACCATCAATTTTATACCCCAGACATGATTGATAAAGCCTATGAATATTTAGTCTTGGAAACCGACCTAAGACATGCGCTATGCCGTAACGAATTTGTATTGCATTATCAGCCTCAAATGGATTTGCATACGCAGCGAGTGATTGGTTTGGAAGCCTTATTACGCTGGAGTCACCCAGAACGCGGTTTATTATACCCCGATGAATTCATCTCGTTTGCCGAAGAAATGGGGCTTATCATTCCCATTGGCGAATGGGTATTACAGCAAGCCTGTTTACAAGCTCGCCATTTAATCGATGAGGGGCTTCCTCCCGTTCGCATTGCCGTTAATCTATCCATGCGGCAATTTAAACAAAGAAATTTCGTCGAATTAGTGGCCAATACCTTAAAACATAGCCGCCTGCCAGCTCATCTTTTAGAGTTGGAGATTACCGAAAGTTTTTTAGCCCACAATGTCGAACAAGCCACGTCAGTGTTATGTGAACTCAATGAACTCGGCGTACAGCTATCCGTCGATGATTTCGGTACCGGTTACTCCTCGTTGAGTTATTTAAAGCAATTTCCCATTAACACACTAAAAATCGACCAATCTTTTGTACGCAATATCACCAAAGATCCCGAAGGCGCGGCATTAACCGAGGCCATCATCGGCTTAGGTAAAAGCTTGCACCTCCATGTCATCGCAGAAGGCGTTGAAACGAACGAACAAGTATTTTTTCTGCGAGGCCATGGCTGCGATCGCGTCCAGGGATTTTTATTTAGTCGGCCACTGGCCTCTGAAGCCGTCATTGATTGGTTGAAATACAACCATGCCAATTATGCCTTGTATGAACAACATTCATTTTGGCCAGAAGCCGTCCCTACTTAAAAAACGGTGAACTCTTCACAATTAAAACAATGGCGACAGCACCAAGAGTCACACTCACCAGTGAAGCCATAAAAATTAACAAGCTAAATTCCATCGATCTATCCCAGCATTTTTTGGATAATAATTCATCGCCTAATGAGGCAAAACAAAATAATAAGCTAAAAATACAAACAAAGCTAAGGTATAATCCCGCCTAAGCCACTTAACCGATCAGCCATAACATGTTGATTTATTCAGTCATTAAGAGTTTTCCCATTTAATAAAGATGACATAACACACTCAACAAAATAATAGACGAACACTCATCGCACGTTCACTTCATTGGCAACATGAGGAATAGGAAGTTATTACGTCGCCCATTCCTTATTAAAAACAAAGGTTTTAAAGAGGGTAAACCATGAATTTCGACATACTCCGCGATATGGAGTCCTTTACGCAGGACATGTTTAACCGAATTATCGCATTTCAAGAAAAAGAACACCCGGCATGGGACCCTGAGCTCTCATTTAAACAGCGGATTAAAGGCTTGCCGTTACATAATCTGGTATTTAGCAATGCCGATCGGGACCCGGCTAAATACGGACCAACCGTCGCCCACTATTACCCACTAAAAAAGGAAGTCGCCACGTTTGCGCTTTATGCGCGCCATGTCGCTAAAAATCCTGTGATTTGTGATGTGCATGCCCGCAACGGATTTATCGGTTCTTTGCTCGCACTTGAAGGGATTAAGGTTTACGGCTTGCGTGACCCACAAGAGAAACCCAATCAAATTGAAAATTTTTACGACGCCAAAAGGTACCAATTACAGGAAACCACCTTGGCAACCAGTGATCAACCGTTTGACGTACTTTTTTCCTCGTGGATGCCATCGGGCTTAGATGACACAGACACCATTATCGCCAAACAACCCAAGCTTATCATTTATATTTTTTCTGCGCATAAAGCCGAACACAGTGGCGAACCACAAACCGGTATTCCCGGTGCGTTTGGTGAGCGCCTACCGGAAAACTACCAACTGATCGATGAGTGGTCAATTGTTCGACCCGAGAATTTATTTCACAATATCTGGCCTGATTTGACAGAGAATATCCAGGAAGTCAGGCATGTTAAGATTTTTGCCAATGAAGACTTTCACCACATCAAAGTTAAGCCACCCACGATCATTGAAAAATCCTATGCTTGGGAACAAGATTTACTGGTCGCGCAAACGGCATTAAAAGCAAAAGATCAAATGCAAAAGAAGGGCTTTCCAGTTCACGACGTTTAAAGGCACTCAGCACGGCCGGAATGGGCACGAAATAACTTCCCCGTTTGACATCTCATCTTCGGCCTGTCTTCGCCCGCTCTTCCATCACAAAAGCTCGAAATAGAACAACTATTCCTGCACTTTTGCTCCGTCAGAACGAACCAATACAAACCCAATCTGAGCACCAAACAAGGAAGTTATTCCATGCCCCATTCCGCCTCAGAACAACGATGACGGTGCCAAATCAAGACTCATTTTTCAACTGCACCCATATCACACGCGGCAATCCCATCGCCATTACCATCCTGAATGCGTTTTTCGCCGCGTTGGTCCTGCGCTAAAACAAACCCTTTGAATATAGCGCAACCATCCATACTGCCCGCATCAACAGCGATACTGCCGTTCGGTAATTGGTGGGTTAAAGTATCTCCTCCATTATCCGCAAGCGGTGCAATTGCCACATCAAGCGGTTTTTCTAGGGTACCAAGAAAATCACTTTGAAGCTCGGGTAAGCGGCAACCATCGGCTACCTCAATCATATTAAAGCCAATAGAATTTAATGCGCCATCACAATCGGCCCCCCATTGACTATTCACCATATTATTAACCATTAACACGTGATTGATTGTTAATGCTTCAGCATGATTTACCACAAAAACGCCGGCCCCTTCTCCATGCCGATCGACCTGGTTAAAAGCCACCGTCACATTAACCATTTCTCCACCCACTTTAGAATAATAACGCAGCGCACCACCCCGCGCCGTTGCATAATTACCACTCATTGTCATATTTAACAAAACTAATTGCGCATCAAAATGTGCGAAGATGCCACCGCCCGATGAAATACGACTGCCCATCGCTTTATTATGATCAATGGTACTACTGACCATTCTCAATACCGAGTGAACCGCAATGCCTCCACCATTATCGGCACGGTTATAGCTGACATTGCTATTTTTGATAGACACATCATCAATGTTAGCACTCGAGCCTAATTGTTTGTGCCGCGTAGAGCCTGCATAAAAACCCAATTCAGTGAGAATTAATTGGGCTTCACTCACTTTTTTCTCCCCCCGATAAATAGTATAAATTCCGCCACCATTTTCAGCCGCTCGGTTATGAGCAATTTGACTGTGACTGATATGCAGCTTACCATTGTTAAAGATGCCGCCTCCCCCATATTTGATATTGTAGCGGTCATCACCTAAAGCTTTATTGCCTAAAATATTACAATGGGTGATGAGTAACGTTGCGTTAGCTAAACCACCATTGTAAATACCACCGCCACTTTGGCTGGCAACGTTATTTTTGATCGCACAATCACGAAGCGTCAGGTGACCGTAATTGCTAATCCCTGCTCCCTGCGCTGAGTGCCCATGCTGTATCGTTAACCCCGTCAGACTAACTTTAGCGAATTCTTTTATTTTAACCCCAAATGAGGCATTTTCTGCATCAATGATGGTTTGAGTATCGCCTGAACCCTGTATCTCAAGGTCTTTATCAATCACAATGTTGCCAGGGTACTGCCCTACCGAAATGGCAATTGAATCGCCATCCACACTGTGCTCCACCGCCGCTCGTATGGTACAAAAAGGGGTGCCATGCGTATCAGAACAATTCACATCGCCATTATTTACTTGGTAATTCGATGCCCACGTGATCGTGGACAAAAAAAACACTAACAAACCCGATGTGATGCAAACACAACGATAATGGTCAAAAATAATCATTCAGTCTTCACCCCAATAAACACTCAAAAATCACTGTTCTGCCTGAAATATAGGCGATATCTACGCACCACTTTCCTTATCAATTCTTGTCAGAAAAGAGTGCGACTATTTTTTATTAAACCGATGTCTCGCCGCTCTGCGATAATCACCGACCAGGAAAGCCAAGGTAGGCTAAACAATGGAGAATTTGTCATTTTGACCACCCTCCAAAAACCCCAGACACACCCAAGGCATTTAGTATGAGACAATAAGGATGCATCTATTTCACCAATTCGTCATCATCAACCATCGACGCCGCAACCCAATTCTTAGTAAATAGATAAAATGACTTTGATTTTATAATGTTTTCCCTCTAAACCCACTGCTCGCACAGCAAAAAATATGCTATGCTACTGCCGCTTGTGACACCAATGACACCGATTATATTTAGGAATATGAGATGCTAGGCAGTAAAGAAAATATATTCAGGCTGGCGCACCGCGTTGGCCTTTGGAATAATGTCATCATCGTCGTTGTCTTTTTTTCGGCCTGTGCCTTCGCCGGTTTCCAGTGTCGTGGCCCGACCATGGACACCATCATGAGCCAGTATATTTTTTGGGTTTTTATCCCCCAAGTCGTCATTGGTATTATCGCACTATTAGGGATTATCATGGTCGTTGCCGCTAGCATTCCCAATGATATTGAAAAACAAGATATTCGGCGTCTTGTTATTTATCTTATTTCACTCATACTGGTGATTGGCGTTTTTTCCATCTAGCATGGGTATTTTCCAATGAATGATATGTTTGCGTGTCATCCCTAACCACGGCAAACTCCCTTTACTTCTTCTCCCCTAACAGCTTTATTCTTACAAAAATAATTAATTCCGGCATTGGGCAGCGTGCTGCCAGTTTACGAGTAAAAGCAGATTTTTAATGGAATGAATATGGTCGTCGGTATTTTTTACACTTCACTCTCACAGCCTCACGTTAAAAATTACAACCAATTGTTTTAAATGAATATTTAATTCTGGCATCAAATTTGATTACAATGAAAATATAGAATCAACTTCTCCAGGGATAAGCACCAAGAAAATTAGCCTGCCCATGACAGACAGGTTTTCAGAGACCCAACGCAGCCAATAACAAAAATTCAAACCATTCTAACAAAAATAATAGCATCTCAACTCTGAAGACCTGTCTGTCATGGGCATACTCAAAATAGACGAAACCTGTCCCCTCCGCCCTACATACTTCACGATATTGAAATACTCATGCCTGGCGACCAAGAAGTGATCTGAAAGAGTATCCCATTGTTATTCCTGTGATGCTTCACTCACTGAAGCTCAAAAAAACAACGGCTTTACCTTTTTTTCCAGCACGAATTCCGGAAGAACCTAAATTTAAGTCAATCCCAAACCAATCTCCCGCACCTTCTTTATCTCATCTCGTAACCGGGCGGCCTCTTCAAATTCTAAATTTTGCGCACACTTATGCATGGCATTTTCCAATTGTTTAATTTTTTTCGCCATTTGCACCGGAGTTAATCCGTAATAATCCGCACTTTCCTCAGCAATTTTACGCGCCTTGCCTGACGAACCACCGCTGGCGTAAGCACCTTCCATGACATCTTTAATCGCCTTTTTAACCCCTTTAGGAATAATTCCATGCGCTTCATTGTGTTGTATTTGCTTAGCTTGTCGACGCTCAGTCTCATCAATCGCCCGCAGCATGGAACCCGTCATCCGATCCGCATACATAATCACCTTGCCATTAAGATGGCGCGCTGCCCGACCAATGGTTTGAATGAGTGAGCGATCCGATCGCAGAAAACCTTCCTTATCGGCATCCATAATACCCACCAAACTCACTTCAGGAATATCCAAACCTTCTCGCAAAAGATTAATACCAATCAATACATCAAACACGCCGAGTCGTAAATCACGCAGTATCTCAACCCGCTCGATGGTATCAATATCAGAATGTAAATAACGCACCCGAATCCCATGCTCAAGGTAATATTCCGTCAGATTTTCCGCCATGCGCTTGGTCAAGGTGGTGATCAATACTCGCTCATTTTTAGGGATTCGTTGATTTACCTCCGACAACAAATCATCCACTTGAATGGCCACTGATCGAACTTCAATATTCGGATCAATTAATCCGGTCGGCCGCACTACTTGCTCCACCACCTGACCTGAATGCGAGATCTCATAAGGACCGGGCGTCGCCGAAACAAAAATGGTCTGCGGCATCAACCCCTCAAACTCGTCAAAACGCAAGGGTCGATTATCCATCGCCGAAGGCAGCCGAAAACCATAGGTCACTAAATTTTCTTTACGTGAGCGATCCCCTTTGTACATGGCACCAATCTGTGGCACCGTCACATGACTTTCATCAATCACTAACAGCGCGTTTTGCGGCAGATAGTCTAATAAGGTTGGCGGTGGCTCACCCACTTGCCGACCCGACAGATAACGAGAATAGTTCTCAATCCCATTGCAATAACCTAACTCCACAATCATTTCAATATCTAATTTAGCACGCTGTGATAGCCGTTGCGCTTCCACTAATTTATTATTCTCGTATAAGTGATTCAGCCGATCTTGCAATTCTTCTTTGATCTGATCCACCGCTTTTAATAAGGTCTCGCGTGGCGTGACGTAATGCGTTTTCGGATAAATAGTGAGACGCGGCACTTTTTTTAGCACTTCACCGGTTAATGGATCAAAATAGGTCAATGACTCAATTTCATCATCGAATAACTCGATGCGTACCGCTTCACTGTCCGATTCAGCCGGAAACACATCAATCACGTCCCCGCGCACCCGAAAGGTTCCTCGGTACAATTCCACATCATTGCGACGATATTGCAACTCTGCCAAACGATGTAATATCGTCCGCTGATCGATATGGTCACCACGGACTAAATGTAACACCATCCCCAAATACGACTGGGGATCTCCCAGGCCATAAATGGCAGAGACTGTCGCCACAATAATGGTATCCCCTCGCTCTAATAGCGCTTTGGTGGCCGATAACCGCATTTGTTCGATATGATCGTTTATCGAGGCATCTTTTTCGATGAACGTATCCGAGGCGGGTACATAGGCTTCTGGCTGATAATAATCATAATAAGAGACAAAATATTCCACAGAATTGCTAGGAAAAAAATCCTTCAACTCACCGTATAATTGAGCCGCCAATGTTTTGTTCGGTGCCATCACTAATGCGGGCCGTTGCAACTGATAAATCACATTGGCGATACTAAATGTCTTTCCGGACCCCGTGACACCTAACAAGGTTAAACCCGCTTCACCCGCCTCTAATCCATCAATCAACTGCTGAATGGCGGCAGGTTGATCACCCGCCGGCTCAAATTGTGAATGTAAAACAAACTCTTTCTCTTTATGCATTATATTGATATTGTGGCTCCATGAATCGATGTTGGGCAAATAGCGAGCCAAAGCTAGATGGCTCGAATCTAGCATTATAGCGAAACGATGCCAACAACATTAAGGAACATGCACGTTCCTAACGGACATCTTTAAACACTTTATAATATATCAGAGGACACCTGAGTGAATTGGTCACTATCGCAACGGGCGAAAAATTTATCCCCCTCACCCACACTGGCCGTCACCGCACGCGCCAAAGCATTGAAAGCTGCTGGCAAGAATATTATTGGTTTAGGGGCGGGTGAGCCCGACTTTGACACACCAGAGCACATTAAACAAGCGGCCATCCAAGCACTCCATGACGGTTTTACTAAATACACCGCTGTCGATGGCACAGCCACGTTAAAACTGGCCATCCGAGAAAAATTTCAACGTGACAACAAGTTGACTTATCAAGATGATCAAATATTAGTGTCTTGCGGTGGCAAGCACAGCTTCTATAATCTAGCACAAGCTTTGCTGGAAGAAGGCGACGAAGTCATTATTCCAGCCCCCTACTGGGTATCCTATCCCCCCATTGTAGAACTCGCCAATGCCTCCCCCATTATTATCAACGCGACCATGGAGCAAGGCTTTAAAATCACCCCACAACAGCTCGAACAGGCCATCACATCACGCACTAAAATGATGGTCATTAACAGTCCATCGAATCCCACCGGTGCCGTTTATCATCCAGCCGAATTACAAGCACTCGGTGCCGTATTGGGTAAATATCCGCATGTCTTAATCGTCACCGACGATATTTATGAAAGCATTGTCTGGGAAACACCACCCTGCATTAATATACTCAGCGTTTGTCCAGAACTTTATGAGCAAACCATGGTACTAAACGGTGTCTCAAAGGCTTATTCCATGACCGGTTGGCGCATTGGCTATGCCGCCGGTCCTGCCCGGCTAATCCAAGCCATGAAAACAATTCAATCGCAGAGTACCTCCAACCCAACCTCGATTGCTCAAGTTGCCGCCGAAGTGGCACTAAAAAGTGATCAATCTTGTATCACCCAGATGGTGGAAGCCTTTGCCGAACGATACCACATCATCCATCAACGACTGAATAAACTACCAAACATTCATTGTGCCCCCGCACAAGGTGCTTTTTATTTGTTCCCTGATTTTCGCGAAGCCATCCAGAAACACCCCAGCGCAAATAACGATATCACCTACGCCGAATGGCTATTAGAAGAAGCCGAAGTCGCCTTAGTCCCCGGCTCAGCGTTTGGTGCTCCCGGCTTCATGCGACTATCCATTGCCACGAGCCTAGACAATTTAACGGAAGCCTTAAATCGCATAGAAAACGTCCTATAAAGCAAGATAAAGCATAAATTTCCACGAATAGCTATTGACCCTGAGGACCGGCATCAGTACTATACCGATCTTCCAACAATTCCCCGATAGCTCAGTTGGTAGAGCAAGTGGCTGTTAACCACTGGGTCGCTGGTTCGAGTCCGGCTCGGGGAGCCATATTGTTCAATGAATTTTATTGATATCAAATATAGAGTACCATTCTCACCGGCGCATAAAGCGCTGGATTATAGACATTAATTTAGGCTCTATATGGATTCCAGGGTCGTAGAAAAATCAAAGACTGAAACAGTCGAATTGAACAAACCGCAAGCAATATATGATTGTATTCGGCGCTAAATCTACTCATTATTACCCAAACTATCTTGCTTGTATCCATCGTCAAGTTAAGACCCTGGAATGCATATAGAGCCAAAAAAATAATTAGGCTTTGGATTGAATAAGCCATGTCGCGTCTCTCATCAAACCTCAATGAAGCACTACATAATCCTCCTCACCTGGCTTAGCTTCAAGTCGATGATAAGCCTGGGACTATTTATTCAATCACACTTAACTTAATCACAGTGACAAAAATGCGCAACAACAAAAACAATTTTTGCTAATAACCTATCGCATCCACTTTGAAACGCCCATTACAGGTAGAACCGAAACCAGGTCGTGCTTGTTGAACCAACTGACCGAATGATGCATCGGTATCAATGTTTTTAGGCAGGTTGATATAAACATCTACCAGTCGCCCTTGCTTGTCACACCCTAAACGTAAACGTTGATGAGCATCCTCACCAAATACCCTATCCACTTGGGCGTAAAATACCGATTCCTTCACGGTTTTACCCGTATTTTTTTTCATAAACATCACGAGATCGGGATGATTGAATTGCTGCGTCAATTTAACCGCAATCGCAAAGTACTGATTCACATTCCAATCGACCTGACAAGTACCATGTTTGTACCATTGGTGGCGTTGCAAGCACGTCCCGGCAGCCACACTAGGCATCACTACCGCGAGCCGATCACGCAGTTTTTTATCCAACGATAACGCGTCATGTTGACAAAAATTACGCTTTTTAGCCTGTGATTTTTGGTCGCCACAATAATTGTAATTAATCCCACAACGGCTTTTATTTGGCCATAAACCATGCAGCGTAAAATGACTGGCTTGATAAGCGCCCACCTCATCAATACGGCACTCAGCTTTTCTTCGAAAGCTTTCGCAAAACGCCGGCTGCCAACTCACCGCCAACTTGTAGCTATCCGCCAATCCAGGAGTACGGCACTCAGACGTCGACGGTGATTTATCTACCAAAAATTGGCTGTCCATTGTCATTTCGCCACAACGGATACTCACCCATCGAAACGAAGGCCTCGCCTCAAGCATATCAATACGTAACCAACTAGGCGATTTTGCTTTGTTGGTTTCCAGTAAATCGTAAGATTGACCCGCGGTTAAGGTCGTATTATCCGGATTAGTTTGTTTCTTCTTGGAAACATAAGCCTCACAAGCCTGCTGGGCGGTAAAACGGCCCAACACTTCGGCGCTCGCATGATTCATCCACATGAAAATGAAACCTGCCAGTATTAAAAACCGAGTCGATTTTTTATTGCTCATCCTGTTTCCTTATTTTGTTAATACCCCATCCATCACTGCCACTCAGTTTTCGTGGTGTCGATTCAAGAAGTTTGCCATGACTGATCATGAAAGCCAGTCCCCAGTGATGGCTAAATTAGTTATACTTAGCCTGCTGAGTATAAACGCCATAAGTTTATCATCTGTCTGGTAATGTCATCGATTATTTGATTCACTCCTCAATAGAATACGCGAATTTTTGAGCTGATTCATCGTGTCTGCCACACTTAAAATTTAAGCCTCAATATAGGTCATTCCCTCGGCGCAGACCTTTGCTGTACGGGTAATGGGGAACAATTTATCTTCACTAACAACCATTCGAACAGATCGTCAGATAACTACTCAAAAAATAACCGTAATAAAGCCTAAATCTCAAACGTTATGGGTATATAACCGACATTGGGCAGCCTAAATTTTGTAATTTCTGATTTATTAACGAACACTACGCTAATAAAATGTACACTTTTACTAATCGTTGTTAGTCCAGTCCATATATTTTTCAGCCTTGCAAAACCAAGACCTCAATAAAGCTGATGACAATCGTGTTTTTGTGATTTGAACACATCAAATAATCATTACAACACTACAAATGCTAAGCGAGCTGAATAATATTTGCACATATTGAGTGCTAATAAAACAATTTTTCAGAAAACAGGTTGCCCAATGTCAGATATAACAGATGCTGACCGTAATATTCACTGAGTGTGATGACCCTACACTTCCCGTACATTTAATGCGTTGTCAACCGAATGGCTTGGAGTAAGTTCATTGATTAATTTCCTCGGTGTTTTATTATCCTCCTCATTTTACTCACGCGGTATCCCCATTGGTCTGATGCTATTGATCAGTATGGGTACGCAAGTAGCTATCGCTGAACAACAGGATACGGATTTGCTATGGGTCGTTAAAGACAATGTCATTCTTAAATACGACGCCAGCCAGACAAATAAGGCGGAGTCCCCTCCACTGCTTCAGCAAATTCCAACCCTGGAAGAAATCAAGGCCATCGGCGTTGATAATGATCGCCGGACCCTCTGGACCGTAGGTGAAACACAGCTCTATCGATATGATTTGGAGGGTACGCTAAAACAAACGGAAATCATTGTGTTGCCCACTCATCTCGATCGTCATGAAAAAGGGAATCATCGAAAAAAAGATAAGAAACACTGTAACCAGTATCGAAGGAGCGAATCAAACGGTCATCGGTACGGCAGTTGATGAGGCAGGTAATGTGAGTACCGATCGTTCTGTGATTAACATGGACAAGACACCACCACAGATCAGCGCCATATCCACGCCGACAACCAATGCCACTGGCTGGAATAATACCGACATCTCCGTTTCATTTATATGCACCGATACCATCTCTGGTGTCAGTGATTGTCCCGCATCAGTGCTTGTGGTCACCGAAGGGGCGGATCAAATCATCAATGCCCAAGCCTTTTATGTGGCTGGCAATCGTGCGACAGCCTCACACACCGTAAGTATTGATAAAACAGCCCCCAGTCTTTCCATTTCCAGCCCATTAATCGGCACCGTATTCACCGAAGCAACGATGACGATCAATTGGTTATTTGGGCGGGATGGCGTTCAGTCCCGGTCGGTCCGTCACTTCACTATCACTGTCCGGCGAGGCGAGGCAACACACGCTGGACGAGCAAGGGTGCGCCGAGTCAATCGTTGTTGATGCGTATGGTCGCCCGGTCAGTGGCGCTCGGGTCAAGTTTAACGTGGCGGGGGTGACCCATCGCAATGCGTATCAGTTTGCCGATGCGCACGGTATAGCGCACTACTGCTATCGAGCCAATAAACCCGGTGTCGATACCGTTACCGCCAGCATCAATCAACTGAGCCAGTCCACCGCTATCGACTGGGTCGCCGGAACACAAAACCTTGCGCCGGTGATCTATTCCCTGCCGAATTTAAACGCCGTGGTAGGAGATAGCTACAGCTATGACGTCATAGCCGAAGACCCGGAAGGCAGTGAGTTGCGCTACACCCTAATCGAGGCACCAACGGGCATGTCGATCGATGCATCAGGCCGTCTGGTTTGGCCACAAGTGGACTGGAGGGGGGCTAAGTTCAATCAGGTAAAGGTTGTATTAAGCCTTTCCGATTCGCTTGGGCAGGAAACCGTGCAACGCTTTGAACTCAGCAAATACGCCGCATTTAACACACCGCCTCAATTTAAAAAGGCCACCGTCGAGTTAACGGCCACCTTGGGTCTGCCTTATATTTACAATCAGGATATTCAACACTTTCTCAAATACCTCAAATATCTTGAAATGGGTTGGAATGGTTGGCTATCTTGATTATCCAGAATCTCTTTCATCGCATTCGAACTCGGAAGGATATTTACGTCAAAGAGGGTGCGTCGATTGTTCTGCTGGGACGTCGATACCATCTCAGTTTGAAATTGAAGCAGGGATGGTTCCTGAAAATACATGCATGCTAGGCCACTCATGACCGCATCATGAACCGAGTGATCGGTGCTTTTTTTGCGTCTGGGA
>VAPK010011599.1_pt1 | contig 28966 bp, 22 predicted proteins | sample 3395031 | NCBI WGS metagenome assembly VAPK01 (sample SAMN08290443, study PRJNA428436) | hydrothermal vent metagenome | isolation source: Deep-sea hydrothermal vent chimney 1 | place: Pacific Ocean: Juan De Fuca Ridge
CTTTTAGAAAATGGAGAAAATATTCGAATATTACAAGTATTGCTTGGCCATAAAGATGTCAAGACAACCGAGATTTATACACATGTGATGCAAAAAGATCATGATGGTGTTAAAAGTCCTCTGGATGATATTGAGGGGTTTGATGATGAATAGCTTAACAATTTATGTATTTAGATTTAAAAGCTCGCCTGTACACATTTTAAAATTCCGTAGTCATATTGGCCTTCGAGTGCATCATAGGTGGGTTTTAATTTGTCATCATCCAGATGCATCTCAAGCGCATTAATGATTTCATTGTGTTCACCGTCACTGAGCTGTAGCACGTCTTTTGCTTCTATAAGGCCAACTTCAATTGCATCAGCAAGGTGGGTGTAAACGGTAGACAGTTTTATCTCTCGTTGGTTTGCGATAGCTTCAATATCCAAACCATCGTTAAGTAAAGTGAGTGTTTCATTAACCGTATCGCTTAAATTATTTTGTAAAATATCAGGCAGGGGGCTTGATTGAATAACACTTAAAAAAGATTGTCCAAATTTTTTGAGTTTTTGTTCACCTACGCCAGATATATATTGCATGCGTTCTAAACTATCTGGTCGGGTTTTTGCCATTTCTTCAAGTGTACTGTCATGATATATAATGTAAGGCGGTACACCTTTTTCTTCTGCAAGTTCCAGGCGATGTTGACGTAGTAATTCAAACAAAGGTTCATCAACACTGCGAAGTGATGTGCTGCGTTTCCCTTTTTTCTTTGTTGACGTTTTATCAAGTTGGGGTTTGCGTAAGATGAGTTCGATTTCTCCGCGCAGTAAAGGACGTGATTGTTCAACCAGTTTAATAGCACCATGACCTTCAACATCTGTCGCTAGATAACCCAGCGCAATGAGTTGCCGAAAGAGACTGCGCCATTCCTGTTCATGTATTTCCTTGCCTATACCATAGGTACTAATAGTGTCATGTTGAAACTGCTTAATGCGTGCATTATCTTTTCCGAGCAAAACATCGATGACATAATTCACGCCGAACCGTTGCCCGGTACGATGCACGCAGGATAAGGCTTTTCTTGCAGCTTCGGTGGCATCCCAGGCTTCGGGTGGATTGAGGCAGGTATCACAATTTCCGCAAGGTTCCTTTAATGGTTCATTAAAGTAGGCAAGAATTGACTGGCGTCGACAATGGCGTTGTTCACACAAGGCCAGCATGTTTTCGAGTTTGTTATGCAAGATACGTTTGAACTGTTCACTGGAATCATTGTTCTGTGCCATTTGCCGTAAACTGATCACATCCTGTAATCCATAAGACATCCATGCATTGGCAGGTGCACCATCTCGACCAGCACGACCGGTTTCCTGGTAATATGCTTCAATACTTTTAGGTAAGCTCAAGTGTGCAACAAAACGTACATCGGGTTTATCAATGCCCATACCAAAGGCAATTGTGGCGACAATAATAATATTGTCTTCGCGTAAAAAACGGCGTTGGTGTTCCTGTCTCATTTCGGCAGATAAACCGGCATGATAAGGTAAGGCTTTACGACCTTGTCGTTCTAACCAGGCGGCTGTTTTATCAACTTTATTACGTGACAAACAATAAACTATACCCGCATCGTTTGGGTGTTCGCGTTCCAGAAATGACCATAGCCGATCGCGTGCATTGCTGCCTTCACTAATCGTGTAATTAATATTGGGGCGATCAAAACTGTTTATAAATAATTTTGCTTCATGCAAATTAAGTTGTTCAATAATTTCCTGACGGGTACGTTGATCGGCAGTGGCGGTTAAAGCGATGCGCGGTATGTCGGGAAAGCGTTCATGTAAAATGCGCAGTTGTTGGTATTCTTTTCGGAAGTCATGTCCCCATTGTGAAACACAATGCGCTTCATCTATAGCAAATAAAGCGATGTCTGCACGCCCAAGAAGTGACAACATTTTATTTGTCATTAGGCGTTCGGGAGCAACATAGAGAAGATCTATTTCACCCTTAAGCAAAAGTTGCTCAGTTTTATTTTGTTCTTCACCATCCATTGATGAATTTAAAAATGCGGCTTGAATACCTAGTTGTTGAAGAGCATCAACCTGATCTTGCATTAACGCGATTAGAGGTGAAATGATAATTCCAACACCATCGCGCACCATTGCTGGAATCTGATAACACAAAGACTTACCGCCACCTGTTGGCATGAGCACCAGGGCATCTTCGTTATTTAATAACGATTGAATAATATCTGCCTGATGATGACGAAAGTCATCATAACCAAATGTTTTTTGTAATATGTTTTGTGCGCGCTGCATTGTTTTTTAGTTATGTTGGCTTAACTATATTAATGCCATCTTTTTCAATGTTAATAATTTTTTGCTTGTATAGACCACCAATGGCTTTTTTAAAGGCTTTTTTACTCATACCAAATAAATCTGAAATTATTTTTGGATCGGTTTTATCGTGCACTGGAGCAAATCCACCTTGCTGCTTTAAGTAACCAAGAATAATCCTTTCATATTTATCTCGTGTTTCTTTACCACCTTGCAGGCTTAAGTCAATTTTTCCATCATCACGAACACGTTTTATAAATCCATCAATATTTTGGCCAAAACTTAAACGTTGATGAACTTCGTTTGAATACAGGACACCCCAATGGCTATTATCAATAATGGCTTTGTAACCAAGGTCGGTGCTATTGGCAACTAATAATTTAACCGCTTGTTGGGGGGTAAAGTCATGCGGTTTTTCATCATCAAGAAATTTATCAATTTTAGAAGACGCAGTTAGACGACCTTTTACTTTATCGAGGTAGACATAAACAATGTATGAGCGACCAACCTCCATTGGACGATGTTGTTCGCCAAAAGGAACGAAGAGATCTTTTGTTAAGCCCCAGTCTAAAAATGCACCGGTGTTATTAATATCAACAACGGATAAGTAAGCAAACTCACCAAGTTGTACTTTAGGTATTTCAGTTGTTGCGACAGGGCGGTCTTCAGAATCAAGATAAAGAAAAACTTCGATTTCATCTCCCATTTCCAGGTCGCGAGGCACATACCGTTTAGGCAGCAGTACTTCATATAAGTCTTCCGCATCCAAATAAACACCAAAATCGAGTTTTTTAACGGCTTTTAATTTGTATGTCTTGCCAATGGTAATCATTTTTTCATCTCGATAGAGGGCGAGGTTTACGTGAAGGTGAATTATACTCTAATTTTTGTGCTGCCTGAGGCCGACTTAAATGTTTAATAACCCCCCATTAGATGAAATAAAAAATATTCTTAAAGAAACGAAAACAATTGCGGTGATCGGTTTGTCACCGAAGCCAAAACGACTTAGCCACAGCGTCTCGAAAGCAATGCAGGGCTTTGGATATACCATTATTCCGGTGCGCCCGGCAGTTGATCAAGTACTGGGTGAAAAAGCCTATGTCGATCTTGAGTCTGTTCCGCAATCTTTATTATCAAATATTGATATGGTGGATGTGTTTCGTGCGCCAGATAAAATTACGCCAATTATTGATGCCTGTATTGCATTAAAAATACCACTTATCTGGTTGCAGGACGGGGTAGTGAATGAAGCTGAAGCCGAGAGGGCGCAAGCCGCAGGGATTACTGTAGTGATGGATCGGTGTGTTTATCGGGATTATGTTCAGTTACTCAAATAAAATAGCACTTTGTTCAAACACGGCATAAAATAAGTTATGGAAATTAAATTCACAAAAATGCACGGCCTCGGCAATGATTTTGTCGTTATTGATGCGATTAATCAGGATATTGAGTTATCTGAGGAAGAAGTGCGGCTTATTGCAGATCGCCATTTTGGGATTGGTTGTGATCAGTTATTACTGGTAGAAGCCTCTGAATCAGATGATGTTGATTTTATATATCGAATTTTTAATGCGGATGGCGGTGAGGTTGAGCAATGTGGCAATGGTGCACGTTGTTTTGCGGTGTTTGTGCGCGAAAAAGGTTTAACTGATAAAGACAATATTCGGGTTGAAACTGCTTCGGGTGTTATTGAACTACATGTTCAGGATGATGGTCAGATCACGGTGGATATGGGAATGCCTGAATTTAACCCCTGGAACATACCCTTTAATGCGGATACACGTCTGGATGAATATGCGTTGGATATAAATGGCCAGGTGTTAAATATAGGTGCCGTTTCAATGGGTAATCCTCATGCGGTTACGATAGTCGATAATGTCGATAGCGTTGCGGTTGATGAGTTGGGTGCAGGCATTGAAAGTCACCCGCTTTTCCCTAATCGTGTTAACGCCGGTTTTATGCAAATTGTTGATGAAAATCATATTCGATTACGCGTTTATGAACGTGGAGCGGGTGAAACATTGGCTTGTGGCACGGGTGCTTGTGCGGCAATGGTGATTGGCCGTTTACAGGGGCATTTGGCAGATGAGGTTCAGGTAGATTTAGCGGGAGGAAGTTTACAAATCGGCTGGCAAGGAGAGACGTCGCCCGTTATGATGACAGGGCCCGCAACCACTGTTTTTGAAGGTATAATAACGGTATGAGTTCTCAGGATTACAAAGCGAAAGACACTGAATTTGAACATGAAATGGTGCGTTATTTGCGCGATCATCCTGCCTTTTTTGAGGAGCATCAGGATGTACTTGCAGGTATGCTTTTGTCACATGCAAGCGGTTCAGCCGTGTCGTTAATAGAGCGCCAGGTGCAGATTTTACGTGAACAAAAAGAAGAACAAAAAAGAAAATTACAAAGTTTAATTAATACCGCACATAATAATGAAAAATTAAATACGAATGTTAATAATTTAATATTAGAGTTACTGGATGCTTCATCACTTGATGATGTTTTGCAAGTAATTGAACAACGTATTCGTGCAGACTTTGAAGCGGATGCCATTGTGGTTAAATTATTAGCGTCAGGTAATGAAGTTTTAAAAGAACATGCAGAGTTAACGGCATGGCAACAACCGGCGCTGGTGATTGGTGAAAAAGTGATGACCGCAAGACAGCCTGTATGCGGGGCATTTAATACGGAACAAATGCAAGCCTTGTTTAATGATGCAGATATTCAGTCAGCAGGTATTGTGCCGTTAGCTAAAGATAAGAATAGCAAAAATTGTTATGGCATTATTGCAATCGGTAGTTATGATCCACAACGTTTCCGTGCCGATATGGGAACGCTTTTTCTCTCTTTGTTAGGCCAGGTTTTAACCCGCATTCTCAAACGTCATCTGGAAGAATAAAATGAACGATTCAGCAATGAAATGGATAGACTCATTTCTTGCTAAATTACGTAACGAACGTAATTATTCTCCACATACCTTAAGTAGCTATTCCCGCGATCTTAAATCTCTCACTGCTTATTGTGAACAACAGGAAATAGAACGTTGGATAGATATCGATGATCAACATATTCGTTCGCTCATTTCAAAACGGCATCGGCAGGGTCTGGGTGGTGCAAGTTTGCAACATTTATTATCGACGTTCCGTTCGTTTTTTAAATTTTTGCTTGTAGAAAACCAGATTCAAAATAACCCTGCATTAAATATCCAGACACCTAAAACTGGCCGCAAATTACCCTCCACTTTAGATGTTGATAGCATGGCACGTTTAATCGAAATTAAAGGTGATGAGGTTGAAACCGTAAGAGACCGTGCAATGCTGGAGCTTTTTTATTCCTCGGGTTTACGTCTGTCAGAGCTCTCATCACTAAATGTTGAAGATGGAAAAAACAGTGCTGCGGGTACAATACGAGTAACAGGTAAAGGTAATAAGGAACGTGATGTACCTGTTGGAACAAAAGCCTGTGAAGCGATTAAGCTGTGGCTAACAAGACGAGTTGAAATAGCCAATGAAAATGAACAAGCCTTGTTTGTCGGTAAACAGGGCAAACGGATCCATAATTCGGTAATACAAAAGCGCTTGAAATACTGGGCGCAAAAGCAGGGCATTGATCTAAATGTCTTTCCGCATTTATTGCGCCACTCTTTTGCCAGTCATATGCTGGAATCCAGCGGTGATTTACGTGCAGTACAGGAATTGTTAGGTCATGCTGATATTTCAACAACACAAATTTATACGCACCTGGATTTCCAGCATTTAGCTAAAGTGTATGATGCGGCACATCCGCGAGCAAAATTAACTAAAAAGTAATATGAATTAGTAGGTTGGGGTTCGTACTTTACCCCCAACTTACGAGTTCAAAAAGAGATGAAATAAAGATACACTAGGTCTTTAAATTTTCCACGGAGGGAAAATAAAATGAAGTATCCATTTACTATCGCATTAATCCTCTTAATTTCACCATTCCATTCTGTTACAGCAAAAAGTGAAAAAAATGTTGTTATTGAATCTGCCTCGCAGTTCCAACGCTGGTGTAAAAGCCTTTCTTATCGTCATTTCAGGCGTAAAAAACAGCAACCCTATAACTGGTCTGCCTCAACAATTCGACAGTTGAATGACTATCAAACCTCGGGTAGTTGGAAAGTAAATAATGTAGAAAAGCACATATTTTGCCAAATTCGTATAGGAAAGAAGGCAAAATACAGCAAAATAGAAATCCATTAAAAAACTAAGTGTTTGATTTATATATGATTTGAAAAACAAAATGAGTGAATAATGAATATTTAATTGATTATTCATTATTCATGGGGTATAAATACTCAAGGGTAACGAAGGAAGAAAGCAATGACAGAAGAAATTAGTACACAAATTCTTGATGCGGCAGAAGTACGTTTTCGAACATATGGCTTTGGAAAGACGACTATGGCGGAAATAGCCTCTGATATTGATATGTCAACGGCAAATTTATATCGCTATTTTGAGAATAAACTGGCGATTGGTTCTGCAATGGCAGGTCGTTGCATTTGTGAGCGACAAAATATTTTAAGTGAAATTGTAAATCGGCCAGGAGTGTCGGAATCAGAACGACTGGAACTTATTGTTTTGGGAATGCTGGAGTATGGCTATGGCCAGTTTCATGATGAACCTAAGTTATCCGAGTTAGTAAATGTGATTGTAAAAAAATGTCCTGATTTGGTTCAGAATCAGATAGAAGATGATAAACGGCATATTGCAACTATTTTGCAGCAAGGCTGTGATAGCAAAGAGTTTGATGTTGGTAACGTTGATGAAATGTCATCTTATGTTCTGGCCGCAATTGTGAAATTTTCATCACCTTTTTTTATTGCACTGTATCCAATTGAAGAACTACAGCGATTAGCAAAAGGTGTTGTTAAGTTGATTTTATATGGTTTGTTAAAACACTAAGAACTGAACAATCTTATTCATTGTTCCCTGCATTATACCCCGCCAGGTATTTGCCAGTTAATTTAATAAGTAAAAACAGATAAGTTATCTAACTGAAAATAAAATAAAAATACAAGGAATAGATCTATGACTGAACTGGAATCATGGCTTGGCCCCTGGGTTATAAAATACCGATGGTTAATTATTATTTTGTCATTGTTATTTGTATTTGCTGCAGCAAGTGGTGGCCGATTTTTAGTTTTCAAGGCTGATTATCGAGTTTTTTTTAGTGGAGATAATCCCCAGTTACAAGCCTTTGATAAACTGGAAAATACATATAGTAAAAATGATAATGTTCTTTTTGTATTAACACCTAAAGACGGTAGCGTTTTTACACGTGAAACTTTAAAAGTTATTGAAACATTAACTGAAAAAGCCTGGCAAATACCCTACTCAACACGGGTTGATTCAATTTCAAATTTTCAGCATACCTATGCAGAAGGTGATGACTTAATAGTTGAAGACTTGGTCAGTGATGCAGAAAAGTTAAGTAATGCAGAGCTTGAAAAAATCAGGAATATTGCAATTAATGAGCCTTTATTAAAACAACGCCTGGTTTCTCCTTCCGGACATGTTACCTCTATTTCTGCAACTATTTCATTACCTAATATTGATCAAACAAAAGAAGTACCGGAAGTCGTTAACTTTGCAAGAAAACTTGCAGATGAAATTCGTGTACTTGCGCCTGACCTGGATGTACGCTTGACCGGTATGGTGCCGATGAATAATGCTTTTGCTGAAAGTGCACAGGGTGATATGGCGAGCCTTGTACCGCTTAGCTTTGCTGTTATGTTTGTTATGTTATTAATTCTTTTAAAGAGTTTTTCCACTACCTTTGGCACGATTCTGGTTATATTCATGTCTATCCTCACCGGCATGGGGCTGGGGGGTTATATTGGTTTTCCATTAACCGGGCCATCTGTTTCTTCAATGACAATTATATTAACCGTTGCGATTGCCAATTCTGTTCATGTCCTAACAACGTTTATTCATGAAATGCGGGGCGGTAACGAGAAAAATAATGCAATTATTGAAACACTACGGATTAACTTGCAACCCGTGCTTCTTGCAAGTGCAACAACCATGGTTGGTTTTTTAACCATGAATTTTTCTGAAGTACCCCCATTTCAGCATTTAGGTAATTTTGTTGCTATGGGAGTCGTTGCTTCATTTATTCTTTCTGTTACATTTTTGCCTGCACTGATTTCGGTATTGCCTGTAAGAGTTAAAGTAGTGGAAGATGATAGTGATAAGTTAATGGTTAAGCTGGGTGATTTTGTTGTTCGTAAACAAAAGCAACTTATATGGGCTATGGGTATACTGATTATTATACTTGTTACTTTTGTTCCAAAGAATGAATTGAATGATGTTTTTGTTCATTATTTTGATGAGACGATTCAATTCAGACTTGATTCTGATTACATAGATAAAAATTTAACCGGTCTTTATATTATTGAATATTCACTGGAAAGTGGCGAGGAAGGTGGTATAAGTGAACCTGGATTTTTAAATGAAGTTGAAAAATTTTCTAACTGGTATCGACAACAACCTGAAACACGTCATGTGAATATTTATACCGAGGTCATTAAACGACTCAATAAAAATATGCATGGTGATGATAAGGAGTGGATGAAGATTCCGGATGAAAGAAATTTAGCCGCGCAGTATCTTTTAATGTATGAAATGTCTTTGCCTTATGGATTAGATCTTAATAACCAGATTAATATTAATAAATCAGCATTACGTATGACAGTATCAATTCAAACGTTGTCGAGTAATGAAATTCTTGAGCTGGAAAAAAGAGCTCAAAACTGGATTTCAGAAAATGCTGAATTTATTAAAGCTGCTGATGGAACCGGTCCAACAGTCATGTTTGCACATATCGGGCAACGCAATATTAATAGCATGTTACTGGGTACAACATTAGCCTTGATATTAATTTCTGGAATTCTGATATTTGCCTTCCGCTCGTTTAAAACAGGTTTGATCAGTATGGTGCCTAATCTTGTTCCTGCTGCAATGGGTTTTGGATTATGGGGGTTGTTTGTTGGTGAAGTTGGTTTAGCACTGTCTGTTGTAACAACAATGACACTAGGTATTGTCGTTGATGATACGGTGCATTTTTTAAGTAAATATCTTCGAGCAAAACGTGAGTATGGTTATACAGCAGAAAATGCTGTGAGATATGCTTTTACTCATGTTGGCCGTGCATTGTTGACTACTTCAATCGTACTTGTGGCAGGGTTTATGGTGCTGGCACAATCACATTTTGCACTTAATTCAGGCATGGGTATGTTAACCGCTATTATTATTGCATTTGCATTATTGGCAGATTTCTTCTTTTTGCCACCACTATTAATGAAATTGGAGAAAAAATCATGAAAGGAATAATTTTGTTATTTAGCTTAGTCGCTTTTTCAGCTGCAGCATTCGCTGAGACAGCAGAAGAAAAAGGTATGGCCATTGCAGTAGAAGCGGATAAACGTGATCAGGGCTGGGGTGATCAGGCGACAACATCAAAAATGATTTTACGAAATAATCAAGGTGCAGAAAGTATACGTGAAATCAGAGGCAAAGCTTTAGAAGTCGATGGCGATGGTGATAAATCGCTGACTATTTTTGATACACCAAGAGATGTTAAAGGAACGGCATTTTTAAGCTTTACTCATTCATTAAAGTCGGATGAGCAATGGCTGTATTTACCTGCATTAAAACGGGTAAAACGTATTTCATCATCCAACAAATCAGGTCCATTTATGGGTAGTGAATTTTCCTATGAAGATATTTCTTCTCAGGAAGTTGTGAAGTATAAATATAAATTCATTAAGGATGATGTGTTTAATGGTCGTCCGGTATTTGTTATTGAGCGTTACCCGCAGTACAAAAAATCAGGTTATACTAAACAGGTTTCCTGGATAGATAAGGAAATGTATCAGCCTTTAAAAATAGACTTTTATGATCGTAAAAAAAGCTTATTGAAAACCTTAACCCAGCATGATTATAAATTGTATTTGAACAAATACTGGCGCCCGTCTCGTTTGGAAATGGTAAATCATCAAACAGGTAAAAGTACCACATTAATATGGAAGTCCTATAAATTTAAAAATGGATTTAGACCCCGGGACTTTGATCGCAATAGTCTGAAACGAGCACGCTAGATTTTATAGAGAGTGGGATTTAGCATGAAAAAAATATTTATACTTATACTGTTCGTTTGCTCAGCCTCATTGTGGGCAAACGAATGGTCTGGTGATATATCGCTGCAATCACGCCATTTTAGCCAGGATGCATTATGGTCTTCACAGTTTAAGGAATATGGTTCGGTTGCGATTAAAGCTGAATGGTTTCACGAATGGGATGGTGGAAAACAAAACCTGGTATTTGTGCCTTTTACACGATGGGATCAGCACGACGAAGAACGCACACATTCAGATATCAGAGAGTTAAGCTGGTTAAAAGTGTTTGATGAGTCTGAACTACGAGTTGGTTTGCGTAAAGTTTTTTGGGGTGTGTCTGAATCACAGCATCTTGTTGATGTTATTAATCAAACTGATCTGGTTGAAAGCACAGATGGAGAACAAAAACTGGGTCAACCGATGATTAACTATGCCCTGATTCAGGATTGGGGCACGGTAGATTTTTTTATATTGCCGTATTTTAGAGAACGAACCTTTGCTGGTGTGAATGGACGTTTACGCAGTCAACTTCATGTTGATACAGATAATCCTATTTATGAATCAAACGATAAGGAAAGTCATATTGATTATGCGATACGCTGGGCACACAGCTTTGGTGACTGGGATATCGGCTTAAGTCACTTTAATGGCACAAGTCGCGAACCTGCGTTTACGAATCCACCCACGTTAGATAACAACGGTGTTTTATCATTAAGACCAGTATACAATTTAATGCAGCAAACCGGACTTGATTTACAGGCGACTAAAGAAGCCTGGTTATGGAAAATGGAAGTCATTAATCGCCAAATAAAGAAAGAGGATTATGTTGCTGCAACAGCAGGATTTGAATATACATTTTATAGTGTGTTTGAAGGCTCATCTGATATCGGTTTAGTGCTTGAATATTTATATGATGATCGTAACTCGAATGCAACCACGGCATTTGAAAATGACCTGATGTTAGGTGTGCGCTGGACGAATAATGATGAGAACGATACGAGTATATTAGTGGGAGTGATCGCCGATAGAGATGATAGCTCGCGTTTGTATAGTCTCGAAGCAAGTCGCCGCATCGGTGAAAGCTGGAAGTTAAATCTTGAGGCTCGAGTATTTGCCGGGCTTACTGCGAGTAATACGTTTCTTTATCCGCTTCGTCAGGATGATTATGTGCAAATTGAATTAGGGTATTATTTTTGATAAGTGTAGGTTGGGGTGAGGGGCGAACCCCAACAAGATCTGTAAATTTATTTTTTCGGTGTTCCTGCGTTACCCAAATCTACATTAAGCTGAAAACTCAACCAGGTAACCACCAAATTTACGAATATTAAGAACACCAATATCTAATATCAGATATTGGCCCTTTATGCCCTGAAGCAAACCTTCAATTTCAGGTGTTTTATCAAAATTAAGTGATTTTACTTTTTCCGGGTAGTTCTCAACAGGGTAATTAATACTGATTTGCTTTTCATCCAGTAAATCGATTTCAGACTTTCCAAATTCCTCTTCAATTTTTTTAATTTCTTTTTCTGAAGCCTTTATCAATTCATCTCTTTTAGCTGCTAAATCAACATGTTCAGGCGCTCCTTTTAGCATTTTGCGCCAGTCAGTGCGATCAGAAACATGTTTCTTGATTGCCATTTCCAGTTTTCCGGATAAAAGTCGATTTGATACCTTAAAAATTGGAAGTGCTTCACTGGCTCCTTGATCAATCCAGCGAGTAGGAATTTGTGTGCCTCGGGTAATCCCTACTTTAATTCCGGATGAATTGGCTAAATAGACATAATGTTCCTTGAAGCAGAATTCTTCACCCCACTCAGGTTCACGGCATGTTCCTTCATGATAGTGACATGTTTCCGGTTTCATAATACACATATCGCATTTTGCGAGAGATTTGAAGCAAGGGAAGCAAAAGCCCTGATTGTAATTTTTATTGGTTTTACGACCACATTCAAGGCAATGAATTTCACTCAGATACTCCAGTTTTACCTGTTTCCCAATATAGGGATTTAATGGAATAAGCTCATCATCCAGGGGAAGCTGATATTGAACGGGAGATTTAGCTTGAGCCCCATCTTTTGATCCAACTTTCGATTCAAGCGAAGTCACCATTTTGCTTAAGTGGCCAGTAATTTTCATGCTTATATTTTCTCATACTCATGGAACTAGCGCGATCCATAAATAGTTGTTGAAGCAAATAAAATGAGTGATTATAAGAAAAGGGATAAATCGATAAGAAATTAGTTAAAATATCTGCATTTTTGTCGATATAGAGTAGAGTGTAATGAAGAAATAAGTTTCCACGAATATTTTCAGGCACAGGCTCAGATAAAAACCTGGCGGGTGTAGTTTTATATGTTAATAGAGGAGCGAGGTTGTGAAACTTTCCGGTAATTTTTTTGTATTGTTTTTAGCATTAGTATATTCAAATAGTTCGATGGCAAATGATGAATTGGTTTTTGGCTCAGTTGCAATGGACATTCCTGCGGTTATGCACAAAAGGCTTAAACCACTAACAAAATATTTAAGTAAACGATTAAATAAAAAGGTTGTTTTAAAGCTCTCACCTAATATGGGTGCAGCCATTAATGAAGCTGCAAATGGAACGGTTGATATTGCCTATTTAACCCCCGTTGCTTACTTGCGCGCACATGAAAAAGGTAATGCACAATTAATTGTAAAAACAGTAACCAAAGGTAAGGCCAGTTTTAAGTTAATGATAGTGGTCAAAGAAAATAGCCCGATTAAATCAGTTAAGGAGTTGCAGGGAAAAAGTTTTGCTTTTGGTGATAAGAGGGCATTGTTACAACGTGCAGCAGTTGTTGGAGCAGGTATTAAACTGGAACAATTTAAGGATTATCGTTTTATCGGCCACTATGACAACATAGCGCGTGCTGTAATGAATAACGACTTTGATGCCGGTATTCTAAAAGATACGATGGCTTATAAGTGGGAAGGAAAAGGCCTCAGGATTTTACATGCCTCACCCGCATTACCGCCTTATAATATTGTTGCAAGTAAAAATGTGAGTAAAGAAATGCTGATAAAATTACAGCAAATATTTTTATCTTTAGATAAAAATAATCCGGATCATTTAAAGGTAATAAAAGCAGTTGATAAAAAATATGATGGTTTTGCTGCGACCAATGATGTGGAATACAATGTTGTCAGGAAACTGGTAGCACCGTTTGAATAACTATTTTTTCGTAGGTTGGGGTTAAGCATGAACCCTAACCTACAATCATGTTAATTTATTTGTGGTATTGCGGGCTTAATTCATGCACCGCTTCAATAAATGCTTTTGCATGCTCGGGATCAACAAACTGATGAATACCATGACCTAAATTAAATACATGCCCCGATCCATTGCCATAACTTTCAAGGATAGTGGCAACTTCTTCTTTAATTCGTTCAGGTGAAGCATAAAGCACACAAGGATCCATATTTCCCTGCAGTGCAACTTTATCACCAACACGTTCACGTGCTATACCAATATCAAGTGTCCAGTCCAGACCTAATGCATCGACACCCGTTTCAGCTTGTGCTTCTAACCATTGGCAACCGCCTTTACTAAACATAATAACAGGAACCTTACGTCCCTCATTTTCACGTTTCAATCCATCAACAATTTTTTGCATGTAACGTAAAGAAAATTCTTTGTAATCCCGTGTAGTAAGCACACCACCCCATGTATCAAAAATCATAACAGCTTGCGCACCATGCTCAATTTGAGCATTGAGATATTCAATAATAGTATCAGCAAGCTTGTCTAACAGTTGATGCATAAGCTGAGGCTGGTCATAGAGCATGCCTTTAACTTTGGCATATTCTTTAGAGCTACTGCCTTCAACCATGTAAGTAGCTAATGTCCATGGGCTACCCGTAAAACCAATCAGGGGGACTCGGCCATCAAGCTCACGACGGATCATGCTTACTGCAGCCATGACATAACCGAGTTCTTCATCCATTGCAGGTGTAAAGAGTTTATCAATATCCGCTTTTGTGCGAAGTGGTCGTTCAAAACGTGGGCCTTCACCTTCAGCAAAATACAGACCTAAGCCCATTGCATCGGGTACGGTCAGAATATCTGAAAACAAAATAGCCGCATCAAGCGGGAAGCGATCTAAAGGTTGAATTGTCACTTCAGTAGCCAGTTCAGGTGTTTTGCATAAGGTCATAAAGTCACCCGCTTTAGCACGAGAGGCTTTATATTCAGGAAGATAACGGCCAGCCTGGCGCATCATCCACACGGGTGTCATGTCTACAGGTTCTTTTAGTAGAGCACGTAAGAAACGATCGTTTTTTAATTCTGACATTTTTTTCACCGCAGAGGCGCAGAGGACGCGAAGTAAAAGTTTACTTTAAGTCGATAAGCCTTGTATGTTTATGTTTTTATGTGCAAAGACAAATAGTTTTAACTGATTTACAGAGTGACATTTATATTCTTTTCATGGCGTTCTCTGCGTCTTTGCGGTTAATTTTTTTATATATTTAAGTAATCCAGTATGCCTTCAGCTGCCTGACGACCTTCGTATACTGCGGTTACGACCAGGTCGGAACCGCGCACCATATCACCCCCCGAGAAAATTTTCGGGTTTGTGGTTTGGTGTTTAAATTTCTGTTCAAGTGGTGCTTTAACACGGCCACGTTCATCAACTTCAAGGTTAAAATCTTTAAACCAGTCAGCAGGACTTGGGCGGAAGCCAAAAGCAATAATCACCGCATCAGCCATAATGATTTCTTCTGAACCTTCTACCGGTACCGGACTACGGCGACCACATTCATCAGGTTCGCCTAGTTTAGTCGTAATAACTTTTACGCCTTCAACCCGATCATTACCGACTATCTCGATTGGTTGACGATTCCACATGAAGTTAAGACCTTCTTCTTTAGCATTGGTGACTTCTTTTTTAGAGCCGGGCATATTGGCTTCATCACGGCGATAAGCGCATGTTACCGAAGCTGCACTTTGGCGAATTGAAGTACGGTTACAATCCATTGCTGTGTCGCCACCACCTAAAACAACAACGTGTTTGCCTTGCATATTAATATAGTCTGCAGCATCTTTTTCAAAATCATAACAGTGGTTAACATTTGAAATAAGAAAGTCGAGAGCAGCATATACACCGGGATTATCTTCACCGGGAATACCCGCTTTCATTGAGTTGTATGTACCCATACCAAGGAAGACAGAATCATATTCATCAAGAATCGTCTGGAAAGGGATATCTTTACCCACTTCAATATTGAGTTTGAAAGTGATACCCATTTCTTCAAATATTTTACGACGGTGTTGTATTACTTCTTTTTCAAGTTTGAATTCAGGAATACCAAACATGAGTAAGCCGCCGATTTCAGGGTGACGATCATAAACGGTAACGTTAACGCCATTACGAGTCAGAATATCTGCACAACCTAAACCAGCCGGGCCGGCACCAATGACGGCAACTTTTTTGCCTGTATCTTTTACTTTAGACAGGTCTGGACGCCAGCCTTGTTCAAAAGCGGTATCACTAATATATTTTTCGATTGAGCCGATTGTTACTGCACCAAAACCGTCGTTTAAAGTACATGCGCCTTCACATAAACGATCTTGCGGACAAACACGACCACAAATTTCAGGCAGACTATTTGTTTTGTGAGAAAGCTCAGCGGCTTCAATAATGTTGCCTTCAGCAATGAGCTTAAGCCAGTTTGGAATGTAGTTATGAACCGGACATTTCCACTCACAATATGGATTACCACAGGCTAAACAACGGTCAGCTTGTTCTGCGGCTTTGCTTGCGTCAAATTTATCGTAAATTTCACGGTATTCTTTTTTCCGTGTCTCAGCATCTTTTTTAGCCGGGTCGTTACGATTTACTTGTAAAAACTGAAAATTATTTGCCATCTTTTAATTTCTATTCGTTATGTTTCTATCGTTAATTATGCCGCAGCGCTTTGTAAATCTGTTAATAAAGATTCCATCGATGCTGCTTTTGGTTTGACCAGCCAGAAGTGGCATAGTGCATCAGCAAAGTTATCTAGAATTTCCTGACCACGTTGACTACCGGTTTCCTTAACATGTTCTTCAATCACTTCTCGTAAGTGGCATCTATATGCTTCCATTGCTTCGGCGCCAATGCGTTCAATATCAACATCCTGATTAGTCCGATCTACGAAGTTATTTTCTTTATCATAGACGTATGCAAAACCACCGGTCATACCGGCACCGAAGTTAACACCTGTTTCACCGAGTACAGTTACAAGTCCACCTGTCATATATTCACAACCATGATCACCGATGCCTTCAACAACAACGTGGGCGCCTGAGTTACGTACGCCAAAACGTTCACCCGCTAAACCTGATGCAAAAAGTTTGCCGCCAGTTGCACCATATAAACAGGTGTTACCAATAATGGTTGTTTCGTGGCTTTTAAAAGCACTTCCTGCAGGATGGCGAATAGATAATTTACCGCCAGCCATACCTTTACCAACATAATCGTTTGCATCACCTTCAAGGTTCATATGTAAACCACCGGCATTCCAGACACCAAAGCTTTGGCCTGCGGTACCACTTAAGTTTAATATGACGGGATTGTTTTCCATGCCGAGGTTGCCATGGCGTACTGCGATTTCACCTGATAAACGAGCACCGATAGAACGGTCTATATTTTCAACTTTATAGCTGAATTCTCCACCCGTTTTGTTTTCAACTGCATTAATGGCATCGTTTACTATTTTTTCTGCTAACTCACCTTTATCAAAAGGTTCGTTTTTAGCTTCAACACAGAAAGACGGTTTATCTTTTGCAACACCGGCATCCGATAACAGTGGTGATAAATCCAATGCTTTTTGCTTGGCTGTATTACCTTCTAAAGCCTGTAATAGATCAGTTCGGCCAATAAGATCAGTTAATTTTCTAATGCCTAATGAAGCCATCAACTCACGTACTTCCTGCGTTATAAATTTGAAATAGTTAGTGACCATTTCAACTTCACCAATAAAATGCTTTTTACGCAAGATATCATCTTGCGTGGCAATGCCGGTAGCACAGTTGTTTAAGTGACAAATACGTAAGTATTTACAACCCATGGCAACCATTGGACCGGTACCAAAGCCAAAACTTTCAGCGCCTAAAATTGCAGCTTTAATAATATCCAAACCGGTTTTTAAGCCACCATCTGTTTGTAGTCGTACTTTACCGCGTAAATTATTTGCACGCAGAATTTGATGTGTTTCAGTTAAGCCAAGTTCCCAGGGGCCGCCTGCATATTTAACGGATGTTAAAGGTGATGCACCTGTTCCACCGTCATAACCTGAGATAGTAATTAAATCAGCATAAGCTTTTGCAACACCGGCTGCGATAGTACCGACACCAGCTTCAGAAACGAGCTTCACAGAAACCAGGCCATCGGGATTAACCTGTTTCAAATCATAAATAAGCTGTGCTAAATCTTCGATAGAATAAATATCGTGATGTGGTGGTGGTGAAATTAACGATACACCCGGTTTGCAATAACGTAACTTGGCAATATAGTCATTAACTTTATGACCGGGTAATTGCCCACCTTCACCAGGCTTCGCACCTTGAGCAACTTTAATTTGCATAACTTCGGCGCTACGTAAGTAGGCTGGTGTTACACCAAAGCGACCAGAAGCAACCTGTTTAATTTTAGATCGTTTGTCGGTGCCATAACGAATAGTATCTTCGCCACCTTCACCTGAGTTTGAACGGCCACCTAATTTATTCATTGCCTGGGCAAGTGTTTCATGTGCTTCAGGAGATAATGCGCCGAGTGACATTGCAGCCGAATCAAAACGCTGAACGATATTTTCAAAAGATTCTACTTCGCTAATGTCGATTGCTTTAATGTCGTCGCCATCTTCACGCAGCTTTAAAAGATCCCGTAAAGAGATAGGTGCACGATTGTTTACTTGATCGGCATAGACTTTATATTTGTTGTAGTCACCCGTTTTAACGGCATCCTGTAAAGCATGGACTACATCAGGGTTATAAGCATGGTCTTCACCACCATGAACAAATTTTAATAATCCACCCTGATCTATTTTCTTGCGTGTATTCCAGGCAAGTTTACAAAGTAAACGTTGTTCCGCTTCAATTTCCTCAAATCGGCTACCCTGAATACGGTTTGTTGTGCCTTTAAAACAAAGATCCACAACATCCTGGTTTAAACCAACGGACTCAAATAACTGTGCACCACGATAACTGGAGATAGTTGAGATACCCATCTTCGAAGTGATTTTGTATAACCCTTTGTTAATGCCCTGACGGAAGTTAGTATCAAGTTGTTTAGCTTCAAAACCTGTAATTTCTTTACTACGGATCATGTCACTTAAACAGGCATATGCAAGATATGGATAAACTGCCGTTGCACCATAACCAATTAATGTTGCAAAGTGATGAGGATCACGTGCCGTTGCTGTTTCCAATACAATGTTAGCATCACAACGAACACCTTTTTTAATTAAATGGTGATGTACCGCACCCGTAGCGAGTAAAGCATGAACAGGGCGTGTTTCTTCACTAATATCTTTATCAGTTAAGATAATAATAACCTTGCCAGCTTTAACTGCAGCGGTAACTTTAGTATTAATATCAAGAAGAGCTGACTTTAAATCAACATCTTCAGGATAGTTTAATGAAATAATTTCATTTGTGTAGTCACTATTGCTGTTACCTAGTTCTATCAGTTTTGTAAATTTAGTGTGGGACAAAACAGGTGAGTTTACTAACAGTCGCGATGCATGTTCGGCTGTTTCTTCGAACATGTTTTTTTCACGGCCAAAACAGGTTTCCAGTGACATTACAATTTTTTCACGTATAGGATCAATTGGTGGGTTAGTCACTTGAGCAAACTGCTGACGGAAGTAATCAAACGGTGAACGTTCTTTGCGAGATAAAACGGGGAACGGAGTGTCGTCCCCCATAGAACCAATCGCTTCTTGTCCGTCTTCACCTAAAATACGTATAATTTGATCGCGTTCTTCAAAACTCACCTGGAAAAGTTTTTGATACACCTCTAATGTATCGGCTTCCATGGCGTCTGCACCGTTTTCAGCGTTGAGTTGTGACTCAAGATGAATCGCGTTTTCAGTCATCCATTTTTTATAGGGCTGTGCGCTTTTTAAACGATCATCAACCATTTCAGGTGTGATTAATTCACCTGTTTCAGTATCAACCGCAAGCATTTGACCTGGTTTGAGACGACCTTTTTGCGCGACGTCTTCAGGTGCGTATTGATAAACACCAATTTCAGAAGCGATGGTGATGTGACGATCTTTAGTGATCATCCAACGTGCCGGGCGTAAACCATTTCGATCCATGCTGCACGCTGCATAACGACCATCGGTTAATACAACTCCGGCTGGGCCATCCCATGACTCCATGTGCATGGAGTTATATTCATAAAAGGCGCGCAAGTCCGCATCCATATTGGCAACATTTTGCCAGGCAGGTGGAATGAGTAAACGCATTGCACGGAAAATATCTATGCCACCAGCTAATAAAGCTTCGAGCATGTTATCCATACTATTGGAATCGGATCCGGTCATCGAAACGAGCGGACGCACATCTTCCATTGGAATGTGTGGGCTTTTAAATTTGTGACCGCGAGCAACGGACCAGTTACGATTTCCCTGAATGGTATTAATTTCACCATTATGAGCAAGGTAGCGGAAAGGCTGAGCTAAACGCCATTGTGGCCAGGTATTGGTAGAAAAACGCTGGTGGAAAACGGCTAAAGCAGTTTCAAAACTTTCATCGTTTAAATCTTGATAAAAAATCGGTAAATGCTCTGGCATAACCAGACCTTTGTATGAAATAACCGATGATGAAAGACTTGGGATATAAAAAACTTCATCGTTATTTTCGAGCGCTTTTTCTGTGCGACGACGAGCAATATACAAGTGACGTTCGAAAGTTGTACTGTCCATGTCGTCAGCAGCATTGACAAAAATTTGTTCAATTTGAGGCAGTGATTTTAACGCTTCTTCACCACATGCGTCTTTATTCACCGGTACGATGCGCCAACCTGCGATAGTAAGACCTTCTTTACCGAGTTCAGCCTCGAGTTGCTTACGTGCAGATTCAGCTAATTTATCATCAGTATTGAGGAAAACCATGCCCACGGCATAAAGTTCAGACAGGTTGAAGCCGAGGTCTGAGGCAGCAGTTTTGAGGAAACTATCGGGTTTTTTCAACAATAAACCACAGCCATCACCCGTTTTGCCATCGGCGGCCACGGCACCACGATGAGTCAGACGGGCAAGCGCATTGATTGATGTTTTTAATAGCCAGTGACTGGGTTTACCATCCATTTGTGCCATGAGGCCAAAACCACAGTTATCACGTTCAAATTCGGGGCGATAAAGTCCACCATTCATACCAGAATAATTCGTATGTGTTGATTCGGGGCTGTGTCTATTTTTCTTCACTATCTTCTTCACCGGATAATCAATTTTATATTGTGTCTATCATTTTCTATCTATAGCCGCGCCCTAAGTTTTTGCTGGAACGACAACAAATCTTAATTCAGTCCATTTTTGTGGAAAATTCCCAGCGGGAACGCTGGGTGAAATGGCCAAGCAGTATACAGGGAGAGGCGAATTGCTTCAATCCAAAAAGGGGCTTAGAGGGGAAGATTTGGTATCAGAGTTTTATTTAAAAACGTACTGAAATTAATAATAAAAACCATTAAAAACAATAACTTGTGGCGAGAACGGAATTATCTAAAAAGAATTATTTAATTAGTTCAGCTCAGCGTGAATCGCGCCAAAAGTCCGGGCCCATGGTTTTGCTTTTTGTATCGTGGAAGGTAGTTGCTTAACAGCCTGTTTTGCCTTGGAGTAACCGGAATAGCTACCATAAACCAGGATGTACCAATCTTTACCATCACGGAGCCGATGAAAATAGACTGCCTTACCTTTTAACTTGTATCGCTCAATGAAGGCCTGGATGGCCTTTTTATCCGTGCCGGCTGCAAGCTGTAAAGTGTAATGACTGGGATCCTGGCTCCATAACCAACCTTCCTGATTGGCTGAAATACGGGTAGAGGGGATTGAAATAGCCGCTACTGTATTTTGCATTGACGCTTCTTTAATTAAGGAAGGAAGAATACTTGCGAATGAGCGTATCCAGGGTTTGGTAACGCCTTTTGGTAATTGTTTTGCTGCATTCTGTGCGGCAGATTTTGTTGAGTAGTGCCCATAAATTAAAGTAAACCAGTCTTTGCCATCACGATTTGTTTTAAAAACGGCAGCATCATTTTTTAAAGAGAATTTATTAAGGTAAACAGGTAGTGTACTTTTTTGATGTGTGCCTAATAACTGTAAGGTGAAGTGATTTTTATTTTGTTGTTTTATCCAGTTTTGTCCGTATAAGCCATTATTTAATACTGGCTTTATCCTGGATTCAGGTTCAGTTTTTAATTTGTTAGTTGTGACTTTGGCTTTTGTTTGTTCCTTTTTTGCTATTTTATTCGGGGCTGGAATCTTTTTCTTTTCAGGTGAAATGACATCAAAACTAATCGTATTTGATTCTATATTAAGTAACGGATCAATAATGGTAACTGTCCAGGTATCGGTTTGCATGCCAACGTTGAGTATTAAGTTAATGTAGGTATCACTGGTGACATTGACCTGTGTCTCTGTGAGAATTTTTTCTTTTCCAGTCCAGCTTACTTTGACTTTTTGTCGCTTATGGAAACCTGTACCACTGATCGAAATAATCTGTCGTTGTTTACTGCCCGGTACCGGGTTTGGGTTAACTGTAGATAAATATAATACTGCTGGTTTATTGCTTATACTTTCAGCGGGCTCAGCCTGAGTTTTTATTTCTGTAACAGGCGCTTTATCCAGTGAAAACTCTATTGTACTTTCTTTAACTGGTGGCGTTTCAGTTGTTCGAGTGTCAGCTGTACTTTCAGTAGCAGGTTTGAGTACTGAAGTGTTTTGAGTGTCTGACGTTTGTTTCTCTTCATTATTAATTTCAGTTGTGATTTGTTCAGGTTCTTCAAACAGGCTGTTAATACGATCCTGAAAAAATAATACAGATATAACAATCGCCAGTGCAAAACCGCCTAATAACATATTGCGAAAATTAAACGAAGTTGCTTCATGAATGAGTTCATTATCTAAATCCATGTCCTTATCGCTAACGGGTTCACTATCATCCAGTAAATTTTGATGTGCATAATCATTAATTTTAGAAGGTATGCCATCTGATGCTTTAAAAATTTTATGTACCAGCTTGGGTGTGAAAGGACTGGTGCCATCAAGGCCGGCAACGGCCAGGCGGTGACGCAAATATTCTGCAGTTTGTTCTTCATTCAGTGCTGGAATTTCCATGCTATGTGTCACGCGCTCTTTTAAAGAATGAATGGCCGGATCTTCCAGCATGGTTTCAATTTCAGGTTCACAAAATAAAATAATACGTAATGCTGTTTGTTGGTCTGAATGATGTTCAGCGAGGTAAAGTAAAGCCTGTAAAGAATCTTGTGGCAGTTCATGGGCATCATCAATAATCAAAATAGGTACATATGATGCCTGGTGCATGTATTCAAGCTGGGTACTTAAAACTTCAAATAATGCTGAAGGTTCAAGTGGTGGTTCTGTAATACCGAAACCATGAGCGACCTGTTTCAATAACAGGCTGGCATCCATCATTGTATGAGATTGAATTTCACAAACCTGCCATTCTTCCTGGGCTGTATTTATGAAGCGTTGTTTGAGACTGCTTTTACCAATGCCTCGTTCACCTGTAACAATAAGTAACAGATTTCCATATTGAGTGTAGTGTTTGAGTAATTCGAGTCGTTCTGTAAGTGCGGTATTTAAATAAAAAAAACGGTCATCTTGTTGCAGAGAAAAGGGGGCTTCATTCAAACCATATGCCGCAAGATAGCCTGGTTCCATTCGATTAAGTTGGTCCATATTTGACAGGTTATAGTTATCTGGGTCATAAGTCATAAGTTTTTATCCTTAAAATCACAACTCAATTCAGTCAGGTTGATCCTGCCCCTGCCCCTGCATAAACACAACCTTGAAGCCTCGTTTTAGTTGTGAGTCGCGTACGCGAAGCAATGCACCTTCTGCCAATTCACGGTTTTCGAAGTGGTCACGCTTTACCCGTCCGGAACGACCTTGTTGTCCCCATTCCCGGACTAAAGTCCAGCCATCCAGTAAATCTTCCAATAATAATAATTGGTAATAGCGGGATGGCTTTTCTTCTAAAGCCGGAATTTGCATATATACACGCATAAATATACTAGTACGGGTTTATTGTCATTAGGTCAACTCCCTAATTCAATTATGTTAATTCAGTTGGGTCAAAAATCCGCTTATATTCCTTTATTGCATAACGATCCGTCATACCGGCAATATAATCTGAAACAATTCGAGCACGTCCACTTTCGCCAGTTTTACTTTCTTCTTGCTGTGCCTTCATGCGGTATTCAGGTGGCATGAGGCGAAGATCATTAAGCATAGCCTGGAAAAGTTTAGTTATTACATTACCCGCCTTGTGGCTCATCCGGTGAACGCGATAATGTCGGTACAGGTTTTCTCTCAAAAAGCGTTTTAATTCAAGATGCATTTCCAGCATATCTTTGCTGAAACTTATGAGGCTACCATTATACAGGCGAATTTCTTCGATAGATTGGGGAGCGGCTTTAAATATAAGTTGTGAACTCTCTGCGATTAAATCCTTGATTTGTTCATCGATCATACGCCGCACAATTTCATAAATGGTACGTTTGTTGTCAAGATTCGGGTAATCTTTTTCAACTTTACTATAAAGAGTTTTAAATAAACGGGTTTCTTGTAATTGTTCTATGGATATAAAACCGGAACGTAATCCATCATCAACATCATGACTGTTATAGGCGATAGCGTCTGCGAGGTTTACCATTTGTGCTTCAATATTAGGCTGTGTTTTATTAATAAATCGTAAACCAATGTCACCAAGTTGTTCTGCATTCTTAATAGAGCAGTGTTTTAGAATACCCTCGCGGCTTTCAAAGGTAAGATTAAGGCCGTTAAATTTTGCGTATTTTTCTTCAAGCTCATCTACAACGCGTAATGATTGCAGGTTATGTTCAAAGCCACCGTAGTTTTGCATGCATTCGTTTAATGCATCCTGACCAGTGTGACCAAAGGGTGTATGGCCAAGATCATGTGCGAGTGCTATAGCCTCACTGAGGTCTTCATTGAGGTGTAGGGCGCGAGCAATAGTTCGACTCATTTGTGCAACTTCAATGGAATGAGTTAAACGGGTACGGAATAAATCACCTTCGTGGTTTACAAAAACCTGGGTTTTATATTCCAGCCGTCTAAATGCGGTTGAATGAATAATACGATCACGGTCGCGTTGAAATTCACTACGATGCTTGGGCAGGGCTTCAGGATAACGCCGACCTAAAGATGAATCATTATTTGCTGCATAAGGTGCAAGTTGATACATTCATCTTTATCCTTTATTGGCCATCGATTGCACGATGAGCTTCAATGGTCTGACGCAGTAAATTATGGTCAAAGTCATTTGTGAGTATGGCATCACCTAATTTTTTGAATAATACAAAATTAATTTTTCCTGCACGAACTTTTTTATCAACCGCCATAAGTTCAATAAAGTGTTCATAGTCCATATGATGCGGGGCCCTTGTGGGCAACATCGCCATATCCAGCAGGTTATCAACACGTTCAACATCTTTTTGCTTTATGTTACCGAGCCGCATGGATAAATCTGCCGCCATTAACATACCGGTTGCAACAGCTTCACCATGTAACCAGTTTCCATAACCTGTACTGGTCTCAATTGCATGGCCAAAAGTATGACCTAAATTAAGTAACGCACGAACGCCATTTTCTTTTTCATCTTCAGCTACAATTTCCGCCTTGCAGCGGCAGGAAACCTCAATGGCATAAGAGAGTGCTTCGGGATCACGTGCTAATAATTTGTGCATGTTTTCTTCGAGCCATTTAGTGAATTCCATATCACGAATAAGGCCATATTTAATCACTTCAGCAATACCGGCACTGAGTTGATTATCTTCTAATGTATTTAAAGTATCTGAATCTGCAATAACACAACATGGCTGATGGAAGGCGCCGATCATATTCTTACCTTTAGGGTGATTCACGCCTGTTTTACCACCCACAGAAGAATCAACCTGGGCCAGTAAAGTAGTGGGTATCTGGATAAAATTAACCCCACGCTGGTAACTGGCCGCGGCAAAGCCAGTCATGTCTCCAACGACGCCACCACCCAGGGCAACCAGCGTACAAGTGCGATCAAATTTTGCGCTGAGCAGAGCATCAAAAATGGTATTTAATTCATCGAGGTTTTTATATTGCTCACCGTCAGGAAGAATAACTATTTTTACATCATATGCAGAGAAGGTTTTTTTAACTTTATCGAGGTAAAGTGGTGCAATGGTTTCGTTGCTAACAATCAGGACCTGAGTGCCTTTTACATAAGGTTCAACCAGCTCGGGTTTTGAAAGTAAGTTTTGGCCAATGAAAATGGGATAACTGCGATCGCCATATTCGCCAAGTTTAACCTGTAATGTTTTCATTTTTGTGACTCAAAATAGGGTTAATCAAATTTGATTATAAATGAAACTGAGAAAAAATGCGGAGTGCCTTTTAGATAAAAGTTGATCAAATGAAGGTTTAAACGATTTGGAGTTGCTCAAGAATTTCTTTTAATGCTAAACGAACACTATCTTTGCCAGTATCAATAATAATATCTGCTGTTTCACGGTAAAGAGGATCACGTATTTTGAATAATTCTTCTAATTTTGATTGTGGATTCCCGGTTTGTAGCAGGGGTCGATTACGATCTTTTGACGTTCGTTCGAGCAAAGTATCAATATTGGCATAGAGATATATTGTTGTGCCGCGTGACATGAGAAATTGGCGATTTTCTGTTTTTAAAATGGCTCCCCCACCCGTCGCTAATACAATACCTTTTTTTTGAGTTAACTCATCAAGCATTGCGGTCTCACGTTTGCGAAATCCGGGTTCACCTTCTATATCAAAAATGTGGGTGATTGTGACACCGGTGCGACTTTCAATTTCATGATCACTGTCGAAAAATTCAAGTGAGAGTTCACTGGCAACCTGACGGCCAATGGTAGTTTTACCTGCTCCCATTAAACCGATAAGAAATATATTTTGATTTGATGCCATTATGCTTTTATTTTAGCCATGCATTTATAATATGGTCGAAGAAGGTATTCAGAGTAAAATGTAATATAACAGGAGGTATGTCTAAACATACCTCTCAAATTATAGTAACAAAATGAATTTAAAGTTTTGCGTTATCTTTTAATAGCTTTGGTGTAACAAAAATAAGTAATTCGGATTTGTCATTTTGTTCAAAATGATCACGGAATAAAAATCCGATAATTGGTAAATCACCAAAGAAAGGAATACGATTTACTGCTTTACTTTTTGTTTGTTCATAAACACCACCTAATACAATAGTTTCACCATTATCAACTAATACAGTTGTTTCAACTGATTGAGTATTTATAGGAGGTACACCATTTACTACATTAGCAAAATCGGGGTTATCCTTACTTACTTGTAACTCCATGATAATACGATCATCAGGTGTGATTTGAGGTGTAACCACAAGCTGCAATACCGCTTTTTTGAATGCGACCGTTGTTGCGCCACTAGATGAAGCTTCTTGATAAGGAATTTCACTACCTGTTTCAATTACTGCTTCCGATTGATCTGAAGTAATTACTCGTGGGCTAGAGATGATTTCAGATTGGCCTTCAAATTGTGCAGCTGATAATTCTAAATCTATTAATGTACCCCAGGGTAAAGTGGCAAAAGCCAAACCAATTTTTCCTGCAGAAGAAGCTAAATTAGTTGCAGGAAGGTTTACGTTATATAGTTCAGGATAATTATAATCAACAGTATCCGTTGGAAGCTGGCGATTTAGAGTATCAAATAATACTTCTGATACACCTGAATGGCCACCACCAGCAACACTATTACTCGTGCTGGTATATTTTTCTGATGTGACGCCAAAACGCACACCAAGTTCTTTACTGAACTCATTTGTAGCGAGAACAATACGAGACTCAATCAGTACTTGCCTCACTGGAATATCAAGTTCCTGAATTAATGCAACAATAGAACTTATATTTTTTGCAGTATCACGAATGAGTAATTTATTGGTTCTCTCATCAACGCTAACGCTGCCTCGTTCTGATAAAAGAGAATTATCTTTAGTTTTAAGTAATTTAGTAAGTTCAGTAGCTTTAGCATAATTAACCTGGATACTTTCGCTGATTAGAGGTGCTTGCGCTTCAATCGTTAGATCCAGTTTTGCTCTTGCAGCAACTTCTTCGGCAGGGGCAACTGAAATTACATTGCCATCTTTAACCATTGCCAGGCCTTTACTACGCAGAATAATATCCAGAGCTTGATCCCAGGGAACATTTTTTAAACGTAAGGTCACATTGCCTGTGACGGTATCACTGGTAATCAAATTTAAATCAGTGAAGTCAGCAATTAGCTGTAATACGGCACGAACTTCTATGTTCTGAAAATTAAGTGATAAACGTTCACCTTTAAAGGCAAATTTTTTCTTTTGTTTTTCCGCGGCCGTTTCTTTTATGATAGGTTTTACATCAACAGTAAATGTACTATCTGCCTGATAAGCAAGTTGTTCAAATTCACCTATACCGGTAATAACAATTTTAACATTGCCACTTTGGTTAAAGGCGTCAATGGTTTTTACCGGTGTACCAAAATCAATAACATCAAGGCGACGCTCTAATTCACTTGAAATAGTGCTATCTGTAACAGTAACAGTTATTTGTTCACCACGGGTTTTTAAATCGACGGGGGTATTCGGATCGGATAGGTCAATAATGATGCGACCTTCACCTTTATCACCGCGGCGAAAATCTATATTTTTTATACTTGTTCCGCTAGCTTTTGATTCCAGGCCGACAATATTAGCAGATTTAGCTGTTAAAGTTGTTGATGGTAAGCCACCCAGAGTGACGACAACATCGTTTCCATCAACGAAGGTATTATAAGCAACCAAACGTGATAAATTTAATACAACACGAGTGCGGCCACCGGCTTCAATAGTTTTAATACTACGTGCAACCCCGATTCCAATATTTTGGGAACGGTTAGCAAGTTTAATTTTTGTATTTGGAAAATCAAAAGCAATACGTGCCGGACTATCAATAGTAAAACTTCCTGGTTCAGCAGCTAAATTTTCCAACGAAATTCTGATTTGCACTTGATCACCAGGTAGTGATGTATAATTTATTTCAGTAATCGCATTTTCTTCAGCTGAAGCAAGTGTGGGCACGGCTGCAAATACAAGCAGACAAGTACTAATAAAAATAGCTAGCTTTTGCTGCTGAATAAGATGATAAAAATTAAATGTGATGTTTTTCATGGTGCATCTCCGTCACGAATTATTCACTCAAATCGAGTGAGGCCTCGCGTTCAGTCCATCCTCCCACACCATTGGGGATGA